>Ga0194130_10001398_pt1 | contig 39180 bp, 34 predicted proteins | sample TA2KigsurfametaG_FD_160084 | JGI IMG/M metagenome (GOLD analysis project Ga0194130, IMG submission 160084) | Freshwater microbial communities from Lake Tanganyika, Tanzania - TA2015050 Kigoma 12 surface | ecosystem: Environmental > Aquatic > Freshwater > Lake | place: Tanzania: Lake Tanganyika...
ATCACAATAATGCGCTCATGAATATCGACCTGGGTGGCTGCAAGTCCAATTCCTGGCGCCTCATACATGGTTTGTGCCATGTTCGCGACAATCGTTTGGACTCGCTCATCCACGGCAGCTACAGGCTTAGCAACCTTATGCAAGCGAGGGTCGGGATAATGAAGGATAGGTAAAACAGGCATATCCCAATTATCTTACAAACAAATCCGCCTAGCCCTCTAGTGCAGCCTTTTTACTCTCGTAACAATGAGGGATGCACAAGCAACTCCAATCAACCGCTAATTTTCGAATTCAATCGATCACACAAGAGTGTTCGTATTACCCAAAACGCTTATTGGATCTAAGTGACCCGCCAAAAAGACTTTTTTATATCGGGGATATTCAGTTATTGGCACAGCCCATGCTAGCAATAGTAGGGGCGCGTAAGGCCTCGCCCTCTGGACTCTTATTGGCGCAGCACTTTTCCAGCGCCCTGGGACTTGCTGGTTATCACATTATTTCCGGGATGGCCTACGGGATTGATGGCGCCGCCCACCGGGGCATCTTGGATCTTAGGGCAACCTGTAAAACCATCGCGGTTTGCGGCAATGGACTTGATCGGACTTATCCGCCCGAACATCGCGAATTGGCAACCCGCATCGCATTACAAGGCCTTTTACTCTCCGAATACCCCCCAGGAACCAGCCCAAAAGGCTTTCATTTTCCAAGGCGCAATCGAATCATCGCCGCCCTCTCTCTCGGAGTTGTGGTGATTGAGGCTGCCCAAAAATCCGGGTCCCTAATTACAGCCTATTTAGCAAGCTCGCTGGGAAGAGAGGTTTTCGTTTTGCCTGGGGCGATTACATCACCCCTTTTCGAAGGGTCTCACCAACTAATTCAGGAGGGAGCGAAATTAGTTAGGGGTGTCCAAGATGTGCTTGAAGAATTGCCTAGCATCCGCCTCCATTGAGGGTGAATCAATGTAAGCCATTGAATTTAATGAATTTTTTTTTAGCTTGTGGTTATTAGTCCCGAGACTTGTTTGACTTTTTACAAAGACCTGGGCTAATAATAAAAAGGGGTGAAGACGAGTTCTTTTAAAAAACCGTTTAAATTAGTCTTCCATTTGGCCCTAATAGGGGTGCAAAAAAACATATCTTAATTAGGCATAGTGTGACAACCAGTACAAAGTCGAGCAGCAAAAAAAATTTAGTCGCTGAGCACCCAAAAGCGCTCATCATTGCTGAAAAACCATCAGTAGCAAACGACATTGCTAAAGCCCTGGGCGGTTTTACCAAGCATGACGAGTATTTTGAGAATGATGCCTTTTTGATCTCATCGGCAGTTGGCCATCTTCTTGAAATTGCCGCTCCTGAAGAATACGAAGTCAAACGGGGCAAGTGGTCCTTTGCTAATTTGCCTGTGATTCCCCCGCATTTTGATCTGCGACCTATTGCGAAAACGGAATCTCGCCTGAAGGTCTTACAAAAGCTCATTAAGCGCAAAGACGTCAATCGTATTATTAATGCCTGCGATGCGGGTCGCGAAGGTGAGCTGATCTTTCGCTTGATTACTCAGCACGCCAAAGCCGCGCAAAAAATTGAGCGCCTATGGCTTCAATCCATGACACCCGCTGCAATTCGAGAGGGCTTTAATAAACTGCGCTCGGACGATGAGTTAATTCCCCTTGCTGATGCAGCACGCTGCCGATCGGAGGCCGATTGGTTGGTGGGGATTAATGGCACCCGAGCCATGACCGCATTTAATAGTAAAAGTGGTGGGTTTTTTCTTACAACGGTTGGGCGCGTTCAAACACCAACCCTATCGATTGTTGTCCAGCGCGAAGAGCAAATTCGGAAGTTTGTATCCAAAGACTACTGGGAGGTGCGCGCTGAGTTCATTGCCGCGGCTGGGGTTTATGAGGGCCGCTGGATCAATCCCGATTTCAAGAAAGATCCCGCCGATCCTGATGCGCGAGAAAATCGCCTTTGGAGCGAGGCTGCAGCTAAGAGCATTGTGGCTGCTTGTCGAGGAAAAAAGGGCGGCGTCTCTGAAGAATCAAAACCCGCAACTCAACTGGCGCCCCAACTTTTTGACCTCACAAGTTTGCAGCGCGAAGCAAATGCTCGATTTGGTTTCTCTGCCAAAAATACCTTGGGGCTTGCACAAGCCTTATATGAGCGCCATAAGGTCCTAACCTATCCAAGAACGGATGCGCGCGCACTGCCTGAAGACTATTTGAATACGGTTCAAAAAACCATCGCGCTGCTTGGTGAAAACGCTCAAGAGTGCCGACCGTTTGTAGCCGCAATCCTTAAAGGCGATGGTAAAAAATCATGGGTCAAACCTAATAAACGGATTTTTGACAACAGCAAAATATCGGATCACTTTGCCATCATCCCTACACTCGAAGCGCCTAAAAATTTAAGCGAGCCCGAACAAAAGCTCTATGACCTAGTGGTTCGGCGATTCTTGGCGGTGTTTTATCCTGCCGCCGAGTACCGAGTCACCACCCGCATTACCGAAGTGTCTGGTCATCAATTTAAAACCGAGGGCCGCGTATTGGTTGAGCCAGGCTGGTTAGCTGTTTATGGTAAATCGTCTCAAACAGACGATGAACTGGTGCCTGTCCAGAAGAATGAGTCCGTTCAAAACGAAACTGTTGAGCTGGTCCCTTTAAAAACAAAGCCGCCGGCGCGCTATAGCGAAGCAACCTTATTGTCGGCGATGGAAAGTGCGGGGAAATGGGTCGATGATGACGAAATGCGTGAAGCAATGGCTGAAAAGGGTCTTGGAACCCCCGCGACGCGCGCTGCAATCATCGAAGGTTTATTGGCAGAAAAGTACATCGTTCGTGAGGCCCGCGAGTTAATACCAACCGCAAAAGCATTTCAATTGATGACCCTTTTGCGCGGTCTTGACGTTTCTGAGCTCACCCAGCCCGACCTTACTGGAACCTGGGAACACAAACTAGCGCTCATTGAAGAAGGTAAGCTTGATCGCAACACCTTCATGCAAGAAATTGCACAGATGACACAAAAAATTGTGAAGCGTGCAAAAGAATTTAATAGCGATACTATTCCAGGCGACTATGCAACCTTAAAAACTCCTTGCCCGCATTGTGGCAAGGCCGTGAAAGAAAACTATCGACGCTTTGCTTGTGAATCCTGCGGTTTTACGATTAGCAAAACCCCGGGTGGTCGAGCATTTGAGTACGAAGAGGTTGAATCTTTACTTAAAGAAAAAACTGTCGGGCCCTTACAGGGCTTTCGCAGCAAAATGGGCAGGCCCTTTGCGGCAATTATTCGTCTTACTGAAATACCATTAGACGATGCTGATTATCCCAATGCGGGCTTCAAACTGGAGTTTGACTTTGGCAACTCAGGTGGAGAGGATGAAGAGACGGTCGACTTCACTGGCAGAGAAGCGCTTGGGGGGTGTCCAAAATGCTCTGGTGCCGTTTACGAAGATGGGATGCGCTATATTTGCGAACACAATACGGGCCGTGCTAAAACCTGTGATTTTAAAACTGGGAAAGTTGTTCTACAACAAGAGGTATCGGCGGAACAAATTAAAAAGCTATTGAAAGAAGGCAAAACTGATTTATTGACCAACTTTAAGTCCAATCGCACTGGTCGTGGTTTTAAAGCTTATCTTGCCTTAGATCCCAAAGGAAAAATTGGCTTTGAGTTTGAGGCTAAAGCGCCCGCCAAAAAACGCGCTGGCGACAAGAGTGCAAGTGATTCGGAGTCCAAACCAAAACGCGCAAGTCGCTCTAAAGCAAAGTCCGAGGAATGAGAGAGGGCCGGAATAAGGGCTGAGGCAAGCGTTGACCATAGCAGCCCTCGCGAACCAAGTGCGGTTGCTACATATAGATTTGGCATACCCGAAATAGCCCCCATGATCGGGAGTCGGTCTTTGCTCACGCAGCGCACCCCAACAAATTGATCGGCTACCGTTAGCTTGGCGGGATCAATTGTTTGTGGTTTCAATAGCCCTAAAGCCAGCTGACGATTGTGTGCATCACTTGCAGCACTTGGTTGTGTGGAATTCTGATTCTCATCATAGGTCGAGCCAACTAACCAGCGGTGCGATTGGGTCTCTGGATCCCAAACGGGAGGGGTGCAATAGCCATCGCCCGATAAATTTATTTTGGGGATGCAATCTAAGAGATCGGCCTGTTGATCGATTCTAAAAATGCTAAGCTGGCCGCGCACGGGCTTTAGATAAAGCTTTTGAGCAAATGAGGTTAAAAGATCTTGAGCGCCAAAGGCATTTGCTAGGACGACAGTTTGCGCTTTCGCTATACAACTGCCATTTTTATCAAAGGCTCGCCAGAGGTCGCCTTTAAGTTCAAGGTGTTCGATTGTGCTAGACCAAATGGTCTGCAATCCCTTGCAGGATAGAATTCGCTCTTTACATAGCCCTGCGAGATTTATAGAGCCGGCGCCAGGAAACCAAACGCCTGCGCGCTCAATCCCAAAACGTTGTTGAGCATTCTCAGACGAAATATATTCACCAATATCAGACGTGATGCCCAATTGAGTTAATTTGTTCTGTAATACCTTTTCATCAAGATCGGTCCCCATCTTAGCAAGGGCAAAAACGCCACGGTGATCCCATGCGCCATCACAGTCAAGCTCGACCATTCGATAGGCGGACAACGCTAAACGATGTAGCCTACTGGCTGTGCGGCCAAGCGCTGGATGGGTAATTGCGCCATCATGGGCTGATGTTGCTTGTCCTGGTCCGGACGCACCATCGACAACACACACCGAAACACCAAGGCGGTGATATTGATTGGCAATAGAGGCGCCGGCAATGCCGGCACCGATCACTAAAACATCAACTGGTTTTGAAAGCAAGTTGCTTATGCTTGAAAGCGATTGGCAATCTTAGTTTTGATTTCGAGTAGCTCTTTTGGTAAGCGCTTATCCAATTTATCAAAAAGCTCTTGGTGCAAATCCAGCTCGACCCGCCAATCATCGGCACGCACCGCGGTCGATTGATTAAATTGCTCGGGCGATAGGGCCAAACCATTCCAATTGAAATCTATATGACTTGGCGATAGGCCAAGAGGGGTTTCGGTTGCGCCTGCTTTGTTTTCGGCACGGCCCAAGATCCACGCCAAGACGCGCATATTCTCGCCAAAACCTGGCCAAATAAATTTGCCGTTTTCATCTTTGCGAAACCAGTTCACTAAATAAATTTTTGGCAAAGTGGCGCCCTCTGCCTCAAGCTTCTTACCCATATTAAGCCAGTGCTGAAAATAATCGCTCATGTTGTACCCCGCAAACGCAATCATCGCAAACGGGTCGCGCCGCACGACACCAACCTTACCAGTAATCGCAGCAGTGGTCTCTGAGCCCATGGTTGCAGCCATATAAACGCCCTCGGTCCAGTTTCGAGCTTCGCTAATCAAGGGAACCGTATTTGAGCGGCGGCCGCCAAAAATAAACGCGGCTAATGGAACCCCTTCTGGGTTATCCCAATTTGGATCAACCGCGGGGTTATTAATAGCTGCTGTAGTAAAGCGCGCATTAGGATGCGCGGCTAAGAGGCCGGCTTTGCCATCTTCTGGTGTCCAATCCTTGCCCTGCCAATCAATTAAGTGGCTTGGTGGAGCCTCGGTTAGGCCCTCCCACCACACATCGCCGTCATCGGTAAGCGCCACATTGGTAAAAATAACATTTTCATTTAATGAATCAACGCAATTTGCATTGGTCTCTCGATTGGTACCGGGTGCCACACCAAAGTAACCGGACTCTGGATTAATTGCGTAAAGACGCATCTGACCGGTTTTGGAATCTTTGCGAGGCTTAATCCAAGCAATATCATCGCCAACCGTTGTTACCTTCCAGCCCTCAAATCCTTTGGGGGGAATCATCATTGAGAAATTGGTTTTGCCGCAGGCCGATGGAAAAGCTGCTGCCACATGGTATTTTTTTCCTTCAGGGGAAGTAACCCCCAAAATCAACATGTGTTCCGCAAGCCATCCCTGTTCGCGCCCCATGGTTGAAGCAATCCGCAAGGCGAAACATTTTTTTCCTAGAAGAGCATTGCCACCATAGCCCGAACCAAACGACCAAATCTCTCGCGTTTCGGGATAATGAACGATATATTTCGTTGGGTTGTTGGGCCAAACGACGTCTTTTTCTCCGAGTGCCAAGGGCTTACCAACCGAATGTACGCACTGAACAAATTCGCCATCGGTCCCTAAAAGCTCGAGAACCGGTTTACCCATGCGCGTCATGATGCGCATATTAATTGCTACGTATGGACTATCAGATAGCTCAATACCAATATGTGCGATAGGAGATCCAAGGGGGCCCATTGAAAAAGGAACGACATACATCGTGCGGCCCCGCATGCACCCCTCAAACAGCGGGGTTAGGGTTGCGCGCATTTCATTGGGGTCTACCCAATTATTGGTTGGTCCCGCATCCTCTTGATGGGCTGAACAAATAAAGGTTCGGTCCTCAACGCGCGCCACGTCCATCGGGTCTGAAATCGCCAAATAAGAATTCTTCCTTTTTTGCGGATTTAGTTTCTTCAGACTACCGGCCCTAACTAATAACTCGCACAACGCATCGTATTCGGACTGAGAGCCGTCACACCAATGGATTTGATTAGGCTGAGTTAACGAAGCGACTTCCTCAACCCATTGAATCAGTTTTACGTTCTTTACATAGGCTGGAACATTCAGATTCACTGTGACGGGATTGGCTGGTTTATTCATAGGACCCTCAAATGTAACCGGTTAATTTTTAACAAGTTTTTTTAATGTGCGAGCAAAATTTATAACGATTTTAACATTTGTGTAACGTTAAATTAACAGCTTATTTGCCAATACAGAACTCGCTAAATATCTTGCCCAAGAGATCGTCAGGCAGCAATTTTCCGGTGATTTCCCCTAAATGATTTTGTGCGCAATAGAGCTCTTCGGCAAATAACTCCAAAGCTCGATTGCCCCCAAATCCATATGCCATGGCTTTTTGTATATGCTCCTTTGCAAGCACGATGGCGCGAAGATGGCGCGAGCGCGCAGTGTAAATTCCACCCCCTGCGTTTCCTTCCCACCCCGCAAAATGCAAAATCATTTCTTGAAGTTGCCTGATGCCATCACCTGTTTTTGCTGAAATAAAAATTTGTTTCGATTCACCGTCTGTTTTTGACTGAGCTGCTTGCAGGCTCTCTAGCAAATCTCGTTTATTTATTACATCCAAAATATGAGCGCCTGAGTGGGCGCGCTCCCTGACCGTTTTTTCGATGCCTAAAAAATTCTGTTCGGGTGCTTGTGTAGCATCGTGCATTAGCAAAACGATATCTGCTTTGGCAATTTCGTCCCAGGTTTGGGCCACGCCGATCTGCTCTACAACATCATTAGACTCCCGAATACCGGCGGTATCAATCACATGCACGGGTATGCCATCGATCGAAATATTTTCAATGATTCGATCACGTGTCGTGCCCGCAATTGGCGTAACGATTGCCCGCTCTTCTCCAACCAAAGTATTTAATAATGAGCTCTTGCCCACATTTGGTGGGCCAACCAGCGCAAGGCGGATACCATCGCGCAAAATTTTTCCTTGACTCGAAATTTTAATAATCTGGTCTAAATCACTCATGATTTTTTCAAGGCGCTGCTTTGCGTTGGCAGCCTCAATAAACTCAATCTCTTCCTCGGGAAAATCAAGGGTCGACTCGACCAAAATTCGTAACTGTGTAATTTGATCAATCAATTGATTAATTTCTTCAGAAAAGCGCCCTTGTAGTGAGAGACTTGCACCTCGTAAGGATGCGTCGCTTTGTGCATTAATGAGGTCTGCGATGGCTTCAGCCTGTACCAAATCAATCTTGCCATTTAAAAAAGCTCTCAATGAAAATTCGCCGGGCCCGGCGAGCATGATCCCTTCGGGGGTGCCAAGCTCTATGACGCGATTCAAGACCAGCTGCGTGACGCGCGGTCCGCCGTGGCAGTGAAGCTCAACCACGTCCTCACCAGTGAATGAGGCGGGCGCCTTAAAGTAAAGCAACAAAACTTGATCTAATTGCTCTTGGCGTGCATCTTTTAAAACCAAGAAATGTGCGAAACGCGGTTTAGGCTCAGCACCAAGAAGCGTCTTCGCAAGCCCAATAAGATCTGGGCCTGAAACACGAACAATCCCGACGCCGCCCGCGCCCCGAGGGGTTGCTATTGCAGCAATGGGATTTCTGTGCATTCAACCCCAACCCTTAGCCGCCTAATTGGCCGGTCGCTTAATAAACATTTGATTAATTTGCCACTGCTGAGCAATTGACAAAATATTGTTAACCACCCAGTACAGCACAAGTCCCGCCGGGAAGAAAAAGAACATGACCGAAAAGATGATCGGCATCCACAACATGATTTTTGCTTGAAGTGGATCGGGTGGGGTTGGATTTAAGCGGGTTTGTACAAACATTGATACCGCCATAATGATTGGCAAAATAAAATAAGGGTCTGGCACCGAAAGATCCTTAATCCAAAGAATCCATGGTGCATTTCGCATCTCAACGGATGAAAGCAAGACCCAATACAGTGCAATAAAAACAGGGATCTGTACAACCACTGGCAAGCATCCACCCAGTGGATTAATTTTTTCTTGCTTGTAAAGGTCCATCATCGCGCGATTTAATTTCTGCGGATCACCTTTGAACTGCTCGCGGAGGTTCATTAATCGCGGTTGCACTTCTTTCATGCGCGCCATCGACTTATAGCTTGCGGCCGAAAGCGGGAAGAAAATTAATTTAATGATGAATGTTAAAATTACAATTGCCCAACCCCAATTTGCGACGTAAGAGTGAATTTGTTCTAAGAGCCAAAAAATTGGTTTGGCAATTACTGTAAAGTAGCCGTAGTCTTTAATTAGATCAAAGCCCGGGGCAATTTTTTCTAAAAGAGTTTCCTCTTGTGGGCCAATAAATAGACGGGTGCTCTCAATGTGACTCGATCCTGCTGCAAGTGCAGTAACAGGAATTTGTAAACCAATTCGAAACAGATTTTGTTCTACCTTGCCGACATAAACATCTCGGGCTGCTTTGTCGCTTGGTATCCAGGCGCTTGCAAAGTAATGTTGCACCATCGCAACCCAGCCAGGCTCGCCCGCAGGTATTTGTTTAGGAATATCAACTTTGTTTTTTTCAATATCGGAAAAATTAATTTTGATGAATTTTTCTTTGTCGGTATATAAGGCCGGTCCTGTGAAGGTGCTATAGAACTCACTATCACTCACTGCGGAGCTATCGCGTACGATTTCGTTATAAAGAACTAAGCCGCCAGGGTTGGCCTGACCGCTAAGCTGTGTAATGCGGTGTTCGACTTCAACCACATAGCTGCCATCAGTTAAGTAATAGGTTTTTTCCAAGCGGACGCCGCCGCGCTCATTCACAAACGTCACAAACGTTTTATTGTCGGTGCGGCCATTTTTGCCTATTGCAAACGAAGCCGTGTGATTGGGTAGCTCGGTGTTGCTCGCTGAAATCAGGCCTGATCGGACAAAATATTGGTTTTGTGGGGTGATTTGCAACAGCGCAATCGGTTTTTGGTCGGGCGTTAATTGTTTTAACAGTTTTGCACTAATAACGCTTGCGCCCGTTGCATTAATCTCGAGCTCTAAGACATCGTTTTTAATGGTGTGTTTTTCCCCGGGGGCTAAGTTGGGTGCATTAAATGCCGGAGCTCGCTGGGGAGCGGGCAGACTCTCTGGCTTAGGAAGGTCGGTCGATTTTTGTGGCTGACTTGGGGTGGCTGATGGGGCCTGTGATGTGCTCGCTGGGGATGGTAAGGTTTCAGATGTTTTAGATGGGCTTGGAGTTTGGCTTGTAGGTGTTAGTGGCGTGGGCCCAAAGAGCGCTTGTCGTCCATCATAGATTAGCCAATTGTTGTAGAGCATCAAGCCCGAAATCGTTAGTACCGCCCAAAGGAGTGTTCGCTTAATGTCCATAGTTAATAATTTGTGTGGATTAATTTTTGTTTGTTTTGCTCTGGATCAACCGGGTCGTAGCCACCGGCTGACCAGGGATTGCACCGCAAAATTCGCCAGCTGATTTTACCGATGCTTTTCAGAGTGGAGTGTTTCTTTAGGCATTCGCAGGCGTAGTCTGAACAGCTCGGCAGGTATCGACACTGCCCCCCAACATATGGGGACAAAATGAGCTGATAGGCCCTTACTAAATAACCCAACAGTCGGTTCATGAAACCAGATCCTGTAGCTGGGTTTTTAGTTGTTGATATTCAGAATTTCGAAGTCTTCCGCGCGTAGATCGACCCACAGGCTGTTTTAGTCGGACGACAAGCTCTGAGAAATTACCGAGCGATCCTTTGCGGGTTAATTCACGCGCAGCCCGCTTAAGACGATTGCGGTCAACGGCGCGCTTTGCAAGCTTTTTAGCGATCGCTAGCCCAAGGTCAAGATTGCCTCGCTCTTTTGAATCGGCATAAACAGCCCAGGCTCCACAGCTAGTTGACCTGGTTCGCAAAAGGGCCTGAATTCGTGCCGATTTCAATTCATTACACTGAGAGTCTTTTGCGACCTTTAGAGCGACGCGCATTGAGCACCGCGCGACCGCCTTTGGTTTTCATGCGAACCCGAAATCCATGGGTTCTTTTACGACGCGTTACAGATGGCTGATATGTTCTTTTCATGATTGTTCCTAAGAAAACCCTCTATTTTCTCTATTTGTTTGAATAGCGTCAACTTTATATCCGGGTTTTGCCTAATTATTTTTACCTACTATTGCAAACAATTGATTTAAATAAAAAAGCGCTCTTTACGCACAACTTATCCACAGCTTATCCCCTGTATTTTTACTTGTGGATAACTTTTATCCCTCGCTACAATCAATTCCTGAATTTCATATGAGCAAACTAGAAATCCCCCCACTCCTTACACACCCAAATCCACTTGGGTTTTGGGATTTAGCTATGGAGATTTTAGCTAAAGAGTTGTCACCACAACAATTCAAAACCTGGATTCAACCATTAAAATTAAAGGGGTATGACGAAAGTGAGCGTTTACTACTAATTGGTGCTCCCAATCCCTTCAAGCTTGACTGGATTAAGCGCACCTTTTCTGCGAAGCTTCACGAAATCGCCTCCTCTTATTTTGGCAGCACTATTAACATTCAATTTACACTCGGCGCCGATTCTACGAGAGACCCCTCCAAAATCGTTAATGCAGTTTTCCGTCAAGAAAAAATGGTGGATGCTTCGGTTGACACCGCCGCGCCGCCGGGCGCCGCCCTTTCTGCTGGCGACTTCGGAACCGAGGGGCTAGAGATCGGGATTGGATCGACTCCCCACGATCGCGACCATTCAAAGCTTAATCCCGGGCTAACTTTTGAGAGTTTTGTTACAGGCAAAGCAAATCAGTTGGCTCGTGCAGCATCCATTCAGGTTGCCCACAACCCGGGGGCGTCGTATAACCCAATGTTTTTGTATGGCGGCGTGGGCCTTGGCAAAACCCACTTAATACATGCTATTGGGAATCACCTCCTTAAAGAAAAGCCTGATGCCAAAATTCGATATATCCACGCGGAACAGTATGTATCTGACGTCGTGAGGGCCTATCAGCAAAAGGCATTTGATCGATTTAAGCGGTACTACCACTCCTTGGACCTATTGTTAATTGACGATATTCAATTTTTTGGTGGAAAATCCCGCACCCAAGAAGAGTTCTTTTATGCGTTTGAGGCTCTGATTAGTAATGGGGCACAAGTAATTATTACCAGCGATACCTATCCAAAGGAAATGGAGGGTATTGATGAGCGCCTCATTTCACGGTTTGACTCTGGATTAACGGTTGCCATCGAACCGCCAGAGCTAGAAATGCGGGTTGCTATTTTGATGAAAAAGGCGGCCATTGAAGGCATCCCGATGAGCGAAGATGTCGCATTTTTTGTGGCCAAGCACCTGCGTTCAAACATTCGGGAGCTTGAGGGTGCGCTCAGAAAAATCTTGGCATACGTTCACTTTCATGGCAAGGAAGTCAATATTGAGGTGGCGCGCAGCGCACTTAAAGATCTTTTATCTATCCAAAATCGACAAATTTCGGTTGAGAGTATCCAAAAAACGGTTGCCAACTTCTATAACATCAAGGTTGCCGACATGTATTCAAAAAAGCGGCCCGCCAACATTGCTCGACCGCGTCAAATTGCGATGTTTATTGCCAAAGAACTAACCCAAAAGAGTCTGCCCGAGATTGGCGAGTTATTTGGTGGTAGAGATCACACCACCGTTTTGCATGCGGTTCGTAAAATTGCTGAGGAGCGCCAGCGCGATTCTCATCTTAATCACGAACTGCACGTTCTCGAACAAAGCCTTAAAAATTAACCTGTGGGTAACGCGTGGAAAGGTGGTGGGATAACTGTGTTGAGAAAAGCTTGATAGTTTTTTGAATGAGTTGTTTGTATTATCCTAATAAGATGTTGTTCACAATTTGTTCATGAGTTGTTTGGCACTTATGCACAGCAAATTTTCTCGAAAAGGCCTTGATTTCACTATAAAATTTAACTTATAAGCAGAAAACACAACCCCCTATTACTACCACGATATAAATATACAAAGGAAATAAAAAAACAATGCAGCTGATCAACGCCACCCGAGACGAAATACTAAAGCCTCTTCAGGTAGTTAGTGGCATTGTTGAGCGTCGCCATACTTTGGCAATTCTGGCGAATTTACTATTTAAAAAAACAGGATCCTCAATTTCGTTTGTTTCCACGGATATTGAAATTCAGATTACAACAAAAGCGAACCTTGGGGTTGGTTCTGGTGATATGACAACAACAGTGGGGGCTCGAAAGATATTAGATATTTTGCGAGCCCTGCCTGAGGGGCCTGTAAGTCTTAATCTTAAAGATAATAAGATGGTCGTGCAAAGCGGTAAGAGTCGGTTTTCCCTCCAAACCCTAGCCGCAACCGAATTTCCGGTTATGCAAACCAACTCGGAGGCTCAGTCGAGTTGGGCAATAAGTCAAAAGAAACTTCGCCAACTCATAAGTCAAGTTTATTTTGCAATGGCTCAGCAAGATATTCGTTATTACTTAAATGGCATGCTTTTGGTTGTCGATGGAAAAGATCTGGTTGCTGTTGCAACCGATGGACACCGGTTAGCCTATAGTCATATTGAGCTTGACACCGCACTTTCAGGAAATGGGCAAAAACAAGAAATTATTATTCCGCGCAAAACAATTCTTGAGTGTCAACATTTACTACAAGAAACGGACGAGTCAGTCGAAATCAGTATTAGCAACAACCAGATTAAGTTCAACTTCGGTGATATTGAGTTAATTTCGAAACTACTTGAGGGTAAGTTCCCGGACTACCATCGCGTAATTCCAAAGGGACAGAAAAATTCACTTTCTGTTAATCGTGAGACTCTACAAGCGGCTCTTCAGCGAGCAGCCATTCTGACAACCGAAAAATTTAAAGGTGTCCGTTTTTCATTAACAAGCAACAAAATTACGATACAGTCTACCAATGCCGAACAAGAAGAGGCCCAAGAGGAAATAGAGACTACCTATGATGGCGATACAGTTGAGATCGGTTTCAATGTTAGCTACCTTCTTGATGCTCTCGCAAACATTAAAAACGAAGCGATTCAGATTAGCCTTGAGGATGCCAACAGCAGTGCTGTCATTACATTACCAGGATCGGAAGCATTTAAGTACGTTGTAATGCCGATGCGTATTTAGGTTTTGTTGTTCTCATAAGTTCAAACTAGAAAATTTCATGTCTTTAGAAAACCAAAGTAATGAGCAATATGGCGCCTCATCGATTCAAATATTAGAGGGACTAGAAGCGGTTCGTAAGCGCCCCGGAATGTATATTGGGGATACGTCTGACGGCACCGGCCTACATCATTTGGTATTTGAAGTCCTTGATAATTCGATTGATGAAGCTCTAGCGGGGTATTGCACAGAAATATCGGTTGTAATCCACACGGACAATTCCATTTCCATTATCGATAATGGAAGGGGCGTACCTACCGGCATTAAGTTTGACGATAAACACGAACCCAAGCGAAGTGCGGCGGAAATTGTGATGACCGAACTTCATGCTGGGGGTAAATTTGATCAAAACTCATACAAGGTTTCTGGTGGTCTACATGGTGTGGGAGTTAGTTGTGTTAACGCCCTTTCTAAGTGGTTGCGTTTGACGATACGACGTGATGGCAAAGTTCATCATATGGAGTTTGGGCGCGGGGCTGTTCAAAACCGAAACATTCAACTTGAGAACGGTGTTGAGGTGTCTCCAATTTCGGTTACTGGGGAAACCGATTTACGAGGCACCGAAGTTCATTTTCTGGCCGACGAAGAAATTTTTGGCAACATTGAGTATCACTACGAGATCCTTGTAAAACGAATTCGTGAGCTTTCATTTCTCAATAATGGCGTTCACATTCGTTTGGTTGATCAGCGAAGTGGGCAAGAGGAAGATTTTGCATTCTCCGGCGGGGTGAGAGGGTTTGTTGAGTACATCAATCAAACCAAAACTGTATTGCACCCAAATATTTTCCACGCCCTGGCTGAGCGGCCCTCTGATCTTGGCGGTCAGATTACCGTTGAGGTTGCCATGCAATGGAACGATGGTTACAACGAACAAGTTTTGTGTTTTACAAACAACATCCCTCAGCGCGATGGCGGCACACATCTAACCGGCCTGCGCGCCGCCATGACCCGCGTTATCAATAAATATATTGATGAAAATGAGATTGCAAAAAAAGCAAAAGTTGAGATCTCAGGCGACGACATGCGCGAGGGGCTTACCTGCATCCTTTCGGTAAAAGTCCCAGAGCCAAAGTTTTCAAGTCAAACCAAAGATAAATTGGTGTCCAGCGAGGTTCGGGGCCCGGTCGAAGATGTTGTTGCCCAGGCGCTTGCAGAATATTTGGCTGAGAAGCCACAAGATGCAAAAATTCTGTGTGGCAAGATTGTTGATGCTGCCAAGGCTCGCGAGGCGGCGCGTAAGGCACGTGAAATGACACGTCGCAAGGGCGCCCTTGATGGCATTGGCCTACCCGGTAAGCTTGCGGATTGTCAGGAAAAAGATCCGGCAAAGTCCGAACTATTTATTGTTGAGGGAGACTCAGCGGGCGGTTCCGCCAAACAGGGGCGCGACCGAAAATTCCAGGCCATCTTGCCGCTTAAGGGCAAGATCTTAAACGTTGAAAAAGCACGCTTTGACAAGATGTTGAGTAGTCAAGAGGTTGTTACTTTGATTACGGTTTTGGGAACCGGCATTGGTGCCGAGGAATACAAAGCAGATAAGTTGCGCTATCACCGGATCATTATCATGACCGATGCCGATGTGGATGGTAGCCACATCCGCACATTGCTCTTAACTTTCTTCTATCGCCAAATGCCGGAGCTAATTGAGCGCGGACATGTTTACATTGCTCAGCCCCCGCTCTACAAGGTTAAGTTTGGCAAGAGTGAACAATACATCAAGGATGATGCCGAATTAAATCAACTGCTGTTTAGGGTTGCTCTTGAACAGGCCTCAATCGAAACCCCTGCGGGAGAACGGCTTTCAGGACAAAAACTTGAGGGTCTTGCAAAACACTATCAAAATATTCAGGCTGTGGTTGATCGGCTATCACGAACAATGGATGAAGATGCTCTTCGGGCGGTGGCGGCGGGCGTAACCTTGAATTTTGATACAGAGGCAGCAGCTAGCGATTCGGCAGATCGTTTGCGTAGTGCATTTTTGCAAAATGCAAACCCCTTATCTATACCCACCGACATTGTGGTCCAAAAGGAAGAGAGAACGGAGCGCTATCGACTATTGTTGTCAAAGCGCGTGCACGGTAATTTAAAAATTTCGGTAATTAGCTCAGATTTTGTTGCTAGCGACGATTACCAAAGTCTTATGAATGCCGCTGCGTCGCTTGCTGACAAAGTTCCAGCGGGTAGTCGTGTGCGACGCGGAGACCCGGAGAAATCAAATAAAGAGAGTGTGGTTGCTGATTTTCGTGGCGCGTTTGAATGGTTACTCTCCGAAGCCGAGCGCTCCATTAGTCGCCAGCGTTACAAGGGTTTGGGCGAAATGAATCCCCAGCAGCTTTGGGAAACAACAATGGATGCAAGCACTAGAAGGCTGTTGCGTGTTCAAATTGAAGACGCCATCATGGCTGATCAGGTTTTTACAACCCTAATGGGCGACGAAGTTGATCCCCGGCGTGCCTTTATTGAAAAAAACGCTTTGATTGCGCGCAATTTAGACATTTAATCCCATGAAAAAAAACAAAGCCCCGAAAATCGTGGCGAAGTCATTTATTGCCGTTAAAAATTCCAAAATTCATGGCCGCGGCGTTTTTGTAAAAAAAGAAATCCCTAAAGGGTCAGCAATCATTGAATATATTGGTGAACGGATTAGTTGGAAGGAGGCTTTGCGTCGTCACCCACATGACCCAGAGCAGCCAAATCATACTTTTTATTTTTCGCTAGACGACGGACGTGTTATCGATGCAAATGTTGGTGGGAACGCCGCTCGCTGGATTAACCACTCCTGTAAGCCAAATTGCAAAGCGGACGAAATTGCTGTTGATGGTGAGGGTCGCGTTTTTATATTTGCGAAGCGCAAACTTCTTCCAGGAGAAGAGCTTTTTTACGATTATTCACTCAATTTGGACGAAAAGCCGACAAAAAAGTTGCTAAAGGAATACGCTTGCTATTGTGGCAACAAAAAGTGCCGAGGCACAATGCTTGATATTGATTGATTCGTTGTCATTATGGTGTTTGTTTCCATCCAAGATTTAGAGGCCGCCATAAATTATTGGCGCACACAATCACCCTCTAAAGGCGACGAGTTAGTTTTATCCAAAGAAGCAGGCGCCTTAGCAAAGCCGTACGCACTGATGATTATTCAGGGGGCACAGCGCATACCGCTTGATATGCTTGATGAAGTTTGTAAAGAGGCGCTAGCCAAGTTTGTGGCTTGGAAGTCACAAGCTAAGTAGCCAACCATTCATTGCGCTAAATTTTGGAAACCGTAGTCGACTTTAGTTCGTATCTTTGGCTTTTGCTTTTGGTAGCCGCATTTGCCTCTGGCCTGGTTGATGCAATTGCTGGCGGCGGCGGATTGATTCAGGTGCCCGCTTTATTTGCTGCTTACCCAGATACCCATCCCGCAACGTTATTAAGTGCCAATAAAGTTTCTTCGATTGGTGGAACGATTAATGCAGCTAGGCGGTATTTGCGTCACGCAAAGTTACCGTGGAATATTTTGGGCCCGGCCATTGTTGCTGGATTCATCGGCGCGCTTTTGGGTGCCCTAGCCGTTAGTGTTTTTCCGCCAGAACCTCTGCGTAAAGCGTTGCCGTTCATGTTGGCAGCCTTGCTTGCTTACACTTGGTTTGCTCCGAATATGGGCGCTGAAAATCGCCCTACCCACAAAATAGGTCGTCATGAAGCTATTAAGGCGGTAGCCATGGGTTTGGTTATTGGGTTTTATGATGGATTTTTTGGGCCCGCAACCGGAAGCTTTTTTCTATTTGCATTTGTTCGAATCTTTCACTTTGATTTTTTGCATGCTTCAGCAGCTACCAAGCTGGTAAATGTTACAACTAATCTAGCCACAATCCTGATGCTTACAAGCCTTGGTTTTATCGATTGGCCTCTTGGCTTGACTCTTATGGTTGCTAATATTATTGGTAGCCAAGTGGGCAGCGTCTTGGCAATCACACACGGTAGCCAATTTATCCGAAAAATTTTCTTGATTGTGGTTTTGGCGCTGATTGTACGATCAGCATACTCCGCATTTTTTTCTAATTAAATCAATAGCTTATATTTTATATAATGCATTAATTATTTTGATGTTTCACGTGAAACAGTAAAAATGCTATGATCTACGCCCTAATTGGGCAAATCCATGTTTTATTTCAAGAAATTTGATGTGATTGTGGTCGGCGGTGGTCATGCCGGGACTGAGGCCGCTCTCGCATCGGCTCGCAGGGGATCAAAAACCCTCCTAATAACGCACAGTATTGAAACCCTGGGGGCAATGAGCTGCAATCCTTCGATTGGAGGTATTGGTAAGGGTCATCTGGTAAAAGAAATTGATGCTTTGGGTGGGGCCATGGCCTCAGCGACGGATGAGGCTGGCATTCAATTTCGAATTTTAAATTCCAGCAAAGGCCCGGCAGTTCGTGCGACGCGAGCCCAAGGCGACCGTATTTTATATAAGGCGGCAATTCGTCAGCGCCTAGAGAACCAGGCTAATTTAACCTTATTTCAAGCCGCAATTGATGATCTGATTGTTCATGGCGATCAGGTTCGGGGGGTTAAAACTCAAAGCGGGCTTCAATTTGAGGGAAGAAAGGTTGTGTTAACGGCCGGTACTTTTTTGGATGGAAAAATCCATATTGGATTGGCAAACCATAGCGGTGGTCGTGCGGGAGATCCTGCAGCAACCACCCTTTCAGCTCGTCTAAAAGAACTTAAGCTACCCCAGGGCCGCCTAAAAACCGGTACCCCGCCCCGCATTGATGGCAAGACGATTAACTTCTCTGTTATGCAAGAGCAGGCTGGTGATCTGGACCCCATTCCATGTTTTTCATTTATGGGCAGGCCCGAGCAGCACCCTCCCCAAGTGCCGTGCTGGATAACCCATACCAATAGTCAGACACATGACATTATTCGTTCTGGGCTGGATCGTTCGCCCATGTATACAGGGGTCATTGAGGGGGTCGGCCCACGATACTGCCCTTCAATCGAAGACAAGATCCATCGTTTTGCCACGAAAGAGAGTCACCAAATCTTCCTGGAGCCAGAAGGCTTAACGACTAATGAGTTTTATCCAAATGGGATTTCGACCAGTTTGCCCTTCGATATTCAAATGGCCCTTGTCCACAGCATTCGTGGGCTTGAAAGCGCGGATATTGTGCGCCCTGGATATGCCATTGAGTACGATTATTTTGATCCGCGACAACTCAAGCACAGCCTGGAAACCAAAGCGATTAAGGGCTTATATTTTGCTGGGCAGATTAATGGAACAACCGGATATGAAGAGGCTGCCGCTCAGGGGCTCTTGGCAGGTATTAATGCAAGCCTCTCCGCAGACGAGAAAGAGCCTTGGCTACCCAAAAGAAGCGAATCCTACATTGGGGTTTTGGTTGATGATTTAATTACGCGCGGAGTACAAGAACCCTACCGAATGTTTACTAGCCGTGCCGAGTATCGTCTAAGCTTGCGTGAGGATAATGCAGATGCGCGACTTACAGAGGCCGGAAGACGGCTTGGTCTGGTCGGCGATGAGCAATGGGAGTTTTTTTTAAGAAAGCAGGAGCATGTTTCACGTGAAACATTGCGCCTTCGTTCAGTGCGGGTTGGCCCGAAACATTACACTGCCGAACGGTTAGAAACCTTTCTTGGTCAAGCCTTGGCGCACGAGTGTAGCCTTGCAGAGGTTTTAAGGCGTCCCGAAGTTGATTATCGTTCGCTGATTCAGGTTGATCCCTCCTTTGCGGAAGAATCCCCAAGGCTTGAAGACCCCTATCTCGAGCGACAGATTTTTGACCAGGTGGAGGTTTCGATCAAATACGAGGGTTATATTGAGCGCCAACGAATTGAAATTGAGCGCCATGAGCATTATGAAACTCTTCGCCTTCCGCAAGACTTGGACTATTCCCTTGTTAAAGGCCTATCGGTTGAGGTCTGGCAAAAATTAAACCTGCATCAGCCAGAGACTCTGGGCCAGGCATCGCGCATTTCCGGGGTAACGCCGGCAGCAATATCCTTGCTTTTGGTCCACCTAAAAAAGGGTATTGCTAAGACCCAAAAAATGACATGAGCTTGGTGGTTGATAAGGGCCTAAAAGATTTTGGCCTTAGCCAAAGCGAGACTGCTGCAATGCAATATTTTTTAGGGGAGTTACAACGCTGGAATCGGGTTCACAATCTCACCGCCATTAATGAAACAGAGGCAGCGCTTCATTTGCATCTTATTGATTCGATTATTATTTTGCCAATTCTGCGACGTTACTTGCAATCCAATCAATCAATGATTCACATTGCCGATTTAGGGTCAGGGGGAGGTCTACCCGGCATCCCGTTGGCAATCCTTCAACCCTCTTGGTCATTTAGTCTGATTGAAATAAGTAAGAAAAAAGCCGCTTTTCTGCAGCATGTGCGAGGGGGTTTAGGGCTTGGCAATCTTCAAGTAATGGCAAATCGAGTTGAAAGTCTAGCGACGTCTCACGCAACGTCTTTTGACGCCATAACAGCACGAGCATTTACGCGTCTAAATAAACTGCTGGAGCTATCGGAACCTTTATTAAAATCATCGGGCCTTGTGTTTGCAATGAAGAGTCAACAAAGCAAAGAAGAAATCTCTGAGGTATCGAGTCAAGACTGGATGCTGCTGGAGGAGTGCCAGCTGTCTTTGCCTGGGCAACAGCCTGATCGCCGATTATTAGTTTTCCAATACCAACCGTAAAAATTATGGCCAAAACATTCTGTATCGCAAATCAAAAAGGTGGCGTTGGAAAAACAACCACGGCAGTCAATTTGGCTGCAGGGCTCGTTGCTCAGAGACAGCGAGTTCTTTTGGTGGACTTAGATCCTCAGGGAAATGCAACCATGGGGTCAGGAGTTGATAAATCATCGATTAAAAGTGGTGTGTATCACGTACTTATTGGGATTGCATCTGCGACTGAGGCAATCCAATTTTCAAAGGAATCTGGTTATAGTGTTTTGCCTGCAAATCGCGATTTGGCTGGGGCCGAAGTTGAATTGGTTGAGCTGGAAGGGCGAGAAGTAAGGCTAAAAAATGCACTAAACCAGCTTGCAGACCAATACGATTTCATTTTGATTGATTGCCCCCCTGCGCTGTCTTTATTGACCCTCAATGGCTTATGTGCAGCAAATGGCGTGGTGGTTCCGATGCAGTGCGAATACTTTGCACTCGAGGGGCTTTCTGACCTTGTGAACACTATTAAGCAAGTTCATGCAAATTTAAATCCGGATTTAAAAATCATTGGACTTCTGCGGGTTATGTTTGATGCCAGAGTCACCTTGCAACAGCAGGTATCAGAACAGCTCAATATTCACTTTGGAGACAAGGTGTTTAAAACAATTATTCCTCGTAACGTACGTTTAGCTGAGGCCCCTTCATTTGGTTTGCCAGGAGTCATCTTTGACAAATCATCCCGAGGAGCCCAGGCTTATATTGATTTTGCGGGCGAAATGGTTCAACGAATTAAAACCATGTAGGCAAGCGATGAGTGCAAGCAAGAAAAAGGGATTGGGGCGCGGTCTCGACGCATTATTAAGCGCCAGCAATAGGGGGGGCGACGCAAGTCCTCTCTCTGGAAAAGGATCGCAATCATTACCGCTGAAACTTTTGCAGACAGGTAAGTATCAGCCACGGATCATCATGGCCGACGAGCCTCTAAAAGAGCTCGCCGACAGCATTCGGGAGCGCGGTGTGATGCAGCCTCTTTTGGTTCGTGAAATTGAGAATGGGCGTTACGAAATCATCGCTGGCGAACGGCGCTTCCGAGCAGCAACGCTTGCTGGCCTTGATGAGGTACCCGTTCGGGTCTTGGAGGCCGACGATCAAGCTGCGGCAGCGATTGCGCTCATTGAGAACATGCAGCGAGAGGATCTAAACCCATTGGAAGAGTCGCGCGGATTATCACGATTAATTAATGAGTTTAGCTTTACCCATGAGCAGGCTGCGAAGGCTGTGGGCAAATCCAGGAGCGCCATAACTAACTTGCTTCGCTTATCGCAACTTTCAGGGGCGGTTCAAGCAATGCTTTTATCTGGTGATTTAGATATGGGTCATGCAAGGGCGCTTTTAACCCTACCGGGCTCAAGCCAGGTTGCCTTGGCCCAAAAAATTATTGCCCAAGGGCTTTCGGTGCGAGAGACAGAGCGATTGGCTAGTTCAGCAGCCCTGGCCGCTGGCGATTTATCCCGAAAAGCCCCCCTCAAAAGAAAAGTAGGCGCCTCAACAAGCCAAGATTACAGTCGCCTGGCACAAACCCTGTCGGATCTAGTGGGCCTAGAAGCAGTCTTTAAGACCAATAAAAAGGGTGGGGAGCTACGCTTTCACTACAGCCATTTTGATGAACTGGACGCCCTACTTAAGAAGTTGGGCATCGACAACGACTAATTCACCCCGAGGGATACTAATTGACCTTCCCGAGAGCAAATACTAAAATCTTGAGGCTTAGTTGATTCATAAAAAAGAGCATTTGGCGCCAAAACCATCATGGCAAGAGCTTGATGAAGAGGCCGATTCTTTTAGAACCTACTCCATAGAAGAGATGGAGGTTCTTAAAAGGACCAACCGTAGTGCTTTTTCAAGCATGTCACCATGGGCCATCATCCTTTTACAGGTAATCATGACGCTTGTGATGGCAGTTGCTTGGTCAACTTTTGCAAACCCTCGTGGGCTGAGCGTTTATACTTATTCAGCTTTTGTGGGTGGCTTTATTGGATTTTTCCCTGCGGCCTTGTTTGCCCTGAGAATGGGCTTAGCAAATAAGCAAAAAAACAAAAGCCCCGGGAGTCTTTTGGCAGCAGTTGTTTCAGGTGAATTTTTAAAAATCGCTGTAACAATTGCGCTATTTGTAGGGGTGGCATTGAGTTACCCAGATTTGCAGTGGATACCATTGCTAATCACGTATGTTGTGACGCTTAAGTGTTACTGGCTAGCGTGGTTTTGGCGGTAAATGGTTTTAATTAAGTACAAAGGAATTACTTAAACATGGCAAGTGCAGCACACGGAGCTCCAAGCGAGCCGTTAACTCCCACAGCATACATTGCTGAGCATTTACAAAATCTCAACAATATTGGTGGGGCACAAGCCTCTATTATTGATTTCAGTGTCATTAATTTAGACACATTATTTTGGACCATTTTGATGGGTCTATTGGCAGTGGGTTTTTTGTTGCTTGCTGCGAGGCGCGCGACCCCTGGAGTACCCGGACGCTTTCAGGCCCTTGTTGAGATGCTTGTAGAAATGGTTGAGACTCAATCAAAAAGTATTGTTCATGGTGATCGAAGCTACATTGCTCCGCTTGCTCTCTTCGTTTTTTGCTGGATTCTTCTTCTGAATGCCCTTGATTTGGTTCCTGTTGATTGGGTCGTCGGAGTCAATCACTTCTTGGAAAATTTTGGAATCCATGTTCCCCATCATAAGTTGGTTCCAACCACCGATTTAAATGCAACCCTCGGAATGTCTTTTGCGGTTCTTATTTTGGTTTTTTTCTACAGTTTCAAAATAAAAGGTTTCGGCGGATTCGTTCATGAACTTCTATCGGCCCCCTTTGGAGCTAAATGGTATTTGGCCCCTTTCAATTTGATATTAAACATTATTGAATATATTGCGAAAGGCGTATCTTTGGGTATGCGGTTGTTTGGCAATATGTACGCGGGAGAATTAATTTTCTTATTAATTGCTCTCTTGGGAAGTATCTGGACCTTTAGCCTCGATTTCAGCGCTTTGGGTTTGGTTGGACATGTAATTGCAGGGTCTGCTTGGGCAATCTTTCATATTCTTGTCATTTTGTTACAAGCATTTATTTTTATGATGTTGACATTGGTTTACATCGGGCAGGCGCATAGCCATCATTAATCGTTTTATTTTTAACAGCACTTTTATTACTTAGGAGTTGACATGCAAGCATTTTTAGCAAACATACAGGGCCTTACAGCAATTGGTATTGGTCTAATCATTGGCCTTGGTGCTTTGGGCGCCTGTTTGGGTATTGGTCTAATGGGTGGAAAATTTATTGAAGGCGCGGCTCGTCAGCCAGAGCTGATGAATGAACTCCAAACCAAAATGTTTTTATTGGCAGGCTTGATCGATGCTGCATTCTTGATCGGTGTTGGTGTTGCAATGTTATTTGCTTTTGCTAACCCATTGCTAGCCGTTATTAAGTAATTAAGGCTGGGTCGCTGACCCATACTTTGAGAGCACTGAAAGGAATATCGTGAATCTAAACGCGACATTATTCGCGCAAATGATTGTCTTCTTCATCTTGTGGTGGGTGGTCGCCCGCTTTGTTTGGCCGCCGCTTGTTAAAGCTCTTGATGAGCGTGCTACAAAGGTTGCCGAAGGTCTTGCAGCAGCAGAGCGCGGCAAAATTGATTTAGCTAATGCCACCAAGAAAGCAGAAGAGGCTATGGCCTCTGCGCGCCAAGAGGGTGTTCAGCGTGTTGCAGAGGCTGAGAAGCGAGCACAACTAACGGCGGAAGAAATCAAGGCGAACGCTCACGCTGAGGCAGCTCGAATCATTGCACAAGCAAAATTGGATGCTGAACAGCAAGTCGGCAAAGCACGCGATGAGTTACGCAATCAAGTTGCGGCATTAGCAGTCAAGGGCGCTGAGCAAATTTTGCGACGGGAGGTTGATCCAAAATCCCATGCCGCTTTACTTGAGCAACTAAAGGCAGAACTATAAATGGCCGATACTGCCACTATTGCGCGCCCTTACGCAGAAGCATTATTTGCAAGTGCAAAACCGAGCGATCTTGACGTTTGGTCAAAGCAGCTCGAGGAGCTGGCTGCTTTTTTTGAGAATAAAGAGTTATTGGCATTAGCCAATAATCCCAAGTTGAGCACGAATGATTTGGTCACTTTGGTCGAGGGTTTACTTAAAACGAAACCCTCCGAAGCGCTCGCGAATTTCTTAAAACTATTGGCCAATAACCATCGGTTAGTCGCACTACCTGAGATTTCTAAGCAGTTTTCTGCCATGAAAAATAAAAGCGAGGGCGCAGCAGAAGCGCTCATTACCTCCGCATTTCCTTTGGAGGGAAGCGCGCTTACAGACTTACTGAAGAGCCTTAAAAAGCATTTTGGTGGAAAAGATTTGCGTCCCACCGTGATTGTGGATCCCAACTTGATTGGTGGTGTTCATATTCAGGTTGGTGACGAGGTATTGGACGGCTCCATTAGGGCAAGGTTGGCACAAATGCAAACCAACTTGAGCGCGTAACGTATCGTTATTGAGATTATTCGATTTATATTTAGGAGCAATTGATGCAACTGAACCCTTCCGAGATCAGCGAACTGATCAAAAGCCGAATTAATGAATTAGGGGTTGATTCAAAGATTCGTAATCAAGGCACGGTTATTTCTGTGACCGATGGTATTTGTCGAATCTATGGACTCTCTGGCGTTATGCAAGGTGAGATGTTGGAGTTTCCGAACAACACAATTGGCCTAGCACTTAATTTAGAGCGAGACTCTGTGGGCGCTGTTGTTTTGGGCGAATACACGCATATTAAGGAAGGTGATTCGGTTAAATGCACAGGGCGTATTTTAGAAGTCCCAATCGGACCCGAGTTATTGGGACGCGTAGTAAACGCACTTGGACAGCCAATTGATGGTAAGGGCCCAATTAATACAAAACTTACCGATTACATTGAAAAAGTTGCGCCCGGAGTTATCGCGCGTCAGTCGGTTAGTACGCCTGTTCAAACAGGACTCAAGGCAATTGACTCAATGGTGCCAATTGGCCGGGGTCAGCGCGAGTTAATTATTGGAGATAGACAAACCGGTAAAACGGCTGTAGCAATCGACGCCATCATTAATCAAAAGGGCAAAGGCCTTTATTGTATTTATGTTGCGATCGGACAAAAAGCTTCGACTATTGTGAACGTCGTTCGCAAACTCACCGAACTTGGTGCCATGGAATACACCATTGTGGTTGCTGCTAGCGCATCAGAGTCTGCAGCAATGCAGTATTTATCCGCATATACGGGTTGCACGATGGGTGAGTATTTCCGTGATCGCGGCGAAGATGCGCTGATTATTTACGACGACCTTTCAAAGCAAGCGGTGGCTTATCGACAAATATCATTGCTCCTTCGTCGCCCTCCTGGTCGCGAAGCCTATCCTGGCGATGTGTTCTATTTACACTCTCGCTTACTAGAGCGGGCTGCCCGAGTCAATCCAGATTATGTTGAAAAATTTACCAACGGTGCAGTAAAAGGAAAGACTGGATCCCTCACCGCGCTCCCCGTGATTGAGACCCAAGCTGGTGACGTGTCTGCGTTTGTGCCAACCAACGTTATTTCGATTACGGATGGCCAGATTTTCTTGGAAACCGATTTGTTTAATGCGGGTGTTCGTCCTGCGATTAATGCCGGTATTTCCGTATCGCGTGTGGGTGGTGCAGCACAAACAAAAATTATTAAAAAATTATCTGGCGGAATTCGTACCGACCTTGCGCAGTATCGCGAGCTTGCAGCTTTTGCACAATTTGCCTCCGACCTTGACGAGGCAACTCTAAAGCAATTGGAGCGCGGTCGACGCGTTACTGAATTATTAAAGCAGCCTCAGTACATGCCCATGCAGGTTTGGCAAATGGCAGCATCGCTGTATTCGGTAAACAACGGCTTTTTTGATGACCTTGATATCAAGCAAGTGTTGCCTTTCGAAAAGGGCCTACACGAGCACCTTAAGTCTAGATATGCAAGTCTAGTTAATCGGATTGAAGATACGAAAGATTTAACGAAAGAGGATGAGGCCGCTCTCAGGGCCGCTATCGAAGACTTTAAGCGGTCAGGAACCTTTTAATCTAATTTACTATGGCTAGCACAAAAGAAATTCGAAGCAAAATCAAGAGCGTACAAAATACGCGAAAGATTACCAAGGCAATGGAGATGGTTGCTGCTTCAAAGATGCGTCGTGCGCAAGAGCGAATGCGTGCAGCGCGCCCTTATTCTGAAAAGATTCGAATTATCGCATCCCACCTTGCAAATGCAAATCCCGAGTATCGACCAGTGTATATGACTGTGCGCGATGTGAAGGCTGCAGGAGTAATCGTAGTTAGTACCGATAAGGGACTTTGTGGTGGCTTAAACACTAACGTTTTTCGGGTTTTAACAAATCAAATTCGAGAATTCAAAGAAAAAAATATTTCGACCCAATTCACTGCGATTGGCTCAAAGGGTTTTCAGTTTTTGAATCGAGCGAAGGCAAAAATTTTGTCCCAATCGGTGCACTTGGGAGATACCCCGCACATGGATATTTTGATTGGGGCTATTACTGCCCAATTAGAAGCATTTGAGCGCGGCGAGGTTGATGCTGTCTATTTAGCCTATACGCGATTTGTCAACACGATGAAGCAGGAGCCAGTGCTAGAGAAGCTTTTGCCTCTCTCGGGCGATGAATTAGCTCAAGATGCAAATGGCAAGGCTGGTTGGGATTATATCTATGAGCCTGATGCCGAGTCGATATTAAATGGCTTACTTAAGCGCTACATTGAAGCGCTGATTTACCAGGCAGTAGCAGAAAATATGGCGTCCGAACAATCGGCGAGGATGGTTGCAATGAAAGCCGCGTCCGATAACGCCAAAAATGTGATTGGTGAGTTGCAACTGACTTATAACAAAACCCGTCAAGCAGCAATTACAAAAGAGTTGTCAGAAATTGTTGGTGGCGCAGCGGCAGTCTAAATGATTAAGAGATTAAATAGCGGAGAAATGTGATGAGTACCGGAAATATTGTTCAATGTATCGGCGCAGTAGTAGATATTCAGTTTCCTAGGGATCAGATGCCCAACATCTATGATGCTCTGACGCTGATAGATAGTTCGGAAGCCAGTTTTGCTGAAAAAGGATTGACCTTTGAGGTTCAGCAACAAATTGGCGATGGTGTCGTTCGCGCAATTGCAATGGGTGCAAGCGACGGCTTGCGTCGCGGTATGGAAGTAAAGGCTACTGGGACCGGTATTTCTGTCCCTGTTGGTCCTGCCACTCTCGGGCGCATTATGGATGTGTTAGGTCGGCCCATCGATGATGCTGGCCCAATAGCAACCCAGGAGCGCCGCTCAATTCATCAACTTGCTCCAGAATTTAATGACCTATCTCCGTCGGTTGATTTACTTGAAACCGGAATTAAGGTGATTGATCTTGTTTGTCCCTTTGCGAAGGGTGGAAAGGTTGGATTGTTTGGTGGCGCCGGCGTCGGCAAGACCGTAAACATGATGGAACTCATTAACAATATCGCCAAGCAACACTCTGGATTATCTGTATTTGCTGGTGTGGGCGAGCGGACGCGTGAGGGCAATGACTTCTATCATGAGATGAAAGAGTCCAACGTGGTTGATAAGGTTGCAATGGTTTTTGGGCAAATGAACGAACCCCCCGGAAACCGCCTGCGAGTTGCACTTACTGGATTGACAATGGCAGAGGCTTTCCGTGATGAAGGTCGCGACATCCTATTTTTCGTAGATAACATTTATCGTTTTACCCTTGCAGGAACAGAAGTTTCTGCTTTATTGGGTCGTATGCCATCTTCCGTTGGTTATCAGCCTACTCTGGCAGAGGAAATGGGCAAACTCCAAGAGCGAATCACTTCCACAAAAAAGGGTTCGATTACTTCGATTCAGGCCGTTTATGTTCCTGCGGACGACTTAACTGACCCATCACCAGCAACAACATTCGCACACTTAGATTCAACGGTAGTGTTGTCGCGTGATGTTGCTGCGCTTGGAATTTATCCCGCGGTTGATCCGCTTGACTCAACGAGTCGACAGCTTGATCCGCAAATTGTGGGCACTGAGCATTATGAGGTGGCTCGTGGTGTGCAGATTACATTACAGCGCTATAAAGAGCTGCGTGACATTATTGCTATCTTGGGTATGGATGAACTTTCCCCAGAGGATAAGTTGGCTGTCGCTCGAGCTCGTAAAATTCAGCGTTTCTTATCCCAGCCATTTAACGTTGCTGAAGTTTTCACTGGCTCGCCTGGCAAATACGTTCCATTGAAAGAGACAATTCGTGGCTTTAAGATGATTGTTAGCGGTGAGCTCGATCATTTGCCTGAGCAGGCTTTTTACATGGTTGGTTCGATTGATGAGGCAATTGAGAAAGCGAAGAAACTGTAATGGCAACCATTCGTGTTGATGTGGTCAGTGCAGAGCAGTCGATTTTTAGTGGCGACGCTAAATTCGTAGCGCTCCCTGGAGAATCGGGCGAGCTGGGAATTTTGCATGGCCACACGCCCTTAATTACGCGTATTCGGCCTGGTTCGGTACGTATTGAAAAAGCCGATGGCGATGAAGAGTTTGTATTTGTGGCGGGCGGCTATTTGGAGGTTCAGCCAGACAGCATTATTGTGTTGGCTGACACCGCAATCCGCGGGCATGATCTTGATGAGGCAAAGGCATTAGAGGCAAAAAAACGCGCTGAAGAAGCAATGCAGAATCGCGCAGGAGATTTTGATATCGCTCACGTTCAATCTGAGTTTGCTGTTGCCGCTGCCCAGTTAGCCGCCATTGCGCGATTGCGTCGTAAAAAGTAATTTAATTGTTAGCAAACGATCGCTTCCTAAAAGCGTGTTTGGGCCAAAAAACTGATCGCACGCCTTTGTGGCTGATGCGTCAGGCTGGTCGATATCTTCCCGAATACAACGCAACTCGGGCAAAGGCCGGTAGTTTTTTAGGTCTTGCTAAAACACCCACGTATGCAACAGAGGTCACTTTACAGCCATTGGATCGTTATCCTTTGGATGCGGCTATTTTATTTTCGGATATTTTGACCATTCCAGACGCGATGGGCCTTGGCCTTCAATTTGCTGCGGGCGAGGGGCCGAGCTTTGCAAATCCCCTCCGAACAGAGGAGGCTGTTAAAAACTTAAGGCCAGCGGATCTGCATCAACTTCAATACGTCTTTGATGCAGTGGCACAAATTCGGAAGTCCTTGATCCAGGACGGCAAGCAACGCGTTCCTCTGATCGGATTCTCGGGCAGCCCCTGGACGCTGGGTTGTTATATGGTTGATGGTTCGGGATCGGATGATTTTCGACATGCGAAGACCATGATGTTTAATCGGCCAGATTTGCTTAAACATGTTTTAGAAATCAATATTCAATCGGTAGCCGCCTATTTGACCGAGCAATTACGATCGGGCGCTCAAGCGCTGATGATTTTTGATACCTGGGGCGGACTGTTGCCCGATGGGTGGTATCAAGATATTTCTTTGGCAAGTATGCGTAAGGTGATTAATCAGCTTCCTCGAGAGTTAAATGGCCAAAAGGTGCCAGTCATCATTTTTACTAAAGGCGGCGGTTTGTGGCTTGACGACATGGCAGAATCTGGAGCCGATGTTATTGGACTCGATTGGACAATGTCAGTTGCAAAAGCACGATCCCGCTTGGTGGAAAAAAACAAAATAATTGCACTTCAGGGTAATCTTGACCCCTTGGCTTTATTTGCCAGCCCAGAACAAATTGAGGCGCAAGCTAAGAAAATTCTTGATAGCCTCAACAAAGCTCCGGCATTGAAGTCTGACCTTAATCCCCTTGATGGCCACATATTTAATTTAGGGCACGGAATCTCTCAATTCACGAATCCAGATAGCGTCACCGTTCTAGCCAAGGCCGTTATCGAGCATTCAGAATATTTGCGCAGGGCCTGATTTAGCCGTTTCCCCCTTTGCCGAAGCGGATTTAGGGGGTAGACTTATGCACAAACAATAGGGACTCATTGGATTTCATGGGGATTGTGAATAGACCGCACGTCATGGTTTGAGTGTATCCAATAAGTTATTGATTTAATTAAATATTTATTAGTCTTGATTTGATTCAAGTAAGTTAGGGTGCGCTTCCGCCTTTCTTCTTTACAGGCTTAATAAACGGTTGTCCACAAAGTTATCCACAGATTAATCAACACACCATTTAATTGAATCAATCAACGCCAATCATCGTTAAAGTAGTTGTTGATAGGCCTCTTCAAGAAGCTTTTGATTATTTATGGAATCAGGAATCTCTTCGGGTTAAACCCCAGATTGGGATGCTGGTAGAAGTCCCCTTTGGAAGAATAAGTCTGGTAGGCCTAATAATTGAAGTAACTACTTACTCTGAATTAAAGCAATCGAAATTAAAGGCAGTCCTTCGAGTCGCCCCTTTGATTCCGCTCAACGACCGTCTGATGGAATTGGGGTATTTTGCATCCCAATACTACATTCATGGACTCGGCGAAACCCTTGTTTCGGCGATACCCAAATGGTGGCGCACAAGCAGTAACTGGAGCAAGCCACTACAACAATTAATTGCAAAGGAAAAGGCGACAGCGCAATCAAACAGTAAGAAGAAGATTGCCCAGAATCAGCTCAATGAAGAACAAACGCATGCAATTCAGATACTGAGTAACCATCAAGCAGGAACATTTAATACATACCTTCTCAATGGGGTTACCGGAAGTGGGAAAACCGCCGTTTACCTTACGTTCATTGAATCCTTGTTAAAACTCGATCGCGGCGCCCAAGCATTAATCATGCTGCCTGAAATTAATCTAACTCCACAATTACAAAGGCGGATTCAAGAGCACTTCCCCGAAGAGAACTTAGCGATACTTCATAGTGGATTAACAGAAAAACAACGTGGCATTGCGTGGCATCAAGCAATGACAGGGGCAGCGCGCATTGTATTGGGCACGCGTTTATCGATCATGACCCCGTTGCCAAAATTGGTAGCGATCATTGTCGATGAGGAAAATGACAGCTCATTTAAACAACAAGAGGGTCTCGGGTATTCAGCGCGCGATCTCGCCATTTGGCGTGCGAAAAATGAACGGCTTCCAATCATTTTGGTATCGGCAACACCATCTTCCCAGACTTGGCACGCAGTAAAAGAAGGTCGGTATCAGGAAATTCAATTGTCCAATCGAGTCGGGGGATTTCAATTTCCCAATGTCGAGTTAGTTGCCCCTCATAAATCCTCACGTTCAATCATCATGAGCCCTATGATGATCAGGGCGCTTGAAGTAAATTACCGCGAAGGCCGACAAAGTTTGGTATTGATTAACCGTCGCGGTATGGCGCCGGTGATTAGTTGTTCATCGTGCGATTGGTTGAGTGAGTGTGATCATTGCTCAAGTTATATGGTGATGCATCGCCAATTGGGCCACTTTAAAACGCCTATGCTGTGTTGTCATCATTGCGGCCTCGTGAAGCCCATTCCTCAGGCGTGTCCATGGTGTAGTGACGTTGATTTGCAGCCCCTAGGTAGGGGGACCCAGAAGGTCGAGGATCAATTACAAACACTGTTTCCGCAGGCAACCGTATTGCGTGTTGATGCCGATACTGCACGCACCAGCAAAAAGACCGAGGCACTGTTTCAAGAAATACATGACGGTGCGGCACAAATCATCGTTGGCACACAAATGCTAGCGAAGGGCCACGACTATAAAAATATCGGCCTAGTTTGTGTGCTGGATGCGGATGCAAGGCTGTATTCAAATGACTATATGGCTCCGGAGCATTTATTTGCGCAGCTAGTTCAGGTTGCTGGACGGGCTGGACGTTTTAGTGGCGCACCCACGAAAATATTGATTGAAACTCGATATCCAGATGATCCCGTGTATCAATATATAAAAACATTTGATCTGGCAGGATTTATGGAGCATTTAATGTCTACCCGTCAGGAGGCGGGGTTGCCACCATTTAGCTATCAAGCTTTGGTGCATGCAGAGGCAAGGCAGAAAAAAGAAGTATTGACGTGGCTAAATCATGCAAAATTATTTTTGCAGAAGACCGCTTATTTACAAACGGGAATTACCGTCTTTGATCCAGTGCCCAAATCAATCGCTCGCCTTGGTGGGTGGGAGCGGTCGCAATTATTAATAGAGTCGCGTCACAGGGCGCCGCTTCAGGCCCTACTTAATGAGCTTGAACACTATTTTCGCCAACAATCGCTCGGACGAATTTCAAAGGTGGGTAAAGTGCGCTGGTCAATAGAGCGCGATCCATTATTTATTTAGTTGCTAATACCAGACTCGTATTGACTGGCGCTCTGTAATAATCCAAGCTCGTTAAGAAATATTTTCTCGTCATTTGCTTGAATTTTAAAAAGCCAAACATGATAGGGTTGTGTGTTGATGCTCTCCGGATTTTCAGTAGCTACAGCATTAATTTCAGCAACGACCCCACTAATGGGCGCATGAATATCACTTGCTGCTTTAAGCGATTCAATCGTAGCGCATGCTTGACCTTGTTTTAAGCAAGATCCGATATCTGGAAGCTTTAGAAAAAGGATATCTCCGAGTGCTTCTTGGGCATGATTGCTAATACCAACCCAATAAAGACTATCGTCACCACGTTTAATCCACTCATGAGTTTGAGCAAATAAAAGATTACTGAAAATATTCATTAGAATATTTTAACTAATGAATCAAGAACTTATCATTACGCAATGACTTTAAAGCTCGCTATTGTACCTGTGACGCCGTTTGAGCAGAATTGCTCAATTGTGTTTTGTGAAAAAACAAAAGAGGCGGCCGTTATTGATCCGGGCGGGGATTTAGAAAAAATTGAGGATGCCTTATCGAAACTTGATGTCAAACTTTGTAAGGTGTTATTAACGCATGGTCATTTAGATCACTGTGCCGGGGCGAAAGAGCTCGCAAAAAAATGGCAGGTTCCCATAGAGGGCCCCCATCACCTTGAAAAATTTTGGCTTGATCAACTTCCTGAGCAAACAGTACGGTTTGGTTTTGGGGAGGCCGAACCCTTTGAGCCGGATCGCTGGTTACTTGATGGCGATACGGTTCAGCTTGGAGAGCATAAACTCAAGGTGTTTCATTGTCCTGGGCACACACCCGGCCACATCGTGTTTTATGATGAGCCAACCCGCCTGGCTTTTGTTGGCGATGTTCTATTTGCCGGCTCAATTGGGCGTACTGACTTTCCGAGAGGCAATCATGCAGATCTGATATCTGCAATCAAAACGAAGTTATGGCCACTAGGAAATGACGTGCATTTTGTACCAGGTCACGGCCCAATGTCGACCTTTGGCCGCGAAAGGCAAAGCAATCCCTACGTGGGGGATGGCGTTTAAGTTTTAGCGGAGCCGGTACGGTGAGTGCGGTTGTAGAGGCAACTGGCGCAAATCCAACGCTGTTTTCGGTTGCTTGTAGGAATCCAGGTGCCGCCTTCTAACCTTTTTTCCCGGCTGCATGAAGAGCAAAACTTAAGGCTGGGAGAAGTATCTTGGGTGGGAGTTGGGGTGGTTGACGTGGTCATAACGGAATCTGATAAATCTTTTTGAAACCATTATTTTACCTCGTTTCCCCATTGTTAGAGGAGGTAAGCAGAACCCGAACGGAATCAGCCGTTTTTTTGCCATCAAAATCAAGCCAGGCCTTTTCTGTAAAATTATAAAGTTTGCAGGTCTTAGCGGTATCAAAATACCACTTCCAAGAGAAAGGTTGAACAATAATTCTTTCTGGCAATAGGCTTTCCAGTCGATCCTGGGCTTCCGGAAGGTTATAGAGGGGAACGCTCATGTCGACGTGATGCGCCGTATGCTCCATGATGTGATGCATCAGGGCTCCCCAATAGAAGCCAAAAGTCAGGTGAACTGTGGTTGATACAAAAGGCTGCGCCCTTAACCACTCTGATTTATTGTCGTACCAACAAACTGCTGGATGGGTATGGTGTACATAAACAACAAAGCCAATCATCCCGTTCCAAAATAAGTAGGGAAGTACAAAGCCACACAGTAATGCGATCAGAACGGACTGCCCTGTGCTGATGGCAAAAAAGCTCAAAAGACCAATCCAGATCAAGGCAAAGGCGCTGACCAGAAGATTATCTTTTATAAAAATAGAACGATCTGCAGGACGGTATTTTTTATTCGGGAAGAACATTTTGTTCCACCAAATTTCAATTAAATAGTAGGCGACGGGACCCCAACCGCTTCGATAGTGCCGCTCTAAAAATTGTCGCCATTTGGGAAGGGCGTCATATTCAGACTTTGAAAGGGGCGCCCAAACAAAATCAAAGCCCTTGAGGTTGGTTTGTCCGTGATGGACAACGTTATGCCCGATATCCCATAGGCTGTATGGGGTAAGTGATGGCAAAAACGCGATCCGGCCAAGCACTTTATTTAAGGCGCGATGGGGGGTAAAGCTTTGATGGCACGCGTCGTGCCCCAAAATAAAGATTCTTCCCGTTATAAAGCCAGCAATTGCTCCGAAGAGAACCTTAATCAGAATATTCTCAAAATACACCGTGGCAGCAATGCTAAGAATCCATAAGACGGCATCGAGAACTAGTAGCAAAATTGCCTTAAACGTTCTAGCCTCGGTCATTGGGCTTAGCCATGACCGAATAACCTTGCGGTGAGGAAGGGGAAGATCTGGGCTGAGGGGTGCCGGATTAACTAATGCTTGGTTGGAATGGAGGGCGATATTTAGCTCTGACACAGTGACTTTCTTAAGATCCTCAAATCATAGTGGTTTTTTTGGATTTCGGTGTTACGCAATGATGAAACTGGCGCGCCCGGCAGGAATCGAACCTGCGACCCTTGGCTTCGGAGGCCAATACTCTATCCACTGAGCTACGGGCGCATTTAGGACTAATCAGTATGTATTGTAAGTGCCTGAAACCAGGATGTTCTAGGTATACTTTATGCCATTCCTAATTAACCACACTTTTTCAAACCACTATGAGCGAAGAGCACGGTAATTTAATTAAAAATACAAAGCAACTGAGTGTCGCAGTAATTGCTAGTTTTTTTGTACCCCTCATTATTATTTTCTTACTGATTGTTTACGTTAGCAGTGGGAAAAATAAGCAGAATGTGGCTTCGGAAAAAAGTACGGAGACATTAATAAAGCCGGTTGGTAAATTAAATTTCAAGGATGCGAGTGCTCCACGTGAAGTGCAAACCGGTGAGGCGGTTTATAAAACGGTGTGCGCTTCTTGCCATAACTCCGGCGCTGCTGGCGCTCCAAAGTATGGGGATTCGTCTTCCTGGGGCGGTAGACTTGCCAAGGGATACGATGCTCTTTATGCATCGGTTATGAAAGGCAAAGGTGCAATGCCTGCACGTGGCGGTGCAAGTCCAGCCGATGTTAGTGATTATGAAATTGCACGATCGGTTGTTTATCTTGCAAATTCAGCCGGCGGTAAATTTACTGAGCCCAAGGCTCCAGCCTCGGCACAAGCTCCGGCAGAACCAGCAAAGTAATTAACCACCACCTTTTTTTGCTTCAAGAGCAAGATCGTAGGCCTCATTTTTTTGAAGGCCATACATTGATTGCAAAACTATTGAAAGATTTTTGCTGCTTAATTGCTTAGAAAGTAATTGAGCTAAGTGCCAAGGCTCATGGTTTTCCGAAATAGTTTTGCGATTATTTCCTTCCAGGATAAAAACAAATTCACCTTTCAAGTGGTTGGGATTTTCAAGCCATCCTGGGATTTCATCGGCCCTTAATAAAAAAAGGCTTTCAAATTTCTTACTAAGCTCTCGCCCAATACTTAGGCGACGACCATTGTCGAGAAGTTCGCTAAATCGAATTAAGGTTTTGGCCAAGCGATGTGGGCTTTCATAAAAAATGGTTGGAATCGGGCTTTCAATCATTAAGCGAAGCGCCTCTTCGAAATCATTTTTTGAGGTTGGTAAAAAACCAAGGAATTGAAACTGTCCGCGGGAGGCAATCATGACCTCACCAGCGATCGAGAGCATGGCGGTTAATGCACTTGGCCCTGGGATTGGAATAGTCTGATAGCCATTGATTTGAACCTCAGCAACCAATCGAGCCCCAGGATCGGAGACTCCCGGGGTACCTGCGTCCGATAGATAGGCCCATCGTTCTCCCGCCTGAAGGTGATCCATAAGCTTTTTTGCTGCCTCAATCTCATTGTGCTCATGAATTGCCACCATTGGCTTTCTAATTCCATAATGTTTGAGAAGCAATAGGCTATGACGCTTATCTTCACAGGCAATTCCGTCAACAAGGTTCAGAATATGCAACGCCCTTAATGTAATGTCCCCCAAATTTCCGATGGGGGTGGCAACGACATACAAACTGCCGCTTGGAAAGTCCTGCTTTTGCAATGCATCGACTGACGGTATTTCCACCATGAAGAACCCCTTTAGAATTGATTATCTCTGCAAATGAGTTGAAATGAAAATTACATATAACGGTATTTGGGGATGGCAAAACAGAGCATAATATTGCGATGAAAACAAAACCTTTCGATGAGCTAAAAGCTAGGGCACAGCAGCATTTTGTTGATAGTATTGCGACAAAGCAGTTGGGGTCTCAGACCTTACCGTCAGAAATTGCGCGCGCCATTTTTTTGATCACGCAATCGATTGAGGCGGGCGGAAAAATAATGGCCTGCGGAAATGGCGGATCTGCGGCAGACGCACAACATTTTGCAGCTGAATTGATGGGGCGTTTTGAGCGTGAGCGTCGCGAGCTTGCCGCGCTCGCACTCACAACCGACTCATCCATATTGACAGCCATCGGCAATGATTACAGCTATGAGGAAGTATTTAGTAAGCAGGTGCGTGGTATCGGGCGCCCAGGCGATGTCTTGTTAGCCATTTCAACATCTGGCAACTCAAAGAATGTAATTAAGGCGATTGAAGCCGCCAAAAAGATTGGAATTCATATTGTTGCAATGACAGGCAATGGCGGGGGAAAACTTACTGCATTACTCAGCGGTGAGGATGTTCACTTATGTGTTCCCGCAACCCGTACTGCGCGCATTCAAGAAACCCATTTACTTTTATTGCATTGCCTTTGCGATGGTGTAGATCATGTTTTATTCAGCGAGGATTGAAATGATGCGACTCGTCAAAATGGCTTGTACGGCCCTACTTGCTCTGCAGCTATCTGCTTGTGGTGTTTTAGTGGTTGGTGGCGTGGTGGGAGGCGCAACAATATTGGCGGATCGTAGAACGCCCGCGGTCCAGGCAATTGATTTAGGAATTAAGATTGAAGCTAATAGTCAGCTCTCCAAAAAGTTTGGGGATTCTGCACACATCGTCGTTGTCTCTTTTAATCAAAAGGTTCTTCTAATCGGCGAGGCGAAAGACGATAACATTAAGACTCAGGCAGGCAATGATGTGAAGGCGATGAAGAACGTGCGCTCTCTATTTAATGAAATCGTGATCGGGCCCAATAGTTCATTTGGCCAAAGGGCAAGCGATACCTATTTGGCCTCAAACATTAAAACCCAACTCGTTTTTAGTCCTGATGTTCCCTCAAATTCCATGAGCATCTCGGTTGAAAGTGGCAAAGTTTATTTAATGGGGATATTGACCCAGAAAGAAGCTGATAAAGCCAAGCAAATTGTTAGCAAGGTTAGCGGTGTTAAGCAAGTATTTGCTTTCTTTGACATTATTTCGGAAGCCGAGAAGCGGCGCCTTGAGGAAGAGGGCAAAGCAAGAACTTCACAACCTGATACAAATCCTGCTCCAAACTGAATTTTGCAGCATTTTGCTCCAAATAATTAGTATTTACCCTAATATCTTGATCCATTACTTTTTCTAGATCCAAGGAGTTGGCCAGAAAGCCTTTTTAACCCATTGATTTCATTGCGGCCTAAATTTAGGGGGCTAATTTTGGGGTCGGGAAGCATCAAAATATTTATAAGAAGGTGTTGACATGTCTCTAAGGGTATGTCATAGTTATGGACTTCGCTGAATTTACATGAATTATTTCTAGGTACAGCCTTCTTTAAAAATTAGTCAACCGATAATTGTGGGTACTGAGTAGAGGCATCCAGTCCTTCGGGACAGATGTAAATAAACAGTACTCATAGACAGTAAAAATGATTTGGTTTTATACCAAGTCAATTTCTTAAATGAGTGCGACGAACCGCAAGGTTCACAGGAATTGAACTGAAGAGTTTGATCCTGGCTCAGATTGAACGCTGGCGGCATGCCTTACACATGCAAGTCGAACGGCAGCACGGGTGCTTGCACCTGGTGGCGAGTGGCGAACGGGTGAGTAATACATCGGAACGTACCTTATCGTGGGGGATAACGCAGCGAAAGTTGCGCTAATACCGCATACGCCCTGAGGGGGAAAGCGGGGGACCGTAAGGCCTCGCGCGATTAGAGCGGCCGATGTCTGATTAGCTTGTTGGTGAGGTAAAAGCTCACCAAGGCGATGATCAGTAGCTGGTCTGAGAGGACGATCAGCCACACTGGGACTGAGACACGGCCCAGACTCCTACGGGAGGCAGCAGTGGGGAATTTTGGACAATGGGGGCAACCCTGATCCAGCAATGCCGCGTGAGTGAAGAAGGCCTTCGGGTTGTAAAGCTCTTTTGTCAGGGAAGAAACAGCAGCTCTAACACAGTCTGCGAATGACGGTACCTGAAGAATAAGCACCGGCTAACTACGTGCCAGCAGCCGCGGTAATACGTAGGGTGCGAGCGTTAATCGGAATTACTGGGCGTGAAGCGTGCGCAG
>Ga0194130_10001405_pt1 | contig 39085 bp, 42 predicted proteins | sample TA2KigsurfametaG_FD_160084 | JGI IMG/M metagenome (GOLD analysis project Ga0194130, IMG submission 160084) | Freshwater microbial communities from Lake Tanganyika, Tanzania - TA2015050 Kigoma 12 surface | ecosystem: Environmental > Aquatic > Freshwater > Lake | place: Tanzania: Lake Tanganyika...
AACTCCTGACGCGTCAAAACCAAGACGCCTTGCATTGCTGGCACCACCGCTTATCGTCGCAGTCCCGCGTAGATTTGATTGACCGTCTACATCGAGAGCAGCCGTCGGCACCACCCCCACGCCAATGCGCCCATTAGCGGCGGTGTAGAGGTAGCCGGAGGAGTCGAGGGTGAGCTTGGTGGTGTCGTTGGTTATGAAATAGAACGGATGATTGGTCGTCGTTCCCGCGATCAGGCTGTTGTCTGTGTTTGATGTGGCGAACAAGCCAACCGCATTCGGACCACTCACGCGGACAATTCCACCCGTCGTTCCATGGCAAACAAATGTCGTTCGCCCGTATGCAGGGTTGACCGTCGTTCCGAGAAGCAGGTGGCCGTTGGAGTCGAGAACAACCCGATCATTGATTCCGTTTGAACCTAGACCAAGATACTTTGAAGTATCAGCAGTCAGTCGCCCATTGCCGGACGCATCGACTGCAACAATCAAATCCCCAACGGTATTCCCACAAAGAATTCCGCCAACCGCAGCAGTGCTAGATCGGAATGCACCAGAAAACCCAGATGCTATGACGGAATGTAAGTTGTAATTAGGCGACGCCGTCCCAATGCCGAGGCGGTTGTTGGTGTTGTCCCAGAAGAGGTTGGCGCTGAACCCAATCGCCGAGGTGCTGCTGGCAAATGGAATCCGACCCGCCGTGTAGGCACTGCTCTGAGCAAAGCTAAACGCTCCACCCGACAGCACCATGCCGTTGCCGGCAGTGTAGGAACCAGCCTGAGAGAACTTGGTCCAAGTGACTGCCGTGGTGCCCAGAGTGCCGCCAGCGTTGACGTTGCAAACCCAACCGGAATCGGCGTTTGCAGTGCCTCGTTCAACAAACGTGAAGGCAGCAACCAGCTCGTCCCATGTGTTGGCATCCGCCGAACGGGTCATTGCCGCAGCCGGGCCTTGCCAGATGTAGATGCCGTTCTCCGCAGGAGCCGACTGGTCCTTGACCAAGATGCGGGTGACGCCCGTGGTGAAGTCTGTGGCCGAGTAGACGCCGTCAATAGTGACCGCACCCGGAGCTGAGAGCGTGATGTCGGTGGTGGTGGCAACTAAGCAGCTCGCCTTGATGTCCAACCCCTGAACCACGCCATCAACATAGTCCTTGTTGGTCGCATCCGAACCCAGCGTTGGAGCCGAGAGTCCAGTGACCGTGGCCGCTGTGATCGTTCCAGCAGCGAAGTTTCCAGAGGCATCACGCGCAACCACCTTGCTGGCCGTGTTGGCGTCGGTGGCGTCTACAGCGAATGTACGGGCAACGGAGCCGTCATAGGTTCCACCAGAGGTGAGGTAGGTTCCCGCTGTGAGGGCGTTGGCTACAGCATTGGCCGTGGTGGCGGTAGTGGCCGACCCGACACTCAGACTCGACTGATGCAGCCAGCTCGGAGCACTAGAGCCATTGCTAGCCAGCACCTGACCCGCAGTTCCAGCGGCTAAAAACTGGGTATCATTCGAGCCGTTCTGATAGACCACCTGACCGGCACCGCCGCCAGCAAGGTCCGTAGCGAGGCCAGAGGTGAAGCTGCTGATGTTGGTGGAGTCGACCAGTGATCGAATGTTGGCACCGTCCCACCACTTCAGGGTCATTGCCCCGGTGGTGTTCAGCCAGAAGTAGCCATAGTCACCTGCTGATGTCAGTGGCGTCGGATCGCCCGCGTAGTTGAAGACGCAAAAATCTTGGACCTGATTCTTGCCAAGGGTGATCGAGTTGAGGAACGGGATTGCCATTGTGTCGTGAGGTTAGAAATTCAGGTAAGCTGTTCCGGTTTGCGCTCCGGCTAAATGGATCTTGCAGGTGTTGGCATCGACATACTCGACCTCAACGTATCCACCACGGTTTAGCGGGTTCATCACAAACGCAGTCGGGTATGCGTTGAGGTTGTGGTTGATGACCCACGGGTTGGCTGAAGTGCCCTGCGTGTGGACATAGGTGGTTGCCCCCATCGTGGTGCGCTGCGCAGAGGCCGTGGCATCGTCCAACAGGGCCTTGCCTGCGGTTGTGATGTCTCCACCAAGCTTGGCCGTCGTGACAACCCCATTGGCAATCGTCGTGGCGTTGCTGTTGGCCGTGGCCGTGACGTCTCCGATGAGCGCAGCACGCTCGAAAGTGACCTGCCCAGCGGTGGCCCAGTTGGCAACCACCGTGGTGGAATCACCCACCACACGCTCCAGCGTCAGCGTCCCATTTACAGACTTGACCAGATACTCCGCGTTGACAGGAGCGCCAGCCGCACTGACGAGGTTGTAGAGGTCGGTGAAGTTGCTGTTCGACTTGATGAAGGCATTGCGAAGGGGATCCCCTGTCCCGTCATTCGCTGCCGTTCCAACGTCGATGACTTGCTGCGCCATGGCTCAGTACTTCTTGTGGAATCGAGTGTTGGTGGGTGCATATCCGAACTGCAACCGCGTTCCCCCACATTTCACGCGCACCTCAGGGTTGTCCCGCTCCACCTCTCGCAGGAACCCGTTATCGCGCCAGCACTCGTATCCCAGTTTCTGCCCCCAATGATGGAACAAGGTGGGGTCCACGCGCATGCGAAGCTGACCAACCCCATCTATCGACCTATGGATCTTCTCGGACTGCTTGGCGATCCGTTTCTGATGGATCTCCGCATGAACGAGCTCCTTGTTGTATCCGGTCTTGAGTTCCTTGAGCACTGCGTGGTGCATGTGTTCAGGGATCCCATCGAGTGCGCTGCTGAGTATTGGGTTGGTGTTTGGCATAGAAAAAAGGGAGCACCCACCACCTTGGCAGATGCTCCCCGTCTTGAGATTTAGGATTAGGACGCGCCGTTGAACATGCCAAATCCCTGCGCATTTTTGACGACCAAACCAGCGATGGTCTGGACCAAACGAGCAGGACCACCGCCAGCGTCAGGCAGGTCCTTGACCTCAGGCAGCTTGCAGTAGCGGATTTCGACCATGTCCATCGGAATCACATAACCCTTGAACGCCTGATTGCTGAGGCTCACCGGAGAGGTGCCTGTGTTGCGAGATCCTAAGAAGGTCGTCGGGCTCAAAAGAAGGGTGCCAAAGTCGCCGGTAAAAATATCGATGGACGACTTGAACGTGTCGCTGGAGAGGTCCTGATTGAAGGTACGGACCGCGGTCGCAGCGATGGTGTTGCTGTTCAACGTCACCGAGGTGGAACCCGCGGTGAGATTGGTGAAGGCACGCTTGAGGGTCGTGCCGAGAATGCAATCATACGAACGGAACACGCCGGTCGCACCGTAGATGGCGGTCAGCACATCCTGCACGCTGCTCTCAGTGAGGGCGGCGCTGGTGACAGAGCTGACGGCGCCGGAGGCCGGTCCGTAGTTGCCGCCGGAGTAGGTGGCAGGCAGACCGACGCTGCCAGAGGCAGGGGTGCCGGTAAGCCAGTTTCCGAGCGAGGAGGTGAGATAGGCGTTGGTTGAACCGTTGTCCGCCTGCGCCGTCTGATTGGTGCAGAGGAACGTCGACTCCATGTCGCGCTTGATCTCGATGAGCTTCTTGCTGATGCCGTTGGCGAGCTCGTCGGTGACACCGGCGACGTTCTGGGTCTCGGCGATGAAACCGATGCGCAGATCGCGGCGGAACGCCTGAGCGAAGTTGCTCTGACGAGCCCGATTCAGGACAGGGTTGGATGCATTGCCGACAGTGACGTCGGTGCCGTCAACAACACCGGCAAGAATCGGCGCGGCGTGAGAGTCAACTTGCCAATCGAACCGCACATTTCCCAAATCCCTCCCCTTCGGAGCTTGGCTCACAAATGCGGTGGATTTGGCATCGACAATGGCGATGTAGTCGGCGAGTTCCTCGCGGATGGCCGAACCGGAAGAGTTCTGGTTGGCCTGAGTAGGTTGAAGCAGTGGCATGGTGTTTCCTTATTTTAGCAGTGTGCTCTGAAGCAACTTGGCCAGTTCGGTCGATGAACCAGTCTGCATGAACTTCTGCTTCGCAATTTTGGCCTGAGTCACCGCGGCATCGGTACGGACTGGGCTGGCTTTGGGAGCGGAAGGCTGTCTGGGGGCCACCTTGACGGGAGCCTTAGACACCTTGCTGCTCTTCTGGCGTTCCAATCTCATGCGTCTGCCTTCGAGGAAGTCGCCGATCGCGATCTGATGGTCCGGAAACATCGCAAGCTGCGGCATCTGCCTCAGCACCTGCTGCGCCTCCGAATAGGTCGGATTCGATCGATCCTTCCACCACGGGTACACTGTCTCAGCAACCGGCTTGACCTGCTTGTATGTCGTCAGGAACTGGTGCCTCGTCGGAATGTGGACATCAATCGCGTCCTCGACTTTTCGTCGAATGGCCTTGATGTCCTCCGCGCTGTACTCCTTCCCTGCGACCTCGCAGCCATCGGCATTGTCCTCGCACCACCGCCGAAGATCTCGAGCCTTACGATACTCATCATTGAGTTTCGCTTCGTCCCAGATATCGGCGAACGGATTGTCGGACTGACCGACTGCTGCCACAGGTGGCGCCTGCTGCAGCTCCTCGAGCTTCCTCTGCGCATCATTCAGCTCCCGCTCCAAGGCTTCCGCTTTGGCTGCGGCCTCCTTCTTCTGAGCAACCAGCTTGTTGATCCGCTTCTGAACACCCGAAGGGTCTTCGGCAGCTACACCGTCGTCTGACTCTGACTCTGATTGCGAAGCAGCTTCCTGCTCGCCGGACTCGTCCACGGTCGTTTCCCCACCGTCCTCAGACGTCTCGGAGGTCTGAGTCTCCTCGGCAACCGGCTCGTCCCCACTCGAGGCTGCTGGCTCCGGTTCTTCGACGGTTTGTTGGCTCTCCGACATGCGGTTGGCCAACAGTTTTGCCAACGCCGACTCGTCGAAAGTCATCGGGTTGATCTTCGGTGCCGTGTTTTGGGGGGGTGTCGCTTCCCCGTTCTGTGCTTCGGAGGTCATGCTGGTTTAAGGCCCTGCAAGTCGGGCGCAGAGTCAGGGTTTTAACGTTAAACCCAGAACGTTGTGAGCCTCAATGCAGTGCTTTAACGCTAGCGTCAAGCCTGTTCTTGAGTTTTGTGTTCCAGTGGGAGACCCGAATCGGCCAGAAACGACTTCAGGTCGCTAACAGAAGCTGCCCTGCCGCAGTTGTATGCCCTTCCCTCCGCTGTGAGGTTGGAATTTATTGCTGCAGACACCTCGTCGGTAATGAAATCGGCGAAGACCTGCCGCAGAGCCTGCACGATGGGCTCGTCGGCGCCGAGAGATTTGAGGATCTCCTCGATTTTGGATTCAGACAGTCTCATTGGGCTGGAACTCCAAGGCGTCCGGTGACGGCGTTCTGTTGTTGGGTGACCGAGAACTGCAAATTCTCGATGAACTTCTGCAGGTTGGCTTGGAAGAGCGGATCGCTCTGAGCCTGCTGCTGGTATTTTGGGTTCGCCTGCAGAATCTGCTGGGCAAAGTTGAGCCTTGCTTGAGCTGTCGGGTCGTTCTCACGCAGTTTCGGCGGGTTACCGAGGCTAATCAGACCCAGTTCATCGTTGGTCTCGTCGAACATCTTCTGAGACGCCGGTCCGGCCTGCATGATGAGCTCGTTGGCCAGCGTCGGATCGATCGCACGCAGCGCCAGCCCGACCAGCTTGGAGCGATCCACGACTCCGACCGAGTCCAGCGGCAGCACCAAAGACGACAACGCCTTGAGCTTCTCGGTGACAAGATCTGTCTGCAGCTCGCGGACGTCGAACTTCAGGCTGACATCGAAATCCTGCACGTTTGTGGACAGCGGCGTGGGACTTCCAGTGACTCGAACGATCTCTTCAGGGCCGATGTACTGAAGCGTCAAACTCAACACCTGCCGGAACACCTCGGTCCAGCCGTGCAGCCAGTTGTTGACGATGCGCTGCTGCCGCATCTGGGTCAGCGCAGGAGGAACCTTCTCTGTCGGCCTTCCAAAGTACCTATCGACCTGCGTCTCGATGGCGGTGATCAAGTTGAAGGCCACGCTTGGCTCACGAGCCGGAGGCTGCAGGAACGAAATCTCGCCGGGCCTAAGCACCGGAATCTGCACCGCAGGTCCAAGCCGCAGATTTCCACCACGAGTCTTGGGCACCTGAATCGGCGGAATCGTGTTCAGGCTGGTGTAGTCGAAGATGCTGTCGCGCTGGGCTTTGATCTCGTTCTGCCACGTCATGCAGACCTCAGGAACACCACGGCTCTCAACGATCTTCCGGTGGATGATCTCAGAGCGCCACACGACGAACGGGTACTGGCCATGCTCGTAGTCCAGCAGCTCGAACTTGCCCCACGCACCACCCACCTGCGGCGAGAACACAGTGCAGAACACGCCGGGAACACCGTCTTCATCCAATGCCTTCTGGTAGCCGTACACTACCTCGATCAGATTCTCACGGTCCAGCAACGCGTTGTTTGTCAGCCCGATGGTGTAGGTGTAGTCGCTGAAGTTCGAGAACTTGCCGCGAGTCGCAATCGCCTGCTTGGCCCATTCCTCGTCCCACTCGTCCGTCTCCACATGCTGCATCACTTCCACCTCGGTCATGTAGCAACGGCGAAACACAACCCGCGCACTCTGGATGTCGGTCGTCTCCGGCGGGAACGCAATCTCATCGTATGGCGCCAGAGCCGCGATGCTCGGAGCGTTCTTGATCATCGTCGGCACCGGAAAGTCGCACTCACCCTCCTCACGCAGGTCCTTCACGCACTCCAATGCCTTGCGCTTCTTCAAATTTGGAAACGCAGCCATGAGCAGCTCTGCCATCTGATCGGTGGCCTCAGGATTTGCCAACAGGTTCGGCAGATCCGCCAGCACACTCCCCTGCGGACTCTGAGCCGCAATGGCCATGAGCTGCTCCACGGTGACGTACTGCTCCTTCTGACCCATCTCCTGCTGCCAGCTCACATGCGCACCCGCCCAGCCGTAGGTCCACAGGTACTGACTCAGTAGCTCAACCTCGCGGGTCATGTCGTTGTAGAGCTTCTGGTTCATCACCCAGTCCATCAACGAATGCGCCGTCACCGAGGTATCGATCGTGCGCACGTTGGTCGGCGCCACCCGCAGCATCGAACGCCAAAAAGCCGTGGAACACACGTCGACCAATCCATTGACCACCTCGTCCGCCAACGGAATCCGCGTGTCCGAAGCCCCGTCCCACGGAAACGCCATCTTCCCGTGCGGCTGGTTGGAACTCCACTTCTTGCCATCCTCGCTCTGGCCCTGCCAACGGCAGTACCGCGTGTTCTCCGACTGCTCGACCCTCGAGCCAATCCCGTAGTCGGTCGCCGCTCGTCGCAGCTCCTCGGTCAATGCCGTCACGTTGGGCTCTGAGCCCACATGGGCCATGATGTCGCCGGAGTTCTTGTAGGTCGTCTCGTATTCCATCGCGTCCTCGCTATTGGTCAGATGATCTCAAAAAGCAATATCCGTGTCCCCTTAGTGAATCAGTATCCGCCGCCGCCTCGACTGTTCAGGCCGCCCGCCTCGATGTGGTCGACCTTGCTCGTCAGCAGCATGCCCAGACAGTCAATCGGATCCTTGGTGGCCCCCTTCTGCCCGTCCCTGCCGGTGTGCTCCGAGAGGCTGTAGATCAGGTTGTGGCAGTCCTCGACCACATAGAGCTTAGGCTGGTTGAACGGCCCCAGAGGCTTGGTGGTGTCGAAGCTCAGATCACTGTTGATCGCCGCAGTCCGCTGGTCCACAGGCACCGCTGGCGCAGGCACAAACGCCATTCCATCATCGTGGTCGCTGGGTTCCGCCAACAAGTCCACCAAGGTCGTGCCACCCTGATCGCTCAATGCAGGACTACCACCGGCACGAGGGTCGATCAAACGCATCACCGGCTCGCCATACCCCAACTCATCCTCAATCTGCCGAAAAAGTTGCCGATATTCTGCGATGCTTCTTCCAGCCTCCAGCGTTTGCGCTGGACCAGCCTTACCATCCGCCTTCTCAGAGGGAAGCACCCACTCGCCGTACCCACCAAAATCCGGAAACTCACGCACCACAATCCGCCTACCGTCCTCGTAAACCATTAGCCACAGGCAGAACCAATTCCTAGCGCCAGCAGGATCGCAGACCATGTAGAGCGTCCCACCCTCCGGTACCTTGTCCCCGCTGATGCAGTGGCTATCCGCTCTGAATCTCGCAAACGCTTTGCCGATGTTGTCACTGGCCCAACCATAGGCTCTGGTCAGCACCTGCCCCATGGGGGCACCCACCAGCTTTGACCGCATCTCGTCCCACGGGTTGTAGGGGTTGTCCTCACTGAAGAAGAACACCGTGGACCTGCTCTGCTTCTCCAGCCGCATCACCCTAGGCGACTTCCCAACCGGCCACGTCGGCAATCCCTGCTTGCCCTTCAACAACTGACCATCCGCCCACTCGGTGATCTTAGCCCCAGCCACATACTCCCTGTAGACACTGGCAACCCCCTCCAGCGGCGTCTGAGTCACCAGTAGCTTACCACGCCGCGTCACCAGCCGGTACCGCAACGTGTCCACCCAGCTCTGCGGCACCAGCTCGTCGCACCAAATCAGGTCCGCCTCCCGACCCTCGATCGTGTTCTCAGACTGCGTGTAGTTGAGAAAATCACACCTAGAGCCATTCGGGAGGATGAAGCTGCCGTCCGTGAAGCCGTTCTTCCGGCTGTAGTTCAGGTAGTGGATCTTCCCCTTTTTGGTGCCTCTCAGGGCCACAGGCAGGTAGTTGTAGATGGCAGGCTGCTGCACCGTCACGCTCGTCGCGTTGCTCGTGTGACAACACAGCACGTTGCAGTTCTCCTTCGACAGCAACGTCTCCACCACCCGACGCGCCGCCCACAACGTCTTCCCCGCACGGTTGCCACCGCTGATCAACAGCTCCGCACACTCCGCCCACACCCGATTCGCCAGCTCCCAGTGGTCCGGCACAAACCCGTAGTTGTACGGATCCGCCTTCTCGAGCAGACACAACTGCGTCCTCTGGTCTCGCAACTCTAGGGCTCTGGGGTGGTCCGCTCGAACCTTGGGGATCACCGGATGCTGGGGCTGCTCGTTCCACCACTTGGTATTGCACGCCTCCTTGCAGAAGTAGCCAGTCTCGCGGTCAGGGGTAAACGAGGTGCCGCAAGCCAAGCACTTCCGCGGAGCGAATCTCGACTGGCGCAGAGGGCGATTTGGGGATATTTTTTGTTTTGGGCAATGCGTCGGCTTTCGTTCGCCCGCGGACGCCGAAACCCCCTCCCCCCCTACGTTAACGCTAACGCTGTCATCAGTCTGGCTTATGGTCGGCATTAGGTGAAGGGCAATTAAATATAATACTTATTGTCGAGGCACCTCACGAGCCATCCGGCATGACCTCGGCGTTGGTTTCGACGTCGACGACCGCGGCGCCCGACTTCGTTCCCAGCTCCTTCATCAGGTCCCTGTGGCTCGTCGTTACCGTTAACGATGCGTGAATTGAGGTGGGTTGGCCCTTCAAAGTGTTTAACTTGTCAATAGCCACGGCCAGCGAGATGGGTAAGGTTCTCGCATCAATCTCCTCGATCGCCGTATCGGCTAGTCTTCGGGTTCCCTTCCAGATCGCAACCTCAAGGAAGCCAGTGACATCCGAGCGCCACGCTTCTTCGTTGTCTGGATAATCTTTGGGGACTTTGACGCCGCGGACCAATTTGAGGGCGGTGGACTGGCACAATCCGGTGTTGTTGGCGATGGTGGCTAGGGACTTGTTGGTGAGCACGCCTTCGACGACTGTATCGGCGATATCCTGAGTGAGTTTGGAGTTATGGTGTTGGTCTGGGTGGTGGGTGACGCTGTAGTTGTGCTCGTGGGCCAGCGCCTTGATCTTGGCTGTGAGTGCTGGTGGGCAGCGTGGATCGTCTCTGAGGGCCAAAGACACCATGTTGCGGTCGGTATTGGCCAACTTGGCGAGAGTGACCTGCGAGACGGCCTTGGTGGGTTTAGCCATTGCCGAGGGTGTAGTTGAAGTCGCCCCAGTGTTGGAGCGGGGTGGTGGGCTGCATGACGTATTGTGGGACGTCGCAGAGTGCGAGTCTGGCGGAGGCAGCGTAGTCTTCTGAGAGGTACTCGAGGCCGTCTTGCGAACCTAGGGCGAATGGCATCCAGAGAGTCGGGAAGCTGCCGACCATACTATCGCTGGTGTGGACGACGCGGAAGGGTTCTGGGGTGGAGGGATCGGAGAGTCGATCGATGGCGTTGACCAGAGCGTTACGCGGGATGGCGAGGCAACCGGAGGCGAAGAACAGGATGGGCGTGAGGCTAGGGTCGTTCTCGAGGGGTTGTGCGTCGGTTTTGGGGCGATGGGCTGGTCTGGGCGGGAGGGCTCTGCAGGGGTATGGGATTTGGACTACGGACTGAAGGGAGTGTGCGAGTGTGGCGGCGCGGACGACGTCATCCATTGAGAACTGGATGTCGTGATCGATCTGGACCCAGACATCGAGGTTGGACTGTAGGAAGTAGGTGGTGGCTCGGCAGCGGGATCTGGAGATGAGTGCGTCTTCGCGGATGATGCGGAGCTGGCCTCGAAGGTTGGGTGAGGAAGCGAATCGGGCTGCCAGATCGATCCACGAGGTGAGGACGGCGGACCGGATGTCACCGTAGGCATAGGCGGTGACGTGGATGGAGGGCTGTTCCTGCGTGTTCTGGCTCACTGTTGGTGTTTGTTGCACGGTGAGTGGGGGATCGTCAACGGTGTTCCATCGAGGGGCGAGGTGCCTCCGTGGGAGCTTAACGCATACGATCTTAACGCATACCGTGCCTTCAGTTTAACGTTTTGCGTACTCGAGGTTGAGGGTTTAACGCGAGGGACGTTCTAGACTTTAGTGGCAGCGGACGCTCGCCCGTAAAGGCGACTAGCGTTCCGCCTGCCATCTGCAACCGACGCGGAGTGTAGCGGAGCTAGGGAGGAGCGACTAAGCGAGCGCAGTGAAGCGCAGGAGGAGCGACTGACCGGAGCACAGCGCAGGGAAGGAGGTTCCCTGAAGGATCCGCTGCTGCAGCACAGCGCAGGCAGTGGCGCCGAAGTGTGTTGATGATGGTCGGCGATAGACACACCTCTCCTTTAAGGAGAGTTAGGGGTGGTCTGCAATGCGCGTCCCTGTTTCCCGCGGGCTGCTTCAGGCTTTACGGCCACGCGCCCACGGGGGACGGCATACGGTTCGTGCGCCTGTGGCTACGAAGCCGACCACGTTCCGGCTGTGCCGGATTCTACTCACCTTCCCTGCGCAATTTTCAAGCTCTTCTTTTAGGCTTTTGCGTAAAGCCCGTCACATCAGGCAGTTGCTCGAGCACTTTTTGAGCATCTCCGGATGTTCCGACCATAGGATGGTGGCATGGATGATGTCCGCGATGTGTGCTGGAACGCGTTTCCCGCGTTTGCTGGTGGCGTTGCGGGTGTGTGTGACGATGACGGTCGAACTGCAGAGGCTGATCGTCAGGGTGGGTGGCATGTGCTTCAGATTGACAGCAGGAGCCCGACGTAGGCGAGCGTGGCGAGCAGAGTGCCGGGATAGAGTCCGCACCAGAGGATGAGCTCTCGCGTGTCGGGCTGGAGGCGTTGCTGGAGCAGGAATGCGCTGGCGAGGACCAGACCCGATCCGATGCCACCGACAAGGTGCAGTGCTGGGGCCGAATCGATCATGCGGTGGGGGTGGCTGGTGTGGTCGGCTTCTGGGAGAGGTCGCCGTCGTTGAGCAGGTCGAGGTTGGCGAGTTTGTCCTCGACGACGGCTGCGACGCGTTCCTCGACGGTGCCCGCGGCATAGACGAGGCGCTGCAGGGACTTGGACTTGCCACCGGCACGGTGGACTCGGCCTAGGGTCTGGCGCAGGTCGACGGCGGACCATGTGGGGCTGATGAGAGCCAGTCGTGGGTGGTTGCCGTTGAGGTCGTGGAGGCTGATTCCGACGCCGCCAGCTTGGATGTTGGCGATGATGACGCGAGCCTTGTCGGACTGGAACGCTTCGATGGCGGCCTGTCGTTCCTCGGCGGTTTGACCACCGTGGATGAGGACTGGATGTGCGCCGAGGGTGTCGTTGATGGCGTTGGAGAGTGTGTCGATGGAGTCTTGGAAGTTGAGGAAGATGGCGACCGAGAGACCCTGCTCGACGGCGTCGGTGGTCAGCTCTGAGAGAAGAGGGAGTTTGGCTGCCTCGGAGATCTGACGTGCGCGGAGCATCAGGGTGAGGTGGCTGTCACCGTCGGTGACCTGCTTGGCGTGGACTCGGTCGATGGCTTCCTGCGCGAGGCGGTAGGCTTCGTTGATGGCGGCGGTCTTGCCGTTGAGCTCGACGGTCTGGACGGTGATCTGGGTCTCTGGGAAGGCGTCACCCAGCTCGGACACGCGGATGCGGGTGCCCTTGTGTGGAAAAATGCGGGAGTGGATACCTGAGAGGTGGTGTGCGGATCCGGAGAATCGGATGCCTCCGAAGTCACCGCGACGGCATCCATTACGTTCGCACCAAGACCAGTGCTCGCCGGGGGCGCCGAACAGGCCGAGAAGGTAGCCTAGGGCCTTCATCTCGGTGGGGTCGGTGGCGGCGGTGGCTGAGAGCGCTATGGTGGGGATCTGCTGGCGCTTGGCTGCGATGACCAGCTTGCTGTTCAGGGAGGACTGGCCTTTGCAGCGGTGAACCTCGTCGAAGATGATGGCGTTGCAGCCGTCGGAGAGTTCGAGGTTGAAAGTAGTGCTGCCGCGGAGGTCGGTGTGCTGCGTGGCCCACGGAGTTGAGCCGCGGCGGATGAGCTCGTAGTTGATGGCCTCGAGCTGGAGGCCGAAGTGCTTGGCGGCCTTCTTCCACGACGGGACGACTGCTTTGGGGCAGACGACCAGTGGCTTGAGGTTGAGCTCGCGACAGGCGGCCAGCGCGGAGTAGGTCTTGCCGGTGCCGACATCGGACGCGTCGAGGACGGCGCCGTGCGCACGCAGGGAGGCCACCAGACGCTGCACAGACGGGATCTGGTAGGCTAGAAGCCCGACGGGGTTGTCGAGGTCCTGCAGGGTAATCGTGGGCGCCTGCACAGGCTTGGCTGCGGGCTGGCTGGGATTCTTCCAGAGAGAGACCTGCCAATCGCCTCGCTGGCTCTGCGAGACGCTGTAGCCGCGGGCCTTGAGGTCTTCCTTGTCGCGTTTCCAGATCGACCAGAAAAGGTGGCCGACGGGGATGATGGCCGACGACACGATACGCGGTCCGTGTTTGGTCGACACTGAGCGTTCGGAGCCCCACGCGAGGCCCCAGCCTTCGATGTTGGCGATGCCCGCGGTGGCGTTCTGGATCTCGGCTTCGGCTGCGGCTTCTGCGGCCTGCTTTGAGAAGACTGGGATCTCGAGATCTGCGAGCTGGGTGTTGCGATAGATGGAGGCGATTCGCCATGCGAGGCCGAACTGTGCGGGCGTCCAGCGTCCGATCTGGCGAGCCAGCGAGTGGCCTGCCTCGACGTCGCGGGATGAGAATCCGACCTCGTTCTCGACGCTTGCGTGATCGTGATCGAGATTGGCGAGGCGCTTGATGGCGATCTCGAGCTTGTCTTTGAGTTCTGCGTTCATGGTGTGTAGTGGTTGTTGGTTACTTGCTACGGAAGACACGATACAGGACCCACAGTCCGCGTCTAGTATACTTTTACTTTTTTTTACTGCCTCGGCTTCCCTTCCGAAAATTGATGATCGTGCGTGCCTCCATTCGCTGCAGTTCCGCAGCAAAAGCGGGGTCTGTGAGGCCGCGTCTGGCCAGCCACGCCTTGTATTTCGCGTTGATGTATTCGCTGCTGACCCGCGGGTCTGCGGGCGGGATGTCGGTGATTTGGAGTGGCTGCGGCTTCATGGTTTGAGGTGTTTCTTTACTTTGTTGGCGTAGGGAATGGTGGCCGACTTCCGGTGACCGGAGGGTCCCCCGTTCCAGATTCGGGCGGCATCTTGAGCAGACACTGGGCGTCCAAGTCGAGCTGGAGTCGCGTAGTGGTTGAGATAGATGGTGCAGACTTCCGTGGCCTCGGCGCGGTTGGTCATGCGGCGCCACTGGAATGCCTTTCCGGAAATCCGGTTCACATCGGCCACGACCTCCTTGTGGATCTGGAGGGGGCCAATGGCCTTGCCACCGTCGCCGACAGCGAGGTTGTTGCCTGAGGATTCGACGGCAATAAGAGCCGCAATGAGTGATGCTAGGTTCATGTGTGTAGTTGATTGCTGCGTTGGGAACCACAGCACACCAACCTACACCTAGTCCACCTAAATTTACCTAACGATCCCTAGATGAACGTGTAGGTGTTCCACTCCTTGCCGCTCTGCTGCGGGGTCTTTGTCGAGAGTCGAGGCTTCAGTGCGGTCCATCGGGTCTTGGCTTCGTCCTTCGACATACCGAACCGCTCCTGCATGGCCTTGATCATGTCGACGTAGGAGTGCCATTCGCCCGAAAGGCTGTTCAGATAGTCATCCTCGTCGAACGGGGTCCGTGGTTTGCTGGCCGAGGACTTGCCGAGCTTGACGGTGATCTTCGGCTTGTCGTCCTCCTTCGGCGGTGGCGGTGCGCACGCGGTCCACGTCTGCAGGCCGTTGCGTCCCCGATCGACGTAGATCGACTCCGACACGTTGCCCTCGTGGTCGACGGCCTCTGCCCTGCTGCCGCGTTTGAGGAATCGAAGTCGGTACACGTTGTCGGATGGACTTTCAAGGTACACGACGGCGCGTGCCCAGTTGACGAGCTCGGCGGAACCCGACGCGAGATACTGAAGGTCGGTGGAAGATTTGGAATCGTTCTGACTCGGCTTGCGAACGTGATGCACGACCATCAGGACGACACCAGTGCTCTCTAGGAGCGGTCCGAGCCAGTTGCGAAGGAACTCGGAGGCCACGCGTTGTTCGCCGATGTCGTCGCCGATGTAGGACAGGAGCGGGTCGATCCAGACCATGTCGGGCTTGTGCTGGTCGATGAGCGTTTGAAGCCGGTCCACAAAATTCCTCCCTGTATGAACCGTGTCTCGAACGAAGACCATGTTCTCCTGAAGCAGCTTGGCCATGTCTGGGTCCTTCGGTAGGTGCCCCATCACAGCACCGCGGAACTGCTCCGAGAGGTCTCCGATGTCGTTCTCGGCCTGAATCACCAGAGTCTTTAGGGCCTTGGACGGCTTGATGCCAAACGGTGATCTGCCCACGGCCCACCCGACTGCAAGCTGCATGGTCAGCGTGCTCTTGCCGATGCCGGACGCCCCGACGATCAGACACGAGTGCCCTTTGCAGAGCCACCGGCGTCCGAGGATCTGGTTGGGGTCGGTGGATGGATCGAAGTCCAGAAGGTCCTTGATCCGATACTCGTTGGTGCCGGTGCTCGCTTGGACCGCCTTCCACTCTGTCCAGCTCTTGGCCCCGACGTGCAACGCCAACAGGGACTGCACGCCTTCGCCACGCTTCATTCCTGCCAATCTGGCGAAGCGGGATGGGTTCTTGTTCTTTGCGTCTGGACCGTAGCCTTCAAGGCTCTTCAGGAGCTCGGTGACCCTCGTTGAGTACTCGATGCGGTCCTTTGCATCGACCTTGACCCACGCATGAAGGCTTTTGCCACCGCTGTAGACGACCGCAGTCGCGGGTATCTGGGAGTGGCTGATGACCTTCCACTGTTCGTCCAGACTGATGCCATCGAACTCCAGCAGTGCATGCCGGAATGCTGTGACGTCGTTGTCGGTCGACCCTCCGACCTTCATCGGGTTGACGCGGATGTAGGCGCCGGGATTGCCCTCGCACGACCAGATCTTGTTGGGGTCGCCGTCGCGTGCGTCCAGTTTTGCCAGCCACTCCTCCCTTGATAGGACCAGCCCCTGACCTGCTGGGATGGCTCGTGGTTCCTTGTCGTCGGTGAAGACAGCCTCGGAGATCGCAACGCCTTCACCCTCGAGGAATGCGGCACGCAGCAGCTTACGGCATCCGTCCTCCAGTGGCTGGGGGATGGTCTGCTTGGATTCCTGATCCGCGGTGTCAGGAGCCTGTTTGAGCACCACCTTTGTGATCGGCGATGGGAACTGAATCGAGTCCTTGTTCGCGTTGATCATGTGGCCCTTTGGCTTCTGATAGTCGGCAGCCTTGGCGATGGCCTGCTCGATCTTGTGATTCAGTTCACGGGGCTTCCACGGCGGCGTGCAGCGTCGATTCCACTCGTGCATGAGTCCGAGCGCTTCGTTGCCGCCCAGCAGCCAGCCATGGATCAGTGTGTTGGCGACGTAGAAGGTGTGGTTGTGCCCGCCTTGGTTCTCGACGGCGCCCGGAGTTGCCTCCAGCCACAGTCTTGCTCTTTCGATGATGGTCATGTGTGTGTTGGTTGTGTGCAGAAAAGAAAAACGCCGGACCCTGCCTTTCATCCACACATTAGGAGGGGGATGGAGGCCCGGCGTTCACCACCGCTCGGTGGCTAAAGGGTCTAGCGCCGCATCAGATTGTCGATCTGAGCAGAGGTCAGCTTGTACTTCGGCGGAGTGATCCAGCCGCGCCGGATGGCATCTGCGACGATGCGTGGTGCCTCTTCGAGCAGCTCTTTGATCTCATTGTGGGACAGCTTCTGGTCCTGCTCAAGCGGCACCTTCCAGCCGAAGCGTTGCTTGTGGTTCATAGCATGTGAAACTTGTCTATCTTGTAGTGGCCGACGACTCCGTAGTCTTTGGGATCTCCTCGGTCAGTACGTCCGCTTCTGGTGTAGAAGTCCGGCTTGATCCGACTGAAACGCAGCCAGCCGATCTTGTCATCAGACCAGTGAACGAACAGGTCGACTGGGAGGCCAGCGGTCTCGCAGCAGTGCGCGTTCATAATCTTCTTCTGGTTCAGGTAGTAGGTCGCGTACTGGTCGCTGCGGCAGGTGCGTGTCTTGATCTCCGCCAGCGATGTGACCTTGTTGTCTTCGACAACCTCGTAGTCGAATATCGAATACTGCGCGAGCCGGTAAAATTTGCCGCGGATTCTGGCTTGGATCTTTTGAGCGACAGCAGCCTCGCGTCCGCGATCGCTCTCGGTCTCGTAGAGCGGGATCGCGTTGGCTTTTGCAAATCCAGACCAGCTCAGGTCATCCATGTGGCTAGACCGATTTTCTTGGCGTCACCAATATAATTCACGGCTTGGCCTCCTTCACTCGCTCAAACTTTGCGCAAAATTCCTCCCACTTGCGGACGAACAGCTTGTCCTTGCGATAGTACACGACGACGCGGTGCTTGATCTCTCCGATGCGCAGCTCTGCATGAGCGTCAAACACGTCGACCGTCTTGGTCGGCTCGCCCTTGATGTGCCACTTCATCGTCCACCTCCCATCCCAAAGTGCGCGATCAAAAGCGCATCCGCGGTCTTCAAGGTTATGCCTTCAACGCGAGGGAACAGTTCCTCAGCCTTGGCCTTGAGCTTCCTCTTCCACTCGTTCTGGTTCTCGCAGCTCTTGCGACCTCCGAGCCCTAGGGGCGCCTGCCAGACGGTCGGGGCGACGCGGTGCAGCGAATAGCCGATCGCAAACGCGATCCCCTCGATGCGCCCGACGTTCTGGAATAGGACGCTGGTGCTGCTCGATGGAATGTTTTTGCCAGCGAACCGAGGCACTTCCTCAATCCACATCTCAGAGTCTTTGTACCGGATCGACGTCAGCAGCTTGTAGATGTCTGGAAGACTCTCAGGCATCGGGTACAGGGTGATCTCACCGGCTGGATCAACGCAGCAGATTCCGCCGCTGGCGCCGGGGTCGACTGCGACCAGATTGAAAAGTCGTGGCATGACGTGATACACTTGAAGATTGGAATGTCGGGTTCTACGCGCTTCCCCGACGGGGTTTTAACCTAACCAGCCAGCTACACACTTGGCCGACGCAATCCCCAAAGGTTTGTTGGTCAGTCGTCGCTGAGGAAGTCATCCATTGTTCCCGGCTTGTAGGCCGAGATCCGATTTACGGTGATCTTCCCATTCTTCCCATCCACCTCCTCTTGGATGAGAGTCACGATGCACGAGAGCTTGACGACATTCTCAGGGGTCAGCTCCACCTCCTGCCCGACTTTGCCAACGCGGGTGGCTTCGACAAAGCGGGTCAGCTTCCAGTGCATGCTGGGCGCCCAGATGAGGTTGTCGCGGATGGTGTTCTGGTCTGCAACTCGCCAGTGCAGCTCCATCTTCTCACAGCCGGTGTGTTTGCCGTTCTGCACGAGGCCGACGGCGGCCTTTGTGATCACGGCGGGATAGTCGCCAGCAGGCAACAGTGTGTTTTCCTCGAGGGGCTGAACGATGAATTTTGGCATGGTTACTTGTTTTTTGAGAGGTAGCGGATCGCAGGTTTTGTCTCAACCAGTCCGAGCAGGCGATCGTTGACTGTCTCGTTGGCTTGTTTCCTAGGCATGCCGGTCTTGGCCATAGCGTCGACCAGTTTTGTGATGCTGACCTTGCAGGCGGACAGGAAGACTCCCTGAGGAAGTCCGAGCCGCTCGAAGGCGTGATTGATGAGTGAGGGGTCGATCTCGCGGGCGCCTGAGCGTTCCTTGAGAGTGTAGCCGGGAATCTTGAAGCCCTGCACTGCAAGGTCACGCGCCTTGTCCTGCACTGCACTGGCCCACTCCGAGGCGATGTGTGCGAGGTTCAGTGCCGCCGCGACGTTGTCGAGCGTGGCTAGGTGGAAGTCTTCCAACGGCACCATCTGGAGCCCCTTGGCGACCGTGTTGACGTGGCCGACGATGACCGGACATGTCGCATGGTGCTTGCACCACGAGCAGTACTCGCTGGCCTTGCACGGAGTGTTCGGGTTGGCGACGGCATCTAGGATCGGGTAAACCAGCCCCTCAGCCTCTTCCCTCGTGATGTCATATCGCTGCACCCGACGGGTGTCTCCGTACATGATGTGGACGGTGACCTTCTGGAACCCTTGTAGCTGCATGACGCCCAAAGCGTAGGAGGCCATCTGCTCGCTGTAGTTGCGCTCGGTCCACTTCAAGTCGAACAACTGATCACCCACCACAACATCAGCAGTCCCGCGAAGCACAAGAGCAGCCCCACGACGCACTTCGAGACCGAACTCGGTGTGGATGGTCGCGCCCGGCGTGATGACCGACCGGACGTAGTCGAAGGCCCATAGGACCGCCTCCTGCTCGTGTTCTGGGAGTAGCTCATAGACCTCGCGCTTGTTGTGGAACAGTTCCTCGAGAGCCGTGTGACGGTCGTTGCCAGCCTCCGTGACCGCGGACGGCCCAGAGGATTCCCACCGCGGGGACTTAGCCTGCGCCGGTAGGGATGAGGGTCGTGTGACAAAGGTCATTCGGATTTCGGTTCAATGTTCACAGACGACTTGACGGTGGCGATGAAGGACTCCGGCTTGGCCAGAATCTTCGCAGCACGGGCATCCGAGAGCATGCTGAGATTGCCGTCGGCAGGAATCCAGTTCTTCGACTGGAGGAATGCGCGACCTGCGTGCAGCAGATCCGCGTCGGTGAGCAGCTTGAGGATTTGTTTCTGCGGCGTCAGACCCTCCTCTTCGGCAGGCACGACTTCGACGTCGGCGACGTTGACCTCGACAGCGACCGCAGCCGGTGCTGGGGCTGTGACAGCGGACGTCGTCACCCCGACGGCAACTGTGGTCGGCGCTGGACGCTGAATGTCTTCGAGCTCCTCCGGAGTGTAGGTGCCGGTGCAGACTTCCGGCGCGATCATGCGCACGGCCTTGCTGATCAAACGCGCCCTCATCATCTCAGCGGGGAACTTCGCCCATCCCGACCCAGCCCGCGGAGGCATGAACCCAGCCCGCTTGGCGTCTTCCACAGTGTACGAGAGCTCGATGTCGTTTCCGTCATAGGTCCATCGGGCCTTGGCGCCGTTGTCGTCAAACTGCAGCCAGCGCACCTTGCCTCCCCTTTCGCGGTAGAGGGCGAGCATCGCGTCGGCCCGAAGGCTGAGTTTGCCGCCGATGATGTGATAGTGCTTCGCGAGCTCGAGCGGAGCCTTGCGCTCGACTAGGCACTGCATGGCTAAGATGGCGCCCTGCTCAATGCGTTCGCACCCAAACATTCCGGAACGTGCGATCCACTCACCCAATTGGGTGGCGGCAGTCATTGGGTCGCTCACCTTGTCATAGGTGCTGACGACGAGACTTTGGTTCTGTTGTGTAGTCATGGTTGCTTCTTGATGTGTTGTTCGATCAGGTGTGAGACGAAGTGACCAACTTTGTAGCCGCGGAGCCTACAATAGGCGGCGAGCATGTTGTGGGTCTCTTCCGAGATGTTGACCGTCTTGGTCTTGGTCGGAGCTTTCCGTGCCATGACCTAGATAGTGGCTCCCTAAATCTAGGGAGGTCAAGCACTTTTTTGCTAGTCGGGCTTCAGTCGGTTCAACCGCGTGATCTCCACGCATCCGTACTGCTCCGGCACGTCAGGGAAGTCGGTGGCCTGTCCTAAGCCGTCATTGGCTCGCTCATTGGAGACCTGATAGCGGATCTGATAGGAGGTCTTCTTCTTGGGCCTGACGATCGCGTTGATGTCCAGCACACCCTGCACGTTATGCGCAAAGTTACCGTTCAGGCCGTAGCATTCGGTGACTCCGTCAGTACCGTTCCAGAGCTGTAGCCGAGTCTCGTCGGTGTGATGGAAAACGAAGACCGCCTTGATTTTGTAGATGCCGGGATCGAGCGTGAACACGCTACCAGACAGCATGTCCACCGTCTCGCCATCATCGTAGGTGACCGTATTGAGCGGCCTAGGTGACCACGTCGTGTTGGTCTGGTCTGCGGTGACCGAGGTGAGGTCTGCGGTGTACTCGGTGGAATCTGCGGTGATCGTGTGCGTGGCCGACCCGCCATCAGTTCCGGTGGGATACTGGACCTCAAGGATAGCCGACCGAATCAGCAACCCATCGACGTCGGACCGCAGCTTGTTGGTCAACGAGGAGCTTGTCTTCGGATCGTAGGCCATGGGTTAGCGGGTCTTACGTTGGATCATGCGCTGCGCCTCGTCGGTGGAGGATGCGATGCCCAGCAGGCTGCCAGAGGGTGAGTAGATCCGCAGCTTGAACTTCTCCCGGCCCGGCAGCACACGGTAGCCTCTCATGGAGTACGCACCCGGCATCGAGGCGTCTGGCGTTAGGGAAAGCATGTAGCGAGGTTGGTCGGCTTGCCTGACAGCCGACTTGTACCCAATGCTGTTTTTGATTTGGTCTATACTGTTTTTGACTCCGTCTATCTGGGACTGAATGTTTGCTGCTTTTTGGTTTTTTCCTTGAGCAATTCGTTTGTCCCTGTATGTTTCTAATTCTATGATTAGTTGCTCGTAATTTCTGACTTCGGACAGGACTTTTGAGTGCAACCACTCTTCACGTTTTTTCTGATCGACCTTTGGAGGATTGTCTATGGTTTCTCGTTTCTTGCGAAGCCAAGCAATTGCCGCTTCAAGGTTTAGATTTCCAACCTGCTCAAAATTTGGTGCTGCATGCTGTGTTATGGAGCTGAGTTGACGCTCGTGATCTGAAAACCGCATCTTCCATTCACGGTTCGACTCTGGATCTCTGATCGTAACGTATTCACTTCCAAATCTGCTGGAGTGTTCATTGGCAATCTCAAAGCCTAGCTTGTTGGCCTCAGAGATAACGCCCTCAACAACTGATTGAACCTCCTCGGAGGGCATGAAGCGGGGCTCGGCTACTGTGGCTCGGGCTTCTGCAGGATTCGCTGCGCCCACTGCAACATCGGGTCCCCCTCCCCCGACTGCTCGAATTCGTCCTGCAGATCCTGCATAGACGCTAGATGGTCGTCCAACCACCCGTTCATAGAGGTGGGCTGCTGCTGAGGCGTAGTCGGAGTCGCCGGGTTTGGCCCGGTAGTTGAGTTTGTCATAGAGTTCCTTTTCTAAGTACCACAGCACCGCCTGGAGATCCGCGTTCTCGAGCTCGATGCCTCTCGACTTAAGCTCGGACTGAACCTCAGCGATGCGTTGCCGAATCCACCTGCGATGCCGTCCGTTGACCGGGGCTTCGACGAGTGGGCTTTGAATTTTCTTGAGGGCATTGGAACGCTTTCGGACCTCCTCCATGAAGGGGCGGCCTTCAGACTCCAACTGCGCGGCTCGGTCTCTGGTCTCCTTTTTCGAGAATCGAGTCGAGATCGATTTTGCTGCTGCGTCGATGTTGTCGCCCTTGATCTTGTCGCTGGAGATCTTGAGAAACTCCTTCTCGGACGGCGTCATCTTGCTGATTGATTCTCTCAACGCAGCCCGAAGCGACCGGACCTTCTTGAAGGCGGACGTGTCCACCTGAGTTCCAGTGAGCCTCCCCATCGTCCGCATGAACCACCTGTCCATCGTGACCGACGAGAAGTCTCCGTAGAGGTTGTTGAAGAACGATCCGAGCTTCGGTCCAAGGACGATCGCATATGGAACCACCTCGTCAGCGAGCTCAGATGTTCCGACCTTTGCGGCGTCTTGCTTTGTGAATCCAAATTCTTTGACGAGAGCTTCTCGGATTTCAGAGACGGTCCCTTTCTTGGTCAGGAAATCTCGAGCCTTCTCCCATCCGACCGTTTGAATCATTGCCTCCACCTTGAGAAGATTCTTGCGGATATTGCTGACACGATCACCAGACACAAATTGACCGCTGATTTTTCCGGTATTCTTCCAGTTGGTGTATTCGTCCCATGACTGCAGGAACTGCGGCCTGACCTTGTTTCCGTCAGACGTAGCCGCCAGAAGGATCTTGAAGATAAAGTCGTTCTCAGGCCTTGCGATATCGGGATCGAGTTCCTTGAGAACGTCCACAGTGAGCTTGATGTTCTCGTCGTACCATCCCTTGGCTTCTGGATGAAGTCCGACGGCCCGGACAGCTTCCTGAGCAACAGCGTTCCGAAGCATCTTGTTTTGAGCCTCGGTCGACTTTTGCCAATCGATTGGCTCTCCAAACCTGTCTTGGAGCGCGGTTGCGATCTCCATGACCGTCGGACGTTTCGGGAGGTTGAGCTGCAGGTCTCCGTCTAGGATCGCCAGCCCGTCTGTTTTGTTTACATCCCCCTCTTGTCGAACCTGCCCGAGTGCTTGCCTGCCTTCTTCTCCGCCTTGCGTGCGACTGACAACGCGATTGCGACCGCCTGCTTCTGGGGTTTGCCCGACTTCATTTCCTTGCTGACGTTGGAGCTGATCGACCTCTGGCTGTAGCCTTGCTTGAGTGGCATCTGCTTTCCTTTCTGCTTGTTGTTGTGTGTCGTAGATCCCGATCAGTTTCCCGTCGGGTCCGTAGAGTCTGTGTTTGTCCTTGGCGACGATGCGGTAGCCTTCCTCGGAGTTGACCACCCTCGTGTCTCCGACTTGTTCGTCGGGCATCCACCGGAGCTTGGAAAACTGGATCGCTTCTTCGGACACCTTCGCCCTGAAGTTGCGAGGGTCCACGGAACCCATCCGATCGAGCCGAAAGTCGCGGATGAATTTGCGACCATCCATCTCCTGCTGGTTGAAAACGTCCGCAAGAATCTTGGCCTTCTCTTCGCCAAACAGCTTCGCGCTCGGCTCCCGCATTCCAGAGTCGAGGTTGGTCAGGTATCGAGCGAAGTCCGACATGAACCCGTCGATGTTCTGCCACTGACCAGAAACGGTGCCGTCGCTCGCGGTCATCCGTTCCAACGTCCTCCTCATCTTGGTGATGTCGATCGCCTTGATGACCGGATTGTCGGCTTGGCTAAAGTAGAACGCGTACGGAAGCACCTCGCGCTGAGACAACCGGATCCCGCTGGAATACTTGGACTGGTACTTGCCAGTCAGCTTGTTGAGTACGCGTCTGGTTGCGGCGCTGTAGTCGATGAAGATCGAGTTCCCGTTTTCAATCGCAGCCGCAACGGCACGGATCTTGTCCTTGGCTCTCGATGAAACCTGCTGAGACTGCTCGATTGCCGAAAGCTGCTCAGGTGACAGCCGTCCGTAGATCGCACCGTCGATGAGGCGAGCGCCGGGACGTGTCAACAGAATGTCTTGGATCGCTGTGTTGTCTCTGTTGTTCCTAAGGTTGATGACCTCATCACTCAGCCACCGCGTGACTCCGTTTTCAGTTTCAGCCAGCCCAAAGTCTTCGGCGATTTTTGCTGAGATCGGGTTGCCCATATCGCCGGGCCTAACCGCACGGGTCACATCGTTGTCTCCAGCGAGAATTCGTTGGTCCAGCTTTTCACGAGCTCGCACCAGATCTCGCAGCATTGCGTTAAGCTGCGGACTGGCTTTCTTGATCTCTGGAAACAGAACTGAGCCGATCGGCTTTGTGCCAAACGTCTGCTCGAGCTTCTGGGCGATTCTGTTGAGCGTGCTGTCGGCGTTCTTCATCAGAACGCTATCCAACAGACTTCGCGTCACGCCCGTGAAACCGCGCAGCATTGCATCTGGCTTTTGACCGGCCAGCAGTGCGCCCATGTACTCACCAGCAATCTCGGATGCGATGAATCGACCTCGTTTTTCGGTCGTGTCGTACTGCGCTAGGTTGGCGGCACGTTCTGGAGTGAGTTTGTCTCGGTACTCATTGAATCTTCGATCGACTTCCGCGTCGTCGAACATCCCGTTGGTCACCTTGGTGACGACACCGTCCTTGGTCACATAACTGCCAACCAAGGCATCCTTCACTTCGCTGGCCCTGTCGGCTAGTTGCTGCGACGACTCAAACGCGTGGAACATTTCATGTCCGAGCGTGTAGAGAGGATTGTCACCTCGCCCCTTCCCGTAGATTTCGGCATTGATGTAGACCGCTGGCGTCTCGGCCTCAACAACCTGAACCCCGCGAGATCCAACCCCGAACTTCTTCCTGAAATCTTCTGACGACAGCAGGTTGACTCCAACATCACCAAGCACTCCGCGCACCACTCCGGTGGCGTCCATGAACGACGATGCCACATCCAGTCCGTGACGAGCTTCCAGATCCAATAGCAATCCAGCCGTCTTCTCGTCCTGTGCCGCGACGTACCGATCAAAGTCTTCCTTGCGAGCCGCTCTGGCCTGCTGACCCGTCAATTTCTGAAGACCACGAGCACCAAGAGAGCCAAGAGCACCAGATACGCCACCGGATCCAATTCCCGCAGCAGTTCCTTCCTCTCCACCAGAAAGATAACCAAGAACGCCACCAACAGCGGCACCCTCAAGAGATCCAGTAGTTCCGACAAGCGCAGCATTAAGCGCAGCATCTCCTCCATATTGTCCGATGGTTCCGATGATTCGTTGCCGCAGATTGGCCTCTGGAATCTTGCCTACAGCCTCCAAAGCACCGATGCGGGTTGGGGCGCGTCCTAGTTGAGATCCTGCAGCTTCAAGTGCTGTTCCCACGTCGACTGCGGTCCGAGCCAGTGTAGGAACGGCGCCGACACCAGCAGCAGCCGGTGCGATTCCCGTCGCAGCCAAAACGCCAGAGGTCGCTGCCGCACTCCGAATCGCTTCCGGTGTCAAGCCAGTGGCTTGAGTGACAAACCCTTCAGCAGCTTCACCCAGTCGAACAAAAGGACGAGCCGCAGCTTGAACTCCTCGGCCAGCGATCTCAGCCCCACGTCCAACTGCTCTTGCGGCCATCTTTTCGATTCCCAAAGCCTGACCAAAGCCGGGAACAAGCATGGTCGGATCTGCGATCATTGCCACACCCTGCACGAACTTAGGGTTGACCATCTCTTCCGGCAGCATGGTGGTCTGCCCAGTCTCATACCGAAGAGATTGCTCGTTGAAATCACGAGCCTGATTGAACTGCTCGCGTCTGGACTGAAGTGTTCCAGTGCCAGCGACAAGATCCTTGAACTTGAACAGCGGTGAATCTGGAGCCTGAGATTCGTTCAAGAATCCGTAAAGCTGACGTATTCCTTGTCCAACACCTTCGAGATAGTTCAGCGGGTTGAGTGCTGCTCCCTGAACACCTTCAGAAACTGCCGTGGCTGCTGTCTGAACCAATGAGTCGACACCTGCTGCGATGTTGTTGCTCCAATCGGTCTGCTTGTTTTTGGAATACTCCTCGAAGAGTTCGTACTCCCTGTCATTGAGACGGTAGGTTGGATCCTCAGCTAGCCGATCGGCGATATCTTGACCACTGGGCGGAAACTCTTTTGAAACGATTGAGTCTATCTCCGTCTCCGGCGTGCCATCCGGCAATTCGATCCTGCCACGATTGGAAACCTCAACGACGATAGGCATGGTTCAGTATTTCTGGATCTGGTATGTGGTGCCGGATGTGGATCTTCTGGTCTGAACGGGCTGCGCAGCTTGCTGATCCGGCTTAGCAGCTCCGATGATCTGTTGCAGATAGGAAGAAGCGTTGTCACCGCCCTTGGCAAGCTCTCCGCGGTACTGCTCTTCGCGGGCCTTAGCCTTGGCCTTGATGACGGCACGGCTATCACCTGCGACCGGGAAGTACTGTCGCTCAGCCGCAGGATATTCTTCTTTCGTGATGGCCGCACCAGACCGACCGCGAAGAAAGTTCTCGATCCATCGATCTCGAGCGGCTTCGTACGCCTTACGGTCATCTGTCTTGAGGCGCTCTGGAATCCACTGCGACACGGTGACGCCTCCGGGTGAGTAGCCTCCCTCGATGATTTGGTTCACTGTGTCGTTGTTGGCCCGCATTGCAGCAGCGAACTGGATCGCCTTTCCTTGTGCGTCAGTCAGTGGTTTACCTTCAACAGGCTTTGCTGGGGGCAGGATTTCAACCTTGCCGTCTGCTCGTATGACCTGAGCACCGCTGGCAAGCTGCATCTGGTCAACCTGCAATGCCTTTCGCTGACCAGCCATCGCCAGCAGCGGTTCGATTGCCTGAACAGCTTCCAGACTCATGCCCCGCTCGGCTGCAATCTTGAGAAGATTTGCCCTCGTTTCCTCGTACGGAATCGGAACCGTCCGTTTCATCGTCACAGGCTCGACAGGAGCGGTCTCTGCAACGGGTTGAGGAGCTGGCTGTGCCGTGGGCTCTACAGGCGTCACAGGCACTGTTGATGCAGCCATTCTTGCGATCTGAGATGGAGATCGCTGCGCAAACTGCATGGCGCCACCAACTGGGATTCCTGTGTTCATCATCCCCTGAGGAGGCTGTGTTGGAGTGTATTGCCGACGAACAGGACCAGCCGAAACAGGAGGTAGACCAGCAGGCCATTCTCCTGTCCCTCCTGCGCTGACAGGAACCGGAGCAGCAGGCGCCTGTGGTGCAGTCGGAGCAGGAGCCGCTTGAAGATCAGGCTGAACGAAGACCGTTTCTTCACGAGTTGTCGGCATCCCTACAAACGTTTTGATCAGGTCCTGAATGTCGGCGCGTTCTTTCTGCGACTGAGCAAGCGCATTGACACTCAACTCCAACTGCCTGCGCTTGAGATCCTCCGTGGCCCGATTCTGATACTGACCTAGCACCATGGCCATGTCCCCGATGGCAGCCTTCTTCTTGGCGAGGCTCATGTCTCCGAACTTCTCACCAATTCCAGCCATCTTGTTAAGCATCGACCTGTCGGCGTTCACCTTAAATGAGAACCGATTTAGATCCGACTCGGTAACACCCTGAGGTAGCTCTCCGGTTTTGTAGTAACGCTCCAAAGCCTGATATTGAGGGTCCGTTTGCAACGCCTGCTGCGCCATTCCAACCAGCGTCTCATAGGTCTGCGTGGCTGCCTCGGTCTCTGCCTTGTTGGCCTGATAGCGTTGGATCGTCTGCCCCAAACCCGCAGCGAACTGCTGTATCCCAGCCGCAATGTTGCGACCCGGAGCGGTAGCCGCCTCCATATAGCCCGGAGGCAGGGTGGGCTGGCGTTGCCCAGTGTAGGGCGTGGAGTATCCGTAGGTGGCCATAGCTATTCCTCGTGCTGAGAGTGGTAGGCGGTTTCCCGCAGTTTCAACGAAATTGACCGCATATGTGACCAACCGCCCACGATCCAAGCAACGGTCAGGATCATGTCATTGCCACACTGCCGGATGACGTCAGCCACACGGGCCTTCCACGGTTCCTGAGAGGTTTCCCACGCCACACTGTCCGCGTAGGTATTTGTGGTGATGGCAACCACCGGCTGCAGCCTCCAAGCGTTAGACAGGTAGAACGGCGTCGAGTAGAGCGCGTTGGCCTGCATCAGCACCCGCAACAGGTTCTCTGGGTTGTAGGCCACGTCACCGTCAATGAGGTCGTCGATCTGATGGCAGTAGCCGTGAAACGCCACCACAAAGGCCAGCGCGTCACTATTGCCAAGACAGGCGTCCGAATAGATGGACAGGATCTCCTTCATGCTGGCTGGTAATCCACTGCCGCACTGGTCGGCTTGGCACTCCAAATCTCTAGGTTAGAGAAGACCGCAAAACTGTGGCACTTCGCTCCATGGACGTGGCCTGCGGGGACGTGTCGGGTCCAGCCTAGGTTCCGGCTAGAGAGCGTGCGCCTACGATTTCCCAGCATCCATTCGACGTTGCCCAACCAATGCGTGATACGGGAATCGCACTGCTCGTGAGTGTGCAGCGGAATGATTTCACCCTTAGGGCAGAACCACACCTCCAACTGCCAGCGCCAGAGCCGAAACAGTTTCAATCCTACGCATCGCTGGAACCGTACGATCACAAGGCTTTGCCGAGATACTTTGCACCGCTTTCAATGCCGGAGATGACGTCCTTCTGGAGATCCTGCCGCATGCTATCGCGCTGATTGAGCAGGCCGCCGTAGGCACCCATCAGGCCACGTCCCATCTCTGGGTCCAGACCCATCTTCTTGATCTCCTCATCGCTGAATCCCTGCTCCTTGAGGAATTGGATCTCTCCGTAGCTCTTGTCCAGACCCTGAGAGTATCGCTGCAGCCCAGAAGGACCGGACGGCCCAGCCATCATGGGAGGCTGATACATTGGTGCAGGCTGCGAGTACCGACCGAACCCGCCACCCATCTGTTGCGAGTATCCGTAGTTCATAGCGATCCAGCGGCACCGATACCGGCACCGATCAGAGCAGTCGTGTTGGCAGCAGAGGCCGTTCTAGCCGCTAGTTGAGCCTGCATATTGCCACCATAAATATCCGCAGCGTACTGACTCTCAGGCTGGAACAACATACCCGGAGCCATGCCCTGCCCCTGACCGAACACTCCCTGCGCCATCCCAAACGCTTGAGAAGGCCGACCCAGCACCTGCTGGAACACGTCACCGTAGACACCCTGTTGGGCTGCGATTCCCTGCATAGCCTGCTGCTGACGCTGCTGCTGGAGACCAGCACCCATGAGCTGAGAGCGCACCGCCTCCTCCACCACGCCCCTAGGACTCTCTGCCAGACCACGAGCCGCCATGCCTGCCCTAGCCTGCTGTTGAGCCATCCGCTGTTGTTCAGGAGTCAAACGTGTTCCAGCCGCAAGCCCTGACTGAGCCTGAGCCGCCAGCGTGTCCGCGAGCCTAGCAGCTTCTGGGGAGGACGCCCGAACAGCCTCACGCGCACGAGGCCCTAGCTTCTCAATGTCGGCAATGTCACCGGCACGAGCGATACCACGGGTCTGCACCTCGGTCTGCGCAAGTTGCGGTGCGATCTGTCCGTAAATGGACGCAACCTCCGGGGCAAGCTGACGAGCGATCTGGGCGTTTAGGGCCGCGTACTTAGGCGCATACTCGGCCTCTGAGGCGTACCTCTGCGGCGCTAGATCAATTTGTGCCTGCAGCGTGTCCCGAGTCTCCTTGGCATAGTCCCTAGGAGGAGGTGCATTGATGCTAGTTCCCATAAATCTCTTGTCCTTTCTGGTAAATCTTTATGACCGGCTTAAAAGCGCGAACCTTGCCATGACGGACTCCGTAGGATCGAAGCGAGCTAGAGTCGGGTCGTCGATAAAAGAACTCCGCAATCCCCACCATGAATGCCTCAGGCGAGTTGGCGGCCAACTGATCCCAATACCAAAACCGCCCGTGCTTGGTTGGTTCCTGCCAACGAAAGGACTCCACCTGCATCTCCTCAGTGGGCCAGCCCACCAGTACCGCCTGAATCTCCCCGTCATTGGTCACGGCCAAGAGCTGGTTGCGCTCAATGTTCCACATGACGTAGTCCTCTAGCGCCTCACGCGTCCAACCCTTGAAGCTCTTCGCCAGCTTCTCCTGCAGGTAGTCTGTGATCTGTTGGACCATTAGTTCCAGAGGCTAAGGGTTAGTCCAAGAGCGTTGAAACTGACGCTGGAAGTGTAGCTGGGGTTGTATCGCTGGAGCCTATAATAGACGGTAGAAGGAGTGCCCCCAATCGTGATGGATCCACTGGTGTGTCGATATCCAGCAGCGCCACGCACGTCCCAGTTTGCAACATCAGACCATGTCGAGAAATTGGTTGAGTACTGCAGGGTCAATCCCACCGGAGTCGTTATGGGCTGCGTCTGGTCATTCGCCAGCGTGACTGTGAGCTGGTAGTTGGTGGGAACGAACTGGGTCTGGAATGCTGTGAAGATTGTCTCCTCGATGAATGGCCAGTAGACGTTGTCGGTGACTGTACTTGCAGGCAGGGAGAGCGCCGATGCCGCATCACCGCGACAGAACTGGAAGTCCGCCCGATACTTGCCAGCACCAGTGTTGACCAGTGCGCCGCCCTGAAAGGCCAAGCCTGTGCCAAGCGGTATCTCGCTGACGTTGGCCGAACTGCCGGTGGGATTGCCAAGCAGCCTGCTCGCTACAACCTGCTGCACCTTACCGTATGTCACCTGATTGTTGGCAATCTCGATGCCACCAGCGTTGGTGAATCCAAGGCCGCCACCCACGGTAAGCTCTTCGACATCACCAGAACCATTAGTGTCCCGTCCTAGAATCTTGTCGGTTCCGATGTTCTGCAGCTTTGCAAACGTGACCGATTCATCCGCAAGAGCAGAGGTCGTCACAGATCCCGGCGCAAGACTCAGCGACCCGCCGTCCACGGTGCCATTTATGTCAATGGAGGGGTTCCCTAACAGGTTCAAGGCAGTCGGATCCAGCACGGTGGAGTTGGTCACCGTTGTGCCGGGAGTGACTGTTATGAACAGGGGCATCAGGAAGGGAATGCAGTGACAGGGCTAAACAGGATCGCGCTCACCTTTACGGCCCATTTGCTCTTATCGAGTAATACATAAAGCCTCTGTGGCCCTGCTGTTTTCGCCATGATTATGGGGCCGGGATCTTGACCTGCAGTCGTTTTCATCACTGTGATCTGTGAAGAGTCAGCAGTCAGACTTATTGGATTTACTTCACCCGTACCAGTGGTGAGAAACTCTATCGGAACCTCATCTCCCGCTGTGTAGCTAGTAGTTGGGTCGTTCGTTGTGCAAACTGCGTGAGCCTTGAAAATGTGAGGAACCTGAGCAAATCCATGACTGATGCTGTACCTTCCATTACCACTGTACAGCGTGTCCATTGGGGTGTTTGCGGTGACTTGCTTAAAAGTGGTCGAATTGACAGATGTAAGCACCCCACCATCACTGAGGCTGAGACCAGTTCCAACCTCGATCTCACCAACCGTCCCAGCGGCCACCGCAGCCCTTCCAATCAAACGCTTCCCAGCAGCCGTGTCCTGAATCTTGGCGTAGGTGACCAGTCCGTTTCCGATCTCGATGGCATTGCCTCCGGTGAACTGCAGCCCTCCGCCCACGCTGATCTGAGTAGGATCGCCACTGCCAGCATCGTCCCTACCTATGAGCCTGTCCCCGTCGATGTTGTCTAGCTTTGAAAACGTAACCGCATTCTCTGCGATTGTTAGCGTTGTGACAGACCCAGCCGACAGTGACAGCGATCCGCCATCTACAGTGCCGGTGACATCCACCGATGGAGTGCCCAGCAGATTGAGCACTGTGGCGTCGAGCGTCGTGCTGTTGGTGACAGTGGTGCCGGGAGTTACAGTGACAAAGAGTGGCATGGTAGGTTAGACGTCGTTCTTGCCGTAGAGTCGGAAAGGAATCCCAACCACTTTGACATTGGCCACGATCAACGAGCCCCTATCGGTGGTCAGTATGGGTTGAGCCGCAGCAGCATGACCCTTGAGACGAGCCTTGTGCGCATAGGACTGATGCAGACCAGCGGTCCAGCCATTGGCTCCGCACTGTAGCACTGGAAGCGTCGAATAGTCCTGCCGATACGGAGCGCGGAAGTTGTCACCGCTGTTGGTCGTGTTGTAGGCGGTCGATCCGTAGCGGTAGTAGAGCGTCCGGTCCTTGGTTGTGTCCGTTGCCAGCACGATCTCCTCGTCCACCCCATCGAATGCCACGCTGAGATCATACCTCGTGTTCCAGTTGCGGACCTCGATATGCAGGTCAGTCCACTGCTTGTGTTCAATAGCATCACCTGTGTAACCACGGAACTCTACACGGGTCTCGATCTCATACCTCGTGCCGGTGGCGTTGCGGTCGAACAGGGCATCCTTGTCGAAGTTGTGGACGAACCCGCTCTCGTCAGCGAACACAAGACGCTCAGTGCCCGAGATCACAAGACGCTCGAAGAACTTCGGGTTCAGCAGCTCACCTTCCCAGTACCCCTCCCACGCTTGATTGAGGAAGTTGTAGACCAGCACGCGGTCATTGGTTCCATCTCCACCCTCGGTTGGATGCGCCAGCAGATAACGGTTGTCGAAGTAGGCCGCACAGCTCTTGGACCAGTTCACCTCGTCGATGTCGTCCACCAGATTCTGAATGCTGTCAGAGAGCGGAAGAATTACCGACTGGCTGATTCCGTACTCGGTCTGTTTGAGGCTGATGATCCCGCGCTGGGACAGGAAGATCAGGTCAGAGCCGGTGTTGACCACCGAGTTGGGAGCCACGCAGCCATACTCCCGCGTCACCTCGGTCAACCGCACAGTGCTTAGGTCACCGTATAGGTTCTCGATGGCAAGGATGGAACGCTGCTTGAAGACGACGAGCGTGGTATTGTTAAAGGCCGCAATGGTCACCACACGGTCATTGGCACCCGTGTTGAGCTTGAAGTCGTTGATGACGCGGCTGTAGTGCAGCGGATCCAGAATGTCCGACACGGCCAAGAAGTCGTTGCCGTAGATCATCAGCAGCCGGTTCTGGAAGTAGAGGCCATCCCGACCAGCAGGAATGTTGGCTCCAGAGGATGCACTTTTCTGAATCGTACCAGTACCGGAGGCAACGATGTCCACCAGCGTGGTCGGCATCCCAATCGTGATCGTCGGCGCAGAACTGTAGCTGCCCGGATTCACTACGTTGATCGCCGTGACCTTGCCGTCAGTGATGGTCGTGGTGGCCGTAGCCGCACCGCTAGAGAATGTAACGCTAGGTGCCGTTCCGTATCCGCTGCCCTGATTGCGTATCGAGATCGTGGCAATGCCTGTCGGAGGCGATCCAGATGCCAGATTGACCTCTCCAGTTGCACGCTCTGCATCGTTTAGCGAGTCCAGCTCCTCGGTGTCACCACGGAATAGGCGCAGCGTGTTCTCATCGACCGGGAACACATAGTAGATGCCATCCAGAGGACTTGGAGATGCTCCGGTGACAGTGCTCGTGACCGTGCAGTTGCTGATCGTGACTTGATCGCCGGGAACGAAGTTGTGGTTTGGCACCGTGATGGTGTCCAACGTGGGGTCAGCCGCCACAATCGACCGGGAGAACGGCACCCGATCAAACCCCTTGTCGAGCGCAAGCTGTTGTTCACCGCCCGAATAGGACGCCTGCATGATGAGTGGCAGGCCATCGTTCTGATAGCTCTCCAGCCCCTGCGTTATATCGTAGGACGTCGTGTTGTTCTGCAGCTCAAGGTAGAACCCGTTGGCCGAGGTCAGGCCGGTGCGCAGGTCCAGCTTGTTGGTGGCCGCCAGAGCGTTTCCTTGAGTCAGGTGCAGCGTGATAGCACTCCCAACCACGTTGACATAGAGAGCGAACCCCTGACCGCTGGAGGTTGCCCCAGTCCACAACGGAGTCTGCGTACCAGTCTGCCCCACGATCACCCGATCCCCAGTCTGCAGGTCAGGCGTGACGTTGAGCGTTATGGTGTCCGTGGATCCGTTGACGTCGGTGCCGTTGAAGTAGTACCGCGCTGGTCCCGGCCTGAGCATCACCACAGAGTCCCCGCACTGGATCAGCCTGACATCATCGTAGAAGTCGTGGCCGTTCATCGAGATCTCTAGGTGCCCCTGATTCGGACGCAGCAGATACACCCGACCCTGTCCACCGTCACTGCGAGCCACATTCGATGCAACAAGCAGGCCCTGCTTCCCGGTTGTCTTGTCCCGATATTTCAGGATGGCCACCACGTCTGTTATTGCGCTGGTTGACGAGTAGTAGGTAAACGTCTGCGGATTCGGATTGCTGAACGTGTACGCACTCGTAGACATCACCGCGTTGGAGTTGTCTATGCTCTTGGATAGAAGCCGAGTGCCGTTCTTGAAGACGAGTTCAGGGGTGACCTGATTGCATGAGAGGATGGTGTTGACCGCAACCTGACTCAGACCGCTTGCAGTGTTTACCGTAGAGCTGTTGGCCGTGACGTTTGCTGTGAACGTGGCCGTGTTCCAGATGCCAGCCCACTTAGGCCGAACCACGCCCCAGCGATTCTTGATGTTCTTGTCCTGAAACCTCCGATTGACTGCCAGCGAGACATAGCCCGGAGGCAACAGGTCGGCATTGATCCGAGAGTTCATCCCAGTGAACCCATCATCCTGAGCAACAAGCTGTGGAATGTCTGGCATCAGCGTGTCGGTACAACGATCTGGCGTGTCTGCATCTCCTGTCGGGAAACCTTGTCCACCTCATCAGACAAAGCGGACTCACCCAACTGCAGAAACTCGTTTCCGAGATCCACCTTACCATCCACACGCAGCATCTGACCGGCGGACCTGTAGGCACAGATCTCAGCGAACCTGTACGGGATCGTAGACGGATCTGATGTGTAGATGGGCGGCAGCAGGCGAGCCTCAATCCAAACGTACGGAAGCTGGTCGAGCACAAGCATCCCGTCCGGTCCAAACGAGTAGGCAACGTCCCTAGACTGGAATCGATTTGCCCTAGGATCCTGCTGTAGGACCACAAAGATTTCACCAAGCTCCTGAGAACGTGTCGAACCGTCAGGGTTCTGCTGCTGGTTGACGTAGCGGAAGAAGGGATTCAGCACACCCCAGTAGGTCGTGTTGGTCGGCACTGTTCCAACGCTGGGAGTGGCCACACACTGGTAGTACTGCTGATTGGCCTCATAGAGAACGATGTCACCTAGGACATACGCTGTTGTAGAACTCCAGCTAGCCCCGACAGTGCCCTGATAGGAAGGCAGAGCTTCGGCCCAGTAGGCTGCGTTCAAGGTTCCGTTGGGGCCACTCGTCGTCGGATCATTGCCAGCGGTTCCAGACGCATTGACCACCTGATAGTACTTCTCCTCTGTCGGGAAGTAGACCACGGCGCCTACGGAGTACGTTGTCGCTGCGTTGTAGGTGCGAGCAAAGAACTCCTGTTGAACCACCGTCTGCTCAGGCCAGTCGAATGCCTCCCACGCCTGACGCAGCGCCGAGTTGATGAACGTGCGGAAGAAGCTGGCCTCCTCAGTGGTCGGTGGATAGACCCGGCCAGTCAGCTCGCAGGCTTTCTCCAAGACGTAGGTGTATGTGACGGTCTTAGCCATAGGTCACCAGCTTTTACACGCCCAATAGCGAGCCTTGAGTTTGCTCCCCGGATCGTCGCAGTTCATCCGTGCGCGGAAGTTGGCCCTGCGCTCTGGAATGTGCTTTTTGATGCTCATGTTCGGATCGCCGAACCGAACGAGCCGGACCGTGTCACCTTCCTTGGCGAGCACCGCGGATTTCTTCGATGCTCCCGGCGTGCTCTTCGGCTTGTTGTAGCCGGAGAACTTCTGGCCCTTGTAGTTGATCATTCTGCGGGCGCGTCTTCTTGAGCCTGCGGGAAGATGATCTGGACAGACTGGACAGGGTTTCCATCCGAGTCAGTGACGCTGACCACGTCACTCTGAGCCTCGACCTGCGAGACAGTCCCATCTGCGTTCACGACATTGACGATCATGTTAGTCCTTTGGAAGTGCGTACCAGCCCTCTGGCAGCAGCACGCGGTTTGAAGATCTTATGCTCTGCCCTTTTGAGTCCAGCACCCAGACCCGAACTTTGACAGGCTCGGCGAGTCTCACAGGTTCACCGTTGGGCACCAGCACCACCCTTGTCGCGCACCCGCTGCTCATGCTGGCGAATGCGATCCAAGAGACGATCACGCAGAGCTGGATCACGTTTTGCATCTTCGCTGGTGGTATCTCTGCGCAGCAGATGCTCGATGAACTTGAGCACTGCCAACAGGATCTGCTCGATGATCACTTAGGAGCCTCGACCGACTTCTTCTTTGAGACGTAGCCCCACACCGCTGCAGCGATCGTGATGATGGCGCCGACGACCTCAGGCAACTGGTCGGCACTCACCAGCCCCTTGGCGACGAGATAGCCACCGCCAGCGGACAGGACGTGTCGGATCAGACTCTTGATGGATTCATTCATTGGATTTGGGGTCGTTGTCGGATGGTTTCTTGAAGAACGTCTTCCAGAACGCGTACACGGCCAGAATGAAGCCGAGCAACGCGGTTGAGAACTGCATGTACATCGTCAGCGCAGGAATCAACGACAGGATCGTTGAGACGCCCGCGGCTGCGAGTATTCCAGTTGGCGTGTTGTTGTCGTGGCTCGTGTGCATCAGTAGCGACGATTGTGTGCGATGAATGTGCCCCCTGAAGCTGCGACCGAAGTGAACACACCGTCGATCTCAGTACCGGCGCCGATGGATACTCCGGTCGGGAAGTTGGTGATGTTGCCGGTGACAGCGCTGAACGTGCAGGCAGTGATGCACTGGATCTTGCGGAAGGTTCCGGTCACTGCGCTGGTGTCCGTGTTTGCTGTTCCGCCGTACTCACCGGCGAGTTGAAGATTGGCTCCTACGTTCATGGCGCGTCTGTTTTGGTGGTTGTCTGTAAAGGATCAAGGCTGGTTTCCGGTATTCGCCCACGGCAATGGCGGCGTGATGATCGGCGGGTTGATCGCCTGCTGGATCTGCTGCTGCACAGCGGCCTCGGTGACAGCCCGATCCACGCCAGAGGTCCAGCACCACTGGAGCACCTCGTTCAGGGTGAGGTCGGCGTACTCGATGAAGGCGCTCGGATCAGGAGGCGAGAAGGACACCGTTGAGAAGGTGGTTCCGCTGTACTCTTTGCCACCGGATGTTTCAGTTCCGGAGCAACGCCAAGCGGCGGTGACCACTACGTTTGTGAGATCGCCTTCGGTGGGTTTGACCCAGAGGGCGTCGATGGACCAATTAATCATAGGTTATTCGGGTTGGGGTTGCTGCTTCGAGGATTCTGCGAGGATCTTCTCGGTGAGGATGACACCGGCCTTGGCGACTTGGATGCCGCCGCTTTTGATTGCGATGTCGATGAGTTGCAGGAGCGCGTTGGCCTCCTCCTTGGTGAGTTCAATGGTCATGTTTTGGTTTGGTGATTAGCTCCAGAAATTGATTACAAACGATCTAAGCGAAATTTCGGCGTCACTAGCAGACGATGACAGGTCGTTCACCTGCAATGTCCTGATGTAAAACAATGTGTCAGTGCCTGAAATTGATAGAGTTCCATTGATGCTTGCGATGTCACCTATGGTCTTGCCTTTGAAGTTGAGCGTTCCGATGTCGGTCCAATCACCGTCGCTTGTTGAATTTGTAGTCGCCCTTTGAAACTTAATCCCAAAGTTTCCGCCAGAGGGTTCTGATCCAGCGGAGTATGCAGGAGCCGTCACGCAAACAGCAGAGATTCTATAATTTGCAGGCTTAAATGGTATGACGAACTTGCAGCCCCTTAACTTGCTATCGGCCTGATCCCCGATGCCGTCCCATGGCCATCCATAGTTGCTTTTGCCCGTGTTTACAGATACTACTTCGGCTGTTCCTGTTCCGTTTGCTCCAAAGATTGTTGCCAGAAAATCCCTAGGGGCCGTCGTCCCACCACCAGCAGAAACGATGTCGTCTACGGTGCGATACTTGACCGTGTTGTTGGCCCCCTCCAGAACAGCGACCTTGGTGGAGCCGGTTGGGCTGGCACCTAGAGCCACATTCTTGAGATCAGGATTTACGAGGAACTCCATAGATCAGCCGATGACGGTGACAGTATAGTCAGCTCCAGAAACTGTGGAAGCAAAGACAACCTGAACCTTGTTTTCTGTGGTCATCTTCACATCTGTGAACACCTGATCGTAGGGGCTGGCAGTCTTGCGGACCGTGACTGTGACTTCCCTGCTGTTGAGATTATGGTCCACATCAAACGTGGTGTTCGATCCAGCAAGCGCGGTGAAGTACTTCCTAGGGAACGTCTGCCAAGCCGTGTCGTAGTACTTGAAGGCCCCTGCCGTAGAATTGTAGTAGACGTCACCAGCCGCCGCTCCCGCCGGATCCGCAGCCAAGCCGGCGAAGTTGAGCTGGCCGCCTGATTTGATGCGGAGGCGTTCGGCTGCGTTGACTTCAAATGTAATCGGCACTTCAGAGTATAGGCACGAGAGCTGATCTACAGTGCCTCCAAGGATTGTGGCTCTATCTCCAACTGCAAAAAGAGTTGCCGCGCTACCAGCCTTTGTGATGTAGACCGCACTTCCTTGGGTTGATCCACTTCCACCCTTGAGCCGAAGAATCGCCGGACCAGCGGAGTTCTGGATGTCCGCTCGGAAGGATGCTGTTGCTGTTCCAAGAGCCAGATTCCCGCTGGCATCCAGCGTCATCTGGGTGTTCCAAGAGATGGTGCCGTCGATGGCTCCAGAATTCAGCGACGCGCCCCAGATATGCTTGCCGTCCGTCTGGTCGTAGTAGCTCGCCCACCCAGCGCTGATGTACTTGTATGCCGATCCGTCGTTGTACCAGTTGTTTCCGAGGAACGCGTCGCCACCTGTGACGGCCAGAATCTGACGGCTCACTTGTGCCACCTTCCAATAGCTACCCCACGCACTCGGCGTAACCCCGAGGCCGAGGTTGCCGGAGGAGTCTATCCGCATTTTCTCATTATTCCCGACAGCAAACCTCATGTATCCAGCACCTACCGTTCCATCAGACTCGATCCAGTTGTAATAAACTCCTGACGCGTCAAAACCAAGACGCCTTGCATTGCTGGCACCACCGCTTATCGTCGCAGTCCCGCGTAGATTTGATTGACCGTCTACATCGAGAGCAGCCGTCGGCACCACCCCCACGCCAATTCGCCCGTTCGCGGCGGTGTAGAG
>Ga0194130_10001410_pt1 | contig 39021 bp, 32 predicted proteins | sample TA2KigsurfametaG_FD_160084 | JGI IMG/M metagenome (GOLD analysis project Ga0194130, IMG submission 160084) | Freshwater microbial communities from Lake Tanganyika, Tanzania - TA2015050 Kigoma 12 surface | ecosystem: Environmental > Aquatic > Freshwater > Lake | place: Tanzania: Lake Tanganyika...
AAGGACTACTTTGGTATTGCCAAGGAATTGGTAAGGAATAAACAGATTCATATGGATAATACATCCTCCATGGTGCATATAAAGGAACTAGAACCCTTGGACGTCTAATTCTTTCTGTATTATTAAATCTTATATTAAGATTTAAGTCATCATTATTTTTAAATCCTTCATTACAAGTTATATTATATGAAGTATATGGTATAATTGAAATAATAATAAGACAAATTAACAATAATAATAGATAACACTTTTTAAGATTCATATATAAATTTATATACTAAAATTATATATAAAAAAAATTGATACAAATATTAATTATAATAAAACTACCTATAAATTACATAAATAAATATCTATATAATGGAAACTTCTAGTTTTATTGATAATGGGCGTTATTCTCGTCAATCTTATTCTATAGGTCAAGATGTGATGTGCAAGTTATCTAAAGCAAAAGTATTAATTATTGGTTATTCAACATTATCTCTTGAAATAATTAAAAATATGGCTTTGTTAGGTATTGATACAATTGACATACATTATAGTTCGAAACTTGAAAGATATCAAAAAACGGGATTATACTATAATAAAAATGAACTACCAATAAGTGATTTTAAAAAATTAAACCCTTCAGTAAATTTTAATAAAGTTAATATTTATGACGAAGATAATGAAGTTGATGTAAAACAATTAAAAAAATATAATATGGTTATTATTACAAATTGTATATTTGACGAAGCAATTAATTTAAACAGAATAACACACAAACTAAATATTCCTTTTATGATGACTGGTTGTTATGGTTTGATGGGTTATGTATTTAATGATTGGGGTGACGAATTTATAGTTTCAGATGTTGATGGAGAAATTTATGAAAATCTTCCAATTGAAAGTATTCAAGGAAAAATGATTAAATTTAAGGAAGGACATAATTTATCAGATGGTGATATTTTATTAGCAACCATAGAAAAAGAAGTTGGAGCAACAGAAATTAAGGAAATTAAAGTAAAGGAAACAAAAACTCCACTTTTAATTGAATTATCTGAAGTTCCAGAACAAAATATAAGTTCTTATAAACAACTTATTAAAAAGAAAATACCAAATATTTTAAAATTTAAAAGTTTAAAACAAAACTATCAAACAATAGATGCAGTCACTGCTGATTTTTCAGTTCCTTTTACTAGAAATAATGATTTACATGAATTACATTTGGCTTATTCACAATATATTGAAAATGTTGGTGAAACTCCAAGAAGTTGGAATTCAGTAGATTTTGAAATTTTTAGTCGTTATATTAAAGACTGGAATGCAAAATCTGAAGAATTTAAAATTTTAGCTAAAAAGTTTTGTTTTACATTAAGAGGTGATATTTTACCATTTAGTTCTATAATTGCTTCTGTTGCGTCTCATGAGGTATTAAAGGCATTAGGACATAAATATAATCCAATTGTTCAATGGTATTACTTGGACTATTATGAATTAATTCAAGATAGTGAAATAATAAAATTTAAAACTTCTTATTCAAAAAAATTCAAAAGTAATACCAAATATGAAGGACTTGTTAATGTATTTGGTAAAGACTTGTTAGAAAAAATACAAAATACTAAACCATTTATTGTAGGTTCAGGTGCTATAGGTTGTGAATTAGTAAAAAATCTTGGTATGTTTGGAGTTAAAGAAATGTTTTTAACAGATATGGACTATATCGAGAAATCAAATCTTAGTCGTCAATTCTTATTTAATGATGAAGATATACGACAATCTAAAGCACGAACTGCTGCAAAAAAAATTAAATTAATGAATTCAGATGCAAATGTAAGTGTATTTGAACAAAAGGTCTGTAAAGAAACAGAAGATATATTTGATACTGAATTTCATAAAAAAGTAGATATATATTTAAATGCATTAGATAATCAAGATGCTCGACTTTATATGGATAATCTAGCAATAAAACATAGTAAACCTTTGATTGATTCTGGTACTACAGGTGGAAAAGGAAATGTTCAAATAGTAGTACCGCATTTAACCGAGTCATATGGTTCTGCTAAAGATCCAGAAGATAAAGTAGGAATTCCTATTTGCACAATTAAAAGTTTTCCATTTAAACAAGCTCACACAATTCAATGGGCTAGAGAACTTTTTGAAACTGAATTTAATGAATTACCATCTAAAATAAGCAAATATACTAAAGAAAGCTTGGAAAATGCTACTCCTGCAGAAATTAGTTCAATGATAAAATTAATGCATAAATATAGAAATTTTACTATTACTGATGAAGGTTATTTTTCAGTATTGTATCATATATTTGTGGAAAATTTTGATTATAACATTAAGCAACTTTTAGCAAAATATACAGACCCTGAAAAGAAAACAGAAATTGAAGGCAAAGTTTTACCAAGTCTAATTGACTTTAATATTTATAAAAAAGAAATTAATGAATTTATGATCCATGGATTTAAAATAATGTCTCAAATGTTTAATTGCAAAATTGATTTTGATATAGAAAAAGGTAGTTTAATTGACCCTTGTGCATTAAATATTGATTATGATAAATTAGCTGAAGATAAAACTTGGGAATATGCAAATGTAATTATTAAGAAAATATCACCTTTTATTAAAAAAATAGATTTTGAAAAAGATGATGATGAATTAGGACATGTTCATTGGTTACTTCAAACATCTAATATAAGAAATTCACAATATAAAATTGAATTAGCGAATTTATACACTACAAGAAAAATTTCAGGAAATATTATTCCAGCAATGATTACAACAACAGCATTGGTTTCTGGTTTTCAAATTTTAGAATATATTAAATTAATTAAATTTAATAAAAAAGGAGTCAAGCCAAACAAAAAAGACATTGATTTATACAAAAATCGTTTTGTTAATTTGAATAATAATTATATAGATGGTATTACTCCAAATAAAACAGAAATAAGTAAAATTGGTAATTTAGATTTTACACTATGGGATAGAATAGAAGTTAATAGTAATGACATAAAGAAAATAATGGAACAAGTAAAAACTTTGACAGGTAAATCTGTTGAATATTTAATGCATGGCAATGAAGTTATTTATGATGGTGAAACAATATATAAAAACTTTGTCGATATGACTCAAACTAACTTGGTATCTTTAATAGAAGATGTTTCTACAGAAGTTCCCATTTATTTTAAAGTTTAAAAAATGCTATTATATTTATAATTTTTTCTATTTATAATTTTTTCTATTTATAATTTTGTTTATTTCAAACAAAATGATACATATATATTTAATAAAAATTGAATTTATTATATTAAAATATAAAGAATTAATTACATTAATAAATTAGTAACAATGTCTCAAATTACAAATATGAATGATACTGATATTAAAAGCGAAGAAAAGCCAGAAATAAAACAATTTGATGATATTCATTATCCACATTACAGAGAAAATAATACTTTTATATCAAAGGAAAACTTATTTCAACTGATAATTACTGATTTAATTGAATTTATTAAAACTCAACCTGCTCAAAATGAATTAAGAATTGGTTATATATTATATTCAAAAATGTCATTGAATTCAAGTAAAATGAACAATATATTTAATTTACTTTTACAAAAGATAAATCCCGATATTAGAGTTCAATCAATGTGGGAGGTCCTAGAAAGAAACAAAGTTCCTATGCAAACAGAAAAAGGTATTCAAAATATGGAAATAGACAAGATACGAGTAAAACTACTATTAAGACCAAATGATAAAGATATTGCAATAAAAAAATTAGCAGAAATAAATTTAAATCAAATGAAAAAACACAATAAGAAGGCTAACGAATATTTAATGAATATACAATAAATATCATTATATAATGAAAAAATTGATTTTTGTAATATATAACTATAATTAATTATTATATTTAAATTAAAGATTATGCAAGGTTATCAATATTTGTTAAAACAACAAATATTATCTATGTTAGATAAACACGAAAAAAATAAATTATATTATTTACATATGGATATTTATAATAGTTATTTTGAGCTATTAAAAAAAGAAATACAGAAAAAAGATAATAGTCAATATTATGAAATGATAGAAGATTTACAAAAAATATTTCCGAATTACATAATTACAAAGGAGTATATTAATGCAGATGCAATTTTAAATAAACAAGTAGAAAATTATATAAATTTTTTTGAAAAACATAAAAATAAAGAAGATTCATTATTTGCAACTTTGGCAGAAATAATAAAAATTTTTAAATAGTTTTAATATAAATAATTTTTTTATTCACGTAAATATTTTTTATAATTTGTTAATTATATATATGACTGGTGAAATAACTATTATTTTAGCAAAAGCAAGTTGGTGTCCTCATTGTGTGAATTTTACACCAATTTACGAATTAGCTCAAAATACAATTAAAGCAAATAATGATTTAGATGGATGTCCTATAAAATTTCTTTCATATGAATTAGACAATAAAAATCAAAAAGAGTTATTTATTGAAAAACATCCAGGATTGATAGATTTTTTACAGGGATATCCAACAGTATATTTTCAATATTTAAAAGGAGGTAATAGAGGAAAAACAGAATTTATTAATCATACAGTTGCAAAAGAGGAAAATGACAAAGGAATTAAAGAAGCAGTTAAAGAATTTGTAGAAAATATAATAAATAAATACAAATCGATGAAATCAGGTAGAGTAGACATAGTTAAGGTACAAAAAGGAGGAATGATAAATTATAAGACTAGTATGGATGAAGTTAAATATAGAAATAAATATTTAAAATATAAAAGTAAATATTTGGAATTAAAAAATAAATAAAAACTTTTAATAAAATAATTTATATTTTCTTTGTTATATTTATATTTAAAATGTTAAATAAAATACTTTTTTTTATATTATGTGGTTTCATAATTGTTTATTTAATGAATAAACGAACTTCCACAACTGAAAATTTTAATCCTCACGAATTGCCACCATACATCCCTCCAAAAGCAATGCCATCTACTCAAATTGTTGTACCACTTAATAAAACTAAAAATTTGGGTGTTATTAAAAGTAAATTTAAAAATAATTCTACAATAAATAGTCCCTCAGATTATAATCAGATATATTTAGAAGATAAAGCAGATCTAACCTATTACGAAAATAATGTTATAAATCAAAGTAAAATTAATGAAAATGCATATGATGTGGTAAATCAAATCGATTTAGTTGATTATGGAAAAGTAACTACAGGTATGGATAAATGTCAATTAAATTGTAATGGAGTTTGTTTAGAATTGGGTTATACTGGCTCTGCAACTTGTTTCCCTGAAACAACACCATTTGATTATGGAACATTATACAAGAATGCTACATTCACTTATGGTATCGATGAAAAGCGATTTGTTAAAGTTTAACATCATTTTTTATAATATTTTTTACAATAAAAATAAATTAAAATTATTCATATACTATAAAATATATAAATAATTAAATGTCTAGATGTATTCGAGAATTATGTAATAAATATGCATTTTATAATTTACCAAATGAAACTAAAGCAATTTATTGTTTAGAGCATAAACTAAAAGATATGGTAGATATTAAAAGGAAAAAATGCCTATATCCACAATGCGAAAAAAAACCAAATTTTAATTTATCCACTGAAAAAAAACCAATTTACTGTTTTGAACATAAAAAAGAAAATATGATAGATATTAAACATAAAAAATGTATTTATTTAAATTGTGAAATTAGAGCCACTTATAACTTATCCAGTGAAAAAAGTGGTATTTATTGCAAAAATCATAAAAAAGATAATATGATTAATGTTGTCACCAAAAAATGTACATATGCTGCTTGTTTAGAAAGCGCCTATTACAACTTGCCAAACGAGAAAAAACCAATTTATTGTTTTGAACACAAACAAGATATGATGATCGATGTAAAAAATAAAAAATGTATTTTTAATGGATGTTCAAAACAACCAAATTTTAACTTTCCTACAGAAATTACAAAATTATATTGTGTCGAACACAAAAAAGAAAATATGGTTAATGTTACAAGCAAAAAATGTATATATGAAAATTGCATTAAACAACCTACATTTAATTTTAAAAGTGAAATAGACGCAATTTATTGTTATGAACATAAAAAAGAAAATATGGTAGATATTAAAAATAAAAAATGCATTTACAAAAATTGTAGCAAAACTCCTCGTTTTAATTTTTTGTCAGAAAAAATAGGTAAGTATTGCTATGAACATAAAGAAGAAAATATGGTTAATGTAATGGATAAATTATGTATTGAAGAAAATTGTAGTAAACAGGCAACGTATAATGTTCCACATAAAAAGGAAAGATTATATTGTGCAACACATAAAAAAGAAAATATGATCAACATAAAAAGTAAAAAATGTTTGGAAAATAATTGTATTAAACAACCATTTTATAATTTTGCAAATGAAACAAAAGGAATTTATTGTTCAACTCACAAAAAAGAAAATATGGTTGATGTTAAAAGTAAAATTTGTTTAGAGACTATGTGTAACAAAATAGCAAATTATAATTTTTCAAAGGAGACCAGTGCAATTTATTGTTTTGAACATAAAAAAGAAAATATGGTTAATGTTAAAACTAATAGATGTATTGACGAAAATTGTGGAAAAACTGCAAGTTATAATTTAGCAAATGAAAAAAAACCCATTTATTGTTCAAGTCACAAATTGCCAGATATGATAAATTTATTAAATAAAAGTTGCAATCAACCACATTGCAAAAATAAAGCATTATATGGTTTTAAACATGATAAAGTAAAAAAATTTTGTGAGATACATAAAAAGCAAGATATGATTAATCTTTGTGTATTGCAAAAATGCAATGATTGTGATAAAGAATATGATTTTGAAATAAATGGTATAAAATATTGTTTGGAACACTGTCCAAATGAAGAATATAAAATTAAAATAAAAAGAATTTGTAAATATTGTGATATTGAAGAAAAATCCGATTATGTATGTAAAGATTGCAAAAATATTAGCAATAAAAAAGAATTTGGAATTATTAAATATTTAAGAAAACATATTGAAACAAAATTTGAACATAATACTAATAAAATGTTAAACGGTTGTTCAAAAAAAAGACCAGATTTATTTTTTGAATTAGATAAACATTGTATAATAGTAGAAATTGATGAGAATCAACACAAAGATTATGATGATTTATGTGAATGTGCCAGAATTAATGAAATAGTGAATGGTATTGGTGGTAAATCAGTTATTTTTATAAGGTTTAACCCTGATATAATAAAACATAATAAAAAAATTCTTAATATTGAATTATCTATAAGATTAAATATTTTAGTTGATACAATAAAAAATGAGTTAGTAAAAGATTATGACAAATTCTTTGTAAAAGTTATTCAATTATATTATGATGATAATTTAAAAAATTATAAACCATATAAAGAAGAATATATAACTGATATGGTATGTGTATAAATTAATTATGGTATTAAAATTAAAAATAATAAAAACATAAGTAAATAAAAAATATACAAAATGTGTAAAAAATTTGTGTTTAATCAATATACAATGAATAAAATTATCAATAAGTAAAAAATTTTTTATAAACTTATTTTTTTTTATATAATATAGATATATTATATATAAGTATGAGTTTTTATTATCTTAATCAAAATACGAACAACGGAAGTTCTTTATTTGAAAATTTTGGATTTGATAAAAATTTTAATTTAGAAAATTTCGAAAGTATGCCCCCAATTGATACAAAAAACACAGATTCAAACTATCAATGTTCTGATAATGTACAAATTACAGGTAATACTATTGGTTCATCTTTTCCTAATTCTACATTAGCTGAATGCAAATCTCAGTGCAAATCTGATAATACTTGCGTTGGTTTTGACTTTGATAACTCAAGTTCTTCATGTACATTAAGAAATAGTATTACTGATTTAACATCAACCAAACAAAATAATGTAATGTGTGTTAAAAAGACATCATCTGCTTGTAAACTTCCTTCATATGTTAATCCTGAGGTAGAAGCACAAAATATTATTAATGAACAAGAACAATCACAAACTAGTTCCGGCTCTATGATTCCGGGTGTTCCCGCTCCTGAAATTGGAGGTAATACAAATCCCACACCAGCTCAACCACAAACAAAACCAATGCCAACTCCTGTACCTCCTGAAAAAATTATAAAAAATTCTTGTAAACCAGATACAATATATGTTGATTTACCCTGCTTTTTAAATAAAATGAATGTTCTTCAAAATCATTCTGATAATTTAATGATTGATTTACAACTTTTAATAACTAACTTAAAAGGTTGCTCATATATCAGAAAACCTACAAGAAGACAAAAGGTAACAAATCCATTCCAACCTATCAATGGTGGTTCATCAGATGATGATTGGTCACTTAGTGGTAATTTTAATATTGGTGGTTCTTCTAGTTTAGAAAGTTCGCCAATTTCGAGTCCAAATGTTCCATCAGTACCAGTGGTTCAAGATACTATTAAAGTTCACAATACTTCAGCATCAGTATTATATGCAAATAATCCAGCAACTAATACAAATGTTATGTTGGGAATTACGGAAACTTTTGATGGTTCAGAAAGTACTTTTTCATTTTTAAATTCTTTTACTTTTAAAGTCTTAGTTTTAGTTATTTTATTAGTTTTATTAATGAACATGAAATAAAAAGAAAATTTAAAATAAAAAATAAACTTTTTTTAATATTATTTAATATATAGTCATTAAATAATGAGTGAAACCAAAAAAAATTATGATATAGGTATTTTTATTTTTAGAAGAGATTTTAGAGTTGAAGATAATCGTGGTTTAATTAAATTATCTGAAAATGCCAAAACAATTATACCTATTTTTATTTTTGATCCTTTACAAGCAGACATAAATGCAACCAATAAAAATTATATTAGTTTTCCTGTTTTAAAATTTATTTGCGAAAGTTTAAAAGAATTAGATAATTCAATAAAAAAATCAAAGTCAAAATTATATGTTTTTTATGGAAAACCTATAAATGCCTTAATGTACATAATTAATTCTTTAAAAAATTCAAAAACATATTCTAAAGATACAATTTGTGTAGGATTTAATGAAGATTTTTCAAAATATTCAATTGAAAGAGATAATCAGATAAAAAATGCATTAAAAAAATCAAATATTGATGTTATCTCTTGTGATGATGATTTTATTATGTGTAGTATGGATTTATTAGTTAAAGAAGATAAAACTCCTTATAAACAATATGGTGCTTTTAGAGATAATATGTTAAAATCAAAATCAAAATTTAACAAATCAAATCATAAAAAAATTAATTTCTTTACTAAAGAATTAAACTTTAAAAAAGCAATTAGTGTTAATAACATTGATGTTTTTTGGAACGAAAATATTCATGAAGGATATGAACCAGTAGAATTTGGTGGAAGAAGTAATGGTTTAAAAATATTAAAATCTTTAAAAAATTTTAAAGAATATAATGAAAAAAGGGATATTTTATCTTACAATACCACTAGATTATCTGCACATTTAAATTTTGGTACAATATCAGAAAGAGAATTTTATGAAAGTTTAGTAGAACATTTGGGAAATTCTACACAATTAATAAATCAAATTATTTGGAGAGATTATTATTTAACTTTAAACAGATATTTGCCAATTTGTAATTCTTATGATACTCACATAGATACAAGATTTAATAAACTTAAATGGTTAGATAATTATACAGGTCAAAATACTAAATTTAAATCTAAACGTAATGAACAAGCATATAAAGAATGGGAAACTATGATGGATTCAAAAACTGGTTTTTTAATTATAGATGCAGCAATTCAAGAAATAAAAAAAACTGGTTTTATGCACAATCGTTGCAGAATGATTGTTGGGACATTCTCTGTAAAATATTTGCAAATTAATCCACTTTGTAGATATGTTGGTTTAAATGATTGGTTTTCTAGACATCTTGTTGATTGTATTGTTTCACAAAATAAATTAAATTGTCAATGGGTTACTGAATTAGATTTTCCTGGTAAAAAATTTGCCCCTTCAACATCAGTAATAGCTGGTAGACCAATGAATGTTTCAAATGAAATGATAAAAAAATGGGATCCATCTTGCGAATATATTAAAAAGTGGTTACCTCATTTGAAAGATATAGACAATAAAACTTTATATAAATGGGATACAAACTTTGATGAAAAAAAACATCCAAAACCAATTTTTAATAGTAAAGAAAGATATAAAGAGTGGATAGAACTTTGTAAAAATTAGACACTTTGCATAATACCATCTAAATTGAACTTGATATATACATTTCCAAAAATAGTATAAATCAAGTCTTTTTTAAGAAAGACTTTAATTTTTTCGTCAACATATTGTTCATAAATGTCTTTTTGACACTTAAAATAGGGTTTGTTTTCATCACTTTTAACTTGTTCATCTGATAAAGTAATTACCAGTGTTTCATATTTATTAACTAGAGCAACTCCATATTCGGAATTATTTACATTTGCATTGTTTCTATGGGCAATTTCCAAAGCTTCCTCAAAGGAATTTGCATAGATTTGATTATATATTTCTTTTATAAAGTCAATTTCATTAAAACAATCAGGATCTCCTTGAATCCATTTTGTAAAATGGATCCCCTTGAATCCATTTTACAAAATAGACTACTGATAATTTACCATTTTTTTTAATAATGGTCTTATAAATAGCCACGTAATCGTTACGAGACATTTTGGTGTATAATATTATATTTAAGAAGCTAATATATATAAATAAAAATCAATTTTTTTAATACCTAAGTATTTATAATAAATTTATAAGTATATAGTTTTAAAGGTTATTTATATATATTTATAACTAATGATATATTAAAAAAAATTGATTTTTAAAATATATGAGGGTAAATTATTATTAAGGAATATATACAAATTATACGAATTAGTAATATGGCATCCAAAGCAAAACAAGTTAAAGTTCCTACTGTATACGCATTTGTTCTTTATGGTGGTGTAATTAAGGCTGGTTATACATATGTAGAAACCAGTGCTCAACACCCTGAAGCCGAACAAGATGGTGAAATTCTATTTGATTCATACAAAAAATATTTTGGTAATGATCTTAAGGGACGATATGTAAAATGTCAAAAACCTCTTGAAGAAATTACTAATAATATTGCAGAAGCACTTTCTGAACATAAATATGAAGAATCTGAAAATCTTTATAAATATAATTCATCAGATGTTGTAACGGTTTTTAAAGAAGTGACAGGTGCTAAACAATGCTCTACTATGGGTGTTTATCAAACTACTGAAGAGCCAAAAGAAAAACCAGCTAAAAAGGTAGTTGAATCTGCTCCCGAAAAAGCAGCTGGTAAAACCCCTGCTAAACAAACTAAAAATCAAGTTGAAGAAGAAGAAGGAGAAGAAGAACAAGAAATTCAAGCAAAACCTGCTCCCAAAAAAGCAGCTGGTAAAACCCCTGCTAAACAAACTAAAAATCAAGTTGAAGAAGAAGAAGGAGAAGAAGAACAAGAAATTCAAGCAAAACCTGCTCCCAAAAAAGCAGCTGGTAAAACCCCTGCTAAACAAACTAAAAATCAAGTTGAAGAAGAAGGAGAAGAAGAACGAGAAATTCAAGCAAAACCTGCTCCAAAGAAACCAGCTGGTAAAACTCCTGCTAAACCAACAGGTAAAACTCCTGCAAAAAAAGTCACAACTGAATTAGATGCTGATCTAGAAGAGGATGTGGTGGTTCAAACTAAGGGTAAAACTCAACCTAAAGGTGGTGCCAAAACCCAAATCGTAATTTCTGATGATGAACAAGAAGAAGAAAATTGATTTTTGTAAGAATTTATTTTATTATTTTTTTAACACAACTTAAAATTATATTAAGTTATATATATTAAATATATATGAGTAAGGAAGAACAAATTAAAGTTGACTTTGAAAAAGCTTGTTCAGATATTAAAAATGTTTCTGGATTAGATAATGATACTATGTTAAATTTATATGGTTTATATAAACAAGCATTAGAAGGTGATTGTAATACAGATAAACCTGGCTTTTTTGATCCTAGAGGACAAGCTAAATGGAGTGCTTGGGATGAAAATAAAGGAATGGATAGTATAACAGCTATGAGGAGATATACACGTAAAGTTAAGAGTATTTTAGGATGAACAAACTTAATCAATAAAAACAATATTGAAAAGAGAAAAGTTAAATATTTGACCAAATGAGAAATTAAACCATTCTTCATCAAAAGGTTTTTGGTCTAAAAAGTTTGAAAAAATATGTATTGTGATTAATCTCATAATAGTTTTTGTAATGGTACGTAATCTTTGATTGCAAAGATTATTATAATTATATAATTTAAATACAATCATTTCATAAAATAAACATCCAAAAGCTAAATTTAAATAATTCCAATAACTTTTTTTTTTCAAGTTTCCATTTATGAAAAAAATTAAAAAGTCAATAATAACAATAGTAATTACATTATTAATAATTAATTTATAATAGTTATCGTCAACATTAAATAATAAAATATTTTTAAGGAATACATCAAAAATTGCCAAGACAAATGATGTAATAACTATATTAACTAATATTGATTTACGTTCCAATAACACATGAAAATTATATAAAAAAAATCCTCCAATTATAATTAATAATTCTTCATTTATATCAAATAAATTTGCCAATATATTGTTGCTTTTCATTTTGCTAATAAATATATTTTATAAAAAAAATAAAAGGACAATTTATAAAAATTTTTATGGATTTATAAAATTTATTATTAAATAATTTATTATTTGTTTAATAATATAAATGCAATATAGTAAAATATGGATAGAAATTATGATATTAATATTTATGTTCACAACTTGTAGTTTGTGTAGTTTGTTTTCTTTATATTATGTATCGCCAAGTAATTACGTATTATATGACTTTAAAGAAAGTAATAAAAAAACTATAACAATGGAATATAATATAGAAACAAATAAAAAGAAAAAAATAAAAGAATGTAAATATCCTAACAAAGTGTTAAGAATTTTTAGTGATACTTTAGATTATGTATCTGTAACCTTAGAAAATAGATTTAAATCAGAAAATTTATATGTAAATAAAAATAATTTAATCAAATTAGTAAATTCAGACTTGATTATTAAAAATAATACTGATAATCCAATAAAGGTTAAATTAGAAGTTTATTCTTTCTAAAATACTTTATAATTATCTACAAATCTTTTATAATTTTTTTAATTTTTTTAATTTTAATCATTTTTGATTTTATATTTTGTTTAATAAAATTATTAAATTGAACAATTGATTTTATTTTATTAACATTAACATTGACAAGGGGATATAAGATACACATAATAATAGTATTTTGATTTAATAATTCCGGATTCATCTTAATTTTTTTTCTACTATTAGAAGAGGAATCACTGCATTTAGAATCAATAATATCTGAGAGAGAATCTACATCAGTATCTAATATTTTATTAACAATTGGGTCAATATAGTCAAATCCTATCCAATTAGTTTCTATTCCTTTATTTTTCCAATCAGATAATTTAAGCCCATACTTTAATAAAAGATATTGAATGCAAGATAATTTTTCAGTAATGATACCATTATTATTAAAAAATAATTCACCATCATTATATTCTAATTTTAAAACAGACATTTTTCTGTTATAGTTATTATTTAAATAAAAAATAAAGTTGTCATGTTTATTATAATCAAAACTTCTGGACATTCCTAAATCAATTCTAGCTAAATTATATATTTCGTTTTTTCCATTTTTACATTCAAAATTAATCATTTTTGGTTTTTCAGGTGATAAAAATTGAGGACAATGAGCGATAATCATTTTACCACAATCAACTTTTTTTAAAATATTAGCATAGTCATTACAATTAATTGAATCATAACCCCATTCTCTGCACCAAAACATATTATGTTTACTCTTATTTTCCATATCATAATCTATAAATAAATTGTAACCAACTCTATCTTTTTGGGCATTTGCTAGGTTAAAATCTTTAAAATATTCGTGATATTTATCATTGACAAATTTTATAATTTCATCTCCATTTAATTTATTACTAGATATATCTATATAATCCAAATAATCTGAACATAATCCTCCATGTGCTATAAGTACATCATTAACTTTTATCCAGGCATATGAATTTTTTATATATTCATTAATAAATTTAAAATTTGAAAAATATTTTATATTTTGTTTTAAATTTTTTGGACTTGTATATATACTTTCATCCGGTTGCGTCAAATTCATAATTTCATGGTTTCCCGAAATTAAAATTATATCACCATCATTATTTTTTGCCTCTTTTTTTATTCTTAAAAGAGTTTTTATTATGTAAATATCTGAACATTCATCATCTAAAACATGATCTTCAAAACGTTTTCTATGTATAAAATCACCACAAAAAATAACGACAGAATTAGTATTAGTCCATTCTAAATATTCTCTATTTGATGACCCAAACTCATCATCTTCTATTTTAGTAATTTCACAAACTTTACATAAATCAACTAAACAATGAATTAAACATTGATAATCTCCATGTATATCTCCTATAATATAAATTGGTTGTTTTTCATCATTATATTTAAATATTCCAGAATTGTCATTTTCAATCATAATTATATAAATTATATTAGATAAATTATATAAAAATTAAAAATAATAAAAGTACTTAACAAAACATTTTTAGTTATTTTCAAAAGTTATTTTATATTGTTCCACATCATAGTTTTTATAACCAAATTTATTTAAAACTTTAAATAAATATCCAAGATAAAAGAAATTTGCAATTTCGCTCACTTGCATACTATCAATTATTTCAAACTTTACATTCATATTAATATCATTTTTTATATTTTCAAATTCTTGTTTATTCAAAGCTCTTCCAAAATTTATCGTAGTTAAATATTTTAATTTTGGTTTTAAAAATTTAGTTATAAATTGCGGATTTTCTACCAAGTTATTTATAAAAATTATTTTTCCATTATCAGTTAGTAAATTATTTTTAATATGTGTAACAACTTTTTTTAAAAAATCCTTAGACATCGTGGGTGCAGATTCTGAAAATATCACATAATCAAATTTAGGTAATTCCATAGTAAAAATATCACCATATAATAATTTAATTTTATTATCCAAAATATTACTTTCTATTCTTTTTTTAAATTTTAATAATACATGTTTGTCAATATCAATTCCAGTAATTTTTAAATTTGAATTATGAATTAATTTAATAATTTCATTATTTTTATAACAAATACCACTTCCGCAACCAAAATCTAAAATGTGTGATTTTGCAGGTATATCTTTCAAAACATTATAAAAAAGTTTTGGTGTAGATAGTTTAAAATTTTTATGACCAAAAATTAATTCATAAGTTTTTAGTTTTTTTATTTTATATTCAACTTTAATTATAGATAAAATGTTTAATAGCAATTTTTTAATTTGTATAAGTAACCAATAAGTAAAAACAATAATACCATAACAAAATTTGTCAAATGAACCTATATTGGGATTATTAATTTGCAATGATGCTTTATTAACAAAATTATCAAAATGTTTTTTTATAAAAGATATTGTATTTTTTAAAATAGTTAATAAATAATTGTATAACAAAAGTATTTTTGCTATTATGAAATTTGAAATTTTTTCGATATATTTATTCATTTCTACTATTAATATATAATATTTTTCTTTATATTATATTAAAAAATTGATTTTAATATATTATTATTTAAAATTAAATATACTAAACTTACTATAATGGACTTTTCTGATGGTAAATTAGAACTTGTATTAGGTACTATGTTTTCCGGAAAAACATCATATATGCTGTCAAAAATTGCATTTTTTGCTGATTTGGGTTTTAAAATTCTCTATCTTAATATTGAATTTGATAATAGAAGTGATGATACATTTTCAACACATAATCCTTTTTTAAATTCAAAAGAATACGGAAAAAAAGGTAATATTGAAAAAAATGTCACTATGGTAAAAACTAAAGAATTGAAAGAAATAAGTTATCAAGGTTATGATTTAGTCTTAATTGATGAAGCACATTTTTTTTCAGATTTAGTTGAATTTGTTAATCAATTATTAATTAATAAAAAATATGTCATTGTTGGTTCTTTAATAGCAGATTTTAAAGGACAAAAATTTGGTCAAGCGAATGATTTAATACCAATTTGTGATGAAGTCCATAGATTACAAGCATATTGTGCTAAATGTGCTGAAAGTAAAAAATGTAGAGTTGCTATTTATTCAAAAAGAGTTACTCAATCTAATGAAACTGTAGAAATTGGAGGAAGTGAAAAATATATTCCAGTTTGTAGAAGTCATTATTTTGATACAGAGACTATAAATATGGAGATTAAAGATTCTACTAGTTTTGGTAATAAGTCATATATTACTTTATAAATAATTGAAATTAAATAATCGAATATGTATATAAAAATTTTTTATAATATTAAATATATAATTAAAATGGTATTTAGTATAAATTTATTTAATTATTTTGTTTATAATCAATTTGGAGGCAAAAAAAATAATGATGCAAAATGGGAAACTTTTAAACACAATGGAGTTATGTTTCCCGAACCATACGAACCACATAAAATACCATTACTTTATAATGGAAAAAGAATTAATTTAGACCCTGAATCAGAAGAATATGCAACTATATATGCAAAATTTTTAGGAACAGAATATTTAAATAGTAAAGTATTTAATAAAAATTTTTTTAATGACTGGAAAGTATATCTCAAAAAAGGTGGTTTTAATGAAATAACAGAATTAGAAAAGTGTGATTTCTCTTTAATTCACGACTATATTGTCAAACACAAAGAAGAAAAAAAAAATCTTTCTAAAGAAGAAAAAGATAAAATTAAAGAACAAAAAGATAAATTAGAAGAAAAATTTAAAACAGCTATTGTTAATGGTAAAGAACAAGCTGTTGGCAATTTTAGAATGGAACCCCCAGGAATATTTTTAGGCCGTGGTTGTCATCCAAAAGCTGGTAAAATAAAAAAAAGAATATTTCCTGAAGATATAACTCTGAATATTGATAAACATTCGCCTATTCCCGAATTACCAAAATTTTATAAAGATAAAAAATGGGGTAAAATTATTCACGATAATACGTTAGAATGGTTAGCAAGTTGGAAAGATACTATTACAGGTAAAGTAAAATATGTATGGTTAGGTGCTAAATCAGATTTTAAAGCAAAGTCAGATTTAAATAAATTCGAAACTGCTAGAAAACTTAAAAATAAAATTAATTTGATAAGAAAAACTAATTTTGAAAATATAACTTCTTCTTCTGTTGATAAAAAAACAAAACAACTTGCATGTGCTTTATATTTAATTGATAATTTAGCTTTAAGAGTTGGTAATGAAAAAGGAGAAGATGAAGCTGATACAGTAGGCGTATGTTCTCTTAGAGTTGAACATATTTCTTTTTTAGATGATTCAAAAATTAAATTGGACTTTTTAGGTAAGGATAGTGTAAGATATGTTAATACAGTTAAAATAAATGAGGATGTTTATAAAACTTTAATGACTTTTACAAGAAACAAGAAAAAAACAGATGATTTATTTGATTTAATTAATCCAAATATGTTAAATATCTATTTAAAGTCTATGATGGAAGAATTAACTGCCAAAGTATTCAGAACCTTTAATGCTAGTTTTTTATTTCAAAATGAAATATCGAGTATAAATTCAAAATTTGATAATTATAAGGATGATGACAAATTAAATGTATTATTGGACTTGTATAATAAAGCAAATGTAAAAGTTGCAATGTTATGTAATCACCAAAAAAATGTCTCCAAATCATTTAACGAACAAATTGAAAAAATGGATGATAAAATTAAGGAACTTATGGAAAAAAAAAAAGAACTTATGCAAGATAAAGATAAAAATAAAGAAAAACTAAAAAAATTAGAAATGAAATTAAAAGATGCTAAAAGTAAAAAAGAATTAAAGATGGAATTAAAAAATCTATCTTTATCCACTTCAAAAACTAATTATATAGACCCTAGAATTACTATTGCTTTTCTTAAATATCATAATATACCAATTGAAAAGGTATTTTCACAAGCTCTTAGAGATAAGTTTTTTTGGGCAATGGATATTGATGAGAAATGGACTTTTTAGAGAAATGCTTTGGTTGTCAATAAAAATTTTTAAATATCAATATCCATATAAAGAGGGAAATGGTCACTTGTACTATCTATTAAAAGATTACAATTATTTATTTTATGCATAAAATCTTTACCAACAAACATATAATCAACACGTCTCATACTCCAAACAGTAACTTTAGGAGGGTTTTTATTTATAAAATTCCAACAATCAATAAAATTATTTTTTTCAATTAAATCAGTTACTAATGTATTTGCTTTAGTATCTCGCATAATAGCATTATATTCAAATTCAATCCATTCTTCTTGTGTATAATCTGATTTTCTCAAAGAATTCAAATCTCCTAATAATAAATAACTATTATCTATTTCATTTAGTATTTGTAATATTTGTTTCTTTCTAGTTTCCTCTGTTTCATCAAATACATCCAAATGACAAGCTATTATCTTTAATTCTTTATCATTGATATTGATAGTTGCTTTTATAGCATATCTATTCATTTTTTTTATTGGATCTTTAATTAAAGTTATAATTTTGGAATTAACTATTGGAAATTTTGAAAGTAATATATTTATTCCATATTTATCATTACATAATTTTATATATTTATATTCTGACTTTAAAAAAGTTTTTTCAAATGACGTTTTACAATCCTTAAAAAATACTGCTTCATATAAAATAACAATATCAGAATTAGAATTATCTATAAGTTTTTTTATTTTATCTAAAGAATATTTATTATTTATATCTCTGAATAATTGTATATTATAACTTAAAACCCTAATACCTTTTTTATTATCAAACTTATTTGAATTATGATTGATATATTCTTTATAGATTTCAATTAGTTCTTTTTTGGAAGACATAATTTTATTATATTTAATTGTAATAAGTTATATTTATCAAATTTTTATTTTATAAAACATTAATTTAATCAAAAAATATATATAATAAATATAAATTAATAGTAAATATGATTCTCACTAATATAAAAAAAATTGAAATTTTTAATTATCTGAAATGCCCATTTTATCAAAAAAGAATCATAAGCGATCAAAGTTCTCTCTGCCAATCCCCGTGCTCAGCCCCCGAACTTTAATCATAAGCGATCAAAGTTCTTTCTGCCAAGCCCCGTGCTCAGCCCCCGAACTTTAACCATGTGCGACATGCGCCTGCCTACTGATGAGCATCTTGCTGCTCACAACGCTGCAATTGCAGCGATCGTCGTCACCGACGAAGCTATTGGAACCTTAAGGGTTCTGAGTACACCAGAGCTCGTGAAGTTATTGCGTGACTTCCAATCAGAGAAGGGGCTGGAGCCCCAGGCTCGAATGCATCCTAGAAAGATCAAGAGGTACAACGACTGCATCAACAAGGTTCACCAGTTGCCAAACAAACTTGCCACTGCCGTTTTGCCACTTAGTCCACTGGAGGAAGCGTTGATTACACACGCTCCCAACCTGTTGCTTTTGGCCACAGATGGTAAGAGGTTCAAGACTCGCAAAGTGGCAACTGAACCACGTGAACCCAGACCACACGTCGAGTACGGGACAGGAGCTGATCCAGATATGGCAAAGAAACGTTGTGTCCATTTTTCCCGGCGACATCGCTTGGTTGGTGGAGAAGATGACATTCTTTACTGCATCTCAAGTGCCTTAGATTGCACTCGTGTTGGTTTCGCTCCACGTTTGAGGTTTTGCTACGGAGCTGCATTCCTTACAGGATTACGAATCGGCATGTGGAATGGCTACTCCCTGGATTTGGTCTTCACCAACGCTGTGGATGGTTCAGCAATCCACATGTCAAGTGATGATGAGCGAATTCGCAAAGCCTTGACAATTCCACACCCCTTTGCCAAGACAAGGGTAATGGATGCTTTTGGTACACAGGTCAACAACATGTGCATCACCAAGATCAAGAACCTGTTGCGTGAACGTGACATCAGAAACGAGGCAGAAGGTCTCCCACTGGCTGAAGATGCATTGGTCTTCTGCTATGAACCAATGTGCGAACATGCAAGTGGTTACTTGATCAATCGTGGATACGTACCATACGGCACTTGCAGCAATGGCCATCACACCTGCCTGAAATGCATGTCTCCTCGACACTTGGGACCCTGTGATGCAGCGGCAGCAATGGATGCAGAAACCCGTGAGATGTTAGTGGCTTCATCAAAGCCTTGTCCTGGTTGTCACATGCTGATTACCAAGAACGATGGGTGCAACCACATGACCTGTCGCTGTGGACAACACTTCTGTTGGAGGTGTTTGAAGCCTTTCAGTCCTCAAGTGCGATGGATTGCTCACAACAGCGACGATGGTGTCACTTGCACTGCTGACCTGAACGTGTATGGTGGTCACTACGACTAATCATCACTCAAGCAGTGCCCTGGATCATGACACGAGGTGTTATGATACTTTGTTTTGTTTGTTGTTTTTGTTGTCTAAGTTTTGTTTGTTCTTTTTGTGTATATATGCTTGTAAATAATTTTCTTCTTGTGTATCTTATACATATTATATATTTTTATATAGTTGTATTGTGAATATTAATTCATTGAAAATTTATACATATATATTTTTTTAAAATTCATTAGAAAAAAAATTGAAAAATAAAATATCTGAAGGGTGTAGGATAATCAATAAGACTAAAATAATAATATATATAGATGTATAAGATGTAGCTTAACGGCTATATATTATACACGCAATGAGTAACAAACATTGCGTATTATAATTCATTAGACATTTTGAGGGATGATACTACCCAAAGATGTCCGTCAGGAGTTCTTAACCTGATGTTATTAAGCAAGTATCCGCAATGAGTAACAAACATTGTGTAATATAATTTATTAGACATTTTGAGGGATGGTACTACCCAAAGATGTCCGTCAGGAATTGTTAACCTGATGTTCGGATTTATTATCAATAAAGATAATAAATCCACAAGTATCCGCAATGAGTAACAAACATTGTGTAAATTAATATAATATAGACATTTGAGGGATGGTGCTACCCAAAGATGTCCGTCAGGAATTGTTAACCTGATGTTATTAAGCAAGTATCCGCAATGAACTTACAAGCATTGTGTAATTTAATATATTAGATATATAGGAGGAAACTGTCTATATATCCGTCTAGGATTGTAATCTAGATGTAAGAATTGTTTATTTATTAAATAAACTTTTCAGTGTCAAACAATTTATGTAATTTATGTAATTCATAAAATTTACTATATTTGACTTTATAATTTTTTATACTTTGAATTTTATATAACATAAATAAAAATCAAAAAAAAAGTATATTATATATAATATAATATATTCAAATGATGAACAATAAAAATTCAAATTCAACTATTGGACAATATGAATTAATTATAAAGGATATTATAGATAATAAAATGTATATAAATAGACCAAATAATTTTGATTTAAATAATCCTAGAATAGTAAATGCATCTGCAAATGAACCATCTAGTTGTCCCTATACTAAAGAACAAAATCAAAAATTAGAACAATTAAGAAATAGTATTGGTATGATTGGAGACAAAATTATTTCGAATGATTACAATAATAAATTGATGGATAATTATGTAAATTGGATTGATCAAGTAAGATTATTATTATCTAACAAAATGTCACAAAAAAATCTATATTCCTTTTATAGATTTGACGGAAAAAAATATTCTTTATCATCAATGTGTGATTATTATGATGTTCCTGATACAGAAAAATTATTCTCTTTTGCGTTGTTCATTAATAATATGGAGAACTTGAGTTATTTAATGGGATTAGTTTATAACTATGCAATTATGAGAAAACATTTTACTGAATACAAAATGAGACTATATATTGATTTTCATAGTGTATTAGGTTCTGCTGAAACTTTTAATTTATTTAATATGTTTATGGATATATTGGAAGATATAGACCCTGAATTTAATCAAAATTTACAAATGATTGTCTTTTGTCTTAATCCTTTTTATAATGTAGATGGTAATGATATTTTTGAGACAATGACAACAGATATTGAGGAAGTAAAAAAATACTATACCAATTTAATTTATAATTCAGGAAGAACATATATGAGATCACCATTGTTAAATATGAATGTTGATTATGTTTCAAACACTGCAGTTCCAACAGGAGTTGAAAGCGAAAAAAATAGAGTTGATATTACTATTGACCCGGAAAATTTAGAGGTTAATTATTCAAAAATTGATGATGTTGTCCATAAAACTACTTTTTGTTTGTTAGCTTGTCATTTAGCAGTTAATTTAAGATTTTTACCAATGAATGAAAATTGTGAATTTCACGTCAGAGATTTGGATTCAAGATTAAGTTTAACTGATAAAAATATTATTAATAAATTTAATAATCCCAAATATCAATATGTACCTTTCTATGTATTTCAATTTTATAAATTTTATTTCCCTTATTTAAAATGGAGAATTGATGTAAATCCATATTTAGCAGGTTGTTTTGGTGGTAATAACAGAAAACAAGTAATGTTATCTGATGAATTAATAAAAAGTGGTAATATGAAAATTCTTAAAAGAGAACTTTTCTTTAAATATATATTATTTATTAGTTTAAATGCTACAAATTTACAAATTGGCTTTTTAAATGATGAATTTATTTTAGCGAATATTTTTGAAAAAGTTAAAGGTAAGTATTCTGAAAATGTTCTTTATTTAAATTTAGGTTCTTTTACAAATAAACACGTAAATGAATATTATTATGGTTTGTCAAATAATAAAAATTATCCTTGTATATTAAAATTAGGTGTACCAATTGATATTTTAAGATATCCTCTTAATGGTAAATATTTAACAATTGACCCTATCACTGACTTTAAAATGGGTAATATTCCTTTGAAATATCATTCAATTATAAAAAGTTTAGTTACTGAACAAATAAAAATTTATTTAGATTACGGAACAACCGAAAAAGTTAAAATTGCAAATAAAATAAGAAAAAATTATAAGCAAAGATTAGATGACGAAATTAATGATGATTTAGAATCTGCCCTTTTCTTTAGTATGTTGCCAAAAAATTATACTATGTCGGGTGCTACTGAATTTAATAAATCAGAATATACAGCTAAATCATTTAAAAATCAATTCTTTTCATCAGTAGGTGCTTCTACTTATGTTGTTGACAATGAAAAATTAAAGGCTACAAATTTTATGATGGCTGGTTATTTATTGGCTGATGTTCTAGAAGATATTATATTCCCAATGAATCCAGAATTTATTAATTCAAATTATTACTTATCAGAAGATAATTATGATAGATTATTTAATTGTTTATATTTTGATGAAAGTAAAAAATCTTTTGTTCATAGAAAAATTAATAAAGAGGACATTTCGAGAAAATATATTAACCAAGGTATTATAGACCATATTCCTGATAAATATCTTGAATTCAAAAATAAAAATGAAGCAATAAATACCCTAAATCAAGAATTTAATGCTTATTTAGAAACTTGTACTTATTATCCATCATTAAATTATTATATGTCTGGATTGAGATTTAATGAATTTATTCAAATTGGAGATAATTTATTAAAATCTGGTACTTTAATTTTTATAAGAAATTATGCAGAACCAATATATGGTAAAGATGAAAAACCCGTTACCAATGTTGAATTTAACAATGTTAAAACACTTAAATTTAATATTGATAAAGAAGGCGAAACAATTGATGGTATTGATGTATTGAAAAATAAACTAAGATTTAACTTGTTGCTATTAGATGATACTAATGTAAATCAAATGACCTATACTAACACTAATAATAAATCAAAAGTAAATGTTAAACTTATTAAATCTACACATTTGAATAATTTGGCTCAACATATGAGAAATAATAAATTTAGTGAATTCTTAATTGTCGATAGACTCTAAATTATAGAAACACATTTATTTATTTTTTTTACTTAAATTAAAAATATTTTTTCTTAATTCCATATTTTCCATTTTTAATTTTAAAAATTTATTCTCTTTTTCTAAACTTACAATATCATTATCAATATCATTATCTATATATGAACGAATTAACATTTTAACAAATTTATATTGTACATTTAAATCAAGTGCTATATTATCTGCTTCTTCACCACTTAAATATCTAGTAATAATCATTTTTTTTACTTCGCCTTTAACACCTCCTTCACTCCTTCCCAATTTATCCGCAATTGATAAATAATCAATTTCTTTGTTTTTATTTTGCTTTAAAAAATCTATCAATTGTTTTTTATCTTCATCTGACCATTTATTTCCATAATTTTTTGGAATATTTTCATTAGTATCATTATCCAAACTATCGTATATATCAGAAGTATTTTTAATTAATTTTGCTTCTATTTGTTTAGATTTAATATGTTTATTAAATGAATTTGTAGATTTTGTTTGATTACTTATTTGTTCATCTAACATATTTGATAATGTATCCAATTCATCAAGATTATCAAGGTTATCATCAGTTTCTATAATTTTTTTTGCTACTTTTATATTCTTATTAATAGATGCTTTAGCACTCATTTATTATATTAATAATAATATATATAGTCTTATATTTAAATTATTATTTTTATAAAAAATTTCATTTTTTTTTATAAAATTTTTATATAAATTATTTAATATAATAAAGATGTTAAACGAATACGTCGCTGAAGCCGTTGGCTCATTTGTCTTCTTTACTGTTATCTTGACTAAAGGTGATGCTGTGATGATTTCTGTTGCCTTGTTAATAGGTATCTTAATTGCTAGTGTTGCTTCTCAAGGACACTTAAATCCTGCTGTAACTGCTATGGTCTATGCTAGAGGTGATATGGATGGTGAAAAATCAGTTGCTTATGTTGCTTCTCAATTAGTAGGTGCTGCTGCCGCAGTTGCTTGGGCTAAATATGTAGGTGGAAATGCTAGAGCTGAAACATTCAAAGGCTTACAGCTTACTAAATAAAAAGTCATATAAAAATATATATTTATTATTATTTAAAAATGTTAAATAATAATCTGAAACCTTTAGACAAAAACATATTGTCACAATTAAAAATATGGAATGATTTAACTGACCAACAATCCAATAATATAAAATCAATCATTGGAGACATTTTGAAAACACATTTTAATATATCTTTCAACAATATAAAAATGAGTGTACAAATATTTTATCTTAATAAAAAAAGCTCAACAGAGAATAGAATTCCTGAACCCATTAAACCAAATTTAGATGCATTAAAATTAGACATAGACGAATATGAATTAATTGTTTTTTTAGACAAAGACAATATTACAAATGAGGATTTTGAAAATAATTCATATCACATAATTTTAAATGAAAATGGTGAATTTATAGAGATTTCATTAATTAATTCTATTGATTTGGAATCAATTGAAAAAGAAAATAGTTTATTGCCGTTTCCAATTAAATTTAATGAGTACAGAATTGAAGAAACCAAAGATGAAATATTTTTAATAAATAATAACAATAATGAACGAACTTTATTAAAAGTTCAATCATTATTTAATAATTATCCAACCTATGTACCATTTTTAGAACACGTATACAAAGAAGAACAGAATAATGAAATTACAAAAAATGAAGAAGTAACTAATAATTTTTTTTTTAATATTCCTTTTATTTCTTCCTTATTTTCTTTTTTATTTAAAAATAATGAAGAAACGAATGAAAAAATTAATCAAGAAAAAATAAAATATGATTATTATATTCGATATTGTCATTATGATAAACCTAATTTATATGCATTTTTAATAAGTAGATATGCATTTGGACTAAATCCTTGTTGTGTATATGTAAATATAGAAACAAATAAAATATATCTTGATTATGCACCAAATTATGATTATCCACAAGGACTTTTTATTAGAAAAATAAATGAAAATGAAGCAGATATTTATTTAAGTGTTGAAAACAAAAAGGTTAATTATTTATACAAAAATACAAATTTAAAAAGAAAAACTGACGTAATAAGATTTGATAACGTTAATTCCAATTGGTATCCATTATCTATTGAAAAAAAATTTAATAGATTAGAAAAATGTATTATTTATACAGAATCTAATAATATTGATAATCTAGAGAACTTTTTTCTTAATGAAATAAAAAAATCTTATGAATTAACTATTAATAAAAATCATAATGAGGCTATTGTATCCTATTTAAATTTAATTGATATACATACATTAACAGATATATGCGAAAATCAAATGTTTTATGTATATTATAATTTAGCTTGTAATTATAGTTTAATTAAAAACAAAGAATCCGCAATTAAATATTTAAAGTTAGCATATAATACAACATATTTTGATTATGTACAATATGAAAAAGATACAGATTTAGATTTTATAAGAAATGAATCAGAAATTTTAGATTTGATAAAATTAAAAGATTAATCAAACAACCATTTTATATAAGTATTTGCTAAATCATTTAATTCCTTTTTTTTTGTAGGAGTAAAACTATTATATCGTTTTACTGCATTAGCTGTTGAATATATTTTACTAAACTCTGTGGAATAATCTGCCACCAATTTATAATATAGTGCATCCATTATTTCATCCCATTTATAAGGTTCTTTGTCTAATTGTATTTCTGAAGATTTAAAATCAGACATTTTCATTAAGTAATTACTAGAACAAAAATATGGTCTGGTCATCATATGTTGTTTATCACCTACTAATCCATAAAGTAACATTCCATAAACATTTGGAACCATAAAAACATCATATGCATCTATATACATAGTTTGAAACCAATTATAAATTTCTTCTGAAGAAACACCGATAACTAATAAAAAATTACCCATACACATTAATCTTTCAATATGATGTGAATAAGCATATTTATTTATATGAGATATAATATTATCAATTAATGGTATTTGAGTTTTCCCCTCCCAAACTTTTTTTGGAATTTTTCTATTTGATTTTTTGTAAAATAATTTGGTAGTTAAATTTTCATAATATTTATCATAAACAAAATAACAATATTCTCTCCAACCAATTAATTGTCTGACAAATCCTTCCTTTGAAGCAATGTTTTTTTTATAATCTTCTATTTTATCTAATATATCTCTTGGAGTTATTAATCCTATATTAGTTAAGGGTGATAAAACAGAATGATATCCAAAAACAACTTTAGAACTTAAAGCATCTTCATATTTTCCAAATAAATTTAATTTTCTTTTGACAAAATCATCTAACCATTTTAAAGCATCTGTTCTAGAAATTGGATAAACAAAATTTTCTTTTTCGCATAAACCATAATTTTTTGAATAATTTTTATTTACATATTCAACAGCTTCATCAATATATTTAGTTTTTCCACCATTTACTTTTAATAATTCTACTTCTTGTTGGTTTTTTTCAAAAGGTTTTCTGTTTTCAGTATCGAAACTCCAAGAACCACCTTCTGGTTTATTAGCTTTTACCATAACATCGTATTTAATTCTTTGTGATTTGTAAAATAAATCGTGTCTTGTTGTTGTTAAATTTTCTTCAATTTCATTATTTTTGTCAAAGTTAGATGAATTTAAAAAATATGGAGATGGGAACATAATATATTTAATTTTAAAATTTGGTATTAATTTGTTATCATTGAGTAGTTTTAATAATATTTTTTCTATCGGATTAAAAAATATTAATTGTGTTATTTTATTTTTATTAATAAATTTTTCTATTTCTTCATGTTGTTTTTTTGTTGTTTGTATTGATTCAACATATAATTTATTACTTTTTATACTATCAAAATATAATTGCATACTTGCTCTATGAAATGCTAATTTTAATTTATGATATACATATTCTATAAAAAAATGCTCATGTTCCCATAAAATAATATGTTTTTCTTTTTCATTTACTTCTTTAAAAACTTTATTTATATATGTCACTTCAAATAATTGATGTGGAAATAAAATAATACAACTCATATATATTATATTAATTCAATATATATTAAAAATTGAAATTAATATATTATATATTATAATCTAAATTATATATAATATATTATGGATACTAACATTCAAGATTGGACACCCGTTGTCATTAGAAAACCAAAAAAAGAAAAGGAAAATAAACCACATATTAGTAAACCATCCTCTTGTGTTAAAACTACATATACTGAAAATGGAGAGGAAGTATCTAAATTTAAAATTGTATCTCATGAAATGGCACAATTTATTATAAAAGCAAGAACTGAAAAAAATTTAAAACAATGTGATGTAGCAAAAAGAGCTAATTTAGATATTAAAATTATTTCAGAAATTGAGAAAGGAGGTTGTATTTATAATGCAATTAATGTAAATAAAATTGCTAAAGTTTTAGGAGTAAATATTCCTAGAAAATAAAAAAAATAATCTTCCAAATTTAATAATTTTAAAATCTCATAATTCATTTTGAAAAAAAACATATAAAAATAAATATTTTTTTTGTTTAAAACAGGAGATTTTATATAAAATTATATATTTTTAACAAATATAATACATATTAAAACACTTATTTTTATCTTAAATATTTTAAGATAAAACTATTCATATATTGTTTTTTAAGAAAATTTCTATATATTGATTAATAAATATTATGAAGATTTATAATATAGTTTGATATAAAATGACATATTATATATTAAACTTTATTATACATAATAAAAAACCTTAAGTTTGTTATATTGTAAAATTTTGAACTTTTTATTATAAATATATAAAATTACTTATATAATTGATAATGTCAGTTACTTTGTTAAGTAAAAAATATGATATAGAAACAACTATTACTTTAGATTTAAAAAAAGAATGTCTAGGAAATTTACCAGCAGAAATAGGAAAACTTGTTAATTTACAAACATTATATTTACACGGTAACAATCTAACTAATTTATTAACAGAAATAGGAAATCTTATAAATTTAAAAATATTTATTTTATCAAATAATAAATTAAGTAGTTTACCAATAGAAATAGGTAAATTAGTCAATTTAAAAACATTATTATTAAATCAAAATAATTTAACTAATTTACCAGCAGAAATAGAAAAACTTGTTGATTTAGTATATTTAGAATTATCAAAAAATCAATTGAGTAGTTTACCAGTAGAAATAGGAAAACTTGTTAATTTAACACATTTATATTTAAATAATAATAAATTAAGTGACTCACTGGTAGAAATAAAAAATCTTGTTAATTTAAGACAGTTAGATTTAAAATATAATAAACTGAGTAGTTTACCAGTAGAAATAGGAAATCTAGTTAATTTAGAATATTTAGATTTATCAAATAATCAATTGAGTAGTTTACCTGCAGAAATAGGAAAACTTATTAATTTAAATTATTTTAATTTAGAATGTAACAAATTAAAAAGTTTACCAGTAGAAATATTAAAAATAAAAAAAAAAATAATACACATTAGTGAAACAAGTTATGAAATAGATAATTTAAGTTTAGATACTGAAATATTAATATTTACTCATTTAAAATCAGAATTAACAAATTTACCAGTTACTTTAAAAGAAATATGGTTACAAAAAAAAATAAATGAAAAATTAATAAAATTACCATTTGGATGTGAAATTAAGTATTTTTAAAATTAAAATTGTTTTTTAGAGTGAAAAATATTAAATATACTCAAAACAAATAAAATTATAGTGAGGTTCTAATAACTTTTTTTATTTAATAAAAAATATTAAAAATAATATTTAAGTGTTCTTCTATACTTTATTTTTTAAAATGATAAACATAAATACTTTTAATTTGTATTCTTCAACATATTGACTTTATTATAAATAATATATTAACTTTTTAAAAATACAATATTGTATTTTTAATTTTATAAAATAAAATTAAAAATGAATACTTAATGTTTTATATATTTATATTTCCTTTTTTAATATTTTTATTAAGTAAAATATATGATCTTATAGATGAAACAAAAAAATATTTTTAATAGATCTTTTATATATAATTGGTAAAGTAATATTAATAAAAAGAATATAAGATAATTATTAACATAATTATTTTTATAAAAAGCTAATTAGAGTATTATTTTATAAAAATCAATTTATAAAATGTATATTACTTGATTAATCAAACTATTTAAATTTTTATTTAATGATAAATTTATTAAAAAAAGTATTTATGAAATACACTATAAAAATAGTTTGTGTTGAGTATAATATTGTAAAGTAATAAAATGATCTATATCATCCAAAAAAATACCCGAAACAATATTATAAATTACATGACTTTTATAATTTTCAAATTTGGTATATTAAAAAAATTGATTTTTATAAACTATATTTAATTTAAATATAAACATTTCAAGATGGAAACTAAAATTAAAATAATTGGATTTTCTGGTAAACTAGGTACTGGTAAAAATTATATTGCAGAAAATTTAGTTGGAAAAAAAATGTATGAATTAGGTTATAATATTCATTTTTTAGCTTTTGGAGACCAAGTAAAATATGAATTAGGTTCAAGATTAAATTTAATTGAAGATAAAGATATTTCAATGGGAATGAATGATGTTTATGAAAAACTATTTATTAATAAAACGGCAGATATTAGAAAAAAATTACAATATTATGCAACTGATTATTGTAGAAATGGCGGAAATTGGAATATTAAAGAAGATTTTACTATGTATAACCAACCTAATATTTGGATTAAAGGTTTATATTTACAAATAAAAAATATTCTTTCTAAAAGTTATAATCCAAACAATGATGTATTTATTATAACAGACATTAGATTCAAAAATGAAGCAGAATTTATAAAATTATTAGGAGGACAACTATTTAGGATTAATGCACCAACTAGAAATTTACAAAAAATAAATGAAGAAGCATTAAAAAATACAAAGACATCCGAGGAATTAAATGAATTTATTGAAAGAATAAAAAATCATTCTTCTGAAACTAATTTAGACGATTACAAATTTGATTATTACATTAACAATGAACCGGATAATAATAATGTCAAAGAAGAGATTGAAAAGATAATTTACAATATATAATACTTTTTATAATAACAAAAAATTGAAATTATATATTATTATTAATAACAATATATATAAATCTTATCCTATATACTATACTATTATGGAAACTCATAACCAAGATACAATTTGTCAATTTTGGACTGAAAATGACATTTTTAAGAAATCGATTATAAATAACAATGATAAACCAACATATAATTATTTTGATGGTCCTCCTTTTATGACAGGAAAAATGCATTATGGTCATATTACAGCAGGATTTATTAAAGATACTATTACACGTTATCATCATGGATTAGGTTTGAATGTTCCTAGAAAAAATGGGGTAGATTGCCACGGGTTGCCAATTGAATTTGAGATTGAAAAAGAACTTGGAATTAAAACGACTGATGAAGTTTTAAAGTTTGGGATTGGAAACTATAATGAGGCTTGTCGTGGTATTGTAGAAAGATGTGCTGTTGATTGGGAAGAAAGTGCTGATAAATTGGCTCGTTGGATTGACTTTAAGAATGGATATAAGACAATGGATTTATCTTTTATGAATTCAACTTGGTGGGTATTCAAACAACTTTATAACAAAGGAAGAGTGTATGAAGGACAACGAATTATGCCTTATTCAACCACTTGTGGAACTCCCCTTTCTAATTTTGAAACTCAACAAAATTACCAAGAAGTTCAAGATGATTCACTTTTTATTAAACTTCCTTTAGTTAATAAATTTAAGGATATTAATACCAGCATTTTAGTTTGGACTACTACCCCTTGGACTTTACCAGCAAATTATGCTTTATGTGTCAATCCTGAAATTAATTATTCACTTGTTAAATCAAAAGAGAATCATTATATTTTAGCAACTGGATTAATCGAAAAGATTTTTAAAGAACCAATTGATATTATTTCTAGTTTTGAGGGTTCAGAACTTGTAGGATTAGAATATATTCCGCCATTTACATACAATACTCAAATGACAGATAAACCATACAAAATTATTGGAGACAATTATGTAACTGAAACTGATGGAACAGGTATTGTTCATATTAGTCCTCCTTTTGGTGAAGATGACTACAGAGTATGTTTGACTAATGGTATTATTACAAAAGAAAGTAAATTATTTTTGCATTTAGACATTAATGGTTTTGTATCAGGAGATATTCCTGAATTACAAGGAATGTTCTACAAAAATTATAAAGATAAAACCAAAGAAGATTTAAATACTAAAGTTGTTAAAATGCTTAAAGAAAAAGGATTTTATTTCGAAAAGAAACAAATTATTCACAATTATCCATTCTGTTGGCGTTCTGATACTCCCTTGATTTATCGTGCTGTTTCTAGTTGGTTTGTTAAAGTGGAGGATTTACGAGAACGAATGGTTGAACTAAATAAAGAAATTAATTGGTTTCCTAAACATGTCGGAGAAGCCAGATTTTCTAATTGGTTGGCAAATGCCAGAGATTGGGGTATTTCTCGTTCTAGATTTTGGGGGACACCTATCCCTATTTGGAAATCAGATGATGGAGATATTATTTGTATTGGTTCTTCTTATGAATTGGAAGAATTAGCTGGATTAGAATGCGGTTCAATCAAAGACCTACATAGACATTTCATTGATGACATTATTATTAATAAAGATGGAAAAGTATATAAGAGAATTAATGAAATTTTTGATTGCATCGCCGGAAATAGCATTGTGTCTCTTGGTGATGGAAGGAGTATTGCTATTAAAAATATGGAAAAATTTTTACCAAATGTTATGACTTATAATGAGAATAATGGTTCCAATAGAAACATCGGACAGTCAAAATCTACTTATTTTATGAATAAAGGAATTCGAGATTGTATTGAAATAAAATTAGAAGATGGCAGGACTTTAGAATGTACACCCGAACATAAAATTCTTGTGTTGGAAAATGATAAATATACATGGATAAATGCAACAGATGTCGTGTTAGATAAAACACGTATTGTAGCAAGTGTGAAATATCCAGAATTAAACACAAATATTAGTGACGATGAAAAAGAATGGAAATTGCAGTGTGATGAAATTTTACTAAAATATAATACATTAACAGAAAAAATTAAATCATTGACATTTTCTAGACTACTTGGATATATTTGCGCCGATGGTTCTTTTCAAAATCACACAACTACTGGTCAAATTTCAGGTACTTTTTTTGTTGCAAATATAAAAGATGCTGAACAAATTGTGAAAGATATTGATTTGTTATGTGGAACAAAACCAAATATAAATTATAATAAACGTTCAAATATTCATATTATTTACACACCGAAAAAATTATTAAAAGCATTTTTGAGTATTGATGGTATTGAAGTTGGCAGAAGAATTAATAAAAAAGCAACTTTGCCATCGTTTTTAATTTCTAAAACAAATAAATGTCCAAATGACATCATCAAAGAATTTTTAAGTGGAATGTTTGGTGGTGATGGTATTGCACCTAGAGTCGCTTGTCAATTATCACGACAGAAAATAAAAAAAACGTATATTTTTACAGGTGTTGGGTTTATTGCTTCTAAAACTGATGAACATCTAAATAGCTTGGTTGAACAATATAAAATAATTGTTGAATGGTTAAACCTTTTTAACATCAAAAATACAATAATTTTAAAGCCTTACGAAACCAGTTCGTCAAAAAAAAATGCGGAAAGTGTAAAAAAATATGCATTGGAACTCGCAATAAGAGATAATGATGACATTATTAATTTTCACGAAAAAATTGGTTTTGCGTATTGTTCTCACAAACAAGTTAAATTGGAAATATGTGTTGCTTGGAGAAAAATGCGAAAAAATATAATCGATAATTATGATAAAATGTTAAAAACAGTTTTAAAAATTAAAAAAGATAATTCATATGATATTAAAAAATCATATGAAACAATGATATCACAATTAGATGAGACAGAAATTGTGTATGACAAAATTAATTTAGAACAAGTTAGAAAATGCATTCGCAATAAAATAAATGTGGAGAATTGTTTACCTAATATTTTATTGAATGAATGGTTAAAAACAATTGGTGCATATGATTTATTTTTTGATGAAAATATGTCTAAAGGTAAAAATATTTATGCAGTTAAAAATGACGATAATTTTTTGCCATCGTATAATCTAAAAGTTATTGGTAAAAAAAATATTGGAAAAAAAGATGTTTATGATATTTCTGTTGAAGATACACATTCATTTTTGGCAAACGGAATGGTGGTTCATAATTGTTGGTTTGAATCTGGTGCTATGCCATATTCTGCTTTATCACAAGTTGGAATTGTTGAACTTTTAAGAAATTCAGATACTGGTATTGAATTTGAAGTGTCTAGACCATTTATTAAGACTAAAGATGGATTAATTCATTGGATTTTACCAGCGGATTTTATTGCAGAAGGGTTAGACCAAACTAGAGGCTGGTTTTATACTCTTCTAGTACTTTCTACAAGTTTGTTTGATATGATTCCATTTAAAAATGTAATTGTTAATGGACTAGTTTTAGCTGAAGATGGAAAGAAAATGTCAAAACGATTAAAAAATTATCCAGATCCAATGGAAGTAGTAAAAGAATATGGTTCTGATTGTTTAAGATTATATTTATTGAATTCTCCAGTTGTTAGGGCGGAGCCATTAAAGTTTTCAAAATCGGGAGTACATAATATGATGAAAGATGTTATTATTCCGTATAAAAATACCATTATTTTTCTTAAAGAATATTTAAATTTATATTTAACAGAAAATAAGAAAAGTCCAATTTTTGAGGTCCTAGAAACCAATTTGACAAATCCAATTAATGTTTGGATTATTCAGCAATATGGAAAATTAAGACAAAATTATTATCAATCAATGGATTATTACGATTTAAAAAATGCAGTTTTGACATTGTGTAAATTAGTAGATGTAATCAATAATGGTTTTATTAAACTTGGAAGAAATTTATTAAAAGGGAAAGAGGGTAATATTTTATGGTCAGAAACTTTAAGCACATTATATTACATTGTTAAATTTTTAATTTATGATTTTAAAGCATTGATGCCATACTTTTGTGAAATTCAATATTTAGAATTAAAGAACTTTTTAAATAAAAATTATATTTTTGATGAATATTTTGAAACTGAAAGTATCCATTTAAAAGTTGGTTTAGGTGAATATATGAATATTACTACAGAGAAAATTAATTTAGCAACCGACTTTGATATTGTTTATAATATCATTAATACAATTTATCAATTAAGAGGTATTTCAAATATGAGTGCTAAAAAACCATTGCGTTCTGTTTCAATTGTAATGGATGAAGGATTTGATTTAACATATTCTCCAAGATACAGAGAATATATGTCATTTGTATCTGATGAATGTAATGTATTGGAAATTAAGTTACTCAATTATTCAGTTTTAAATGTTAAAAAGACTATTGTTCCTAATAAAGGTCCAATTTTTAAAAAGTTTGGAAAAGTAGTTTCAGAAACTTACAATAAGATTATTGCAATGACTAGTGAAGAATTAGACAGTCTATTAAAAACAGGAAATTTTGATGGATTTGAATTTGATTCAAGTCTATTTAACATTAGTTATGAAATCAATGTATCTGGTGCTGAAAAAGATGCAGATTATATTTTTAAAGACTTTACTTATGGACAAACTACAATTACAATTTTGGCAGACAAATATTATGACGAACTTATTGATAAATTGTATTTTTACAGATTAGTTGCAACACGTGTTCAACGTTCAAGAAAATTTGCCGGACTTCATCCTTGGGATGAAATTAAAACTTATTATTCTGGCGAACCAAAATATGATTTAGAAAATGAAAAAGCTCAAGAAATCATCAAAGCAATTACAAAATATACTTTAGAAAAATTTCAAGGAGAAAATACGTTTTATCAAAATCATTTTGAAGAAATTAATATGACAATTTATTTGGAGAAAATTTAGTTTTTGTTAAAATATTTTTTATGTATTGACTTAAAAAATTATTAATATTTTATTTTAGAATGGACATTTCATCAATTGATTTGACTTTATCAACAAATGAAAATTTGGGAGATTTATCAACAATCGACCTTGTAATTATTTCTTATGCTATGGTTAAAGTTTGGCGAGAAAAAATGCAAAATGTAGCTATTGAAAATAATAAAAATAAATTTATAAAATTATTTGCAAGTATTATACAAAATATTAATCAAAATAATAATTTTGATTATTTATTTTTTATAATATCCGCATTAAATGATAACTGCTCTTATATAGATAATAATTTTTTGCAAAATAATACATTTAATCTATCAAATATTGGCTTATTTAATAGTATAAATAGTTTTGAGTTAGTATATTTACACAATATAAATATAGTATTTCTAAATAAAAGTTTATATGAAGAAACATACAAATTTTTCACTGGTTATTTTTGTGCGGATGAAACAAGTGAAAATATAGAAAAATATATTAAATTTTTAACTCAAATTTTCAAGAAACCAAGTTTATCTAAAATTGAGTATAATTCTATTTTATTAGGAATAAAAACTTTTAAAAATATAAAAGAAGACGACGTTATAAATATTGAAAAAGTATTATGTTTATTAAATGATAAATATTGTATATCAAAAATGGAAACATTAAAAAAATTAAATAAAATTTGTAATAATAACGAAGAAGTTGTTATTGATAATAGAAATATTGATTATGCGTTAGTGCATGAGATAACAGCAAATTGTCAATAATTTTTTTTTTAAATTTTTGTATAAGTATTATTATTTTTTATTTTTTATACATAACTATAGTATTTTTTTATTGTTTATTATTATAATAATGTCAAGTTATCGTTCGAGTACTTTAACCGAAATATCCAAAAGTAAATTAGTGGATTTTTTAAATTCATCTGGTTCTGATAATTCAAAATGTTCTTCTAAATGTGAAACCTTAACTAGTTCAAGTTCATCATCATCCTCATCATCGTCTTCTTCTAGTTGTAAAAATAAATCAAGGAAACACAAATCAAGTAAACATAAATCAAAATCTAGTTCTTCAATATATACCACTAGTTTACATTCATCTGGTTCTTGTTCAACTTCTTCTAGTTCAAAACCATGTAAAACTAGTTCAAGTAGATGTTCTACAAGTTCTTCAAGTGGATGTCCTACAAGTTCATCTAGTAAATGTCCTACAAGTTCATCTAGTAAATGTTCTACAAGTTCATCTAGTAAATGTTCTTCCAGTTCTTCTTGTTTAAATTCATGTAATCCATATGCTTTGAGATGTAATACTTATAAAAGTGTTAATGGAACAGTATTAATTCCTGGTCCCCAAGGTCCTTCATCAAGTAGTTTAGCCAATTTTTCTGGTATAAATAATGGTAATTCAACAACAACAACAAATATTTATTTTGCATTAGGTAATATAATTTCCACTAATATTACAGCTTCGGGAAGCCCTTTAAATACATTTACCTTTAACTTAGCAGGAAGATATTTATTTCAATATAATATAAATGTTTCTACGACTGATTTGGGTGATCCTAACCAGATATATTTTTTACTTAATGGTTCAATACAATTTGGTAATCAAAATATATCGAATAGTGAAACTTATGGTTGTTCAATTATAAGAGATATGAATACAGGAGATTTTATAAATTTAATATGTAATTATAATTGGACTTTCGCTTCATTAACAATTATAAAATTATAAAATATTTTTATATAGCTGGTATTTATAAAATTATGCCAAAAAAACATAAAGATATATCCAAAAAGCATAAAGATAAATCCAAAAAAAATAAAGATAAATCTAAAAAAAATAAAGAGGATCCCAAAAAAAACCATAAAGAGGATTCTAAAAAACATAATAAAGATAAATCATCAAAGAAAAAGAATACATTGTATTTTTTAGAATCTGATAGTTATTGTTCAGATTCTTCCAGTTCTTCTCTGTCTTCTTGTGGTAGTAAATTATCTTGTTTTAATGATATTTATTGTTGTGATAAACAATGCATCGGTCCTACTGGAGGAATTGGTCCAACAGGTCCTACAGGTTCTCCAGGTTCTAATACTGGATTTACAGGTGCTACAGGTCCAACAGGTCCTCCAGGTTCTGATACTGGTTTTACAGGTGCTACAGGAAGAACTGGTTCTACAGGTCCAACAGGTCCTACAGGTTTTGGTTATACAGGTCCTACAGGAGCTACTGGTTTAGGTTTTACAGGTCCTACTGGTTTTGGTTTTACAGGTCCTACAGGTGCTACTGGATTACCTGGTAGTCAAGGAAATATAGGTCCAACAGGTCCTACTGGTTTTGGTTTTACAGGAGCTACTGGTTTTGGTTTTACAGGTCCAACAGGAGCTACTGGATTACCAGGTAGTCAAGGAGATATAGGTCCTACAGGTGCTACTGGATTACCTGGTAGTCAAGGAGATATAGGAGCAACAGGAGCAATGATACAAGTTTGTTCGACTGTAATATCCGAAGGTGGTTATACTCCAGTTGGAAAGCCATTTAGTACAAGCATTTATGGTGTGCAGGTTTCAAATGATACAGAAACATCAATATTGTTTTTACGAGGTGGAAACAATAAGGGTAATTTTTATCATCAACAAATTTTACCAACTGATTTTTCAATTGTTTGTTCTGCTGTTGGAGATGTGGGTATTTTACACCTTTGGAAATTTAAAATGCCGATTTGATAAGTTATTAAAAACTGACGACATATTAAAGGTATAAAAATTTGGTTATATCCTATCGTATAATAGGAATGAAATTTTAAAAGGTTTATA
>Ga0194130_10001414_pt1 | contig 38951 bp, 35 predicted proteins | sample TA2KigsurfametaG_FD_160084 | JGI IMG/M metagenome (GOLD analysis project Ga0194130, IMG submission 160084) | Freshwater microbial communities from Lake Tanganyika, Tanzania - TA2015050 Kigoma 12 surface | ecosystem: Environmental > Aquatic > Freshwater > Lake | place: Tanzania: Lake Tanganyika...
GTCCAGCAGTATATGTTTTAACTTTGGATAAATCAGTCGAATCGGTTGATAATGAACCTAAAGCACTATTTGTCAATATTTTATTTTTAACAATTACACTTAATGTAGGAGGAGATGTTGAACCAGAACTTAATAAGGTTGCATCACTGTTTGATACTGTAAATAGTAATTCGACAATTATAATTTCGTTTTTTTGTTGGACATAATAGTTTGAAACAAATAAAAAGTTATAACTATTGTAACCACCAGAAAAACCAGGATTTAAGTTATTAATAGTTGGTACTGATGCAGGTGGAATAGTACCTGGACATGTTGAACCATAAACAACACCTTTATGAGTATAATATGGTTGTGTAGTTAAACTAAAAAATAAGTTTGCTGCAGGAGAAGGAGGAGGTGTAGGATTTGGTTGTGAAGTATAGTTTGTAATATCAATCGTGTGTTTACCCGCTCCATTATTTGGTGTAGTTAATCCATTAGGCATCATATTACTAAACAATGACAATTCATCAGAAATCATTGAAGAAGTAGCCATAGTACCATTTAAATAACTACAGGCTGTTAAATCATAATTCCAGTTTGTTCCCATAGGACTACAAGGAGTTCCACAAACTGGATCAAAATATTGTGCTTGAACCATATTTGAGTTTTGATTAACAGTTGAATTTACCATCAAAATAGTCTGGTCATGATAAACAACATCGGTTGGTGTTATGGTAGAACCAACAGGATAAATATTGCAATCTGCTTGAACAGTTGATGTGGAAGTTGTTGTATTATTATTTTGTACCATATTAGTTATTCCATTTAATGTTGTCGATGGATTATTTATTTGAACTAATCCTGATGTTAAAAAGTTTAATGTACTCATTTATTTATATAATAGTTTAATATAAAAAAATATTTTTTATTCTATGAAAAAATATATAATTATATAATCCTATATTTTTTATTTTATTCTTTTTATAATACAATTTTATATTTTTATGCGTAAGTATAAAATTTAATATAGATTATTTAAAAAATTTTTTCTATTCAAATAATATAATAAATTAATGTCAGTTCAAGTAGTTAACTCTAATCCTCAACTTGTTTCCGCCGCTCCTATAATTGTTTGCCCTGGAAACAAACTTTTATTGTTCAAGACATCTGGTCAAATTGCCTTCAACAAACCTGTCAACTCTGGTTTCGGTGGTGCTTCTAGTACTTTATGGTCTTATTACTGGAATGAACCTGCTCAAAATGCTACTGTAGGTGTTCAACAATTAGTTATGAATTGTTAAAATATTATATATAAAAAAATATAATATAAAAAATTAAATCACTATATAGGATTCTTCAAAATTTACATTTAAATTTTTGTTTTTGTAATTAAAATGAAAAGCCTCTAATTTTGGTTTTTTATTTAGTTCTAATAACTCAACTAAACTATTATGTAATGTTTTCATTTCGGCATGTTTTTTTATTTTATTAAAAATACATTCATCATTATTACAATTTGTTTCCAAATGAATTGGATAGGCTTTTTTTATTACCTTTTTAATGTCTTCCATTGATGCATTGCCAAAATAAACACCTTTTTGAATATCGTATTCATGTGAGTTTAACCAAGCCCAGCAATGTATACAATAATTCATATTCGCAACATAATAATCTTTAGTATGATATTTTTCACAATACATACAATTTATCCAACTATTTTTATCACAATTCTGATTTTTAATATCTGTTTGATTTATACCCATTAATTTATTCTTCTCTGTTTCTGTAATTTCTAATTTTCCTTCAATAGAAGGATTGTTTGGCAATGTTTTTTTTACTACTTTTGACATTATAGTATAGTTTTATATATATATATTAATATACTATTCTATCATAATATCAATTTTTTTTAATATCATCTTTTTTTTTCGGTATTTTTTTTATACTATCAACTTGAATAGTTGCACCAGCACAACCCAAAACTACTAATTTATATTTATATTCATATTCATAATCATCTGAACTTTCTTCTTTAATCTTATTTGTTATAAAGTCATTAATCTTTTCTTCTTTTAGTATAATGTCATTATTTTTGTTAGACATAATTTTATTTATATAAATAAATAAATATATTATTTTATATATAAAAACGTTTTATTATGAACAATGAAATAATTTACATTAATTTATCTACTTTTATCAATTTACATATAAATGAAAAAAATATAATTGAATTAATAAAAAATCAATATATTTTTTTGTTATCAAATCTTACTGAAACTACCGATATGTCTACTGAAATATTTATCGAACAAATTAAAAATATAAGTATTATGGGTAATATCATAATTGCAATTGAAGGTAATATGAATAACTTTATTATTGTAGGTTCTGGAACTGTTATAATTGAACCAAAAATAATACGTAATGCTGGTCATGTAGCACACCTAGAAGATATTGTTGTTCATCCAGATTATAGAGGTAAAGGAATTGCTAAAAATATAATTTCATTATTAAAAGATTATTCAAAATTAACTAATTGTTATAAAATTATACTTAATTGTTCTGATGAATATATTCCAGTATACGAAAAAAGTGGTTTTATTAAAAAAGGCAATGAAATGTCTTTTTATTTATAAAAAAAATTGAAGTTTGCAATATATATGCATGTATATTAATACACTAATATTAATTTATTTTTATGAATTATATTTACAATATAATTTCTCCAAAAAAAACAAATGACAATAATTTAATTGATAATGTTGATAATTACAATATAACTAATCAGGAAGAACCCACTATAGTAGTTAGTAAATTTGATAAAAATATTGAGGGAAACTATAATGATACAATAAATAAAATTATTAAAAATGAAGAAAAAGAAGATAATGAAAATAATGAAAATAATGAAGATAATCATTCTATTGAAGAAGATTTTAAAACAAAATTTGGTAATGATAATTTTATAAATTATATAGTTGCTAACTCAGAAAAACCATTTACTAAAAATGCAACTTATTGTAGATTTAATTGGAATGGTATTGAATTATTAAAAAAATGGGAACTAAATAGAAAAGTAAATATAGTTCATGCAACACAATTAGCACGTTTTATGTCTCAAGATTATAAGAAATATGGTGAATTTATATTTTATGATCCTATTCATATTGGAAAAAAAAAATTTGATGTTGACTATTATGTATTAGATGGACAACATAGATTAGAAGCATATTTATATTTTTGTGAAAAAAATAAATATGCAATACAACAAATACCTGTTATTATTTGGTATGCAGAAAATGAAGAACATTTTATCGAATTATTCAATAAAATAAATTCAAGACTAAGTATTGATAAATTAAAATTAATGCAACTAAAATTACTTGAAATTATTGAAGGTTTAGAAAATAAATATGGAAAAAATATATGGGGAATCAATAGACCAAAAATAAATAAGGAATTATTTTGTAACAAAATAAAAAATAATGATAATGCCCATAAATTAACTAGTGAACAAATATTAAATAAATTATTTGATATAAATAATAATATTAGAGGTAAACCCAGAAATTCTAGAGTTAAACCTAATATAAATACAAATATACACAAATCTGCAGAAGAAATTGATTTATTTCTTGGTTTGGATAGAACTATGTCTTGGATAGACGAAATTTAATTTTATTTATATATAATTGTTTATTGACTAAATAATCTAAATTATTATCACAAATTTCTTTTTTTATTAATTTTGATCCTTTATTTATAGTTTTAACTATTTTATTATTTTTTATATAATTAATCTCATATTTATTAGCTTCATCTTTTTCATAATTTTAATCAACAGTTACTACCTTTGCTAAATTTCTTGGCATGTCTGGATTAATATTTTTCTCTATTGATAGATGATATGATAATAATTGTAATGCGATAACTGCTATTAATCCTGTAAAAGTTTTATTATTTGGTAAAACTAAATTATTATCAATATTTGTAGCATTTGAAGAAATTTCAACTACAAATGCTCCCCTAGTTTTTATTTCTTCAACAATACTTTTAACAAAATGATCTCTTTGTTTATAAAGTAAAATAATAGGTGTATCTTTTTCAATCATTGCATATGGTCCATGTTTTAAGGCTGAAATATGAAATCCTTCTGCATGAATATAAGCAATTTCTTTTATTTTTAATGCTCCTTCTAATGCAGACCCATGTAATTCATCCTTGCCTAACAAAAACATGCTTTTTATATTGGTTTTTAACAATATTTTTGCTAATTCTTTAATTTTATCCTCTAATTCAATTGTATTTATTATATCAGTTTCTAATCTATTTAAATCTGTCAAAAATTTATTTTTTATATTATTGTCTAATTTACCATTTAATTCAGCCTTATATATTGATAATAATAAACAAGCTAATATTTGTGATGTACAAGATTTTGTTGATGCAACTGCATTTTCTCTACCACAATTTGTATAAATATTATCTATAGTCCTTCTTGAAATTAAAGAACCAATTACATTTATAATTCCAATAATTTTTATTTCATTTGCATCCGTGTTTGTAAAATCAGTTTTGGTTAACTCCGTTTTATAATTATTGTCCATTAAAATATTCATTGGATCTGAATTTGCTATTAATTTATTAGGTTCTAAAATATTTATTCTATTAGATGAATATTCTCTACAAATTGTTGTAGCTATATTCAAATCTCTTGTTTCGCCTGATTGAGAAATTAATACTACTAATAAATCTCTTTCTGGATTTTCTATTGCTTCTAAATGAACTCTTGAAAAATCGCCTCCATCATACACATTGACAAATTCAAAAGCTTTCGTAAATCTAAAATAATTACTTGCTATTAATCCAGCATAATAAGAACTACCACAAGCTATAATATATAGGTATTTACAAGGTTTTATAAATTCCATATCGAATAATATATTAGATTGATTGTATCTTAAATTTTTAGTTAATGGATTAATTAAAACATTTAATTTAGTTTGATCTTGTATTTCCTTACGCATCCAATGTGAAAAATATTCTGGTAATTTTATATCATCATCAGTATTTTTTAATAAGGGTAATTCTTTGTAATCCCCATATATTTTAAAAATATTATTTGATACATAACCATATGTTTTTTCTCTTAATAACAAATAATTATCTACCAAATTCATAAAACCACTAGGTTCTGAAGTTAAAATCATTAAATCATCTTTTAATCCTATCAATAATGGACTTTCATTTTTCATAAAATATAATTTTTCTGGTTCATCTTCATTATAAATTATACAAGCCCAAGTTCCATCCAATATATTGGTCGTCATTGCTAAAATTTCATCAAAATTTTTTGTATTAATCTCTTCTTGTAAGTACTGAATAATATTGGCAATAACCTCAGTATCTGTATTTGATTTAAAAGTATAATTTGATAAATACATTTTCTTTAATTCTTCACAATTTGAAATTATTCCATTATGAACCAATATTATTTTATTATTGTTGGAAATATGTGGATGTGAATTATAATCAGTTTTACCGCCATGTGTAGCCCATCTAGTGTGACCAATTCCAGATGTATAATTGTTTTGATTATTTAATTCGTTTATGTCTTTTTCTAAAAGTACAAAAATATCATTTATATTTTCTTCTTTTGCCTTTTTAATAGTTTCACCATCTACACCAAATTTAGTGATGTATTTTTTTTTATCACCATCTGTTAAAAAAATACCACAAGAATCATAACCTCTATTTTTTAAAAGGTTTAAGGCTTTGATAATAAGACTTCCTAAACTAGTCTCGATTTTAGCATTGGAATTCTTAATACATCCAAAAATACCGCACATATTTAAATTATAATTATATTTTTTTTATAATTTGTTAATTAAAAAAATAGATTGATTATATAATTCGTCTTTTTTTTTATAATAGAGTATATTTATATTGTTTTCTATCATATTACATTCAGTAAAAATATTCTTTTTCTCTATATATTTTTTACTAAAATGATAAGTATCGATTATTTTATCAACTATTTCTTTTTTTTCTATTATATTAAAAGTTATTCTTTTTTTAAAATCTGGTGAAATTTTATTATTATCAACTATTTCGCAATCATCACAATTAGAATAATGTGTTTTTATATGTTCTCTTTTTATTGCATTATTTTCTATTTTTTCAATTATTTCATCACATGGATTCCACAATATTGGAACATCCATCATAATCATTTCTACATTTTCCTCTTCATCTTCTTCATTCTCCTCCTCTTCTTGTTCTTCTTGTTCTTCTTCATCATTTGGTTGATTTTCTTCAATTAAATTTATTATTTCTTCAATTTGATTATTTTCATTTTCTAGCAGATTACAAAGATTATATTTTTTTGTAATTTTTTTTATTTGAATTTCAGAACCTTTTTTTTCTGCAAATTCCAAAAGCATTTTATTTGTAACTACATTTTTAAAAGACGTCATTGAATTATATTTAATAAATATCAGCTTTGAATTTTCAAATAAATTATATTTTGAAATCATATTGTTATATAATATTTTATCTACCTTAACATTAATATTTTTATTAATCTCTTTTGATATATTCTCATTTATCAAAATATTTTCACATTCAAAATAACCACATAAACCCGTTAATGTAGATTTTGTATCTTTATTTCTTTTTAAATATATTAAAAATTTTGAGTTTACAAAATCTGTTATTTCTACATCCAAATTATTTAAAATTGGAATATATTCAAAATTTGTTGTCTTATATTTCTTCCCTAAACTAAAACAATATTTACTGACAAAACTTTGTTCAGCTATGTATATATAATTATTTACCATTCAATGAATTATTTTATTATTAATTTCATTATTAATAATAAATTTCAATTTTTGTTATAGAAATTATATAATAAATTTTATACCATCTATTTGATAATAATATCTACTATCATTTATATTTTCTATTAAAAATTCATACTTTAAATATAACTTACTTTTTTTTGATAATTTACTGATAAATACTATATTTAAAAAATATAATTTATTTCTATTAAAATTTTTTAATACATAGTCATCATCTTCAATGTAAACATTCATATCAACCAGCGTTACATTTGTTATTAATTTTTTATTATTAAAATCAAAATTACTAACCACAATTATATTTTCTATTTCGTTACCATCGTAATTATTATAAATCCATTTTTTTAAGGACTGAAAAATTAACGTGTTTATTGTATGAATTTGATTATTAAATTTTTTATTATCCATAAAATTTATTTCTTTATTTAAAAATTTATTTAAAGTGTTCTGATTAAATAAAATTGACAAGGCTCTAAGTTTACTATTTGTATCGGAAAATACAAAAATATCTTTAGAATTACCTTTCAAATTACTATCAATTATAGTTTTATATATTAAAACTTGAACTTTGTAATTTGTATAATCTGAATATAAACCATTAAGCATTATTTTTCTTTCTTCATAGGAGTAAATTTGATTTATATTAAATAAAATATTTTTTAGAACTATTCCATTCATTTCTATTTTTTTTTTATAAAGAATATTTGATATTAAATTATTATCTAACCAAAAATTTTCTTCATTTTTTTCTGTAGTAATAACTAAAATTATTGAAACATTTGAATTAATTTTTGAATAATAAGATATTATATTTTCTTTATCTTCTAACTTAAATTTTTCTAGTAATTCATTATTAAATTTATTGGATTTTGTATTATCAGTTAAATTATTTTTCATATTAATTTTTTTTAATATATTTCTCCAATATAAAGAATTATTATAAGTTATTATATCGTTTAACATATTCTGTATAAAATCATCTTCAAACAAATAATTAATTGCATCATTATCATATTCTTTAGAAATATTTATATGATAATAATAACTATTTTTTGGATTTTTTATTTTAAAAATATTACTAATACTACTTGTTAACCCTTCTGATAATTCTTTTTTTATTATAACGTTTTTTCTAGCTAAAGGATTTATAAAAAATTTAGATACATCATTTGTTTCTTTTAATATTCCTAAGTCTAAAAATTCTGGATATCTATTTAATATATCTGCATAAAATTTATGCCATAATTGAAAATTTTCATTTTTTGCCCGTTCTTCTATAGGAATTTTACTTTCTAAAATATAAGGTATTTCTTCCACAAATGTTAAACCAAACAATATTGACCAAATGGGTAATCCATTTAAACCCATAAAAATTGGATTAATTGCAAATAAGTTATCTTTATAATACATTTGTAAAATTTGTTGTTCAGTTATTTTTTTTTCCACATTTTTTTCTACTTTTTTTTTTATTGAATTATAATCTTTTAAATTTGGCTGTAATAACCAAAAATTTATTTTACTATTTTTAACAAATGAATTATCTTTAATTTTACTACCATGAAAACAACAATTACAATATTTTTCATATTCTTTTGTTAATTCATAAATATATTCACTTTCATTATTATTGTCATATATTTCATGTTCTAAATATATTGTAGATGGACATTCTAAACTAAATATATGGTCTGGAAATTTTAAAATTAAACTATTTGCGTTTAATACAATTACTTTTTTATATTCGGTTAATTTTAAAAATTCTATATTTATTAAAATATTATCTTTTTCTTCTATTTCAATAATTCTGTCAAAAAACTTTTTTAAAATTTCTCTAGCTTCATCAGAAAAGTTATTACTAATCACAACAACTAATTCAGACATACTGCCTAACTTATGTATACTATCTACTAAAACTATACTTCCAGATATATATTTTTCATTAGGTAATCCTATTACATAAGCATAATTTTTTTTTCCATCAGAATTTATCATATCTTCTGGAATTTTATGATATTTATCTTTATCACAAAGCATTTTTATTTTTTTTATTTCATCCTTTATTTTCTTATTTATAATATTATCATTCATAAACATACTCTTTATATTATTATATACCATTTTTTATTTTTTACTTTCTTTTTTTTCCAATTTTAATTTTTGTAGGCAATGTATTATTTATTTTTTTTATATTTTCATTGTTTTCATTGTAATCACCATTAAGATTGTAATCACCATTACGATTGTAATCACCATTACGATTGTAATCACCATTACGATTATTTTCATTCGTTTCTAAATCTTTATTAATTAAATTATTAACATAATCTCCAAAATCTACCTCTTCTATTGATATTGTTTCATTAATTTCATTAATTTCATTAATTTCATTAATTTCATTAATTTTTTCTTCTTCCTTATTTTTAATAATAAAATCTTTAATTTCTTCATTTTCAAATTTATCATTAATTTCTTCAATTAAAAAATCATTTAAGTTATCATTTTCAATTTGATTATTATTATTTGAATCTATTTTTTCTTCATTAATTTCAGGGATGACTATTTGAAAATCAATTATTTTATCCAATTTATTTATATCCTTTATTTTCATATTTTTATCCGAATCTAATGAAAAAATATTCTCTTGAATATTCTTTGGTGAAAAAATATTCTCTTGAATATTCTTTGGTGAAAAAATATTCTCTTGAATATTCTTTGGTGAAAAAATATTCTCTTGAATATTCTTTGGTGAAATATTATCTTGTACATTTTGTAATGTATTCATAAAAAAATCAACATCTGTTTTTAAACTGGTTGGTGAATCATCAGAAGAATTTATTTTTTCATTTAGTTTTTGTAATTCTGAATTTTCCATAAAGTTTATAATTGGACTTTCTTCATAATTATTTGAATTGTTTAAATTATTAAATCCATTTTGTAATAAAATATCATCTAATTGTTTATCACATAAAGCACATAATAAATAAATAAGAGTAGTTATTATTAAATAATTAATTTTAATAAGAGGTGTCAAAATATAAACGGAAAAAATAGTTTTAATTTTTAAATTTTTACAAATGATTTTTACAAGAGAATTACTACTAAAATATTTAAATTTTTCATAATTGTTTAATTGCTTATACATATAAAAAAATTTATAATAATAGTTTATAAATTTTGTTCCTATAATAATTAATATAAGAATCGAAATTATCAATAAATTCATATAATTTTATATATATAAATTTATCCTTAAATAAATGCAATCATACTATTATGTTCCATTGAAGATGGAATGTCTCAAATAAAGGTTCTTGTTCTATTTCAAACATTGTATTTTTTAAATTATCTTTTTCTTCATTTTCTTTTTTTTCCTTATATTCTTTTAAAATCTTAGATATTTCATCATCTTGTATTTCATCTTTTTCATAATAATTGTTTAATTGAGAAATTCCTTTCTCAGATGTTTCTTTTTTTAAATTTTTAATATAAGCAACTAAATCTATTTCTTCGCTTGATGAATCCGAGCTTTCATCACTGTTTGTATCATCTAGAGCAATTTCGTCAATGTCTTCATCCACATCATCCCATTCTTCGCTTTCATCTGATATTTCAATACTCTTAATAAATTTTTTATTCTCTGTATTTTTATCAAAAATACATTTTTCGATTCCTAAAAAATTAAAAATGTTTGTATCTTGAATATTGTTGTGACTTATATCAAAGTAGGATATTGTTTCTGGTAAAATATTTACATCAAATGATTTAATTAAATTATAACTAATATCTAAACCAACTAATTCATTTGGTATATAATTTATCTCAGTTATTTTATTATTTGATAAATCTATTTTTTTTAATGTATTAGGCATTTTTGCCAAACCATATAGTTTATTGGCGAACAAACTCATTGTTTCAATATCTTTTGGATATGAATCAAAATATTCTATTTTATTAACAGATAAATCTAGTTCATACACACTTGAATTAATAAATGTAACTGTTTTAATATTGTTGGTATTTAAATCAAGAAAATTTATTTTACTATCAATTATTGTGACATCTAAAATATTGTTATTTGAAAGATTTAATGTTTCGCATTCCAAATCCCTAATTATAATTTCTTTTATTGAATTATTTGATAAATTTATATTTTTTCTTCTGATATTATCTAACGAGACATTTGAAATATTATTGTGTGATAAATCAATATCTATATAATTATCTGGTAGTATATTTAATTCCATATTTTCTATATTATTATTGGACAAACATATACTATTATAAAATGGTTGATTTATTAATTTAATAACTTCTATATCTTCGCTATTTGCTAAATCCCTATTTGACAAGTCAAGTTTATTAATTTCCTGATTCATATTTACTAAATTTATATTTATATATATTTATAACCTTATTTATTATTAAAATATCAATTTTTTATATATAATAAGATATATTCAATTAATAAATAATAATATGGATAATTACATTAAAATATTAATAAATGAACATTCAAATTTTATAAATGATATAGTAAATACATTTTTTGACAAAAATAATTTTAATCAACAATCTTTTACCTATTTTAGAATATTTTTTTTTTATTATTTAATTACCACTTTTGTCTATAGACCTGAAATTAACATTAGTGAAATAAAAAAAATATTTTTTATATGGATAGAAAAAACCCTGGTCAACAAAAACAAAAATTATATTTTAAAAAATTTTAATTTTCATTTTAATTATTTATTTAAAGTATTTTTTATTGATAAAAATATTTATTTTCATGTATACTTTAATAATTTAATAAAATATTTTTTACCTTTACCATTTGAATTAAATATTTATTCGCCAATAGTGGTATTCAGAAAAAATGTAAATAATTTTTACAAAAAAAATAATATTGATTATTTGGATATTACAAATATTTTTGATGAAAAAAAAATATTTTTTAAAAATATGCCAAATGAAATTGATATTCATATACCCATAAAATATTTTAATGAAAATAATTTTATGTTTGATAATATAATTTATTTAGTTGGAACAAAAAATAAATTATATATTGCTGATGCTAAAAAAAATATATTATATAGTAGAGTAAATAACTTTAATGAAAAAGCAAAAGAAAACTTAAAAAAATTTAATGAAGGAGCAGTTTTTGAAGAATTATTTCCAATTTGGGAAAAAGAAAATGGAAAACTTAATTTTAATGATGTATCGTATATTTGTATTATGAAAAAAATTACCTCCGCTGATTTATTTAAAGTTTTTCAACCTTATAACTTAAACATAAATAAATATAAATATTTATTTCATAGTACAATGATGAATGAAGAAGAAATTAATTCCAATATAATTATGTCAAGAGAAACATTTTTTTATATAATTCCTTCCTCTAAAAGCAAATATTTTGCCCAAGAAGAAAAAAGGAAATGTATAGTTTTTAAAATTAAAAAAGATATTAATAATTTACTTGATTTAACTTCAAGTATTGCAACTAATAATAATTTTACAAAATATATGATTGTAAAAGATAAAAATAAAAAAGTTTGGATATCTTATGATCCAATTGATGTATTAAATTATTATAAAAAAGGTAGTATTACTACCAAGTTTGATGATAACTTTAAATGTCTGACAATAAAAAAAGGAAATTTAGATAATCGACAATATTGTGATGCTTATGATTATTCTGGTAGAAGAAAATTACAAGAAATATTATTTAAAACAAGAAAATATAAATACAAATCCATCTATATTTCAAAAATAAATAAAGACATTTTAGAATATGATATATATAAAGTATACCATCCAGAAAATGTTCCAATCAACATAACTTGGGATTTTGATAAATTTATTCTTAAGGAATTAAATATTAATGGATTTTTTTATGTAGATTATGGAGATGCCATTGACGGAGGTGAAGTTTTATTAATAAATCCTGCTAAATATTTGGAAGTTTATGAAAAAAAGGAAAAAAGTTGTTATGAAACTTGATTTTTTAATTTTAAATATTTATTTTTATATTTAAGGTATTTTTGATAATATATATCTCCTCCAGTCATTTCAGAACTTCTTTTATAAATTACTAAATAACCATTTTTTTCTAATTCATCTTTAACGTCAGAATAATCTTTTTCAGTTACATTACTATCGTCATATTCTATAACTTTATCATCATTTATTTTATAATATATATAATGTCCGCTTGTTCGAGTATTACCTATATGTTTTATTATACCATATAATATATATTTTACTCCATCAATAGTGATCTCTTTATTGAGTTCTATTGTTTGATCTATTTTTTTACTTTCTCCAGTATCAAAATCCCAACTAAATCTTTTTAATTGTAATAATAAATATTTATTTTCAGTAGGTATTTTGATAGAAATATTTTTTTTTATATTCATTTTTATATTTGCACCTTTACCACATTTGTTATCTTCATCTTTGAAATCTTCTACCTCTTCTTCAGCCTGAAAAGCAGTTAATAAATCTGGAATATTATTAATACTATCATTAATGGATAAGGCTAAATATAATGATTTTTCTTCTTTTTTTGAAATATTTTTTCCATCTAAACAAATATTATTGGACATTTCGGTAACCTTAAAATATTCTAATCCTAAATTTATTCTCTTAAAAAAATTTTCCATACCTTCCAAAGAATCTTCCTGTAAATCATTTACAGCACCATCTTTATAAAATATAGGATTATTTATCTTTATATTGTCAGTAGCTGAATATAATTTATAAAAAATATCTATCACGTCATTATAATTGGTCTGTATATATTTATTTTGATTTTCTATTTTATATATTGTAATTGGCTGGTCTTTATGTGTAATTAATTCTTCAATAAAGTCAGGAATATATGATAACAATTGAATATAGGAACTTAAATAACAAATATTTCCACTATTTATTATACCTTTATGAGCCTTTGTTATATTCTCATTAATAGTTTTTACTAAATTATTAAAGTTTGCACTTTTAATCGATGTATCATTTATTGTCTCAATAGGACCAGGTGCAGGAACAGGAACAGGAGCAGGTGTAGATTTTGAAACATCAATCGGTAAAGAAATAATTGGAAGTAAATTATTTATTTGTTCAGTTTCACTTTCAGTTAATTTCTCATTTATAGCAATGTTACGATTTTTACGTCTCGATACTATTATTTTTGCAATTGTTTCTAACATTGGATTATTTATTAGTGCTTGGTTCATTTGAACTATTAAATCAACTATATCTTTATTTGGCGTTTGCATTTAAATATTATATATAATATTGATATAAAATATATTGCAAAATTCATTTTATATTTTTATAGCATCATTGTATTCTTCAAATTTATATATAAAATTATATTTTATCTTTTATTAGTTTCATTAAATTATTAAATACTTCATCATAAACTTCATCAAATGTGGTATTTTCTTTTATATTGAAAAATTTATTTATTTTAATATCTTTTTTTAATTCTTCATATATCGGATTGAATATATCATTAAAATAAATTTTAACTTTCTGATCATCTTCTTTATATGGTAACATTTTTTTCTCAATTAAAATATTCTTACATAAATTAGTATTCATACTAAAAAAATAACAAAAATCAAATTCAAAATCTATTTTAGAACCATCAAAGTAATTTCCATAAATAATTACACCTTGTGATTTTTTTTCATTAACATCTTTATTAAGAGCTATCCAATCGTAATTATCGGGATGTTCATATAATTTAAATTTTACATCAGAAACTATTTTTTCCACAAATGCATTTTCTTTTAAATAATCGTTTATATTTATTATTGGTAAATGTAAATCTTCAACCAATTCTTTTGCAATTTCCGATTTATTAGAACAAGGAAGTCCTAATATCAAAATTATAAATTGTTTATATTTTTTTATATATGCCTCTAAAATATTCATTTTATATAAATAACTATTTAAAAAAAATGAATATTTATAATATATAAAGATTTATATATATTATAACACTTATATAATGTTCAAAGAATGTATTCAAAATTTAATAGGAACTAATCAAACTATAAAAATAAATATGTTCAATGCATATAAATTATCAAATTTAAGCAACGATATTGATAAATTGACACTTGATGTATACTTAAATATACAAAAGGAAGACGAAATAAAAAAATTTATCACCGATTATTTTAATAATCTACCTATTACTTTACAAGTTTTACAAATTAATTTTAATATAGCTACAGATAATGATCTTAACAAAGAAATAATACTAAACATAATTAAAGAAAATCTCAAAATACCATTCAATTGTACTTTAATAAATACAATTGATGTTTATAATCCATATTTTAAAACAGCTTATGAAACAAAATATATAAAATATAGATTAGCTTATAATAAACTTAAAGCAATGCAAACTAAAACGGGATATTATGGTATAATTGATATCATAAATAACAAAAATCTTTAATTTATGTATTTTTTTATATTTATAAATTTTTATAAATAACATAAAAGATTTTTTATATAAAAACTTAAATCAATAATGTTCTTTCATTATTTAAGTTTATACACTATCAAAACCATTCGTTTTGGAATTTTTAATTATATTGTATTGACGCCTTTTGTAAGTAAAAATAAAGATAGATTATTATTTCATTCTTATTTAATTCTAATGATTATGTCGCATTGGTACTTTAATGATGACAATTGTTGCTTATCAATGTTAGAATTTTCATTAAGAAAAAAGATTTATAAAAATGTTTCAATGAAGGAATGTTTAACTTATAAAATATTAAGTCCTATTTATAAATTTAACAACAACAAAAATTTTAGTAAATTTTCTTATTTGGCTATGTCAACACTATTTGGTTTTACTATTTGTAAATTATTGTTAATTTAATAAACTTTTTTATATAATGAAAATATATATAAATGAGTTTATTAAATGATAGTATATTGACACTTATTACCGTTTTACATTTAATTGTATTAATATTTGTATTAATAGCACCTTTTTCAAATTCGAATTATTTATTGTCTTTACATGCAATAATAGTACCATTTATTTTACTTCACTGGTGGCTTAACAATAATACTTGTAGCTTGACTGTTGCTGAGAAATTTATTAGACAACAAGCTTATGGAGAAACAGCAAAAGAAGATGATTGTTTTTCATATAAATTTATTGCTCCAATTTATGATTTTAATAAAAATAATGAAGCGTATTCAACTTTCACTTATACATTTGCTTTAAGTTTGTGGGCTATTACAATTTATAACTTGTCTTGGAAATACAAAACAGGCGAAATAAATAAATTTGAAGATTTCTTCCATCTATAAGTTTATTCACATAAACTTGATGTAGAACTTGAATTAATTCCAATAGTTTCTTTCATTTGTTTGAACTTGTCGGCATTTATTGCCGGTTGTCGACTTCCTCCAGATTGTAATTTGTTTTTTCTGAATACATTTTTATCATATGATGACTCTAATTCTCTTAATTTTTGTTTTATTATATCCATTTTACTTGTACCAAATTTATTATTCACATCTGAAGTTGCAGAGTACATATTATTACCACCACCTACTTTATAATCAGAAGTCGCAGATAATGAAGTTGCAGAATATAAATTATTATTACCACCGCCTACTTTATAATCAGAAGTCGCAGATAATGAAGTTGCCGAGTATAAATTATTATTAGCTTGTACTTTATAATCAGAAGTTGCAGATAATGAAGTTGCTGAGTATATATTATTATTACCTTGTACTTTATAATCAGAAGTAGCAGATAATGAAGTTGCTGAATAGGTATTATTACCACCAACTTTATAATCAGAAGTTGCAGATAAAGAAGTTGCTGAATAGGTATTATTATTACCTTCTACTTTGTAATCAGAAGTAGCAGATAATGAAGTTGCTGATATTCTTTCTTTTTTCATATTTGGTTTGAAATCTGAAGTTTCTGACATTAAATTATTGCCTCCTTGTAATCCAAAAATATTTTTAATAGTAGTTTTTAATTCTGAAGTACTTGACATAGTTTGTTCACTTGTAGATAAATCTATTTTTTCTAATATTTTTTTTGATTTAATAAAACCTCCTCTTAAATTATCCATTTTATCTTTTGAATTTATTCTTGTGTCTTTATTAATAGAATTGTGACTTAGATCAAAATCTTCAGTTTTTAAATTTTCACTTTCGTCTATTACTGAAGTTTTAAAAATACTGGTTGATAAAGTATTATCTGATGAAATAGTTTTAAAACTACCTCCTTCTGACATAGTTTCTGTTAATTTAGGTTCTTCTTTACCTTTTGATTTAGCAATTACTAAATTATTTTCTTCATCTACTTTTAAGGTTATATTTTCATTATTGGATGTATTATTTAAAACAATTTCTATATTAAATTTTTTTAATTTGTAATTTTCAGATAAATCTTTTAATTCATCCATTAAATTTTCAACTTTAGTTTTTAATGTTTTATAAGTTTCTTCCATATAATATATATAATTATATATTATAATTAAATTTTTTTTAAAAATATTTTATTTTTTATTTAGTTTTGTCTCTATTGATTTAATTTCCTTTGTCATTTCTTCTAATTTTTTTAATAATTCTTTTTTGGTATCAGCATTTTTTGTTTTCAAAATTTCCTTTTTTAATTTATTAAAATTAACTCTTAAAGTAGAATATCTTGCTCGTAATTCTTCAGTATTATTTTTTGAACCAATTACACTTTCAATTAATTTACTATCCATTTTTTTTAAACCATAATATCTTACTTGTTTCATTTCTAAACATTCTTTCATTGAACCTAATCTATGTCCTTTTGGTATTGGTTGGCTTATACCACAAAAAATTTTAAGTTTTGGTTCTTTTTTTGATTTAGCGGTTTTTGAAACTTTTTTTGAAGTTTTCTTCGAAGTTTTTTTTGTTTCTGGCATTATATAACTAATTTATATAAAATATCTTTTCTATATTTAAAAAATTATATATTTTTATTACAACCGAATTATATCTTCAATTATAATATCTATTAATTCCTTGTGTTTTTTAAATTCAATCATTTCTCCCGTACTACCTATTTTATTTGATTGAATTACATATTGATATATTTTTTCATAATTATTCATTATTTTACTTTTATTTTGTGAATTTATTATTTTGTTTTTTTCAATTTGTCTAAACATACCATAAATTTTATACTTAATTTCAACCATAAATGTACATATTTGCATTTTTTTATCTTTATCAATTAAAATATCATCTGATGTTATATAGTTGAAATTTTTATTTAAATTTTCTAATATTTCCAAAACTTCTTTTTTATCCTTTGATATTTCATTTTTATCATCAAATATTTCTTTATTTACTCTTTCATTTGTTATTATTTCTTCAGTTAATGTTTTTTTTTCATCAAATGTCATTTTAGTTTCTGAAGTTTTAGTTTCTGAAGTTTTAGTTTCTGAAGTTTTAGTTTCTGAAGTTTTAGTTTCTGAAGTTTTAGTTTCTGAAGTTTTAGTTTTTAGAGTTTCATTCTGTGCAGTTTTATTATCAACTATAATATCTTGATTTGGTAAAACAAAATTATTTTTTATATTAGTTGATCCTAATTCATAATCATTATATGAAACTAATATATCCGATGAATTTTTTAAATCAATGGGTTCTTTTTTTTCAATTTTAACTTTATTTTCTATGATAATTACATTTCCAAAACGATTAGTTTCTTGTAATTCATTTGTATTTTCACTCTCTAAATCCGATAACTTAAATTTTGAAGCAAAAGACTTATTTTCTGCATAATTCATTAAATTATTATACCGATCAGACTCTGAATTTTTTTCTATTTTTGTATTTTCTATTGTTTTAAAAATTTTTTTCTTTTGATAAAAACTTTCATTTTCTTCATCTAAATTTACACTTTCAGAAATTAATTGTTCCTCTAATTTTTTTATATTAATTTTATTATCACATAATTCATTTATTTTTTCATTAAAATTATTTAATTCTTCTTCATCAACATTTTTAAATATATCAGTCTGTTTAGTTTCTTTTGTATCAATTATTTCTTTGTCAAGTATTATATTTTCTGGCTTAGTATCTGTTAATTGATAATCAATATTATCTTTATTCATTCCCAATTTCATTTTTATACTTTCTAATTTTTTTATTGAATCAATCATTTTTTTATTTGAATTATTATTTTGCAACTTTGCAACAATAGTTTCATTTTTATATTTTTCATCTTCTATATTCTCTATTTTTAAATATACTTTATCAGAATAATGATTTTCTATTAAAATAAATATTAATGCATTTATCGATAAATTTACTACTGATTTTACTTTGATATTACATTTACACTCATTTAAATGTATATTTTTATTATTTTTTGCACTTATTTCATCACACATATTAAAAAAATAACAATCATTAGTTTGAATGAAAAAATTAACAATATTTTGTAGAGCATTATTGCCATATTTATTTAACATATAAACTGCATCTAAATTCATTACTTGAATAAAAAATTTTTCAGATTTTTCTGAATTAAAAATTAATTTGTCATTATGATTTTTTTTAAAATATTTTCTAAATTTATCATATGATTTTATATTATACTTATTTTTTATATATTGTTCATCATATATATAAGAGTTATTTGACATAATGCATAATTTTTCAATATAAGTTTTATGATTAGATAAATTCATTAATTTATTAAATGTATTTTTAATATATTTTATATAATAAGTTTTTATTTTTTACTTATTCTTTTTTATAAGGTTGCAATATATCATATTCAATATCTAAATCATTTATAATTTTACAAATCTTTAATATTTTTTTTTCAAATATTTTTAAATTTTCTTCTTGAATAAATAAAATTTTTAATAAAATAACTAATTTATTGTCTACAGACAATTCTTTATTTTCTTCAATAAAGTTTATTTTTATTGATTTTATTTTTTTTTTATTAATTTTTTTATTTTTTTTATTCTCAAATGTATATTCTGATGCAATGTTGTTAAATTTTACTTTGTTTTTTGAATTGCTTGTTGTAAATTTATATAAAAATTCGTCAAATTCATTTTTATTTTTTATATTAATAAAATCATCTTGTGTTAAGTTTGATAATTCTGTTTCAATATTTAGATATTTATTCTTTAATAATTCTAAAAGTATATTTTCTAGTTCAATTTTAAAATTTATTTTAATACTTGTAAAACTTATATTATTATTTATAAAATAACTTATTTTATTTTTAATACAAACATCAATCAATGAATCAATTAAATTATTTATTTTTTCAAAAGATTTTTGTAAATTTTCTTCTTCTAAATTTTTTTTTATTTTATTTATGAAGTTGTTTATAATTAATTTTAAATTAGTTTTTTCAAAATTTAAAATATATAAATTTATGTCATTCATATATTATTTATAATAAACATTATTAAACAAAAAATATTTCTCAATAAGCGTAATAAATTATACAACTTATACTCAAAGCCAACATTATTAATTTAGCATAATCATCTAAATATTCCCAATAATTCAAAACGCTATAAATTAACATAGTCAATGAACCATAAGTTAAACTTTTTCTTAAAACATAATTTCCATTATTTTCACGAGTTATCCATATAAAAGCAATTACTAAACTCATTATACTTATGAAATAAACTGTCATTACATAACTAGAAATTTTATTATCTTCTTCCGAAGATGACGAAAGCATTTCTGCTAATTTATTAATAAATAAAATATATAAAATAGTCAATAAAACTATAAAGATACCATTATAACTTTTTGGCTTAAATTCTTGTTCTATACCAGAATTTTTTGTATTAGAAAGACTTTTAGAGAAATTTTCTTTATTTGTATTATACTTTGTATTTTTATTGTTTTGATTATACGAATTATAATTCATTATAAATATAGTTTATAAAATTTAATTTATTGTAATTTTTTTATCCAAAAATTTACTTATAATATCACCATCTAAATAATTTATAATTTCATCAATAGTGTCAGAATTTATTCCTAACTCCATTATGGAATAAATCAATTTACTTTTGTAATCTTGATAATTAGCGAATAAATTTTGATAAAAGTTATCAAAATATATATTCGAACTATTAATACTTTCTAATTTTAAAACTGTATAAAAAATATTTGAGTAGTATTCTGCCAACTTATATAAATTTGGATCTTTAGTCATACCAGTTCCCATAAATTTAGCTATTATTAAAAGTACATATATAAATTTTGTTAATATTTCGTCTACCCAACAACTATAACAATTTTTATTGCAAGAACCTAAATATTCAATATCTGTTTCTGTTTCTTTTTTTTCAATATCATCATGAAGATTCCAAACTATTTGTTCTGCTGATAATTCAGGATTTGTTGAATTTTTATGTTTTTTTTCATAATAAACAATATCATTTATAAATGGTGTTATTTCTAATATTAAGTTACTCAAATTATCATTAATTTTTTTTCTAATTTGATTATTTGAATCTACTCTTGAATTAAGATATTCTACATTATTGGCTATATTGTTAAATAAAAACATTATACTTTCATTTGATATTTTCTTACCAGAAAAAATTTTATTCTTTACATTTATAAATAGATTCATTAATGCACTTGATATATAATAACCATGAATTGAAATATTATTATTTTTGCAATTTCTGTTCATTTCAGTCAAAAATAATATTCCTATAATATAATCTAAATAATTCAAGTTATTCATCAATACTTTTTTGGCCTTATTCCATTTGTTGTCCTGATTTATTTGTAATTCTATAAATTTTTTTAAACCATCTTTATATAAACTTAATTTATTATACTTTAAAAAATTATTCTGCATAAATTATAATTTAAATGCAAATAATTTTAATTTATATTAAACATATTTTTCGTTTATTCTAAACTAATAACTCTAGAGAATGTGAAGAACGAGTTATTGCTGTATATAGACATTTAAGTCTTTCTGGTTGATTTGGATTATCAAATATATCCATTATATCAATAAATACATTCTTGAATGTAGAACCTTGACTTTTATGAACTGTTATTGAATATCCGTAATTTAATTGAGCAAATATATCTATGACATTTGTTTGCCAATCTTTCCATATTCTATTAATTTTTTTATCTATTATATTTATATATTCCGCTTTTATCATATTAAAACTAGAATTATCTGAACTTTTTGGAACTTTTAAATCCTCAATCATTTTATAACACCCATTCTTTAGTTTTATCATTTGTTCCTCAAAATAATCCTTTAAAGTACTATATTCTTTTTCTGAACTATGATGTATCGATATAATTTCATAAATAGGTGCATTATTATCTTTTAATTCTGATATTTTTTGTACTTCCATAAAATAAACATCCATTGTTGTTTCTAATAATTTTTTATTTATTGATGTAATAGTTTTAACAAATTTCATAGAAATATCTTCTGGAATATCTGTACTTTTTAAATTCTTAATCTTTTCAAAATTAAATTTATCTTGTTTTATATTATGTAATTTTATTTGTTCAGATGTGTAAAAACTAACTATACTATTCTCATATTTTACTTTTTCACTATCATTGTTATTTTCTATAATATTTTGTTTTACAATTCTGTGAAAATCATTAAAAATAAGAATTTCTCCTAATTCATATTTATTCAAATCCTTTTTATTAAACATTTTTTGTCTAATATAATCATTGTATTTATTGCATTTCTTATTTGTCCAAGCCAAAATAATATTATTATTCATACTATCATTGTCCAATACATTTTTATCTATACCTTGTCCCTTAACTAATTCAACAAACTTATTTAACCATTTATCAACTAATTTCTGGGAATGCAAAATTATTCTATCATCTATATGATCCGATAAATAGGGCATGTCATCATCTTTATTTGATGCTATCCACTCACGATGTTTTTTTGACAATTGCATGATATTTTGAGATTTTGTTCGAATAATTTTCTCTAATGTTAATGTTCTTATTTTTTTTGTAAATATTTCTGAATTTTGTTGATTGACTGGTGGAAGTTGAAACATATCACCTGTATAAATAATCTTTAATTTTTTATTTTTTTCTTTTTTTATTTCTATTTCTATATCATTTATTATCTGATTATTTAACATAGAACATTCATCTATTACTACTAAATTATAAATTGACCAATTAGTTTCAGCTCCACCTTTTGAATAATTTACTTCTCCGTTTGTATCAACTAATTTTTGATAGTTTAATAAACGATGTATAGTCATAATATCAATATTGCTTGATATTGTTGTTTTTTCACTAGTTCCGAATAATTTACTTTTAGCAATTGATAAAGATTTGTGAGTAGGAGTTGCAATTACTATTCTATTACAAATTTTGTTTTTTATTACATCATTTATAAATTTACTAACAAGTGTAGTTTTTCCAGTTCCTGCAGCAGATGTCAAAAGAATTTGTTGTTCTTTATCTACTTTTATAAATTTTATTAATTCATCGTATACTTTTTGTTGTTCTTCAGTCAAAGATATAGATGTAGATGGTGTATTTTCCTTATTATTCATAGTATTATATTATTAATATAAACATATTTATATATAATTTCAATTTTTTGTTTAAAAGTAAAAAAATATTTTTAAGAAAAGTTATACTAAAAATAACTTTTCTAAATTATTTGATATAGGATTAGTAATATGAATAAATTTATACTTTTTCAAGTCATTATTAGTTAATTTATCTTTAATATGACTTTTTGTAAAATCAATTCTTTTGATTATGTCTCCTTTAAACATGTAATTATCTGATATATTTTCTTCAATTGTTATTTTTTCTTCAATTAATTTTTGATGCAATACTTTTATTTTATTTTTTACTTCTTCTAGTATAGAATTTAAAGATTGGCTTGTAATTAATCTTTGTTTAATGTAATCATCGATTGTACCATCAAGTTGTTCCATAAAAATATAAATTAAATTGTCTTTAACATATATGTCATATATTGTTGGTCCAAAACCTTTGTTACTTGCAATTTTATTAACTTCAATAAAATTCTTTAATCCTTCTTTATCAAATTGATTATCCATTACTTTAACAACAATTTCTTCATGTTTGAACTTTGCTTTGTAGATTTTGCCATCTACGCCTTCACCTATCAGTTTATCTTTATATATAATATATTGTTCCATTATAGAATCACAAATAATTCATAATATACTAATATTATTTTTTTCAATTTTTTTAAATTTATTCTATCTTTACACCATCTAATAAATATTCATTAATTTCCATTCCACAATAATCAGCAGGATTAATACGATAATTAGTTATTTTGTATATACCAATTTTATTTGCTTGAACTAATAAAAATTTAAAAATTTCTTTAAATAGAGGAGTATGTCCATATTCAGAACACATTACATGTGCCATCTCGTGTAAAACTACATACATTATGGTGTTCATATCGTGTATATCATGTAAAACTTTACTTCTTAAACAAAATACAATTTTTTCACCTTTATTTATTGTATAAGAAGTATATTTTTCATCTTTTGGTGTTTCCATAATATAAATTTTTCTAGTTCTTTTTACCAAATCTTTAATAGATGATGCGTTTTCTGGAAATTTATCTATATTCTTTTGCAGATAATCAATTAATTTATTCATATTAGCTTTAATTACAGCCAGTGTATTTGCTGCTTGACTCTTATCTGACATATTTCTAACCCAATAATAATCATTATCAAAGGTTGCTTTTTCATAAATCAAATTATCATCAGTGTATAAATTTATATAAACAAAATATAATATTAAAAATATTAATATAAGCGTTAAAATTATTTCTTTCATCAAAATCTATTATAAATATAAAATAGATATAATTATATTAAATGTATATAAATAATTAAAATGGATATAAATAATTAATAAAACTTTTTTTTATTTATATAATTATATTATAATATTAAATGGGCTCAAGTGGTTCTACTCCAGAAAATCCTGATACTACAGTTGGCAATGTCAAAAAATTATTTAACATAGAGGATGAAAAAGATATTTTGGAAAGTTTAAATATTTCAGAATTACACCAAAATGAAAAATTACCATTACCTATAATTGGTGGTAATGAAGAAAAAGGCGAAGAAGATGAACTAGATATCGATTTTAACTTAGTCGGTGGTGGCAAAAAACAAGATCCCAGATTTGTTGCTAGAAGAAGACGTTATCTAAGACACAATGTTTTCAAAATTTTAAATGAACTTGAAGGAAAACAAAAAGGTGGTAATGCTGAAGAAGAAGAAAGATATTTATCAACTAGTTCTGATGATACAGCCATTAAACAAATCAAAGAAATCATTTTAAAGGAAGTCAATAAAATTAATACTGACGGAAATATGCAAAATGGTGGTGGTTGTGGATGTGATGGTAAAAAAGATGATGAACAAGATGGTGGTGCAAAAAAAAGAAAAGCTAAAGCAAAAAAAGGCAAAAAAAATTACAAAGGAGGCGACAGAAAAAAAGCTGCTGATAGAAAAGATGATAGTTCCAGTTCTAGTTCCAGTTCTAGTTCAAGCTCTGATGAAGATGATGATACTGAAGCATCTTATAAATCAAGTTTAAATCAATCAGAAAGTTCTTTACGCACTGAATCAGAAGAAAGTGAAGAAGAAACTGAAACTAATAATTCAGATGGAAGTGAAGAAGAATCTGAATCACAAAAGGGCGGATTGTCTATTTTTCCCTTCAACTCATCTGAAGTTAAATCAAGTGTCAGTGAAAAGAAAAATATGCGCATGATTCGCAGAAAAATATAAATTATATAATTTTCTTAGAAAAATAAAAAAATTTTTTTATAGTTGTATTCATAATCATAATTCAATAGTTAAAGATGGTTTTGTACTCTTTGGTTTAATAGTCGATTCTACTTTCTTTTTTTGTTCAAAATTTATTTTATTAAAAGTAAGTTTCTTTTTATTTTGTTCGGGTTTTTCTTTTTCTAAACCTTTTTTCAAACCTTTTTCCAGATCTTTTTCCAGATCTTTTTCCAGGTTATTATCGAATATGTCTTCTTTCTTCTTACTTTTTGATACCAATATAGTTTCTTCAACTTCTTCTTTTTCTACATCCTGCTCTACCACATAATCATAAATAGATGATATATTTTTTCTTCTATTTATTTCTTTATTAATATAATTTTGAAATAATTTTTCTGGATTACGTGCAATTTGTTCTAAAAATTGAATACTTGGTTTCATAATTTGATTTGTTATGTAAAACAAATAATCCAATTCTAAATTATTGTCTAATACATATTTAGGATCTTCAATTCTATCACCTTGCAATAATACTTTACCTTTAGGTACTACATATACATATGGTATTCGGTCATTCATTTCTGGACTATTACCAGGATCTCTTTTTTTTATTCGTTGACATAAAGTTACATGTGCTAATGACGAATCAATATCATCCCAAGCCCAAGAACCTTTTGTTCCTGCTAATATTTTTGTTTTCTTTCCTGTAGTTTTATCTATGGTTTCAGTTGTAGTTAATTTTGCTCCTTTATATTCACCTCTTAAAGTTTTTGTAATAATAAATTTATCTATACCATAAGAACCTCGCAAAATTTTTTTAATTAATGCTCTCGTATAATCTATTGCACCTTGATTACTTCGTTCATTCAAAATATAATTGACAATGCCTCCAACTACTATCTTAACTATTTTTGCATTGTCTCGACGTTTTAATACAATACCCATACTCTTTTGATAATACTTATTTACATCAGTTTCATATAAATTTCCAACATAACGTTTTTTAGAAAGTAATACAAGAGGCCATAAAGTTTTTTCATAAACTTGTTCTTCAGGTTCTGGTAAAATCTTACAAATGGTTGCTCCTGCTAGTTGTCCTAATTCAATACACATTGATAATGCTTCTTTATCTGTTTTAATATCTAATGTCTTTTTATCGTGAATTTTCATAGTAAAGAAGACACTATCTGTATTTTTAACTATAAGCGAACCAACACCTGCTTGAAAATGTCCAACATCTGTTTCCAAGTCATAAACATAATCATTTATATAACCAAAATCTGTAATCTTTATAATATTATAATTATTGCTATTATCTAATTTATTATTACTATATTTAATAGTAAATCCAGAAAGTTTCTTTTCTATAAATGCATTGTAACCTGCTTGTTTGGCATAATAGTATATAAGTGAAGCATGAATATTTGAATTTACATTGATTATATATTCATCATTTATATTTTGACCATTAAAATTTTTAAAATATTCCTTCAAATATTTATTTGAATAAACATCTTCAAATTCAAATTTATCATTATGTAATAATTTTTTTCCAATTTCACATTTGTTTGGTTTAATTTGATTTCCATATTCGTCTAATAATGAATGATCTTCTGTAACTTTAACATAGCCATTAGGAGTTATAATTTCATAAATTCTTTTATTAGTTTTATGTCTAATGATTCTTTTAATATTAGCCCATCCCTTGTCTGTCCATACTTTAAATTTTACATTACAATCTTGTTGTTTATCTCTCAATCCTTGAACATCTGATTTAAATTGGTCATATTTAAACCATCGTTCTCCTATATCTTTAATTTCTTTAATTATTACTTTATTTTCAGAATTTAACAATAAAATAGACGTGTCTCCCGTTACTGAATCTCCATAAATAATTTTTGGTTTTACACCATAATTTTCATTTAAAACAGAATTAACTGTGTTTTTAAAATAATCTATAAAATCTTGCATAGTCTGTCTACCTTGTCTTGGTTCATTAAACTTTTTATCAGGTGTATAGGTATAAACAGATGGATAAACTTCTTTCAACATTTCATTTTGACAAGTAAATAATTTTTCTGCTTCTATTTGAAATTTTTCTTTGTCATGTATTGCAAGGTTTACTAAATTACCAAATGGACCTTGAATAAAATCTCTTGAAAATTCTAACATTTCACGTCCTGTTGCTGTTGTTGATGCTGCTAATTCTTTCATATAAATTGCTGAGGTAGAAGCACCAAGTAATCCATACAATCCATTGGCAGTTACTTTATAAGCTAATTGTAAACCATCATAAATATTCTTTAAGAACTTATCTTCTGATTGTTCCATTAATTTCTTTGTAGCACTTCGTTTATCCAATAATTCTATCAAAATTAAACATAAAATACCTCTAGTTCCATCTTTCTTTTTTGCATATCTACAAGTAGTTGTTGTATTGTCATTATTTCTAAATGTTACTGTTTGATAATTGTAATCTGGTAAATTATCGTATTTTGGATCTATTACAATACATTCATGTGAAATATTTCTATAAATCATAGATCTTGGATATAAACTTGCATAATCTAATACTGGTATAGGTTCATAATGTACACCTTTCACTGGAGGGAAAACAGTAGCTCCTTCATAACCAACTTTTTCTTCATCTTCATCTTCTGATGATTCTTCATCATCTTTGTTTTTTTTTACTTTATGATAGATGGAATCAAAACCTGGAATATCTTGTTTTTTTGTGTTATTCTGACTTATTTTTGGAATTAAATGTTCCATATCTCTACATTTTTTAGCTACTAAAGATAAAATTTTTGGACCTTGGCCTCTCATAAATATATAAGATAATGGAACACTACAAACATTTGACATACCTATATTGTTGTTAAGAATTTGTAATTTTTCCATAAGTTTTGTTACCAATACACAATCTTGAATACAATATTTTGCTATAATAGCCCTATCTTTATCTGTTCCTTTAAACATTTTAAACATATCTTTAGCAGATACATCATCTTTGGCGTGACACCAATATACTTTATTGGGAGCTTCAAATAACTCATCGGGAATTATACCATCAATTGTTATTTTCTTTTCTTTTTCATCTATGTTTAATATTTTATATTTTTCATCATGTTTATTATCTGTTAATCCATCATTAAATGTAATATTTACAAATTGATCTTCTTTAATACCATATGTGCTTGTAGTTTGTAAAATTGATGTCTTATTTTCTTTATTAACACTTCTACCTTTTATTGGTTCTTTTATAAAATGTGCTGCTACATTATCTAATTTATAACTATCTAATTTAAAATCTCTTTGAGCAACTTTCATCAAATCTATAATGATTCTTCCACCCATCGATATATATTTTAATAAGTTGTCACCTAAACCTGAAGAAGATAATTCTTTTACTTTATAAGGAGCTTCTTCACCTATTATTTTAGATAACTTTAAAAAAGATTCCACAAGAGGTTTTTTTGTCATTTGTTCTATTTTTTTCGCTCTTTCATACATATATTCAAAATCAAAACCATTTATATTATATCCAGTTATTACATCTGGATTCATCTTTTGAATAAGTTTTGTCCATGCTAGTAAAACATTTCTTTCTGATTTATATGATTCAATATCCACATCTTTTAGTGCTTCTATTTTTTCACAACCTCCTAACGTAATCATATGTTTATAAAAGGGTTCTGATTCTCCGTAATAAGAAAATACAGTTCCTATTTGAATAATCGGGTCTGATTCATTAGTTGCTTGTGGAAAATTTCCCGATTCACTCATACATTCTATATCAAAAGATGCTACAATAAATTTTTGAATCGAATTATCATCACAAGGGTTCAATTCCATCCAATTAGTGCTTATGTTATAATCACAAAATGATACATCATCTATTTTTTGATAATTATCTATTTTTACCCAACCACATGCATTAAGTTTTCTTATATGCATACAACGAATAAATGGCTCGATATTTGATTCAAATAGTTGTAATTTTACTGGATTTTTAAATATAGTAGATGATGCTATTTTATTATTTTCGATCCATTTTTCAAACCCTTTATATGACATCATATTTTTAAAAATTAATCTTACAAATTTAAAATTTTGATATCCTGTAAATCCATAAAATTTTTTTCTTTCTACTATGTCAAATTTTATCAAGCCTTTATTTATATATTCTCTGTTTATTTTACTTTTAATATAGTTTAATAAAGTCATTGTTTTTACTTGAGACCAATCTTTAGGTATCTCTATGTAAAAGAAAGGTGTATAACCATCAACACGAACACATACTGATTTATTATCTTTTGTTCTTCCATATAATCTTATTTTATATTCTAAATCCTCAATTTTAGATTTTTTTTTGTTTTGGTCATAATCCAAATCATCTATATCATCTAAATCATCACTTTTATCATTTTTATCAGATGCTTCATGATATTGTTCCCATTCTATTATTTGAAATGTTATTGGTTTCATTATAGTATGTATTATAGTTATAATTATATATTAAGTAATTTTCATTTTTTTTTGAAATATATATAAAATATATAGGCATTATATTTATTATAAAAAATGAATAATAATATTATAATTGAAAAAGAAAATTTAGTAGATAAAGAAAATCAAAATAATTTAGAAAATACAAACGAAATAATTTTTGATTGTGAAAACAATAATGAAAATATCAATAACGAAAATTACATAAATAATGACCCTTGGGATGATTCAATTAATGATAATCAATTTATTCTAAATAACAAAATAATTAGAATTTTTCCACAATTAAAAAATCCTAAAAATTATTCAAATATTAAAATAGATGATGAATCTTTAACATACATTACAATTAGAGAAATTGCAGACCTAACATCTAAAATTATTTGTCACCATTTAATAAAATTTAATATTAATCCTCAACGAATAAAAATAATTGATTATACTGCTGGAGTTGGAGGAAATGTTTTATCATTTAGTAAATTTTTTAACAAGGTTTATGCTATTGAAATAAATAAAAATAGATATGAATATTTAATTAATAATGTAAATGTTTATGAATATGAAAATATTTTATGTATTAATGATTCTGCAATTAATTTTAATAATAAATTTCTTGTTGATATTAATCCAAATGTTATTTTTGTTGATCCACCTTGGGGAGGTAATAGTTATAAAGAAACAGATTGTTTAAGATTAAAATTAGGCGATGTTCCTATAGAAAATTTAGTAATAGATATATTTTCAAAACTATATGAAAATATAATTAAAAAAGATAATCTTACTATTGAAATTAATAATAAAAAAATTTATAAAACAAATATATTTCATAATAAATTTGTTGTTTTGAAATTGCCAAAAAATTATGACATTGAATATTTTTATGAAAAAATTAAAAATCATAATATTCCAGAACATACTATAAATTCTTATTTGTATATTTTAAATAAAATGTTAATTATTGTTTGTGAATTTTTTAGTATCATTAATTAGTATTTTCTTGTTCATACATTAAAATATAAGCATTTGACGTATCTACCATTTTATTAGTATTTCTTGAAACGTGAGAATCATCAAATCTGTACCAAGTCTCATTATCTACAATACAAAGACAATCAGCTGTATAATGTCCACCATTCATACTTCCCATATGATTCGAAAATCCTTTTAAATTATATTTTCTATTAATTTTATTTTCAGTCAACATTGTTTCATCACAATATGGAGATAAATCAATTGTTAATGGTATATCAACTGATAAATTGTTTTTTCTTATTATGCCATTAGGCAATATTTCAAATCTTTTAAGTTGAATAAATAATACAGAAGGAGTTCGCCATATTTTACAGGTTTTATTTATTTCTCTATTAACATTACATACTGAACATTTATAATTATCAATAGTTTCTGTTTTTACAAGATGTTCTAATGATTCTTGCAATGAATCTTTAACATATAATTGAAGAATTGGTGTATTTTCATAACTTGAAGTTATATTTTTACAATCGGAACATTCTACTTCATTAACTAAAATACTTTGAATTTGATAAATGAATGGATTGTATTGTTTTTTATAAATATCAATTAAATATTTTAAACCATTATATTTTGAAATTACAGATGAATGTGTTTTTCTATAGTTATTCAAATACTCTATAATTGATTTTTTTTCTTCTACAGATTCTGAATTTTTCATTCTCTTTCTACACTCATCAACTAATTCAATGTAATTTATTATTTCTTGAGGAATATTATTAATAGTTGGTTCAGTTTCATGACCCGTCTCCTCTATTATCATATCAAGAACATGAATAATAAATTCGTGTGCATCTTGTTGTGAATAACCTCTAAATGCCGAAATTTTTTTATCAAGCGTTTGTTTAAATGATTGTGGAGTTATTATTGATGTACCTTTATTAATCATTGTATCAACAATTTTAGCAATTTCAAAAGTTATGCTATTTGTTTTTTGTTGTTCAATAAAAATTTTACTTATCGAAACTTCATCATCTGGACCTAATCCTAATCTTTTTCTTTCATCTCTTGCTGCTTTTACAATTAATGTTTTTTCCAAATAATGTTCATAGTCGCCTTCTTCAATTTCGCTTTCGTTATCTTTATCAAATTTCTTTTTTTTTATTAAAAAGGAAATTAATGGTTTACAATGAAGCAATAATTGTAATATTGAATTCATATAGCAAGTATTACCAATATTACGTAATCCACATTTACCTAACTTTGGAATATAATCTTCAACACTTTTTTCCATATTCAGAACTTTATCTTATAATATATATTATAGGTATATAGTAATTAAATCAATTTTTTAATATTTCAACTTTTATATATATCCTTATATATATATATCCTTGTATATTATGAGTATTTCTAATAATTTTGCTAATGTCAAAGTTAAAAATAAAGAAAATGAATATATTGTAAATGAATTTATTAGATACTACAAATTTATTTATTCTAATTATACCACTACTGAAAAAACATCAAAAGAAATATATTATAAACTTGCTACAATAAAAAGAGTAATTGAAACAATTGCTAAAATATCTAAAAAAATTATTTCTGGCAATGACCTAGAAAAAATTAAAGGAATTGGACCTAAAACTATTGCAAGAATTAATGAAATCATAAAAACCGGTAAATTATCTGAAATAAAAGAAAAAGAAAAACAATATGAATCAATTACAGAGCTATCTACTATTTATGGAATTGGACCTACTAAAGCATCCCTATTTTATGAAGAATTTAAAATTAAATCAATTAAAGATTTAATTAAAGCAGCAAAAGACGGCAAAATAACTTTAACACATCAAATGGAATTAGGTATAAAATACAAAAATAATCTTGTTGAAAAAATACCTCATGAATTAATAAAGTCTGCTGAAAATAACATTATTGAAAAAATAAATTCTATTGATGAAAATATAGTTGCTGTAATTTGTGGTTCGTTTAGAAGAAAAAAAGAATTTTCATCAGATATGGATATCCTTTTAACACATCCTAAAATTACAGCAACCAATAATAAACAAGGTTTATATCTTGATAAAGTTGTTGAAGTATTAGATAATTATTTTATTATTGACAAATTAACAGAATCATCTAAAAGACATTTTCAAGGTTTCGCTACTTTTAAAAATATTGTAAAAGAATATAAAGGGTTTGATGTAAAAAAAAATGTTATAAGATTAGATATTATAATAGTTCCATATTCCAGTTATTATACTGCATTAATGCATTTTACTGGTTCTGCTGTTTTTAATCAAAAAATGAGATTACATGCTAAATCTATGGATTTAAAATTATCCGAATATGGATTATTTAAACAAGTCAAAAATAAAGAAGTACCATTAGAAATTAATTCAGAAGAAGATATCTTCAACAAATTATTACTAAAGTATATTCCACCTGAAAAAAGATGATATGTTTTTTAAAGATTTAATATCTTAATAATGCTCTTTTTATTAATTACGGAACAATTTTTACTTAAATCTGCAATTAAACACAATTCTTGATTTTCTAATGCTTCATATAGTGTTATATTATTTATAATAATATTACCATCTATAGTATCTTTTAAAACATCACATTGAACTTTACTACCCTTTATAATTTTAATTTTATTATTTTCATCTCTTATTCCCAAAGAAAAACTACAAATATTATTTTTATCTTTTATATCAGTATCTACTTTTAAAGTTATCGAATAATTTATAATGTTGTTATTTTTTCTAAGTTTGATAAAATTAATGCTATCTTTACTATCAGTTATTTCAATAGATGTATCGTAGTTATTATTAAATAATAAACCCACATATTTTTTTGATGAACTATTAGAAATTGGTGAATGTATTCTATAAGTTTGTATTTCTTCTTTTCTTGATTTACTTTGATTTTCTAATTTTTTTATTTTATTTTTTAAATTATCTAGTAATTTAGTTAATGGATTATTGCTCATTTTTATATTATAACTCAATATTATAAATTATTAGGTTTTTTATTTATATTTGAAATATCATTATTTAAATTATATATTATTTTTTTATGTATTTTATCATCTAAATCCAAATGATATATAGTTGATATATTTAAGCTATAACTTCTAATTAATTCATTTTTTGCTTTATCTAAACCTCGTGCATAATATCTTATAAACGTCATATATAAATTATTTTGTTCATCTGTCTTTAAATTTGGAAAATCTTCTTCAAAATTATTTATTATATAGTTATTAATTAATTTTATTACTTGTTCATCATCTTCTATTTTTTCAACTAACTCTCTTGTATCTCTATTCATATTTTTTAATGTTTCATATTCATAATATAATTTTACCTCTAAATATAAAAAACACCATGCTAAACAAAATCCACCTGGATCACCATATGATTTATTTTTTTCATTAAATTCATCCGAACGAATTTGAAAACCAGGATAAGATTGAATAAAAATAAATTTATATTCTAATTTATTGGCAAGTTCTTCTTCTAAAACACGATTTAATTCAAAACAATTTGCAAAATATATTTCCCCATAAGGTTCAAATCTTTCAATTGTTCTTTTTAAATTATCAACTAATATTAAATTTGCATGTCTTATATTTCCCTGTATTTTATTTGTAGCAATTATTGATAGTTTTATATATAAAAATCTTTTTGATTTTGAATATAATTTTATTAAATTTATTAATTCGGAATGAATAAAATAATTATTTTTATCTTTCCAAATTATTAAATGTGGTAAAAACTTATTAAAATTATAAAAATAAAACTTTATTGTTCCTAAAATATCCTTATCGTTATTCGATAGAATTAAATTATTCACTTCATTTAAATAAATTGTATTATTTTCCTGTAAAAATGGTATCATCACATCATTTCGTTTTATTATGATATAAGTATAAATCATATTATGTAGTGAATCAGAAATAAAAACTCCATAATGTGTCTGTTTTAAATATTTTTTAATATCGAAATTATAAACTATTGGTATAATTTCTATTTTATCATTTATGGTATAAGTAATTTGAGAATCAATTATATATTTGCTATCTAAAATAATATGAACATCATTTTTATATTTTTCCAATATCAATTCATAAATATTTTCTCCGTTTATATTTTGTTCAAAAATATCAAAATAATTAATAAATTTCTTTATTGTAGTTTTATCCAAATCAAATAACTTTAATAATTTAAACAAAATATTCTCATTATACATGTCTTTTAGTTTATTAATATTGCTTTTAGACAATATTTTAAATATCAATTCAATCATATTTGGCGTCATAGTAGTTTCATCTAAATTATCTAATAATATTAAAATTGAATTTTCTTCAAAATTTATAAAATATATATGTTCTATTCTATCAATTAAATAATTCAAACTTTTAAAATTATCTTCTAAAATCAAATAATCCACACAAGTATTGTTATTTAAATCAGGATATATATCTAAATTTTTTGGATTAATATATTCTAAAATTTTTTGTAATATATCTTTATTAGTTATTTCTCTACATAACTTTGTTATAATTAAAAAAATTTCTTCTTTATCTAGTTCATAAATTAACTTTAATATTTTTATTATTGGAATAAGTTTTTTAATTTGAATTTCATAATTTATATTAATCAATTCAATACATAAATCCACAAAATTATAGTTATTTGCATCTACTTCTGATAAAAGTCTAATTTTAAATTGATAATAATTTTCAATAATATTGTTTTTTTTAGTCTTCAATAATTTAATTATTAATGGATAAAATTCTTCATATGATACCAAAGACATTAAAAAATTTTTTTCATTTCTGTTTTTAAATCTTAAAATTCTGACATCATATTCTATAAGTTCTTTTAGTATTTTAAATTGCGAATTTTCTAATAAAATATTAAGAGAGTTCTTTCCTAATTTATTAGTTATACCCAATACGTAATTATTATTCTTAATAAATTCAAAATCTTCTTTTCTATTAACCAATTCATTTATATTTTTTGTAATAAAACAATCGACTAATGATATCTTTTTATTAAAAATTTTTAATTTTGTTATATCTTTTTTATCAGAAATATTATTTTTATTTATATCTTTTTGCTTATTCATATATTTTCTTAATTTATAATATTATCTTATAAATTAAAATGTTAAAAATAGAATCTTTTTATTTAAAGAATCTTGTTATTTAAATAATGTTTTTATTTAAAGAGTCATTGCATTTGAAGTTGTGCAAGCAGAGAACAACATACCATTTACATTGAATGCAACTAAAGCACTGAGTAATAATAAGATTTCGAGAGATTCAAACCAGTTAGGAGATTGATTTAAAGGAGAACCAGAATTTGGTACTAACTTTAATAACAAAAGATAAATTAAAACAGTGAGGATAGCGTTTGTAACACCACATTTCCAATCTAAGGATAAAGCCATTATATATATTATTATATATACAAAAAAAACTTTTCAATAATTAATTATTAAATTAATAATTTTATTAAAAAAATTAAATCTATATTTTTTTATATTTATTATAGTTTTATAAGTTTATTTTTATTTTTTTTTATATTTAAAACTTCTATATAAATGATTTCAGATATTATAATCAATCAAAACACTCCAAAAGAAAATATTAGTTTAAATACTGAAGAAACTATAGTTATCAATTCTATTAGTGATTCAAGTATTACCATTGAACAAAACCAATCTTTAGTAAATATTTTAAATCAAAATAAATTGGTTGTAACACCTGTCATAGAAAAAATAGAAATTGAATTAAATACACATGACAAACTCTATAACTTTTTACTTGGTGAATTAACATTATTAAAAAATAATTTGCTAGAAAAAGATAGTTATATTTCAAATTTACAACAACAAATTGAGGAACTAAATAATAAATTAAATAAAAAAAGTAGTGTTGATATATTACTCAAATTAAAAGAAAATTTAATCAATAAACATTCCGAATTAAATAACGAAATGTCTAATAATTTACAAAAAGAAGAAATAAAAGAAGAAACAAAAGAAGATTCAAATAATTTGGATATGCAAATAAATGACAAAAATACAAATGTTAAAATTGCGGATGATTATATAAGTTTAAAACCTAAGAAAAAACCAAGTGTTTTAAGAAGAGGTTTTTAATTTTTTTTTTCAAATACAATATTTAGTTTATCACAATCAGCATTTTCCGATTTTAATTTTTTCAACATCACATTATAACTCGGCAATTGTTTTGGTTTTAATGAATATAAATATTTAAGCCACCAAATCAAAAAATAATATTTTCCACCAGTTAATTCTTCTAATGGAGTATGATACTTTACCTCTGCTATAGTATTATTTTGTTTGGTTATTCCTAAACTTTTATTTTTATGAAAATTACATTTGCAATTTTCTTCTGTATGTTTATCCACATCAAATTTATCTAAATCTTTTTTATGACCTATCCAAGGAAGATTTTTTCCTGTCATTATTACAATCAATGCATAACATAAACTTATTAAATCATCTACTATAGATGGATTTTTATATTCATGAATATTTAGACTTATATATCTTAAAGTTCCAGTAATACTTTTAATTGTATATGGAGACATTTGCAAAACTTTACCACCTTCATACCTATAAAATTCTTTTGCTAAACCTAAATCTATTAAAACTGGATATAGTGCTTTAGATTTATCTATTTTCGTATTAAACACAAAATTAGATAATTTTATATCTCTATGTATTATTCCACATCTATGTATACAAGACATTATATGTAGCAATCTAAATGCAATACAATATTTTGTTTGTTCTGTAAATTTATATTTTTCTAACACATTTTCAATATTGTCTCCACATAATTCCATAGTAAGAAAATTATAATCATCACATTCCATATATGAATAATTTTCTGGTACACAAGTGTTTTTAATTAATAAATTCATATTAAATTCTTCTGGTATAGATAATAAATTATTGTCTGTTATATATTTATAAACTTTTATAGTGGGATTTTCCTCCAAAGATTCTTTCTGTTCTATATATTTTTTATCATCTGTTTTATTTATAATAAGTTTTAAATATTTTTTTATTATAAAAATTTTTCTTCCAATTTGAAATTCTCTCAATAAAGTTAAATTCTCATTTTTATGCTTTTTTTCACATTTTGCCGCTACATCTTTATTATCCATTTTTGCCATATAAACACTTCCAAATGCACCATTGCCTAATTTTTCTTGAGTTATTATCATTTGCTCATTTAATTTATTTGAACTAAACATAAAGATTTATAATAATTATATATAATTTATTATAAATATAACCTCAACTCTTTATTATAAAATAATAAATTTTTTTATTATATATTTTTTAAATAAAATATTTTAATCATTTATTATATCTCTAATAATTTAAAGAATGAATTATAACGTAAAAAATAGTTTATTTGAAAATAATTTCTTGGAAAAATTTAATAATAATAATTTTGAAGTTGTTAATAATCAAAAATCACTTTTAATTAGCAAAAAAATAGAAAATTATTTTGATGACTTAATTAAAGTTCCAGATATTCCACAAAATGGAGGACTACCTAACAATTCTTTTTCTTTTTCTAATTTTTATAAAGAATATATTGAACATAATATACTTTTATTATTTATTATTATGTGTCTGGTAATATTTTTAATTGTTAAATATATTAATAAAAATTATTATTCATTAACTACCATTCCTATTCAAAATGATA
>Ga0194130_10001417_pt1 | contig 38840 bp, 35 predicted proteins | sample TA2KigsurfametaG_FD_160084 | JGI IMG/M metagenome (GOLD analysis project Ga0194130, IMG submission 160084) | Freshwater microbial communities from Lake Tanganyika, Tanzania - TA2015050 Kigoma 12 surface | ecosystem: Environmental > Aquatic > Freshwater > Lake | place: Tanzania: Lake Tanganyika...
AGTTTGTCGGACGAAGTGCTCGACCCATTCAGCTCGCGAGGAATCAGCAACATCGCAACAGAAACCACTGTCACCGTTCGAGTGGCAGAAGGTGTGTTGTTCGTGATTCAACCCGGACATCACTCGAAAGGCGTCGCCCTGTGAAAAACAAGCCAACGAAACAAACGACCATGACACGAACAACAATTGCGAGAATCGCGCTGTTGTCGCTGGTTGGGCTGTCGGCCTGCTCAGCATCTGGCGCCAATGGCAATTCTGCCGAACAAAGATCTGTGACCCTGCTTGCGTACGATGCATTCACACCACAAGAGGGCATCTTTGAGCCCTTCACTGCAGACACCGGTATCGAGGTGAAGATTGTGACCGGTGGCGACACCGGAACTCTTGTGTCGAAGGCGATACTCACGGCCGGCAACCCTGAAGCAGATGTTCTTTGGGGCGTCGACAACACATTCCTTGCACGTGTGCAGGAGGCAGACGTACTTGACACCATCGAGGCCGTAGATACCGGCGACGTCTGCATCAATATTCACGATGACTACTTCGAGAATGCAGGACTAAGGCCACCGTCATCATTGGCTGACCTGATTGACCCTGCATACAAAAGCATGCTCGTGGTGCAGGATCCGCGAACAAGTTCGCCGGGGCTCGCCTTTCTTCTTGCAACAATCGCCACTTTCGGAGAGAGCGGCTGGCGTGACTATTGGACACAGCTTCGAACAAACGGCGTGAAAGTTGTCAGCGATTGGACCTCTGCATACACCGTTGAGTTCTCGGGGTCCACGGGCAAAGGAAGTCGCCCACTCGTGGTCAGTTATGGGTCGTCACCGCCAGCTGAAGTTCTGTACAGCGACCCACCGGTGACTGAGCCGCCTACATCGGTAATGGAATCCTCGTGTTTCCGTCAGATCGAATATGTGGGCCGACTAAAAGGCACCAAGAGACCAAAAGAGGCCGACAAACTCATTGAGTTCTTGCTTGGGAAAACCTTCCAAGAATCCATGCCCCTCACCCTGTTTGTGTTTCCTGTGAATGAATCTGCTGAGTTGCCAGAAGTGTTCGAGAAGTTCGCAATACAACCAAGTAACTCTCTGACTATTGATGCTGACGCCATCGCGGCAAACCGTGAGCTGTGGATCGAGCAATGGGCCGACACAGCGCTCTGACACCGGGCGTCTCCGTGACCCGATTCGATGACAAGCCAGTTGTCTTCAACAGGATTGTCACGTTTCTGCTGCTGCTTCCTGTCGGTCTATTGACCGTCTTCTACGTACTGCCGACACTGAACCTCATCACATCAGCCACCTCGGCTTCGTCGGCGGTCGAACATCTCACCTCAAGGTCCACCTGGAATGTTCTGTGGTTCACCACGTGGCAAGCAGCGCTCAGCACACTTCTCACACTCGTCGTCGCTCTACCGGTCACATGGGCAGTGTCAGTCTTCCGATTTCGTGGTCGCTCCATCGCACAGGCAGTCATGGTCACTCCATTTGTCATGCCATCAGTAGTGGTAGCTGCTGCGGTGCGCTCGATCATCCCCGGCAACGACGACACCGGATTGATTCCCATCTTGATTGCGCACTGCATTTTCAATGTGGCTGTTGTCGTTCGCGTCGTCGGCGGGCGGTGGAGTCTGATTCCACGCGATGTCATCCACGCCGCCATGTCGTTGGGTGCCAGCCCATACAAAGTATTCACGACAGTGACGCTTCCCCTCCTTCGTCGTTCGCTTGCCGCTACAAGTGCTCTGGTGTTCGCCTTCACATTCATGTCCTATGGCGTGGTCGCGATTCTCGGCGGCCCGACATACCGAACCATCGAAGTGGAGATTTTCGCCCAGGCCGTCGCCTTCGGGGACGTCGAAGAAGCTGTGGTTCTCTCAATCCTGCAGGTTGTTGCAGTCGGATTGCTGTTCACTCTCACCTCTGGGGAATCACCAATCTCACAGCGCACGGCAGCATCACGCGGCGTACCGCTCACGCTTCATCCTCGCAGTCGAACAATCAGAATTTTCCTCACAATCTCGTGTGCACTCATGTGTGCCCCTTTTGTCTTCCTTATTCGAAGGTCGTTCGGCAGCGAAGGAACTTTCACCACTGTCGGATGGCGGGCACTGTGGGACAATTCACTTTCGACTGTTGGTGTCGATGTTCCCCGTGCCGCCCTCAACACACTTGTGTTTGCAGTCGGGTGTGTCGTCATCACACTTCCCTGTGCCGTCATCATTGCCACAGCACGTCAGCGCATGGTGATACGAGCTCGACAAGTGGAGCTACTCACCGCGGGTCCGGTGATCACTTCTGGTGTCATCCTCGGGTTCGGTGCCCTCATAACCTTTGACACCTCGCCGATGGACTGGCGCACTTCGACATGGCTCATTCCAGTCATGCACGGTGTCGTGGCACTTCCGCTCGCCACTCGCATCATTGTTCAATCACTCTTGGAAATTCCGCAAGGACAGCGTGAAGTAGCAGCAACTCTCGGGGCTGGTCCCTTCGGTACATGGTGGACGATTGATATCAGCGCATCACGTCGCGCACTTCAATCTGCCGCTGGGGTCTCTGCGGCACTTTCGATCGGTGAGTTCGGCGCCACGTCATTTCTCAGTCGACAAGACAGCCAAACTTTGCCCGTGGTTCTCGCTCAATTGCTCGGCCGACCAGGCGAGATCGTGCAGGCCGCTGGCTTCGCCGTCTCTCTACTCATGGCAACGTTCGTGGCTCTGGTGGTTGCCCGTGCTTGACATTCGCAATGTCTCTGTTGACTTCGATGGAAGACGAGTGATCAACGACTTCTCTCTCACCGTGACTACCGGTGAAGTGGTGGCGGTCACCGGACCAAGTGGTTGTGGAAAATCCACTCTCCTGCGCGTCATCGCCGGATTCCAACGCCTCGTGATGGGGTCGGTGTGGTTCGACGGCCAAGACCTCAGCTCGACACCACCACATCACCGTCGATTTGGGATGGTGTTTCAAGACAGCCAATTGTTCTCGCACATGAATGTCGGGAGCAATGTTGCATACGGGCTGCGTGCAATGGGTGTCGACAAAAGAAAGGTTCGAGAGCAGGTCGAGCAGATACTCGACTTCGTCAACTTGAGTGGTTACGAAACTCGAGATGTGACCACGCTGTCTGGTGGCGAAACACGACGCGTTGCCCTTGCACGAACGTTGATTGTTGAACCGCGACTGCTGCTACTTGACGAACCATTGACTGGGCTCGATGCAGACCTTCACGACCAACTGCAGCGTGACCTTGTGACCATGCTGACCGACATGAACATCCCTACGCTGCTCGTGACTCATGACCCACGCGAGGCATCGACCATCGCACACCGAACCGTGTCGCTATCGTTGCTTCATGGCGACTCACACGGTCGAGGAACTACCGCTCGCTGACATCCTCGAGTTGCGCATGAAAGTGCTTCGCAAAGGAACGCCGTCGTCAAATCCGTCATATTCCGAAGACAGCGACTCGTCGACGGTCCATCTCGGCGTGCGCGACTCGGGCCGCGTGATCGCGGTGTCGTCATGGATCAATCGGCCGTTTCCACACGACACAACATCCGTTGCGATTCAGCTGAAGGGCATGGCAGTCGACGAGGCCCTTCAAGGCAGTGGCTTCGGTCGCCTGATCATCGATGCAGGTGAAGCACATGCACGGCAACGTGGTGCATCAATTGTGTGGGCACGCGCACGCGATGCTGCGTTGGATTTCTACATCAAGTGTGGCTACTCCGTTGTGGGAGAGATGTTCATGGATGAGGCAACCGGAATGCCGCATCACATTGTGGTGAAACAACTCAAGCCAGAGCGGTAGTTAACAAGTTCATTAGTCGACCACCTTCACAGAGGTGGAATACGACAAGGTTGCATTCTTTGTTGGTGTCACCACAACATCGAGAGACCATTCCCCGGGATAAGGAATTTGGGCAACTCCACTCCAGTGGTTTGGGCCAAGCTCGATCATGTCGACTGGAATTGTCGGAATGTCGCGTGAAGGAAGTTGTAGACGAACTTCCACATTCTCGACAGGAGATAAAGAACCACCTGGTGGACTGAACAGTGTGTGTATTTCGACGGTGCCAACGCGAGCAGGACTAACCGTGATGTCTGCCAGCACGCCACCTTGCACCAACGTCACAGATGAATATGCACTTCCCCCATCACCTGAAGTTGGAGACGTCGACACCATGACCGCTGCCAGACCAAGAACCACAATCGCTACGAGCGCCTCAGAGCGAAGTGCCCGTTTCAATGCACCGGTATTGCCCTGCGTGAGTCGCCGGCGAATTCCTGTTCCGATTGCGACCGCGAGAATTACCAACCCAACCTTGGCGAGAAGAGCTCGGCCGTATGTCGTGTCGAAAACACCGCTTCGGTCTTCAATGAGCATCCAAGCCTGCACACTTCCGGTCAGAACGACAACCGGCATAGCCCACGTGAAGACGCGAGAGAGGCGCGACAGGTGTTGATTTGCATCGTCATCTTCGCCGGTATCGAATACCTCGTGACCCACAACCACCGCTGCAAGGAGAGTGCCGATCCAGACACCGATAGCCGAAAGATGAACCGCGTCGAGTGCGACGAGCAATGCCGCCCACGGACGTGCACTCGCATGTCCGCTCGCGCTGAAAGTGAGCACGATGCCAAGCGTGGCAAGGCCCACGGCGTTCAACCACAACGAGGATCGTCGGCGAATGATTACTGGCGAGAACAAGATGACGAGCACAAGCACCAAACTCACCCTGGCAACGAGGGCCACACCGAGGCGAGTTGCCATGACGTCACTGATGAGCCCCGTGTCGAATACATCACCCCAGCGACCGTTTGTCGTGTAAGGACCCTGCAACAACAAAATGCCTACTGATGAGGTAGCCAAGCCTGCAAGACAAACAGCCGACATGAGACGTGATCTGTGGTTCAACAGGACATCACCACCAGCGGTCACGATCATCACTCCGATGAGCAAAGTGATTGCAAGAAGAGAAAAGAACCGGATAACACCGATTGCAACACCGAGAGATTCATCACGCGACTGCGAGGCCACGATGTTCTGGAGCAGATCAGACGCTGACCCGCTTGACACTTTGCCCACCTCAAAGGGGAACGCACCTGTCACCGGATGACCATCAACACTGGTGACGCGCCACACCACCACATACGGTCCGTCTGCCAAAGGCATGACACTTGCCCTCACAACAGATTGATCAACAACATCTCGTACGAGGTCGCCGACTTCCATCTCACGACCAGCGTCATCAAACACCTTCAACGACCCGAGCCGTGGTTCGACGGTCTCATCGAAATCAAGCACGATTTCGTCGGGTGACTTCGACACCACCGATGACGCTGCTGGGGTACTTCCATCGAGCGTTGCATGCGCTGAGGCCACACTCGGCAAAGACAATGCCGCTACTAATCCGACGATGACGGCACTGCAACGACGAAAAATTGAAAGTGATGTTGACGTCATGTCAGATTCCTGGTCCTGGCTCTACACCTTCGATACTGGTCCGCTGCAGCAACCATGCCAGTCGCTTGGCATCTGGAAGTCTTCGAACGTGCTCAGGGAAGTCTTTGACGCCCATTGGCTGCGATGCTCGCCATGCCATGAGTTGACGATCAAGCTCGAAGCGCACATAGTCGTTCGGCCAGTTGGCCCACGTGTAGGCATAACCAAGATCAGACGTATGAACGACGACTTCCCGCCAACGACGAAAGACCGACTCTTCCAAGGTGACCTCAGCTCCGGTGAGAAGTCGACCCTTTGATGCCCACACTTCTGCGCTCGCCCGAGCCCACGCGCCTTCGAGTTCCCATATTGAGGTTCGCACCTCCGACACGATGACGCTGAAGTCTCGGTTGGCACCGTCGTCAATGTCTGCGTCACGCTTGGCGCGACCACCCGGGTACTGCTCCCCCACGAGGCCGTCTTCTGCAGCGACAAAAAATCTCCTGAGGCCCTCAGCATTTCGCGCGATATGACTGAGCACATGAGCCCTGCTCCAATTCGGAAGCAACGATGGTTCACGCACAGATGTCGGCTCGATGCTGTCGACCAGCCCGAGAAGAGTTTGATGTGCTGACGCACAGCCTTCGACATACCTATCGAGCACACTCATATGACTCCGTCAGGCTACGGCTAGTTCCCTCACCGCCTCCAGCGATTAGCTACCGCGACGAGGAATGATTGCTATTGAGCCGTCTGGCTCGGTGTGAACATTCACTGAGACTCCGTAGAACTCGGCAAGTGTCTCTGATCTCAGCACTTCCGTCGGTGTTCCGCTCGCCACGACATGGCCTTCATGAATCAGGCTCAAACGATCCGCATAGGTTCCGGCAAGAGTCAGGTCATGCATTGCAGACACGACAGTGAGGCCGTGCTCGCGTCGCAACTTGTCGACCAACTCGAGAGCTTTCTGCTGATGTCCAATATCGAGCGCACTTGTCGGCTCATCGAGCAGCAGCACCGGTGCTTCCTGAGCGATGGCTCGTGCAACCACGAGTCGCTGACGCTCTCCGCCAGACAGATTGGCCAGCTTTCGATCTGCGAGTGACTGTAAGTCGAGACGCGAAAGGATGTCGTCGACAAATGACTTGTCGTGATGTGCCTCGGAACCAAAATGTGACACGAAAGGATTTCTCCCGAGCAACACGTACTCTCGGCCCGTCATGTCTGGTGGTAGTACCGGCGTTTGTGGCACATATGCAATCAGTTGCGCTCGGCGACGTTGCGGGCGCGAAGAAAGCGCCACGCCATCGACCAGAACTCGCCCCGTATGTGGCGTGGTGCCGACAATTGCGCGCAACAACGACGACTTGCCTGCACCATTGGGCCCGATCAAACACAGCCACTCGCCTGGCTTCACCAAATCGCTGAAGCCAACCAATGCCTGGCTACGGTCATAACTGACAGAGACGTTTTCGAGGGCGAGCGACGTCATCGGGCCACCTGCCGAGTACGAAGCAACAGCAGGAAGAACGGCGCGCCAAGAAATGCCGTCACAACACCTATTGGTGTCTCTGCAGGATTATCAAGAATTCGACCCGGAATGTCGGCAAGTATCAGAAATGCTGCACCAACAAACAGACTCATCGGCAAGACAACGCGATACGACGTGCCGCACAGAAGCCGCACCGCGTGCGGAACAATAATGCCAACGAAACCAATGAGCCCGCTGACTGCAACGGCAGCGGCCGTGCCGAGTGTCGCGGCGACAACAACTACGAGGCGAACCCGACGCACGTTGGTTCCGAGAGCTGATGCTTCGTCGTCACCCACTCGAAGTACATCGAGAAGTCGACGATGCAACAGCAGTGCAGTCGTACTGATGACCACATACGGAACGACCAGTCGCACGTCATCCCATGTGGCAGTCGACAACCGACCCAAGATCCACGAGTACACCTGGCGTACGACATCAGTATTTCGCTGCAACATGAACGTCTGTAGTGCGGTTGCAAGTGAAGTAACTGCGACCCCAGCCAACACGAGCGTCGTCGATGATCGATCACCACCGAATGCGGTACCTACTACGTACGTCACGAACACCGCCAAGAGGCCCCCAATGAAGGCTGCAAGTGGAAGCGGGTCAACGAGCCAACCACTTGTTCCCGCACGATTGACGGTGAAAACGAACGTCGCACCAAGACCTGCGCCAGCTGCCACTCCGAGGAGATACGGGTCAACCAAGGGGTTTCGAAACACACCTTGATAACTCGCACCAGAGACTGACAGCATTGCTCCCACCAAGGCCGCCAACAACACTCGTGGCGTACGCACTTGCCACACGATCAACCACTCAGATGTAGAAACTCCGCTGTCAATGGTGATGAAGGGCAACTTGTCAAGAAACACAAGCGGTACGCGCCACCACGTGGGACCGGCGGGGCCAATCATCACGCCGGCAAGTAACGCCACACATAGTGCGGCGATACCTATGGCGAACCACCACCGGGAACTTCTCCCGATGGTGGTCACCACGGTGTTGAGCGAAGATGTCGCGACTATGACGCGACCTTTGCAGCGGCACCCGCGATTGCCTGCACCAGTTCCACGATGCGTGGTCCCCAACGTGACACAACATCATCGTCGAGCTCCACCACATTTGAAGCAGTTACTGCATCGACTGCAGACCAGCCCGGTCGAGCGGCAACTGTTGCAGCATCTTGCGCACAGCACTTCGTGTCGGCAAGGAAGATGACCTTGGGATTGGCGGAAATGATTGATTCAGCGTTCAACTGCGGATAGTCGTTCCCGGCTTCGACACCGTCGGCGATGCTCTTGAAGCCGAATTGCGTGAGCACTGCACCAACAAATGTGTTCGAGGTGATGCTGTAGTAGGTGTCATCAAGTTCCCAGAACACCGGCACATCCGCAAGCTTCTCGACCCCAGCCAAAGCACTCTCGATGTCATCCTTCATCTGCGTGACGAGAGCCTGTGCACCAGCAGCATTCCCCGTCAGGGTTCCCAACTGATCAACCTGTGCGTACACGTCATCCAACGTGGCGGCGGCAGAGCCGAGCCACACCGGAATGTTCAGACTGGTGAGTTGTTGAGCAATTGAGGCGATGTCGTTCGCGATAACCACCAGATCAGGTTCATAGGCAGCGATTGCTTCGACATTGGGCTCGAAACCAGACAGCTTCGAAGCTTTCGCCGATGACTCTGCCGGGTAATTGCTCATGTCGTCAATCGCGGCGACCTGGTCACCCGCACCGATTGCGTACAACATCTCGGTGGCTGTCGGTGACAGGCTGACAATTTTTGTCGGGCGTGCAGCGAGCGTGACGTCTCCGTTGGCCGCCGCGACAGTGACTGGGTAGGTCACTTCACTGGCAGTTGTATCTGGTGCAGCGGTTGTGTCTGACGATGATTCAGACCCGCCACAGGCGGCAAGGGTGATGAGTGGCGCAGCGAGAAACGCAAGGATTCTTCGTCGGCGAGTGGATGTTGGTTTCATGTTCTTCCTCCATATGGAATTGGAGAAAGAAGAGTGGGTCGCAGCTCCGACAGATGCCGGGTTCCCTCCGCGGACCGCCCTTCTTTCGAGGACTGGTTGTCGCGTACAAAATCAGGCGACCGGACTTATCTGTCACAGACATGTTGTCTGCTCAGCATCACCGTTGCGGGACAGTGTCGGAATCTCACCGACTTCGCTGGGTCTTGTACTACGTCGCTATTGCGACGCATCAGTCACCGTAGCAGAACACTGACCACCCCACCGTTAAGGCAGACGACAGGGTCAGGAGAACAGTGTGATGAGGCGGTTGATTCCTTCTTCGATGTCGGCATCACCGAGTGCGAAGGAAAAACGTGAATACCCAGGCGAACCAAATGCCTGACCGGGCACGAAAGCGACCTTGGCAGTGGTCAACACCGCGTCAGCCAACTCGAGTGTTGATGCGGGAGTCGAATCTCCCACTTTGCGACCGAGCAGTCCTTCGAACTTCGGATAGCAGTAGAAGGCACCTTGAGGTTCCATACAGGTGACACCAGGAATGGAGGTCAGAAGTCGGTGCATCAACTTGCCGCGTCGCTCGAATGCATCGCGCATCATTGCAACAGCAGACAAGTCACCACTCACCGCCGCCAATGCCGCAACTTGTGCCACGTTGCTGACGTTCGATGTGGCGTGAGATTGGAAGTTGATCGACGCCTTCATGATATCTTTAGGGCTGATCATCCAACCAACTCGCCAACCTGTCATCGCGTAGGTCTTTGCGACACCGTTGACGATGACACATTGATCAGCCACATCGGGCACCAACGTCGGCATTGACGTGAACTTGTGAGGACCATACGTGAGGTGTTCGTAGATCTCGTCGGTGATGATCCACACGCCATTTCGTACGGCCCACTCGCCGATTGCTTTGACTTCCTCGGGTGGGTACACAGCGCCAGAAGGATTGTCCGGCGACACGAACAACAGCACCTTCGTGCGTGGAGTCAACGCTCGATCAAGCTGCTCAACGGTCACACGGAAGTCGGTTTCTTCATCTGTGTCGATGATGACCGGCACGCCACCGGCGAGAGTGATGGCTTCTGGGTAGGTCGTCCAATACGGCGCCGGACAGATGACTTCATCGCCCGGGTCACACAGCGCGGCGAATGCAGTGAACACCGCGTGCTTGCCGCCATTGGTGACCAATACCTGGTCGGCAGTGCATGAAAAACCGCTGTCTCGAAGTGTCTTAGCGGCAATGGCCTCGCGAAGTTCAGGCAGTCCGGCAGCAGGTGTGTAGCGGTGATACTTCACATCGCGACACGCCTTCACCGCAGCGTCAACGATGTGCTCTGGAGTGGGGAAATCTGGTTCACCAGCTCCGAAACCGATGACGTTTTCCCCTTTGGCTTTCAGGGCCTTTGCCTTTGCGTCGACTGCCAAGGTGGCTGATTCGGCGATGGCTGCCAGACGCGCTGAGACGCGTCGCAATTCCGGTCGGGAGGTCATGGGTGCCATGCTTACACAGTGACCAAATCGAACTCCAACGCATTCCGCTTGCCGGCCGAAATTCTTCCGCGTGACGGGCGATTTGGTTGCGGACCGTCGAAGGTCCGCCCTGAACAAGTCTCTGCGCTTTCTGCTCGCGCGCGCGATGTGCTCGGAACGTCGCATCGCCAACCAGCAGTGAAGAACATCGTTGGTTCGGTTCGGGAAGGCCTCATGTCACTCTTTGGTCTTCCAGATGGTTGGCAGATAGTCCTTGGTAACGGCGGCTCGACAGTGTTCTGGGATGTCGCAACATTCGGATTGATTCGTGATCGCAGTCAACATCTGGTCTTCGGTGAGTTCTCGTCAAAGTTTGCCGAAGCAGCTCACGCTGCCCCGCACATTGCAGAGCCTGTTGTCGTGTCATCTGACCCTGGCACGCACCCACAACCATCTCCAGATGCATCGTGCGATGTGTATGCATTGACACACAATGAAACGTCAACCGGAGTGTCGATGCGACTTGAACGTCCCGGCGCTGACGGCTTGGTGGTTGTTGATGCAACGTCAGCAGCAGGCGGCTTGACATGGAACCCAGCCGAGGTGGACGTGTACTACTTCGCGCCACAGAAATCTTTCGCGAGCGACGGCGGACTGTGGTTGGCCGCGTGCTCCCCAGCTGCACTCGATCGCATTGCGTCGATCAAGGCAACTGGCCGCTGGATTCCTGCCTCGCTCGACTTGTCCATAGCGCTCGACAACAGCGTCGCGAATCAGACATACAACACGCCTGCCCTTGCAACTCTCATCATGTTGGACGAACAAGTTCGCTGGATGAATAACAACGGTGGTCTCGAGTGGGCCGCAGGCCGTAGCGCGCTATCGGCGCGCACCCTGTACTCATGGGCCGAGGCCCGCGACTGGGCTTCGCCCTTCGTCACAGATCCGACGAAGCGTTCGAATGTTGTGGGCACCATCGACCTCGAAGGGGTGGATGCCGGGGCCGTCAGTTCGACACTTCGAGCAAACGGGATTGTCGACACCGAGAGCTACCGCAAATTGGGTCGAAATCAGTTGCGTATCGGGATGTTCCCAGCAATCGACCCCGAAGATGTCGATGCTCTCACTCGCTGCATCGACGTGGTGGTCGACCATCTTCGTTCGTAGATTGATGGCGTGACATCTTCGGTCGACGAAGTTCTCGGTTCGTACTGGGACGAGGTCGCCCCTCTTCGCAACCCTGTGTTGCTCGTCGCGCTGCACGGATTGTTCGACATTGCCAATGTCGCAACCTCCGCACTTGATTGGATGATCAAAGAGCGCGACACCACCGTCATCGCCGACGTCGACCCAGACCCCTTCTTCGATTTCACGCAAGAGCGTCCCGACGTGTTCCTTGACGAGTTCGACGAACGATGCATTCGCTGGCCCGAAAACGAATTCCATGCCATCAGATATCCGGAAGGTGCGCGCGATCTTGTGGTGTTGAACGGCATCGAGCCGCACCTTGGTTGGAACACCTTCACCGAGTGCATCGTTTCTGTCGCCCGTGGCATCGGATGCAACTTGGTCGTCAGCCTTGGCGCCGCTGCCGAACAGGTGCCACACACCCGCGTTCCTTTCGTTGTTGGAAGTACCACAAATTCAGACTTGGCATCCGTACTCGGTTTGAGCAAACCCCAGTACCAAGGGCCCACGGGCGTGGCCGGAGTGATGTTGCACATGCTCGATGAAGCAAACATCCCGAGCGTCAGCCTCCGGGTTGGCGTTCCGCACTATCTGATGTCTGCGCAGCACCCGAAGAGTGCTGCTGCATTGCTTCAGCACCTACAACATGTTCTCGGTGTTCCCACCGACCATGCGCAGTTACGTGACGAAATCAGTCGTTGGCAAGAACTACACGACGCAGCAGTCGAGGGTGACCCTCAGGCATCGACGTATGTGCGCATGCTTGAGCAACGTCATGACCAAGCGGCCGAGAACGACATGCCAAGTGGTGATGACCTGGCTGCAGAGCTTGAGCAGTTCCTGCGCGATCAGCGCAACGACGACTAGTTGATAGCGGCGAAGCCCAAGTCGAGGTCGGCGAGGATGTCCTCGATTGACTCGAGCCCCACAGACAGACGCACGAGACCCGGGTTGACTCCTGCCGAGCGCTGCTCGTCTTCGGTCAACTGACTGTGTGTCGTGCTCGCCGGATGGATGACGAGGCTGCGTACGTCACCGATGTTGGCAACATGGCTGTGCAGCTTCAGTGCTTCTGCAAATTTCTGACCGTGTTCGCGGCCACCCTTCAACACGAAGGCGATGACAGAGCCGTAACCACGACCGCCGAAGTACTTCTTCGCGCGGTCATGCCACGGGCTGCTTGGTAGACCTGCGTAATTGATGCTCTCGACCTGGCCCTGCTTTTGCAAGTACGCGACGACTTTGTCGGTGTTTGACCAGTGACGGTCCATACGCAACGACAACGTTTCAAGGCCTTGCAAGAATTGCCACGCATTGAACGGGCTTACTGCCATTCCAAGATCACGAAGCATCTGCACACGCGCCTTGATGATGTACGAACCTGCACCAAGAGCCGGCCAATACGCAAGGCCGTGATAGCTCGGGTCTGGTTCAGTGAAGTTCGGGAAGCGTCCACTTGCACCGAAATCGAATGTGCCTCCGTCGATGATGGCGCCACCGATTGACGTTCCGTGACCACCGATGAACTTGGTGAGTGAATGCACGACGATGTCAGCACCCCACTCAATCGGGCGCACACCGTACGGTGAGGGCACGGTGTTGTCGACAATCAATGGAATGCCATTTTCGTGTGCAACCTTCGATACACCTTCGATGTCGAACACGTCGTTGCGTGGGTTTGCAAGAACTTCTCCGTAAAACGCCTTGGTGTTCGGACGAATTGCGCTCTTCCACTGACTGAGATCATGTGGATCGTCGACGAACGACACTTCGATGCCCATCTTCGGCAGTGTGTAGTGGAACAGGTTGTACGTACCGCCGTACAACGATGGTGAGGCGACGATGTGGCTACCCGCTTCAGCCAACGTGAGGATTGCAAGTGTCTCAGCGCTCTGACCGCTCGACACAACCAATGCACCTGGCAGACCGACTGCGGTGGTGATGCCACCTTCGAGTGAGCTGAGACGCGCTTCGAGAACCCCTTGCGTTGGGTTCATGATGCGCGTGTAGATGTTGCCGATCTCGGCCAGTGCGAACAGATTCTGCGCGTGTGCTGAGTCGCGGAACTGATACGACGTGGTCTGATAGATCGGAACCGCGCGTGCACCCGTGGTGGGGTCTGGCTCTTGTCCGGCATGAATCTGGCGGGTCTCAAAACCCCAATTGGCATTCGTCATAGGTGCCAGACGCTACAAGCCAAAACCCGACCAAACAAGTCGGATTTCGTTTTTTCTCCTCCCGCTCCAGTGTCGCCTAGCCGGCAGTGCTGCCCTCTGTGTCACCATTGCCCCAATGGGCTTGAGGGACGGTGACGGTTGGGTGTTTTGCGCCTGCGGAAATCGCCATTGGGGTCTTCACGGAGCAGCAGGTTTGCTGCTAGTGCGCACCGACCTCGACGCACCACATGTGCTTCTCCAACTGCGTGCCGCATGGACTCACGGTGGTGGAACATGGGCGCTACCCGGCGGTGCACTCGACTCACATGAAGATGCCGTCGCGGCAGCAAAGCGCGAAGCAGAGGAAGAAGCAGGAATCAGCGCGCACATGGTCGAGGTGCGCGCAATCTTCTCTGACGATCACGGAACTTGGCGATACGACACTGTGATTGCGCACACGCACGGAGATGCAGGAGCATTCGCTGCAAACGCAGAATCCGATGATTTGCGATGGGTGCACATCGATGAAGTCCATGAGTTCGACTTGCATCCCGGACTTCGTTCATCGTGGACTGAATTGTCACGACATGTGCATCTCACGTTAAACAGCTGACCGCACCTTAGGCTGGCAATCATGTCTTCTCGCAGGCTTGTGCCGACTCTTCAGGTCGTATCGCTGGCCAGCTCAATGGGATACGGCGTCATGTTCACCGTGCTCGATGATTTTCGCGGCAACTACGGAATTCCTGAGTCGAGCCTCGGACTGTTGGTGGCACTCGGCTTCTTCACATCGTTTGCGGCACAAATTCTCATCGCTCCGCTCGCAGACAAAGGACATGCACGACGACTCGTGATGCTTGGCGCATGGGTCGAAGCAATCGGCACACTCGGAATGGCGTTCGGCACCAACTTCACGGTGCTCGCACTGAGTCGATTCCTCATGGGTGTCGGTGCAGGTGCTGCTCTGCCGGCCGTTCGTCGCATCGTGGTTCAGAGCGACCGAGAGAACATGGGTCGCAACCTTGGCCGCATTCTCTCGTTCGATGTCGCAGGCTTTGCAACAGGACCTGTGCTGTCAGCAATTCTCGCTGACACTGTCGGGTTCGGCGCTCCATTCATCATCGTTGCCGGCGCACTTCTCGTTCTCGGCTTTATGGTTGCGCGACTTGAAGTGCCCGAGACATCAGAAGAGTTACGCACTGAAAAACGACTGGCATTTGACCTCCTGCGTGTGAAGCCTCTTGCCGGTGCAATTTTCATCGGAGTTGCGTTGTTCCTCATGATTGGCACATTCGATGCAACGTTCGTGGTGATGATGGACGACCTCGGTGCTTCAAGTTGGATGTCGAATGTCGGCATCACGGCATTCGCGCTACCACTTGTATTTCTCGGACCCATTGGCGGTCGACTCACTCAACATGTCGGACCATTTGTGGCAGCTGCGACGGGCATTCTGTTTGGCGCAATCTTCATGACGTCCTATGGAGCACTCACTGTGCCCCTCATCATCTTGACCATCGGTCTGTTCCACGGAATCGTTGACGGTCTCACCGTCACTGGTTCTGGAATGGCAGTCAGCATGGTGGCTCCGCCAGAACGATTAGCTGGAGCACAAGGTCTCATGGGCGGCCTGCAAACGCTTGTCGGTGGTGTCGCCGCCGCACTGGCCGGCCTGAATTACGAACACCTGGGGCGAACCGTCACCTTCTCAGTTGCGGCCGCGCTGATGGTGGCGCTCGTGGTGTGCGGGCTGTTGTTCGCCGGTGGTGCAGTGAGGTCCACTAGCCCTCGCTTTCGCAAAGAAGAGTTGGTGTCATGAAGCGCAGCGACTGGGTGCTTCTCGTCATTCCCGGAGTCATCTGGGGTGCGAGTTTCTTCTTCATCGCCGAAGGTCTTGATGCATTCCCGCCGCAGCTGATCACGCCGATGCGCTTGGTATTCGGCTTCCTCACCCTCATCCCGTTTAAGGGATCGCGCGTCAAACTTCCGCGCGAGGCGTACCCACGTTTGATTTTGCTCGGCTTGTTCTGGATGACATTTCCACTGTCTCTTTTCCCATTCGCGGAACAGCACGTGTCAAGCAGCATCACGGGCATGTTGAACGGTGCAACTCCGTTGTTTGTTGCGACATTTGCAGGCGTACTCGCTCGACGACTGCCGCCAAGGCAACAAGTACTCGGCCTCGTAGTTGGTTTCATCGGAGTTGTGTTCATTGCTGTTCCGACACTTGGTGAAGGATCCAACAGTGTGTTTGGGGTGTCGCTCATCATCCTTGCGGTGTCGTGTTACGGCATCTCGCTGAACATGTCAGGGCCTCTGCAACAAAAGTACGGAACTCTTCCGGTGATCGTTCACTCACAAGCAGTAGCCATCATCTGCACCCTTCCATTCGGGTTGGCATCGCTTCCCGACGCAACATTCGCGTGGCACTCGTTGTTGTCTATCGTCGCTCTCGGTGTCGGAGGAACAGGTATTGCCTACGTGATGGCCATCACCTTGGTCGGACGAGTCGGCGGCACTCGGGCGTCCGTCACCACCTATGTGATGCCAGTGGTCAGTTTGTTTCTTGGCGTCGTATTACGCAGTGAACCCATTGCGGTTCTGTCACTCATCGGATGTGCAATTGCGTTGATCGGTGCGTTCGCTACGAACAAGCCTTCGCCTGCTGTCACTGAAGCGTCAACGAACTGAATTCAGCGCTTCCCACACTCGTCGGGGAGTGCACGGCATATCCATGTGTTCAACACCCAGGTGCGCCAACGCGTCAACAACAGCGTTGTGCACTGCCGGTGTCGCCCCGATTGTTCCAGCCTCACCAATTCCCTTTGCACCCAACGGGTTGCGTGGTGTCGGAGTTTCCATGACAACTCGTTCGAACGACGGTAACTCGGCTGCTGAGATGCACGCGTAATCGGCGAGGTTCGATGTGATGGGATTGCCATCTTCGTCATAACGCACTTCCTCTATTAGCGCCTGGGCAATGCCCTGCGCGAGACCACCGTGCACCTGCCCGTCGACGATGAGCGGGTTGATGATGGTTCCGGCATCGTCACACGCCACATGACGCCTCACTTCAACAGACCCGGTTTCGGTATCCACCTCGACTACGCACACGTGACTTCCGAACGGAAATGTGGAACCTTCTGGCACGAAATCTGCTTCACCAAGAAGTGCACTCGAACCGCTACCGGCGACATCGGCCCAAGTCTTCACCGGTTGTGGCGAACCCGCCACGTGGAAGGCGCCGCGCGGCACATCGAACACCACATCATCGACTGAAGCTTCCAGAAGATCTGCCGCTACTGACCGAGCAGCGTCGATGACTTTGTCTGCCGCCATCTGAACGGCTGTGCCACCTACCTGCAAGCTTCGTGAGCCGCCTGTGCCTCCGCCACGCTGAATGTCATCGGTGTCGCCGAAACGAAAGTCGATTTTATGCATCGGTATGCCTGTGGACTCAGCCACGATCATTGCCCACACGGTGTGATGACCTTGTCCGTGCGAAGAAGAACCGGTGCGAACGATTGCGCCACCATCGGCAGTGATTTCGACTGAACCAAACTCAGGCCCACTCATCGGATTTGTCGTTTCCACATAACTGGCAACTCCGATGCCCATCTGCACGACATCGCCACGTTCACGACGCTCGCGCTGCTCACGACGAAGTTCGGCATAACCGGCAGCAGTAAGTGCTGCATCGAGAGCTTTCTCATATTCGCCAGAGTCATACGCGGCACCCATTGCAGTCGTGTGTGGAAAAGCACTTGGCTGCAAGAAGTTGCGACGACGCACCTCTGCTGGGTCGAGGCCACACTTCGCGGCAAACACATCAATGATGCGCTCAATTGCCGCCGTGGCTTCGGGTCGACCGGCACCGCGGTACGCCTCAGTCGGAGTGGTGTTGGTGAGAACGGAATGCGACTCATACTCGACCTTGGCAATGTTGTACACCGCACTTGTCATGAGGCGCGTCATGATTGGCAACACTGCACCCATACGTGCATACGCACCACTGTCTTGCAACACCTCAAGTCGATACGCGAGAAACTTGCCATCGCGCGTACCGCCAAGTGTTGCGCGCTGAACTTGTCCACGACCATGCCCCATTGACACCAAGTTCTCACTACGCGTCTCAGTCCATCGCGCTGCATGTCCGTGCGTCTTTGCCACCCAACCCACAAGAATTTCCTCTGGGTACTGACCAGACTTCGCTCCGAAGCCACCGCCTACATCCGGAGTGATCGCTCGCACCTGGGATGGTTCTAGACCCAATGCGTTTGCGATGCCATCTCGCGCACCGTGAACACCTTGACTACATGCCCACTGTGTGAGTGTCGTGCCGTCCCATATCGCCGCTGCGGCTCGCACTTCCATCGGCACTGGCGCCACACGCTGATTCTCGATCGTCAATGACACCACCACATCACAGTCAGCAAAGATCGATTCATCAGCTGGGCCCGGAAAGGTGACCGCCACATTCGTGCCGGCATCAGGGTGCAACAACACATCACCGCGAAGTGACTGCTCAAGATCGAGAACCGTGGGCAATGTGTCGTAATCGACAATCACCGACTCTGCTGCATCGATGCCTTGCTCTTTGGTCTCGCTGACAATCAGTGCAATTGGCTCACCCACGTACCGAACAACTTCGCGCGCAAGATACGGGCGCAGCATTTTCTGGTTCAACAAAACCATCGCCGGAGGGGCAGGTTGCAACGGCAACGAGGTGCCGGTGTACACCGCGACGACACCTGGCATTGACTCAGCCACACTCGTATCGACGCCTGTGATACGACCGTGCGCGACAGTTGAACGAACAAATGAGAGATGCCATGCATCAGGCAGCGGCAGGTTCGCAATGTAGGTGCCTTGACCCGTGAGAAAGCGTGGGTCTTCGAGTCGCTGGACTCTGGTTCCGAGAATGCTCATCAGGCAGTCCAACCGCCGTCGACCACGAATTCGCCGCCGTTGCAGTACGAGCTTTCATCGCTTGCCAAGAACAACGCCATGGTGGCAACTTCCTGTGCTTCTGCTTCACGGCCCATCGGGATACGTGTGCGCACTGCCTCACGCACGCCCGAGCCGACGTTGTCGAATGTCTGCAACATCGCAGTGTCGATGATGCCTGGGTGAATGGAATTGACACGCACTCCGAACGGCGCGAGTTCTTTGGCCACACCGCGCGACATTCCGCGCACTGCCCACTTGCTCGCGCCATATGCAAGAAACCCCGCAGCACCTTGCAGTCCTGCGATGGACGAGATGTTGATGATTGAGCCTGATTGTTGCTTCACCATGTGTTCAGCGACAGCTTTCATTCCGAGAAACACACCAACCTGGTTGATATCAATGGTGCGCCGATACATGTCGAGTGTTGTGTTCAACACTGTTCCGGTCTCGAAGATGCCCGCATTGTTCACCAACACATCGATGCGACCAAACGTTTCAATAGTCGAAGCAACCACTGTCGCCCACTCATCCTCGCTCACCACGTCGTGATGCATGTACACGCACGCCGACGCATCGGGGGAAATGTTCTTCGCCGTCAACGCTCCGTCTTCATCGCGCACGTCTGTAATGACGACACGAGCGCCCTCACTAGCAAATAGTGCAGCCTCAGCTGCGCCCATTCCGCGAGCACCACCAGTGATGAGTGCGACTTTGCCTGCCAAGCGTCCTTCAGTCATAAAAACGTTCTACTCCACGACAGCGGTGACATCGCTACGGCTCTCGCGTCGTGCCTGCAACAACAGACGTACCGCCACCACGATGAGAAGAGTCGCGAAGAGGAAGTTGGACACAGAATCAGACATTCGAGCAGCGATCCATCCGCCTGCAACAGCCGCGACAATTCCCGACGTCGCCACGACCCCTGCAGCACGAAGATCGACATTGTCATTGCTTCGATTGCGCCAGGTTCCCATGGCTGCCGTGGGAATAATGACGGCAAGCGACGTTCCCTTCGCGACAACTCCTTCAACGTGAAGCAGCATCATCATCGCTGGCACCATCACGACACCGCCACCAACTCCGAGTAGTCCGGACAGAATTCCCGTGACCAGACCGATGACCACCAGTGCGATGGCACTTGCGAGGTGCATCGCACCGCGCCCTTCTGCTCCCATCGAGATGAACAATCGGATCGCCGACACCAAAAGAACCACTGAAAAGGCCACCGCAAGTGTGCGATGAGGGAGCACGTTCAAGAGCGCAGTTCCAGCCACCGCCCCGACGACCGCACCAACCACCAGCCAAGCTGCGACAGGCCAATCAACATGGTCATGCACCCAGTAGGTCACCAAACTCGATGCGGCAATCGGCAACACAGCCGCCAACGACGTTCCGTGCGATGTGCGCTGGTCCATTCGGGCCAGCGAGACAAGGCCTGGCACAATCAAGATGCCGCCACCGACTCCGAAGACCCCCGACAGCAGCCCGGCTGCCAAGCCGACCAATAGGGCAGGTCCGGTGGGAAGACTGCTACTTGCGGAGTTTGTGCGATTGTGCAATAGCGTTCCCCGAACGAAAAAGATTTGAGTTAGCGCCCCATGAAATAGGTGCACCCCCTTGTCAGTGCGCCAAAACTACTCGTATCCTTCACAGTCTTACCCAGTGGGAGGGTGTCCAAGCCCCCCAAAACATCCAATCTGCGGGGAGAAAAAATGCAGAAGAAAACCGGACGTCGCGTTGCGGCGCTCATCGTGGGTCTTGGCCTTGTGGCCGCTTCCTGTGGTGGCGATGACAGCTCGACCGACACAACTGCAGCATCAGATACGACTGCTGCAGCATCAACATCCAATGGCGAACTCGCGGGCATGAAGGGCACCACTCCGTTGGTGGAACTTTCCCAAGAGTTCAAGGACCGTCTCCTTGAGGTCGATCCTGCACTGACTGACTACTCATACGCAGCCGAGACATACGACTCGGTCACGGTGATTGCTCTTGCAGTGGAGAAGGCACAAGACGACGGCATTGCCTATGCCAACGAGATCAACGGCATTACGCGCGACGGTGAAAAGTGCACCGACTTCGCGACATGTGCTGCTCTCATCAAAGAAGGTAAGGACGTCGACTATGACGGCGTTTCTGGACCACTCGAGTTCTCCGGTAACGGCGAGCCCCTCAAGGCTTCCTACGGCGTTCTTCAGTTCGGTGCAGACAACCGTCTCGACGACAGCCTCACCACATACATCGAAGCAGCAGCTCCTGCTGATGCAGACGTCGCCCCGATCCCTGCTGAGGGTGATCGCAAGGGTGATGGCGTTCTGACCATCGGTTCGATCCTGCCGCAGACTGGCTCACTCGCCTTCCTCGGACCACCGGAATTCGCTGGTTTCGACCTCGCCATCAAGGACATCAATGCTGCTGGTGGCGTGCTGGGTAAGGACGTTGTGGGTATCAAGGGTGACTCTGGTGATGCCACCACTGACACTGCATCGAAGACAGTTGACGCTCAGCTTTCGCAGAACGTCGACGCCATCATCGGTGCTGCGTCGTCTGGTGTGAGCCTCACCGTGATCGACAAGATCACGGCTGCTGGTGTCGTCCAGTTCTCGCCTGCGAACACGTCGAAGAAGCTCTCTGACTACGCCGACAAGGGTCTCTACTTCCGTAGCGCCCCATCGGACATCGTTCAGGGTGCAGTGTTGGCTGAAGTCATCAAGGGTGACGGCGCATCGAACGTGGCGATCATCGCTCGTAACGACGCATACGGCACCGGCTTGGCCGAAGACCTCGCGAAGAACCTGGAAGCAGGTGGCGCAAAGGTCGTCGTAACCAAGATCTATGACGAGAAGGCAACCGCATTCGACGCGGAAGTCGACGAGATCAAGGCCGCTGGCCCTGACGCAGTTGCAATTATCGGTTTCGATGAGACCTCCAAGATCCTCGCCACCATGGTGGAGAAGGGTGTTGGACCGAAGGCCATCAAGGTCTACGGATGCGACGGCAACATGGGTAACGCCCTTGGTGAGAACTTCGACGCAGGTAAGTGATTACCCGCTAGTCGAATCTCATTCGATCAACGGAAAGGCCCGGGCGAAAGCCCGGGCCTTTCTTCATGTCTGGGAGCTTCTCTAAATGTCAGTCGATGACCAGAGTCAGTCAATGATCAGCTCGTAGGTGACAGAGCGTCTTGCAACGGCGTAACCGAGGCGCTCATACACCGACACCGCGCCGGTCGGGTTGTCGCTATCAACATACAACCCTGCATGGGTGAGGCCGGCGCGTCCATACGTCTGAACGACCTGAGAGATGAGAGTCGACGCAACTCCCCGACCGCGCCATTCACGCACAGTCGCCACTTTGTGAACCCATCCCACTCTCTCGACAACAGCACCGTTGTCGATGTCATCATCTGGAAATCGATGGGTTAGTACCAGCCCGATAACGACACCGTTCTCATCGAGCGCAACGAGCGAAAGGTCGCGGCGTGTTGCCACACCGGTGGTGAGTTGCGACCACCGCAATTCATCATCTGGCGCTGAGCCCCAATGATCGGCGAATGCTTCGTTCTTCACACGTCGAAGCTCGCGGTCGTCAGCAGCATCCCATTCGATGACCGTGACACCTTCAGGTACAGGAACTATTGGCACGTCACTGAGCGGCGTACGCATTTCTGCAAACCAACGAATTGGGGTCATTCCTAAGTTGGTGAATATTCGTTGAGCGTCTGCGTCGTATTCAGGCGCATCGGCGCGCACGATCTTTCGGCCCACAACTGGCCCCATGCGTAGCTTCTGTTCAGCTCGCCTCGCACCCCATGCAGACAGCTCTGTACCGACACCACGTGAGAGAAACTGTGGGTGCACACGGGCGAACACATAGCAACGTTGATCGTGAGTTTCACTGGCGAGGTGGTATGTATACACGTAGCCCACCGCACAACCATCCACGAGTGCGATGCAAATATCGAACTCACGAAACACGAGTGGCTCAATGAACTCTTCGTCGAACAATTCGACTGTGTCCACAATTGGAATTCCGAAGTGCTCATTCCAAGCAGTTGAAATCGCTGCGATTGATGCGAGGTCACCTTCTGCAAATGGTCGAAGCTCGACCGTCATGTTGCGCTGCCTCAGTTTCGAGAAGACTTGGCGAGAGTGCCGAGGTACAACTCGATGACCTTCGGGTCTTTCAGCAACTCACGACCGGTGCCGGTGTAGGCATTGCGGCCCTGGTCAAGCACGTATCCACGGTCAACCACTTGCAAACACCTATTGGCGTTTTGCTCCACCATGAGAATGGCAACACCCGACTCATTGATTTTCTTGCACTGAATGAACACTTGGTCTTGAAGTGCTGGCGACAGACCGGCCGAGGGTTCATCGAGCAGCAACACGGTGGGCTTCAACATGAGCGCACGACCCATGGCCACCATCTGACGTTCACCGCCAGAGAGCGAGCCTGCACGCTGATCAATGCGCTCGCCGAGACGAGGGAACATCTCGACCGCATAATCGAGTCGTTCGTCCAGCATGTCGGGACACAAGAAGCACCCCATCTCGAGGTTTTCGCGAACGGTCAACGAGGGGAACACATTGCGAGTTTGAGGCACAAAGCCCACACCACGGGCAACGAGCTCATATGGCTTCATTCCGGTGATCTCTTCACCGTTCAGCTTCACATGCCCGCTGCGAATGTTCACCAGACCGAGCACTGCTTTCAGAAGCGTGGACTTGCCAGCACCGTTGGGGCCGATGATGCCAACGAACTCACCAGCAGCGACAGTGAGGTCACAACCATTGAGAATGTTCACTTCGGCGACATAGCCGGCAATGACGTTTTCGACATCGATGACGTTCGCAGCCATCAGCTACCTCCCAGATCTGAGTCATGGTGGGCGCCAAGGTAAGCGTCGATGACCGCCTGATTGGATCCGATGTCGTCTGACGTGCCTTCAGCAATGACGACACCTTCGGCCATCACGATGATCCAATCACTGATCTCGCGCACCATGTCCATGTCGTGTTCGACGAAGAGCACCGTGCGACCTTCATTACGCAGTCCTTTGATGTGTTCGAGCAAGCTCTGTTTGAGAGCAGGGTTGACACCCGCCATCGGCTCATCGAGCATCACCATTTCTGGTTCCACCATCAACGCACGCGCCATCTCCAGCAACTTGCGCTGACCTCCAGAGAGACCACCTGCAAGTTCATCGCGCATGTGAGCAAGATTGAACCGTGTTAGAAGTTCTTCGGCCCGAGCGGTGATTTCTGCCTCCTGTGCACGCCACAGCGGAGAAAACAATCCGCGGAAGATGTTTTCGCCCTTCTGGTGTGCGGCTCCGAGGCGCATGTTTTCGATGACACTCATTCGGGAAAGCGCTTTGGTGAGCTGAAATGTGCGCACCATGCCAAGTCGAGCGACTTTGTGTGCAGCCATTCCATCGAGGCGTTGACTATTGAACACCGAGGTTCCGTGATCGGGAGAGTCGAACCCAGTGAGCAGGTTGAAAAACGTGGTTTTCCCAGCACCGTTCGGACCGATGAGAGCGGTGATCTTGTTACGCGGCACTTCGACATGGTCGACATTGACCGCCACGAGGCCACCGAAGGCACGACGGACTCCGTCGACGACGAGAATTGCGTCATCTTTTTTCGAACCAGGAACAGGCTGATACGACGCGGTGTTAGCGGACATCGAAGGCCTGCTCTCGCTTGTCACCGAAGATGCCTTGTGGCCGCACAATCACAAGAATTGCAAGCGCAAGACCAGCCACGATGAAACGAACCTGTGAGAAGTTGTTCTCGTCCACAATCCACTCAGGAAGCAGCGGGGTTGGATCTGTCGGAGTTGTTCGCGTTGCCTGCTGCAACGTGATGTCAACAAACTGGATAACGAAGAGGAAGATCATCGTTCCGATGACAGGACCCTTCGCACGCGCGATGCCACCCAAGATGATGATGGTGTAAGCGAAGAATGTGAACGTGGTGGAAAAGTCCTGTGGCTGCGAGGACTGCTTATCGAGCACCAACCACATACCGCCGAGCGCCCCGACGAAACCACCAATAATCAGGCTCTGCATCTTGTACGCGAAGATGTTCTTACCGAGGCTGCGCGCAGCGTCTTCATCTTCGCGAATGCTCTTCAACACTCGGCCCCATGGGCTTCGCATCAAGGCCCAGATTCCGGTCGACACCAGCGCCACGAGAATCCAACCGGTCACCAAGAGCCACAGTCGGTAACCATCGACCTTCTGCGCCCACAGCGTGATGCCATCGTCGGGGAACGGGTTGATGTTCTCCATGAAGCGGGTGAAACCTTGGAGACCGTCATTTCCGCCTGTGAGCCAAGTGAATCGCACTGAGTTCATGAACAATCGAATGATTTCAGCCACGGCAATGGTGACGATGGCCAAGTAATCAGCTCGCAATCGCAGCGTCGGTATGCCGAGCAGCAACGCCAAAATCACGGACGACACGACAACCATCAACACTGCGAGCGGCCACGGCCAGTCATAGCGGCTGATCGGTATCGACAGTGAATACGCACCGATTGCAGCAAACCCGGCCTGACCGAAGTTCAGAAGGCCGGTGTAACCGAAGTGCACATTGAGCCCCGATGCCACAAGGATGTAGGCCACCGCGTTGGCACTAATGGCGGTGTAGAAGGAGTTCGAGAGAATGAGGTCCCACTTCATCCGATGCGCTCCTTTCGTCCGAGGAATCCCTGTGGTCGAACCAGCAAGATGACGACGAGTGCAATGAGTGCGCCCAGGGTCTTCAACTCAACGACGTTCGGGAAGAACCACGTCCACAGTTCGGTGAACATGCCCACAACGAAGGCACCGAGCAATGCACCAAACGGGTTACCAAGCCCACCAACTGTGATAGCGGCAAACATGAGGAGCAACAAGATGTTGCCCATGTCCCACTGAACGCCACTTGCCGCACCGAGCATGACACCACCAATACCTGCCAAAGCGCCTCCGACGAGCCACACGGTGAGAATGATGCGGTTGGTGTTGATACCGGTTGCTGAAGCGAGATCTGGGTTGTCAGACACTGCGCGAATTGCTTTGCCGAGCCGTGCTCGGAGCAGGAACATGGAGATTCCGACGACCCCGACCGCCGAGATGATCATGATGCCAAGGTCACGCGGCGTGATTCCGAAAGGTCCGAAGTCGATCTCTGGGTCACCCACGTATTGGCGGTAACGGCGGTTACGCCCACCGAAGAAGAACAAGTACACGTACCGAATGGCAATTGCCAAACCAATAGACACGATCATCATCGATGTGAGGCTGGTGCCTCGGCGGCGCAGCGGGCGCCACAGTTGGCGTTCGAACGCACCAGCCATGAGAGCGGCAGCCGCGATACCGAACGGAGCAGCAATCAGAACATGAAGCTCAGGCCCGTTCTGATTCAACCAGAACACGACAATTGCCGCAATCGAGACAATCTCACCGTGGGCAAAGTTTGTGAGACCAGTTGTTCCATAGATCAGCGACAACCCGATGGCACACATGGCGATGATGAGGCTGTACTTGATTCCGTTCACGATGGTCTGAGGCAACAATTCCCAGCGGTTGATCACCGCTCGCTTGGCATCACCGACAAAGAAGTTCACCGACTTTGCGCCAGTGCCGATGGTGACACCGGACGAGAAATTGACCGAGATGGTGGTTGGCGACTCGTCGCTCGCTTCGACTCCCTTCGGAAGACTCGCAACATCGAGAGTGACCTCGTACTCGCCTTCCTTTGGAACCTTTAAAGACACTTTGCCTGTCGAATCAGTGGTGCCCTCTGCAGTTCCGGCCGTGCCGACGGCTTTGACGAGCGCTCCTGCAACTGGAATCTTCTCGACGCCGTCGTCGGTCTGCTTCTGTTCCGTCACTGAGGCGACAATCTCGCCGTCGTCAGTAGCTGCAGAGACCGAGGAACCGAACATGGGCGCGATGAATGACAGCCCAACAATGGCCAAGAGCGACATCCGCATGACACGGCGCACTGTCACTTGTCTTGCGTCGACTTGTGTCCCCATGCACACCCTTGTTGCTGCAGGCTCCCCTGCTAGACAGAAGTGGCCCGAAAGTTTTTCCAACACTAGTGCCGAACCATGCCCACTCCTAAGGCCCCCGCCGCATTCACGAAGACACCTGGCCGTAGCCTTTTTGGTCATCCGGCGCTGGGCGTGGTGGCAGCCTCGGTGCTCTTCGGAACCTCCGGCACTGCTCGGTCCTTTGCCCCAGACAGCGCCACTTCGCTCTCAGTGGCTGGTGTGCGGCTCATGATCGGAGCCGTGCCGCTACTCCTTGTTGGCTACCTCAAGGAGAAGACCAATCGACCGAGTCTTCGTGCCGAAGCCGTGGCGGCCGGAGGGGCGATGATGCTCTTCCAGGTCTGCTTTTTCAGTGCGATGGAGAACTCTGGTGTCGCTGTCGGAACCATGCTCACGATTGGAAGTGGTCCGATCATTGCCGCCGGCATCGACCTTGTCACCGGTCGCCGTCCGTCGTCACGAGTGGTTGGTGCACTCGTCTTGGCTCTTGCCGGTCTGGCGATGCTCGTGCTCGGATCTCCACCAGAGGGCGACACAAGCTTCTCGATTGTCGGAGTGCTCTTCGGAATCGGTGCAGGTGCCAGTTACGCCATCTACACACACTTGTGCAAGCGGCTCCTCGATCACGGCTGGAGTGGCACATGGACCATGGCATGGACATTCACGGTGAGCGCAATCTGTTCAGTCGTACTCGTCATGCCTTCTTCGCTTGAGTGGTTGTCAACTCCGAGTGGTTGGTTCACCATCATTTATCTCGGACTCGCGACGATCTCTATTGCGTATCTTCTTTACGCACATTCATTGTCGCGACTCACTGGCTCGATGGTTGTGACCCTCACACTTGTGGAACCAGTGACTGCAACAACACTTGGCGCTCTCGTACTGAACGAGAACATTCGACCTATCAGTTGGATTGGCGCAGCGATTGTCCTAGCCGCACTCGTATTCGTTGGTACAACGACTGAAGAAGACGTCCCACTCACCTAACAATTGTCGCTCGTATGACGTCAGGTGACTTTGATGTTCAGGGTTGTCGTATAGGGCTTTGCTGTGACAGTGATAGTCAACGAGCAGGTTCCTGTTCCAAGGCCTTTCACCGTGTTGTTCCCAGACACCGTGCAACGACGTCGGGACGTGGAGTTGACCACGACCAAAACCTTTGCCCCTCTGGTGCTCGGAAGTCCAGCGCTCTGAGCAATCGATGACACTGACACCGACTTTCCCTTGGTGACTGACGTTGACGTCTTCTTCGTGACAGGACCTGGCTTCACCGAGGTAGAGACAGCACACGTGCCGGCTTTCAGACCAACGACATTCGACCCAGAAACCTTGCAGATTGCTTTGCTGGCGGCACCAACCTTTGCGGTCGCTGTTGTCCCCTTTGGTGCCGTCTTTCCTGCGGTCACTAGCGCTGAAACAAGCGAAAGGGTCTTTCCTTTCGACACTGCTGGCGTACCTATTTTCACCGGTGTGAACGTGGAGGTCGCGGTGGTAGTTGACGTTGCTTGACCAACAGTGGTGCTGGTGCGATTCGTGATTGCCCCTGACGCAGTCACAGTCTTCAAGTCAATCGATGGCTGCGAGTAATGGAAGCCCGAGACTGAAACGTTCAAAACGTCATTGGCAAAGGTGATGGACTGCGTGAAGCCGGTCTGTTCAACACTGTCTTCAGAAATCGTCACTGTGAACTTGTCGGTGTCGGCACCTGATACTCCCCACACACACTGAACCATCGCCTCGGGAATCTGCGCCTGATAGGCGCCTGAGATGAACGACGTTTTTGCCGACGAGGTGAAGTGCGGCGCGCTCGGCATGAGATAGAGCGCCTTCGTTGCGGAGTTGTAGCGAGGGAATACAGGTCCGTACCCATTTTCCTTCACGAGCATTGGCCCCTTTTCTGCGCAGGCAGGCAACTGCGGCAAGTACCTCGTGTCGAGAACCATGAACTCCATGTATTTCTGGCTCCATGCTGGATAACTGGTTGGACCAATGCCGCCCAATTCATTTGCCACACCAAAGGTTTCGAGAATGCCACCCTCAACGACGAGACGGTACGAACCGTTCTGAGTCCACCGTGCTGACTGCAGCGTTCCGTTGACGATGCCACCACTCACGATGGTGGGCAACAACCAACTCGTTCGCAACACAACTCGGTACTTGGCAGTGTCGTCTAGGTTTCCGTACCGGACACACTTTCCGCTGATGACTTCGCACCCCGATGCACTTGCGAGACCACTCTCCCATTCAGGCCGAAGACCAGGTAGCGCACTGCCACCAGTTCCGATCATGATGCTCGAGGCGTACATATTGAACTGAATTCCTGTTGGCTGTTGAGACCCTGGCCTCGTCAGAATTGACCGAACTTCTACAAGCCCGGCAAAGGCTGCTCGCGAATCTTCGGTGACTAGCCCTGGTATCTGAAACTCGGGGCGAACATAACCATCTGGGTTCATCGTCGGAGCCGACGCACTTCGCTGTGTCCACTTTCCTTTGACCAACGTGGAAGGTGCGCTCGACAGATACGCACCGACTTCTTCGATGCAGTCGGTCTGCGTCGAAGTGGTGCAGTACGGCATCAGCATGCGATCACCGTCACTGGCTGGCGTCTGCGCAGTCCAACTAGCCGGAGCAGTACCAGTGGCGAGTGTTGTCGACGTCGTCGTCGCTGCGCTGCTGTTTGCTGCCCAGGCTGATCCTGTCCACATCGCAAGTCGCCCCACTGCTGAGCCACCTGCTGAGGTGAAAGTTCCGCCAACTGCAATCTCACTACCAAGCGAGCGCACCACGAGTCCGGTACCACCTGTTATTCCCGTACCGAGTGCGTCCCACGTCCCACTCGACAGCTTCGCCACACCTGCAGCTGGTGCTGAATTCACGCTTGTAAAGGACCCCGCTGCATAGACATCACTCCCTGACATGAAGAGTGACTTTGCAACAGAGTCTGAAGCAGAGTTGCTCGTGGTGATGGTGGACCAGGTACCAGACGCAAATTTCTTGATGGCACCATCGCCGCTTGGCGGATCGGTGCCGACGTACACCTCGGAGCCTCCGGCGCCGACTGCAACCGAAACAGCTGGATCAGTAAGTCCGGTACCAAGTGCTGCCCATGCGCTTCCGTTCCACGTGGCAACATTCACTGAGTTGGAGACCACTGCGAGTGCTCCTGTAAGGACATTGGTGAATGTTCCGACCACTGCCACGTTGGTTCCCGACACCGCGAGCGCTCGACCAACGCCGCTCGATGCCAAACCTCCCCCGACTGCACTCCATGTCGTGCCATTCCACATCGCGATGCCGTTGACCGTCACTGGCGAACGGGAACTCACCGCCCCGTACGCGGTGGTGAAGTTTCCTGTCACGTAGAGGTCGCTTCCGACTGCTGCGATGTCGTACACCGTGCCGTTCACACCTCCACCGAGTGCCGACCACGACGTTCCATCCCACTTCGCAATTCCACGCATGCCTTGCGCGGCATCGAAGGTGTCGTCGGGGTGCGAGATTCCCATCACCGAGAAGTCACCGCCGGCATACAGATTTCCACCGAGAGTCTCGAGTGCGTATACGGTCTTGTCAGAGCGGCCCGCTCCTACCGGCAACCATTCGCTTCCGTTCCATTTCGCGACACCGCTTGACACGAATCGCCCACCGACACGTGACAACTTGCCGCTGATGTACACATCACTTCCAACGGCGACGACATCATGCACTTCATCACCTGCCGTACTTGCGGCAACACCGAACGCGAATGCGCGACGTTCATCGTCGGGAACCACAGCCCAAGTTCCAACCACCAACGTGACCGCAACGATGTGTGACCAGCGCTTCGGCTTCATGAGCCCCCCAAACAGTCGACGCGTGTCAACTGTTCATGAGGCTAACTCACGAATTGTTGACGCAATTCGCGCTTCAAGATTTTGCCCGATGGGTTACGTGGAATCGCCGCCACGAATTCAACCTTCACTGGCATCTTGAATCGAGCGAGTTTTCCTTCGCAATGGTCAATGACAGCCTTCTCGGTGAGGGCTTCGTCCTTTTTCACCACAATTGCAAGGGGCGACTCACCCCACTTATCCGATGGAATTCCGATGACAGCAGCATCGCCGACACCGGGGCACGACAAGATCACATTCTCGACCTCGGCGGGATACACGTTCTCTCCACCAGAGATGATCATGTCCTTCAAACGGTCTTTGATGTAGATGAAACCGTCCTTGTCGCGAATGGCGATGTCACCGCTGTGGAACCAGCCGTCCCGGATGGCTTCAGTTGTTGCTTCCGGACGATTCCAGTAACCCAACATGATGTGGTCACCCTTGATGACTACTTCACCAGCTTCGTCAACGTCGCACTCCGTGCCGTCGGGACGCATGACCTTTACTTCAGTGTGGAAGTACGAACGCCCTGTTGAGCCCGCGTGCGAAATCGCATCTTCTGGCATGGTGATGCATGCTGGGCCGCATGTCTCTGTGAGGCCATACACCTGGTGAATTGCGATTCCCATTTCGGCATACATCTCGATGACCGACACCGGAACCGGTGCGGCACCACTCAAAAGCCAACGAAGGTTCGGGTACTTGTGTTTGCTCGGATCAAACACAAGCTTCATGAATTGCAGCATGGCAGGCACCATGAGCGCATTCGAGATGCGCTCCTTCTCGATGATCTCCCAGATGGCATTTGGGTCGAACGACTTCACCAATACATGTGCGAGCCCGCGGTACGCCGTTGCGATTGCGGGGGTGAGTGCACCAACGTGGAACATCGGCATCGGGTTCAAGTAGCGATCGCTTGATGCAAAGTCACTACATGCATTCAGGGTGATGAGGGCCGCCATTTGAGTGCGGTGTGAATGCATCACGCCTTTCGGCAATCCGGTGGTGCCCGATGTGTACATGATGTACAGCAGGTCATCACCCATCGCAGTCACCGGCGGGTTCGCAGTCGACTTGCCATTCGAATAGTCAGCGTGGTTTACCGCGAAGGCGGGCTGTGATTCTTTCGAACCCACGTGAATCCACTGACGAACATCGGTCTTGGCGCCACGTGATTGCAACTCAATGACACTCGGAGCAAACTCTTCTCCCGCCACGAGCACAGTTGATCCTGAGTCCTTCAGAATGAATTCCAATTCGTCGGGTACAAGACGCCAGTTCAACGGAACAATGACGCCACCGATTTTGGCGATCGCAAAAAACGTCGTGAGGAACTCAGTCGAGTTCATGACAAGCAGTGCGACTCGGTCACCCTTTTTGACACCCGACTCCAATAGCGCGTGTGCCACCTTGTTGGTCTCGGCATTCAATTGAGCGAACGTGAACCGCTTGTTCTGGGCGACATCGAAGAGTGCCTCCAGATCGGGGGTGATTTCCGCGCGCTTAGTGAGGATGTAACCGATGTTGTCGTTCATGGCTACATGGTGGCACAGGTCACATGTGGGTTCTAACTGTGCGTCAAAAACGTCAGCGAAATGGGGCTGCAACCTCGTCGAAGTAACGAGCCAGTGTGTTTGAACGTTCTTCAGCCGTGTTCCCCACGGTGAAATCAGGGACGCACACTTCGTCAAATCCGGCCTCGCGATAGCGATTGACCACGTCCTGCATCTCTCCGACATTGCCTATGACAGCACGGTCAGCGGGCATGAGGGCCCGAAGTTCCTCGGCCTTTTTGTCGTCCTCGACGAGGAACACCAAGGCTTGAACGGTCTTGTGTATTGATGCCGGGTCACGGCCGACGCTGTCACAGGCTTGCTCGAGTTTCTTCAACACCGCACCTGCTGATTCAGGCGAACCCCAAGTGTTCCACTCACTGGCCCAACGTGCAGTGAGCCTCAACATGCGAGGTCCGCCCGTACCAACGAGAAGAGGCAGAGGTGACTGAACAGGTTTGGGTTCGCACGGCGCATCTGTGATGGAGAAGTGTCGACCAGCGAAAGTGACGCGCTCTTCGCTCAACAGTCGGGCGATGATCTCGATTGCCTCTTCGAACCGATCGACGCGATTCTTGTTGTCGAAGAGCTCGATGCCGTAGGCGCGATGCTCGTTCACTTGCCAACCAGCACCAAGACCGAGAACAAATCGTCCACTGCTCACACGATCGATGGTTGCAGCACGATTAGCGAGTACGGCCGGATGATGCACAGTGGTCGGCGCAACAAGTGAACCAAGTCGTACCGTCGATGTCACTGCGGCGAGTGCCGTGAGAACTGTAAAGCATTCGTGGAAATCGCCACCGACTGTCGCCCCATCGTCAGTGTTTGGCATGTAGTGATCGGCATACCAGATGCCGTCCCACCCTTGCTGCTCAAGTTTTGTAACAAGAGACTTCACTTCATTCCATGGTCGACTTGAATTTGGCCACACTGAGAATTTCATGGTGTCAGAACTTCTTTAGTGGGTTGCCGTACACGTGCGTGCTCAAGTCACCAATCAATTGCATCTCCATCAAACGTTCGGCAAACAGCCAGATCCCATCAACTTTGTGCACCTTGTCGTGGTAGGTGCCGGCCACAACCGGATGCAGTGGCCCACCCGGGCCCTGATGCAACACCTGCACATAGCTCTTGCACGACCCTGACGCGCCATCTTGGTTGACGTCAATGAGCACGTTGGTGATCATGTGACGCGTTCGAGGAACACCGTCGTACAAAATCACCGTCTTGTGCAACAGTTCTCTCACGGCCTCCGCACCCGCGACACCTCGTCCCTTGAATGGGCCATACGCGCCATCACTTCCGAAGAGTGCCGCAACATCGTCGAGTCGACCTTCGTCGATTCCGGCACAGTACGCAGTCAACAATCGAAAGATGTCTTCACGAATCTGATGAGTATCCATGAGTCACAACCCCAGAAATGAGCCACCGTCACACACGATGGTCTGTCCTGTCACATAACTCGAATCGTCGCTGGCAAGAAAGAGCGCAACTGATCCGATGTCTTTGGTGATATCCCCCACTCGACCGAGCGGCGTTCGAGCTTCTATGGCATCTTTCAACGCCGGATTTCGTTCGAAAGCAATCGCCAATGCAGGGCTTCCTGCCACTGGCGCAATGCAATTGACGGTGATGCCCTCTGGCCCCCATTCACGCGCCAAGCTCTTGGCAATTGCCCGCTCGGCTGCTTTCGCCGGTGAATACAGCGCGATGTTTGCACTGCCCTCTACGCCAGAAGGCGACGTGATGAGGATGAGACGACCACCACCGAGCCCGGTTCCGCGACGTGATGACTCTTGTAGATGGGGGTACGCAGCCCGCGCACAGAAGAAACATGCCCACACGCCGGTCTTCGACATGAGTTTCCAGTTCTTCTCCATTGTTGCCTCGTGCAGAAGATGCGGGACAGCACCAGAGAAAGCGTTGTGCACCATGATGTCGAGTCGGCCGTGGCGACGAACTGTCTCATCAACGCACTGTTGAACCGAGTCGCCCTTGGCAACGTCGGTCACAATGCACTCAGCAATTCCACCGGCTGCACGAATAGTTTCGGCAACTGGCTCACCTGTCTCGGCACGACGTGCGGCCAAAATGACAGTCGCACCCTCCTCGCCCAATCGGCGCGCAATTCCTTCGCCAACACCTTGACCTGCACCGGTGACAATTGCAACGCGGTCTTGAAGTCGTGTACCGGTGTGTGTTGTCACATCCATGATCCACCATCCACGATGAACGTTTGTCCGGTGACGTCGCCAGCTGCTTCGCTACACAACCACTGAACTATGCCCTTAGCGCTCACTTCATTCGTCATTGCACGTGGAGCAATTGACACTGGCCCGGCGACTGACTCATCGATGCCATATGCAGCCGACTCGAGAGCAACAGCGTTCACCACGATTCCATCCTTGCCCCACTGGCGCGCAGCTGACTTGACGACAATGCGCGCTGCCTCCGCAACTGCTGCTTGCGCCGAATACCCTGCAGCACCTGACATTCCGATGAGTGGCGTTACAACAACGATGCGTTTGCAGCCGGAGGAATGGGCATCTTGCAATTCCGTGATGACTTTCTGAATTGGTTGTTCCCACAGCTCTTGAATCTTGTCGTCAGTCAGGTCGACAGCAAGTGACGGAATGTCACTGATGTCAACGACAATGACACGTGCCTGTGAAGGAACATCACCAAGCTGGCTGTTGATGGTGGTTGCATGTGACGGCACGAGCGTGACGATACTTCAGGCGAGCGAGCCGCGATGCGCCCGACGCGCTGCCGCAAGCAATGCCGCCGACACGAACGAGCTGATGCCAGCCAGAGTCATTGATGCGAGCGGACTGCCAGTCACATCATTCAATTGACCAGCGATGATTGGTGCTACTCCGGAACCGATGCTGTAGATGAATGCCATCGCACCCATCAGCGAACCAAAATCGTCTGGTGGAAGAAGCTCCCGCGAGACCATGCCGTCAAGAGCTGACAATGCACCAATCGCCGCACCGGCTACGACGACGTAGACGATGGCAATTGCAACGTTCCCGCTTCCAAGAATGACGAGGCACGACACCCCCACCACCACTCGAGAAACACCAAGCAACCTCCACGCATCGGAGCGCTCGACTAGTCGTGGCAAGGGCAAACGACCAGCCAGTTGAAACACCCCACGTAAGCCTGCAAGTGACGCAGCAGTGGCAGCAGTGAGACCGGCCCACTTCATGGTGGGAACCTGAAACACCAGAAGTACCGACACACCGATGCTCGTGGTGAACGATGCAGCAATGTTGAGGCGTATGGCCCGATGCCCTAGTGCATAACGAATGGCTGCGAGCAAACCCGATGAACGTTGCTGAACATGAGTGGCGCGCATGTTCCGCGTGGCAAACGCAGTGATGGCGTATGCGCCAGCAGCAATGATCGCCGGAATAACCACGGCTTGACGCCAACCCAACGTGTCTCGCATTACTTCAGTGAGAGGAATCGCAATGGGAGATGACAAGGCTCCCCAGATGGTGATGCGTGTGATGGTCCTGATTGGGTCATCGGGGAACAGTCGCACCGCAACTGCTTGAGTCATCGCATAGAACGCAGATGCACCCATCAACCCCCCACCGAGACTGAACGCCATCACAAACAACACCGGCGAATGTGTTGCCGCAGACAATGCATAGAGCATGCAGCCGAGCGGTCCGACGGCAATGAACACAGCGAATGGTCCTCGTACATCGAGACGACGACCTGCGAACACTGCAAATACTCCGGTGAGAATGTTCGCGGCGCCATAAGCGAACCCAAGTACGCCAAGACCGACTCCGAGATCATCACCGACATCGTCGATGATGACACCAAACCCATAAAACCAAGACCCGTACACGAGCACGGCCAGCATGCCCAACACGTCGAGGCGCCAGTGCCTCCAGAGCCATCTGCTGCTTGTGGGCAGCGTTACTTCAGTTGGCTGCACGGACGAGAGCGTCGAGAGTCTTTTCCATGTTTGCTGCGTTGTGGGATGCACGATCCTTGACGCCGCTCACCACTCCGCCCAGCCACGCTGCGACGCGACTTCGATGGTCAACCCAAGAATGCGTCACGCGAACACCGGTGGATGTCGGTTCGATTTCATAGACCCAATCACACCACTTCGACTTCCCCACAATCAGAGAAAAGGCAAACTCTCGTGGCTCGTCACATCGAATGACTTCGACAGTGGTGCTCCAACTGCGCTTGCCATTCTTGTTGCGACCCTTGAAGCGCACGCCAACAGCAGGCTGTGTCGCATTGATCCATTCACCGCCCCGGTTCTCAGGCGACCACTCGCCCATTCGAGGAAGATCAGTGACGAGTCCCCACATGGTTTCAGCGGAACAAGTGACGTCGCGCGACACGCTCACTATTTTGTTCACGTTGCTCATGCTGGCCCCGAGAACATGGTGCCTGGTGATGGCTTCCATTCAGGAGTTGGTTCACCTTCGTACCGCGCGATTTCCGTACGACCAACCACGTGCCAGTGAACTTCGTCTGGGCCGTCAGCGAAGCGCAAGGTGCGCTGGCTCGCATAAATACGTGCCAGCGGAGTCCAATGTGAAATACCAGTGGCACCAAACATCTGAATGGCCTCGTCGACGATCTTGCACACGCGCTCTGGCACCATCGCCTTCACCGCGCTCACCCACACTCGCGCTTCGGCATTGCCCATGGTGTCCATGGCTTTTGCGGCGCGTAATACCATGAGACGCATCGCTTCGATTTCGATTCGTGCCTTCGCTATGACTTCGGGGTTCTTTCCGATTCGCGCAATCGGCTTTCCGAATGCTTCACGACTGAGTCCGCGTCGAATGGCAAGTTCCAAAGCACGCTCTGCCGCGCCAATGGATCGCATGCAGTGATGGATGCGCCCTGGTCCGAGACGAACTTGTGAGATTTCAAAGCCGCGACCTTCACCCAGCAACACGTTGTCCTTCGGTACTCGAACGTCTTTGAATTCAATGTGCATGTGTCCGTGCGGGGCATCATCTTCACCGAACACTTCCATCGCCCCTAGAATGCGGATACCAGGAGTGTCCATGGGAATCAGAATTTGTGAGTGACGACGATTGGGTGGTCCGTCAGGACTGGTCAACACCATCGTGATGAGTACCTTGCAACGCGGATCTCCCGCACCAGAGGTCCAATACTTCTGACCGTTGATGACCCATTCGTCACCATCGAGCACCGCACGACACGAGATGTTTTTCGCATCAGAAGACGCCACATCTGGTTCGGTCATCGCGTAGGCCGACCTGATTTCACCGCGCAACAACGGCTCAAGCCATTTCTTCTTTTGTTCCGGTGTGCCGACTCTCTCGAGCACTTCCATGTTGCCGGTGTCTGGAGCACTGCAGTTGAACACTTCCGAAGCAATGGGGTTCTTACCCATTTCGACTGCGAGGTATGCGTAGTCGAGGTTGCTTAAGCCTTCTCCACTTTCGGCATTGGGCAAAAAGAAATTCCAGAGCCCGGCTTCCTTGGCCTTGTTCTTCAACTTCTCGAGTAACTCAAGTTGACCATCGCCGTAACCCCAATGATCAGCACGGCCTTCACCCAAACGGAAGAACTCTGCGGTGTGCGGTTCTATCTCGGAATTGATGAAGTTGACGACGGCTTCGTACAGCGGAATCGCTCGCGCAGACATCGCCAGATTGAGGCTGTCATCTGTGGTTGAGCCCGAATGCATTCCTGTTTTTGGCATGTCGCCACAGTACCCCTGCGACGCTGATGCAGAGTAAGTGGACTATCCGCGAGCGAACCCCAATGCATTGCGGCTCTGCAATCGCGCGAAGAACTCGGGCGTATATGCATCACGCGGGGTCGATCGAACTTCTTCGTCCAGAACATGTGCGTCATCTCCAACGAGAACTCGCCACTCGTCACGGCGCACTGCACCGAGCATGATTTCAGCTGCTTCCCGCGCAGACGTCGGAGCTGCATCGCGGAAGGCCTCACCCTGAGCGATGATTCCAACGCGGATGTCTTCATCGCTCACACCAGACAGATCAAGTCCAGCACGACCGGCACGCACTCGGACTTGAGTCAACTGTTCCTCTGTCATCTCCTTTGGGTCAAAGCCGAGAATCTTTCCGGAGTTGATGACAATTGAAGTGCCGATGTGCCCTGGCATCACGACTGACACATGCACGTGTGGCGCATTCACTTGAAGGTCGGTGATGAGCGCTTCGGAAAAACCTTTCACGGCGAATTTCGCTGAGCTGTACGCGGAATGTGGCGTGTTGGGCCCGAGTGAAGCCCAAAAGCCATTCACTGAACTGGTGTTGACGATGTGGGCAACGTCAGCTTGCAGCAGCAGTGGCATGAATGCGCGCGTGTTGTAATACACGCCAAAAAAACACACTGTGAAAGTCTTGTCCCAGGACTCGCGATCTTCGTCATGTACGACACTTCCACCACCACCAATACCGGCGTTGTTGAACAGCACGTTCACATGAGGGCGCCACTTCGCAACAGCGTCACGGAATGCGAGTACCTGCAGTTCGTCACTCACGTCGGCAATGAAGGACATCACTTCACCTTCAGAACCATCAGCTGCACACAGACCCACTGTTTCTGCAAGGTTGTCGCCCAAGACGTCACACGTGGCGACGT
>Ga0194130_10001422_pt1 | contig 38741 bp, 45 predicted proteins | sample TA2KigsurfametaG_FD_160084 | JGI IMG/M metagenome (GOLD analysis project Ga0194130, IMG submission 160084) | Freshwater microbial communities from Lake Tanganyika, Tanzania - TA2015050 Kigoma 12 surface | ecosystem: Environmental > Aquatic > Freshwater > Lake | place: Tanzania: Lake Tanganyika...
TGATGCGCGCTTACGCAAAAAAATCTTTACAGCCATGTGTGCGGAGTGGGATAAGACAATTGCTGCACTCGAGCAAATCACCGGGGAGAAGCAACGCCTTGCCAATAACCCGATCTTAGCCCGGTCCATTCGCCATCGCTTTCCTTACATTGACCCATTGCATCATATTCAGGTTGAGTTAGTTAGACGTTATCGTGCTGGGCATAGCGACGAGCGGGTCAAGCGCGGTATTCACTTATCGATTAATGGAATCGCTTCAGGTTTGCGTAACACAGGATAAATAAAGCGAATTACTTGTGGTGGTCGGAGGGAAGCTCAACCCCAAATGCACGACAGTATTTATCGCTTGCATTGAGATCATCAGCTAAACAGTTCGGACAGGTTCGAGGATCCAAATCTGGCCGATGACGACGTAATGCCATTTCGCTGGTCACAATTCCAGTTGGAACAGCTAATGTGCCCCAGCCCATCAGCATCATGGTTGATGCAATCAATTTACCAAGGTCGGTTTTGGGCGTGATGTCTCCAAAGCCCACGGTAGTCATGGTTGTAATCGCCCAATAAATGCTAATTGGAATACTAGTGAACCCATGTTCTGGACCTTCAACCACATACATGAGGGTTCCCATCACCATCACAATCATTAGCACAACCGATAGAAACACCATGATTTTGCGCCGACTGGCAGCCAGGGCATTTGCTAGATGGGTGTATTCCACCAAAAAACTAGTGAGCTTGAAGATTCGGAATATCCGCAGTAGACGTAGTATGCGAACATCAATTAAGGAATGTAATTCTGGGAAGAAGAGTGCTAGGTAAGTGGGCAAAAATGCGATGAGGTCAATAATTCCAAAAAAGCTCAGCGCATACTTACGACGATCGGGGGCGCAGTAGAGCCGCGCACTATATTCAATGGTGAAGATGAAAGTAAAAAACCATTCCAAGGAAAAGAGGATGGTATGAAACTTGGCCGATATACTTTGTACGCTATCAAGCACCACCACCAAAATCGAGAACAGAATGACAAAGATCAGAATCCGGTCAAAGAGCCTGCCGGCATGGGTATCTGACTCAAAAATAACCCGATACAAAGTCTCTTTTAGACTCTGAGGTTCGTGGTTCTGAGGCTTGGCGGTCATATCGGCCTTAGGGGTTTAAAACAATTAGAATAATGGTTTATCAAGTAATCATTAATTTAGCCTAAATAAAAAGGAATTTGCATGCCAGGCCTTTTGCCCAATGTAGACCCAGATGGTCTTTTGGAATTCTCGGTAGTCTATACCGACCGTTCCTTGAATCATATGTCAGCGGAATTTAAAAAAGTCATTACTGATATTTCTGCAATTCTCAAGGATGTTTACAAAGCGCATTCAACCGTTGTGATTCCTGGCAGTGGGACATACGGTATGGAAGCAGTGGCAAGGCAGTTTGCTCCTGGAAAAAAATGTTTAATTATTCGCAACGGCTGGTTTAGTTATCGCTGGACGCAAATTTTTGATCTTGAGCAGTTCACCCAAGATATTCATGTCATTAAAGGTCGGCAAGTGGAACATACTGCTCAGGGTTCGTACGGACCTCCCCCAATCGATGAGGTCGTTGCATTCATAAAGAAGGAAAAGCCAGACGTCGTATTCGCCCCGCATGTTGAGACCTCTGCTGGAATTATTTTGCCACCCGAGTATTTAAGAGCTATTGGCGATGCAGTGGAATCTGTCGATGGGTTATTTGTATTGGATTGCATTGCCTCCGGTGCGATGTGGGTTGATATGAAAGCCAGTAAAGTGGATGTTTTAATTAGTGCCCCACAAAAAGGGTGGAGTAGCTCCCCATGTTGTGCCTTGATTGGTCTCTCCGAACGTGCTCGTCAAAAGATTGAACATAGTCAAAGTAATAGTTTTTCGATTGATCTTAAGAAGTGGTTGCAGGTAATGGAGACTTATGAGAAGGGCGCTCACGTTTACCACACCACAATGCCAACCGACGCTCTGAAGATTTTGCGCAATGCCATGAAAGAGACCCAGTCGCATGGATTTGATTACCTTAAGCAACAACAAATTGAGTTAGGTGCTCGAGTTCGAGCTTTGATGGTTGCTAAAGGATTTCCAAGCGTAGCGGCAGCTGGCTTTCAGGCTCCTTGTGTGGTGGTTAGTTATACCAAAGATCCTGAGATGCAATCGGGTAAAAAATTCTTAGATGTTGGCTTACAGATAGCTGCTGGCGTCCCTTTGCAGATTGGTGAGAGCCCAGAATTTAGAACCTTCCGACTCGGGCTATTTGGCCTAGAGAAGCTTTTGCATATTGAGCGTGCCATCACACACCTCGAAGCTGCGATGGATAAGATCACAGCAAAGTAATTATTTTTCAATCTTTAAGACAGCAAAGGCAGCTTGCAGGCGCTTGGAGTAAACCTCCTTTAGCGCCTTCACTTTTTCTAGGGTTCACGACCAACACATCATTTGAGTTGTGATTCTTATTTTGCTACCTGTCAGCCTGGATTGACAGGCTATTGCATCCAATTGGCTTGATAGCCAATGTCCCATACAGGTCAAGGCAAAACAGCGCTGAAACTGGTATAAATGGAGCTTCGCTTTTTTTAAAGCCATTGCCAACTAAAACGACAACGACAGACAAAATATGCTGAAACTTGATCAACATCCATCGGGTAGACATTTTTTACACATTCCAGGACCTAGTCCGGTTCCCTCGCGGATTTTGCGTGCCATCAGTTATCAAACCATTGATCATCGCGGCCCTGAGTTTGGTGAGTTAGGTCTTCAGTTATTGGCTGGTATGCAAACCATTTTTAAGACGAAGCATCCAGTGATTATTTATCCCAGCTCAGGTACTGGTGCGTGGGAGGGTGCTCTTGTGAACACCTTGTCTCCGGGTGACCTCGTTCTCATGTATGAGACTGGTCATTTTGCAACCCTTTGGAATAAGTTAGCTCAACGTTTAGGAATCAAAACGGAGTTCATTGGCTTACCGGGTGCAGAGGGCTGGCGTCATGGAGTTGACGCTGCAAAAATTGAAAAGCGCTTAAAGGCAGATACAGGCCATCAAATTAAAGCTGTTTGTGTGGTTCATAACGAGACCTCAACAGGGGTTACATCCAATATCGCCGCTGTGCGCAAGGCCATTGATGCAGCAAAACATCCTGCACTCTTAATGGTCGATACGATCTCCGGCCTTGCCTCGGCAGATTTTCGTCATGATGAGTGGGGCGTTGATGTAACTGTGAGCGGCTCACAAAAGGGATTGATGCTTCCCCCTGGCATTGGATTTAATGCGATTTCACCAAAAGCGCTGGAAGCAAGTAAGTGTGCAACCTTACCCAAAGCGTATTGGGCCTGGGATGAAATTCTGGAGTCCAATAAGACAGGTTATTGGCCCTCGACGCCTGCGACCAATTTACTTTATGGCTTACACGAAGCGATCGAGATGATTTTGAATGAAGGCATGGACAGTGTGTTCGCTCGCCATCAGCGTCTTGCAAAAGCTTGCCGCGCAGCAGTCGAGGCATGGGGGTTGGAAGTGCAGTGCAAAGACCCTGCGGTTTACTCCTCGGTATTAACTGGTGTGCGCACCCCAGAGGGTGTGGATGCCGATGCCTTGCGTAAATTAATCTTTGAGCGCTATAACCTATCCCTTGGTACAGGCTTGGGTAAGGTAAAAGGTCAGTTGTTCCGCATCGGGCATTTGGGTGACTGCAATGAGTTATCGTTGCTTGCCGCCATCAGTGGATGCGAAATGGGCATGAACCGCTTTGGAATCAAACTCAAAGGCAGCGGTATTCTTGCCGCCCAAGAGGCCCTGCAGTAGCTAGGATCGATTAAGTTGTTTGCGCAGCGCTTCGATCTCCTCAAGGAGGTCAAGCGCCAAAGCAACGCCTGGGGTATTTACTTCCAGGTCTCGCACTAAACGGCTAGCGATCTTGGCGCGGCGCAAGGAATGGCCTGTAAAGCGCCATTCACTCTGGCTCGAGCCTTGTGGCTGAAGGACGCCCTCGGCGACCCATTCTTCAATATGTGTATGGGTGATCGAGCATGCTTGGCAGATTTCAGTAACGCTCAAATGTAGTTGCTCTTCAACCACCACACCTTCTAGTAACACTGAACGATTTGTATTCATATCGATTGCTCCTAACCGTTTGCACGTGGATTAAATGCAGCAAATGACTTTGCCATTGCCTGATAAGCCTCTTTATCTGAATCAGAGACGGCTGGCGGGGTAACCAGCCGAATGGCTGTATAAAGATCGCCCGGCTCTTGACTCGGAATGCCCTTGCCCTTAAGGCGTAGCTTCTTGCCCGCCATAGTATTGGCTGGTATGCTCAATTCAACTTTGCCGGTGGGAGTAGGAAGGTCCACTGTCGCTCCTAATGCCGCTTCCCAAGGAGCAAGGTTTAAGTCAACCGATACGTCCTTGCCATCGACCTTAAACAGGCTGTTTGGTTTAATCACAATCTCTAAATAGAGGTCACCCGCTTTGCCATTCCCAAATCCTGGACTTCCTTGGCCAGCGAGGCGCAAATGTTGGCCGCTTCGAATTCCCTTGGGTATTTTGACCTCTAAGGTGCGCTCTTGCATCCGCAGATGACCTTGATTATCCAGTGCGGGCATTTTGAGTCCGATGCTTCGTTGTGCACCTAGATAGGAATCCACTAAATCAATCTCAATCTTGGCGTGATGATCTTCACCTGGAATATTAAGTTAAGCGCTTTGTTGATTAGCCTGTTGGGCGCGACGCCCAAAAATGGATTCAAAGAACTCACTATGGTCAGGATTGGCACTATCACCCCAACCATTGCCCCGAAACTCGTATCCAGAATCCCAGTTGGGTGGAGGATTAAAGCCTTGACCTCCCGACCAGTTAGTGCCCATTTGATCGTAGGCAGATTTCTTCTCTGGATCTTTTAGGACCGCATAGGCCTCACCAATTTCTTTGAAGCGTTTTTCGGCATCCGTCTCTTTGCTTACATCGGGATGGTATTTGCGAGCCAGTTTGCGATAGGCCTGTTTGATCTGATCAGGCGTCGCATCCCGTTCTAGGCCGAGTATTTTGTAATAGTCTTGGTATTCCATGAAGGCAAAAGGGGAGTCAATCAATAATGCTTGATTTTAATCGGATTGAGCCATTCAGTAGAATGGGACATGGCTGAAATTGATCCTTTAATCGCAAACAATGATTTACCACCCAGTAAATCAGAGCTCAAACGTCAAATGGCCGAGCGCCAAAAATTGGCTGAGGCTTTAAGTCTTTTGACAAGTGACGCATTAAAGTCTATTCCAATCGATGAAGAATTGCGTGATGCGATTGCACAAACGTCACGCGTTCGCTCTTTTGAGGGGATTCGGCGCCATAAGCAATACCTTGGTAAACGCATGCGAGCATTATCCGATGAGGATATTGCAGCCATTAAGAAACAACTTGAAGTGATTGAGGGACCTGGTCGGGTCGAAACTGCCAAGTTACATCGTTTAGAGCGTTTGCGCGAACGCTTACTACAAAGTGATGAGGCCTTGCAGGAGTTAATTACTAAGTATCCTGCGCTCGATATTCAGAGTATTCGTACTCTGATTCGAAATGCCAAGAAGGAACGCGAGGCCAATAAACCTCCGAAAGCCTATCGTGAGATTTTCCAATACCTCAGAGAGCTTGAAGTCTAAATGAGCAAAACCAAACTGGATCGTGGCGAGATCTACGTATTTATCCAAGCGGTCTTATTGATTGCCTTATTCTTTGGCCCTACCGATCTCTTTGGTAAACCAGCAGCAATTTATTACCCCTTATGGCTTTTAGGCAGGGCTTTTTTCTATCTTGGTCTTGGCATTGCGCTCTGGGCTGCGATCTCTTTGGGGCCCAATCTAACCCCAATGCCAAAACCCAAGCAAAACGGTGAATTAATTCAGACGGGGCTCTATAAGCTGGTTCGGCACCCGATTTATTTTGGGGTGATTCTATTGAGCTTTGGCTGGGCAGCAACCCTACAAAGTTGGTATACCCTAGCCGTTGCAATTGCTCTGCTCATCTTCTTTGATATCAAATCCCGCAAAGAAGAGGAGTGGCTATTGGAAAAGTTTCCGGACTACAAAACCTATCAACAACGCACCAAGAAACTGATTCCATTAATTTACTAAATCGCTACCTGATTTATTTAACCGCTTTATACCCCGGAGTTTTATTGGAGCGATTCTGGATAGCCTTAACGAATGCGATCAAGGTTTTATTACGCCTGAACTCCGGTTTCATGGCAAGGTAAAACGTTTCAGTCTCAAGTGGAATGAAGTGCAACTTGTACTCTTTGGCGATGTATTGCAACCCAATCCCGACATCGGCTTGTTCAGCTAAGATGCTGGTCGCAACGGCGCTATGGGTAAACTCCTCGTGTCCATATCCTTTAATTAGTTTGGTCTTTAGGCCTTCGCGCTCTAAGAGTCGATCAAGTAATAGACGTGTACCCGCTCCCTTTTGTCGATTAATCATACGTACCTCGGGCCGAGCGAGATCTCGGATGGATTGAATCTTCAGCGGATTGCCTTTTGCTAACAATAAACCCTGAACACGTTGCATTAAGGGGACGGTCACTAGACCAGCGCGTCGCAGATGATCTTCTATGGCTTTAATTTCACCTGGATCCGATACATGAAAGCCTGCAATGCTCGCTTTATTTTCGATCAGTCGATCGAGTGCGTGCCCGGACCCCATGGTTTTATATTCAATCTCATCAAATTTTGAATGAATTTGCTCAATCAAGGGATCATTACTGCTACAAAAGATGTATCGATCAAATGTCTTGTTGAGATGATTGGAAAGTTTCTCGCCAATATCTGAAGCTAAACGCTGAGCCTCACTAGAAAGCTGTAAATCCAAGCGATCGAGCGAATGAATTAGTAATTGGCCGGCGGGAGTAATTTTGGAGCCGTGCCCCTTAATCCGTTCCAAGAGCTGACAGCCTAGTTCTTGCTCAGCCTCTCGCAGTTCATTCCAAACCGTTCGATAGGACACATTCAAGTCTTTTGCTGCCGCAGCAAGGGTGCGCCCCTGATCCACGCTACGTAATAAATTACCGATATGCGTCAGATCGAGGGTGTGCTGATGGTAGTTTGGGGTCTTCAGGAGGAGGGTGGGTTGGATTACGAGCTTCATATGAATATTTTTGCATATTGATTATTTAAACTGATCTCTTGATGATAAGACGTTTTCAACTAACTATTGATCATCATGAAAAATCTTCGCTCCATTATTTCGGCACTGACCCTCTCACTCTTACTGTCCACAGCTGTGTATGCACAAAAGAGCATCGTTGTTTCTTCGACCACTTCCACGGAACAATCCGGTTTATTTGGCCATATCTTGCCACCGTTTGAGAAAAAAACAGGGATTCAGGTAAAAGTCGTTGCAGTTGGAACAGGTCAGGCCCTGGATATTGGCCGTCGAGGGGACGCTGATGTGGTATTTGTTCATGACAAGGTTGCTGAAGAAAAATTTGTTGCCGAAGGATTTACCGATAAGCGGATTGAGGTGATGTACAACGATTTTGTCTTAATTGGACCGAAGAGCGATCCAGCAAAAGTTGCTGGTGGCAAAGATATTCAAGCGGCGCTCAAGAAAATCGCCGACAGTAAGTCAACCTTTGTGTCGCGAGGTGATAAGAGCGGCACCCATGCGGCTGAGTTACGCTATTGGAAGGGTGCGGACATTGCAGTGTCAGCAAATCTACCTTGGTATAAAGAAACCGGTTCTGGAATGGGCCCTGCATTAAACACGGCATCCGGTATGAACGGTTATATTTTGTCGGACCGGGCAACGTGGCTCACCTTTAAGAACCGCGGTGATCTGGCGATTTTGGTGCAAGGCGATCCTAAGCTCTTTAATCAGTATGGTGTGATGTTGGTGAGTTCTGCCAAGCACCCCAATGTGAAAAAAGCCGATGGCCAGGCCTTTGTGGACTGGATTACCTCAAAAGAGGGTCAGGACACGATCGCAGCCTACAAAGTGGGCGGCGAGCAGTTGTTTTTCCCAAACGCGAAGAAATAACTTAGTAGGTACCAGGCACCAAAATATCGTTGGTGACATTGTGGATATCACGGTGGCCAGTAAATGCCATCGTGAGATCTAGCTCCTTATGAATAATCTCTAAACATTTTGTAACTCCAGGCCCACCCATGGCGCCAAGACCATAGAGGAACGAACGTCCAATCATCGTACCGCGCGCACCCAAGGCCCATGCTTTAAGAACATCCTGTCCTGAACGAATACCACCATCCATCCAGACCTCAATATCCTTGCCAACCGCATCCACAATTGGTGGCAGCGCTTGAATACTCGACATTGCTCCATCGAGCTGTCGACCGCCATGATTGGAGACCACAATCGCATCCGCACCTGACCCGACGGCTGCACGCGCATCCTCTGGATCCAAAATGCCTTTAATGATCAATTTGCCGTCCCAGTGTTTTTTAATCCACTCAACGTCACCCCAATTGAGCCCGGGATCAAATTGTTCGGCAGTCCATGATGACAGGGAGGACATATTCCCTACGCCAGTCGCATGACCAACTATATTTCGGAAGGTACGACGTGGCGTTTGTAACATCCCCATGCACCAACGTGGTTTGGTCATCATATTGATAATGTTTGGAATGGTGAGTTTTGGTGGCGCGCTCAAGCCATTTTTAATATCTTTGTGACGTTGACCTAAGATTTGTAAGTCCAAGGTGAGAACAAGAGCTGAACATTTAGCCGCCTTGGCCCGTTCAATCAGACGTTCAATAAAACCACGGTCTTTCATGACGTAGAGTTGAAACCAAAAGGGTTTGGTGGTTCGTTCGGCCACATCTTCAATCGAGCAAATGCTCATGGTTGACAAGCAGAAGGGGACTCCAAATTTCTCAGCAGCCTGTGCAGCAAAAATTTCCCCATCGGGGTACTGCATTCCTGTTAAGCCGGTGGGTGCCAATGCAACCGGCATCGCCACCTCTTGGCCGACCATGGTCGTTTTGGTGGTGCGATTTTGCATATTGACAGCCACCCGTTGACGTAACTTAATTTTCTGAAAATCCGATTCGTTTGCCCGGTAAGTAGACTCGGTCCATGAACCAGAATCTGCATAGTCATAAAACATTTTGGGAGTGCGTTTTTGATGGAGAACGCGCAGATCTTCAATATTGGTAATAATGGGCATGATAAGTTTTATAAGGTAAATACAACTGACTTTATCGGACAGACTAACGATTTGTCTATTATGAATGATCCTAACTGAACCCCAAACCCCAAGATGAAACCAACTGTACTAGCCTTTGACGTATTTGGAACCGTGGTTGATTGGCATGGCTCGATTGCGGCTGAGGTCGCCCAACTCCTTCCTCAAGTTGACCCCATTGCTTTTGCAAGCGCCTGGCGATCCGGCTATAAGCCTGCTATGGCAAGAGTCCGTAGTGGCGAATTGGGCTGGACACGGATTGATGATTTGCATCGGATGATTTTGGATCAAGTACTAGTTGATCTAAAAATTGATCATCTAACCGAAACCCAAAAGAAGTACCTCAACCTCACCTGGCACCGATTAAAGCCATGGCCGGATTCAGTTCGCGGTTTAACGCTTCTGAAGCAAGACTTTACGATCGTTACCCTGTCAAACGGTAATTTGGGTCTTCTTGCCAATATGGCAAAAAATGGCGGTTTACCTTGGGATCTGATTCTCTCCGCTGAGGTGTTTCGGCACTACAAGCCCGATCCAGAAACGTATCTGGGCGTTTGCCAAACTTTTGACCTAAAGCCCCAAGACGTGATGCTAGTTGCTGCCCACAAAGACGATTTAGAGGCCGCTCACGCGTGTGGCTTGCAAACGGCATTTATTGAACGGCCTACTGAATTTGGACCGAGGGTGGTTCGAGCGGACCTTGGGCGAGAGTCCTGGACTACATACCATGCCAAAGACTTTATCGATCTGGCAGCCCAACTTAAAGCTAGATCATAAAATAATGATCTAGATCAAACGCAAACCCAAATAAAAGATCATACTAAGTAAAATTACCGGAGGATCCTATGGTAAACCTAACGATTGAAATTGAGAACCTAAAATGCGGTGGTTGCGAGAACACCATCGTCAAGGGCCTAAAAGCAATTACGGGAGTTCAAACAGTCACGGTCGATCATGCAAACAGAGCCGTTGTGCTGGATGCAGACTCTAATTTACGTCAGCAGATTGTCGACAAGTTGCTGAGTATGGGCTACCCAGAAAAGGGATCTGTAGCGGGTCTTGATAAAGGCATTGCGACCGCTAAATCATTCGTAAGTTGCGCGATCGGCCGAATCAGCTAAGCCATTCATCAATCGGCTAAGATGCCAGAATGTTTCATATTGACATCATTGGCTACTTAGCTGCGTTACTGACCACTTTCTCCTTTCTTGTTCAGGCCATTCAATCTTGGAGAACAAGAGACCTCTCAGGCATCTCGGTGGGTATGTACAGCATGTTTACCCTTGGGGTGGGATTGTGGCTCATTTATGGGATTGTGATTGAGAGTTGGCCCTTAATTGTGACCAATGCCTTAACTTTCCTGTTTGCCCTGAGCATCTTGCTCATGAAACTGAAACAAATGTCAAAATAGCAGAATACTCGATGTATTCTGTTTAGACTCTACGATGAAAATTCTTAAAATGCTTGCACTCTTGATCGTATTGGCGATAGCAATTGCCATTGGTGTTGCGTATTACACGGTCAGCAAATTAGATGGGTATGTGAAGAGCTCGATCGAGGACTATGCCACTCAATCTCTTGGTACTAAGGTAACCGTTGGCGAGGTTTACCTTAGTCTACGTCAAACCCAAGCAACGATTCGTAATCTTGAGGTTGCCAATCCCCCAGGTTATGAGGGAGGTCACGCATTTAAAGCGGGACTGATTGAGATTCAACTTAATCCGAAGGAGTCTAAATTTGATTCGGTTGTCATTGATCGAGTGCTCTTAAGTCAGCCTAGCGTGCAGTATGTCAAAACGAAAGATTCTGACAATCTATCGGTTTTGCAAAATAACGCAAAGCAATACAGCTCGACCAATCAAAAAGAAGATACTAAAAGTAAAGCTGGTAAAGCTGGAGATTCTAAGCAGCCACGCATCCTAATTAAGCAGTTTGATATTCAGGGGGCGGATCTGGTTTATCGGGACATGCGAATCTTAGGCACAAGCGTTAATCTCAAGTTAGATGACATTCAAATCACTAATATTGATACTGGTAAGGATGGGGCGGGAACTAAAGAAGCGGTTGGTAAAATTATCGATGCCATTATTCCCGTGGTGAAGAATGCTGCGCTCAAAAGCGTCAACACCTATTTGAATATCGCTACGGATACATTACGGAATGTCACCGACAGTGCGCAGCAATACGGTAAGGATGCCATTACTAATATCAAAAAGTTGTTTCAAAAATAATTCGTTAATAACTCATGACTCTCAATGCATATAACGGCCGCCTGACCTCACTCTCCCACGGAGGGGGATGCGGCTGCAAAATTGCGCCTGGCGTCTTAAGTGATATATTGCAAGCCTCACCTCTCAAAATGATTCCACCAGCTTTGTTGGCGGGCTCAGAAAATAATGAGGATGCAGCGGTTTATCAAATTAATGATCATCAGGCGATTGTCGCCACTACGGATTTCTTTATGCCAATTGTCGATGATCCCTTTGACTTTGGTCGAATTGCAGCTACCAATGCGATTTCAGACATCTATGCGATGGGCGCTCAGCCCTTATTTGCACTTGCATTACTCGGTATGCCAATTAATGTATTACCCCTGGAGGTGATTCAGAAGATCATCGCAGGCGGGGAGTCGGTATGCCGAAGCGCGGGTATTCCGATTGCTGGTGGGCATTCCATTGATACCGTTGAGCCCATCTATGGCTTGGTGGCGATTGGCATTGTTGATCCAGCCAACTTAAAACGCAATAGCGGTGCTCAAGCAGGAGACGTGATTATTTTGAGCAAACCCCTCGGAGTCGGTATTTTGAGTGCCGCTCTAAAGAAAGAGCGTTTGTCAGCTAAGGGATATGAGTCAATGGTTGCCTATACAACGCAGCTGAATCAGCCTGGCATTGCGCTCTCGAAGATGCCACAAGTTCATGCTTTGACGGATGTCACGGGCTTTGGCTTGGCAGGACATCTCTTAGAGATGAGTCGAGGGGCAAACTTAAGAGCCAATTTGAATTGGCGTGATATTCCAGTAATTGCCGAGGCAGTTGAGTTTGTTAAAGACGATATCTATACCGGTGCCTCAACCCGAAATTGGCAAGCGTATGGCGGGGAAGTGTCGTTTAGTTCAGATGTCCAATCCTGGCAACAGCATTTAATGACCGATCCGCAAACCAGTGGCGGGTTACTCATTGCCTGCGCACCTGAGGCCAAGGACCAGGTTCTAGAGTTGCTCCATCGCTCGGGGTTCCATGAGGCGATGGCGATTGGCCATTTTGGGAGTGGTCAAGGCCTTACCATGGCCTAGGAACGAGGCAGGGTCTGGCTTTTACCAATTGCCCCAAAAGTGGCTACAATCAAATCATTACATATTAGAGTAAAGGTTTTACCATGAAAAATCAAAGTTTTGCAGCGTGCTTTCAGTCCTTCATGCAAAGCATCAAGGTTTCCCCGATGAAGCGGGGAGAATGGTATTTGCAACTCATGATCGATAAGCGTGATGAGCGCTTGCGTAAAAAAATCTATTAATGTTGTTCTGATCGAATGCGATCAATCATGACCCGATGGGGCACATACTTGGCTGTGTGCCTTTTTGTTTTACCCATCGGCGTATCAGCAGCGGGTCTTGCCGATGTGGTTGGTGAGGGACAGATCCGTTTTCTGAAAACCAAGCCCGATCCCAATTCATACACCTATGAATCGAAGGTAACCATCCTAGAGACTAGTCTTGATTCTGGTTTGGTACAAATTCAGACCTGTCATAAAAAATTAGATCCAATTCGGAAGGTAGTCATTTTGTTTAACAAGGACCGTATCCGAGATATTCAAGTTCGGACCATGGATGGTATTGCGATGGCTGAAGTCAAAGATAATCGCGTCACCCTAAGTGAGGTGCAAAAAGGTGGATCGATTTGCATTGATTTACAGTCTAAGGCGCTGGATTCACTCGGTAATGGTCTCTATCAACTCAATGCTGGCCCTTTGATGCGCAGACTCTTTGATGGCTATTTACCCATGACCGCAAACATGAAGTTCTCTTGGCCAGATAAGCTGCTTGCCGTTCAAGAAACTAAACCAGCGAGTCAAGATGGCGTTGATATTAAGTCCGCTAATGATGGTCTGGAGATGGACTTAGTGTTTGCCGGAAAAATGACAGCGCAGATTTTGCTAAAGCGCTCCGATTAAGGTCTAGAGCTTTTCACAGCGGTATTGCTCAGCGCCGATGGCTAAGCGTGATTCGCTCTGAATCAATTGTGCAATGGATGCCTTGACATCCCCGACCTTGCAGTTTTCATCGAAGTAGCTGACTAGACCAAGGCTTCCACAAAAGCGCAACTGGCGATCACCAATCTTCATGGTTGATTGCTGCAAAACCATTACTACTTTTTTGCTGGAGTCGTTCTCAGGAACGCAGTTCCAAGTGGTGTAATCGGCCTGACTACATGCCATAAGAGCAAAAATAAGGGGTAGGAAGAAAAAAAAGCGCATTTACAGGACAATAGAAATTACATTCGAGCTATTGTATGAGCCAAACTCTGTTACCGCTAACCCTGTTCTATGATGGTGCCTGTCCACTATGTCAGGCAGAGATTCTTTATTTGCAAACCCGTAATCAACAGCAATTACTTCAATTTGTCGATGTCAATAGCAGTGCATTCGATCCAGGGCGCGTTGGCGTTTCGTGTCAGGCTGCGCTCGATCAGATGGTTGGGCAAATTGAGGGGCAATCCCCGATTCATGGTGTCCCAGTCTTTGCAGAGGCCTATCGGCGCGCTAATTTACCGATCTTGGCTTGGATTTTTTCAAGAAAAACTCTTAGACCCATCTTGAATCTGGCATATCGAATCTTTGCAAAAAATCGCCATGCAATATCAGGCGCCATCGGCCCCTTTGCTTTAAAACTGGTTCAGCGAATTAATCAATCACCTCGATGAAGTAGTGCGCGATTTTGTTGAGCGATTGAGCATTCGCGAGGCCCGGGAATGACCGTAATTGCATCACCGGCTTTTAGGAATCCGGCCTGAAGAACCCGAAGGTACCAACCGCTGCGAGCACCTTGGATCATTACCTTGGCCGCTGTTGTAACACCCGTCTTCGCAGTGAATTTATAGCAAGGCTCGCGTAATTTCGTAACCGCACATTCAATGGCTCCAATACGAAGGCGATCGCCAACGTAGACATCGTGCTCACCAAGCCCGCTAATGGTTAGGTTCTCACCTAAGTAGCCATGCTCTAAATGGATGGATTGGCCTTTGACCTCAGAGAATAGCGAGGACCAAAAGGAGTAATGCTCTTGCGGATACATATAGAGGGCTTTTTCAGTCCCACCATGAACTTGAGGATCGGCTTGTTCATCGCCAACAATTCCAGCTCTTGTTACTTCGATTAATTGAGGATTAGTCAGTGTACTAATCGGCGTTTTGTAAATACCTGACATGATTGTGCGAAGCTCATTGTCATCGCGAACCCATATGGGTTTTACCAGTCCAGCACTAATGGTTTCTAGACGAATTGCCATTACCCATTATGCCGAAAAAAAGCCCCAAGCTAAACTCGGGGCAATTTCGTTTACTTTGTTGATGCTTTTTACTGCTGCTTTATGTGCCTTCATTGTGTATTGAATGAAAGGCCCGGCATTTATTGCTGACGCTTACTATTTAGAAGATTCTGATTTACCAAAATGAAGGGTAGCGCAGGGGTCGGCGCGATCGATACTGGGTGTAATCCAGACAAAATCGTATAGTTTGGCGAGTTCTGCAAATGCTGTAGAGTCGCGCTGCGCCTCTTCAATCAAGCCAACACTCACTCGTTTTTTGGAAGGCTCAAGGGATCGTAAAACTTGGGGCACCCCATAATCATTGCGAACATGGCCATTGCCGGCAAAAAGAATGGCGGGGGAGTGGCGCATCATGACCCGCGCCATCGAGATGTCCGTCAGGCGTTGTACCCGAAACATGGGCTCTAAATACTGGGCGGGAAGTTTGCCGCAATGCCCGTCAATCAAATCGGTCTCAAGACTGCGTTTTGCATCATTTGTCAAAGTACTTTTTTGGTAATCCGATTCCATTGCAGCCGGGATGGATCCACCAGAAAAGATAGTTTTGGAGACAGAGCGGTCGAGATTAGAGCCATAAAGCGGAAAGCCAGATACCCGAATTGCTTCAAATAGGGGTTCATAGAGCTTCCATGGCCATGCTTTTGGGGAAAAGCCTGCTTGCTCCAGCGACTGTAGAGTCGATCCAGTTAATCGGACTAATGGACCGGTTGGCAGATACTCAACAACCGCTGCATATTTTTTGCTGGCAATTGCAGCAATCAATCGACCGCGTGCTTCATGGTGATGGGGGTTATCGTGAAGTTCACCCAGCAAAAGATAGTCAGCGCTGATTACCTCAGAAATCAATCGCTCCTGATTAATGGTGGTCTGATTACGCAAATCGACGATTGAGTTTGCGCTTGCAGCACTGCTAAAAACAAGAAGAATCCAACTTAGATAAATTTTCTTAATAGTATTCATTAAAAATATTTCTCGAGTGCAGTAAAAAAGCGCTGCCCCATGGGGGATACGGGCTCATGGGGGAGACCCACTTTGCCTGTGATGCGCTGGACTTCTTTTACTAACTTGCGACCAAACCCCATTAGCCGGTACATGGGTTGAACATAAATGTACTCAATATCACCGTCGTTGGAGTATCGACAGTAAGCGATTGTGGTGTTTTGGTTCTTAATCCAAAGCGTTTGCTGCTCGATTTCGATTGGATAGTCCATGGAATTGACTAATTGCATTATTTCCTAAATCGCCTGTAGAATGAATTCGGATATTTTATGTTTAGTTTTGAATTCTAGTATTACAAGCTTGTTTGTATTGCCTAGTGTTTATGTACCGAATAATAAAAATCGATCCCTTCAAAGAACTGGCCTACGTTGCTGACGAACCAAAGGGTAAGTCGTTTGAATTTTATTTCCCAAAACTCAGTGATGCTGTTTTCATTGAGGAGTACACCTTAAAGCTTATTAGTAGTGACGGCCGCTATAAAATTATTTCATTGCTCGGCCGATAAGGCTTGGCATGCCATTCTCCCGCATTGAACCAGGTCCAAATAATCAATTTATGCCCATCGAGGCTCGGTTGATATTGGATAGCTATCAGCATTTTCTAGGTAAGTCTTGCATTGAATTAACCAGTTTAAAGAATGCAGCGCAAATGCTCTATGAAGCCCCTTTTGCGGTGGTGGCGCATGATACGTGCGCAGACCCAATTTTTGCCTATGCCAATCGGATGGCTCAGAATGCATTTGAGATGAATTGGGCAGAAATCACCTCGATTCTATCGCGTCAATCAGCAGAGCCGGTCTTGCAAGACGAGCGCCAATCCTTATTGCAGCGTGTGCAACAGTTTGGTTTTATCGATGATTACTCCGGTATTCGGATATCCAAGGGCGGTAAACGGTTTTGGATCCGTAATGCAACGGTATGGAATTTAATCGATGCGAATGGAGCGAGGGTGGGCCAAGCCGCCCGATTTGATCGCTGGGATTATTTACCAGCCTAAGGATCGCGAAGTTCCGAGGCTTTATCGTGTATTGCCTGCCTGGCTTGATCGGTCATGCGTGCGAGATTGCGAACCTGCATGAGCATGCGTGGATTTTTGCTCATGGCGCTCTCATGGCGAATTAGAAAATCCCAATACAGCGTGGTAAATGGACAGGCATTGGGACCGGTGGATTGATCGGGCTTAAATGCGCAGTGCTTGCAATAATTACTCATGCGATCAATGTATTTACCCGTTGCAATATAAGGCTTACTGGCCATTAATCCGCCATCGGCAAATTGGCTCATACCAATGACATTGGGGAGCTCTACCCACTCGACAGCATCCACATACATACTTAAATACCAAGCATGAATCTCCTTTGGCTTGACCCCAAGAAGTAGGGCGTAGAGACCGGTGACCATTAGTCGTTGAATATGGTGCGCATAGCCGGTTCGTAAACTCTGAGTAATCGTTTGCGATAAACAATGCATTTGGGTGTTGCCGTCCCAAAAAAATGCGGGTAGCGGTTGATTTGCTTTTAACGCATTGAGTTCAAGGTACTTTGGCATGTTCATCCAATAGATACCGCGGACATATTCACGCCAGCCTAAGATTTGACGAACAAAGCCCTCAACCGCAGCAATCGGGGCCCGACCCTGACGATAGGCTTCTTCTGTAGCCGTCACCACCTCCTGAGCGGATAGCAACTTGAGATTTAGGGCACTTGCAATATGTGAATGAAATAACCATGGCTCATCGGTCCACATCGCGTCTTGGTACAAACCAAACTCGGGAAGACGATTTTGAATAAAGTCATCCAAGACACGCAGAGCCTCTTGCCGATTGACCGGCCACCCAAAACCAGAAGCGCTTGCAGTTACTGAACCGGGATGCGATGCAAATCGACTCTCAACCAGTTGGATTACTTCTTGGGTAATGCGATCGGGCTTGAGGCGCAGTGGTGGTGGTATGGGTGGAGGACCCTCTTTACCAAAGGAGGAACGATTTTCGGAGTCAAAGTTCCATTCGCCACCGGCAGGTGAATCGCCATCCATGAGGATACGATACTTTTTGCGAAGCTCGCGATACCAATACTCCAGACGCAGTTGCTTGCGACCTTTGGCGTGCTCAAAAAACTCGCGCACGGTCGAGAAAAAATACCGATCCTCACGGATTTCTAGTTCAATGCCGGTTTGCAATGCCAGTTGTTTAATTTTTTCAAGAACCCGCCAATCCCCGGGGGCAGTCATCAGCAAACGGCTCGGCTTAGATTGGCCAATAACCTTTAATAGCTCACCCTCAAGGTTTTGGGTATTGCTAGGATCGTCAAGCTTGCTGTAATGCAACGCAATCTTTTCCTTACGCAAAGACTGCGCAAAATGACGCATCGCACTAATAAACAAGGCAATCCGCTGCTTTGAAGACCAAATGTGGGTGGATTCTTCATCCACTTCTGCCATCCACACCACATCTTGCTTAGGATCAAATCCATCAAATGCGCTCGCATCACGATTGAGCTGATCGCCAAGGACAACAACTAAGGATCGAGTTTGGGCCATGAATTTAGATGAATTGATTGGTGTTGAGATCGTTTATGACCTATCTTGGAATTTTATGATGAAACAGAAAATTTTTTGAATTCAATACCTTATCAAATCTATCTAGCGTACCTGATTTTGCTAATTAGGCCCCATTTATTTTTTTACTATTTGGTATATGATTCTTAAAACCCTCTGATCTAAGAGGAATTTCAATAAGTCAAACAAAATGCAAGGAGACCTGCATGGTAAAGCTAACCGTGAACGGCAAGGCAAGATCGGTTGATGTCGATCCTAACACCCCATTATTGTGGGTGATTCGTGAGCAAATCGGATTAACTGGAACCAAGTATGGATGCGGTATCGCGGCATGCGGTTCCTGTACCGTATTGGTAGATGGTGCAGCAATTCGTTCCTGCAACTTGCCCGTTAGTGCTGCAGCAGGTAAAAAGATTGAGACGGTTGAGAGTTTGGCCCAAGGCGGCAAGCTCAGCAAAGTTCAGCAGGCATTTGTTGAAAAACAAGCCCCGCAATGCGGCTATTGCCAGACCGGCATGGTGATGGCAGTCACCGCTTTACTAAGAAGCAATCCAAAGCCAAGCGATGCCGATATTGATGCGGCAGTAACCAATATTTGTCGCTGTGGAACCTTTCAAGAAGTTCGGGCTGCGGTTCATGCCGCCGCTAAGGCTTAAGGAGAATACGATGAATGCACCTGTACCAAATTTATCTCGCCGCCAATTCATTGTCGGATCTAGTGCAGTTTCTGCTGGATTAGCAATCGGTTTGGAGTTCCCAGCCGTGATTGGAAGTGCTCAAGCCTCCACTGCGCAAGCGGCCATGCCCCCAGAAATCGGGGTCTGGGTGATGATTCAGCCAAATGACACCGTGATTATTCGTGTAGTCCGCTCTGAAATGGGTCAGGGCACCATTACTGGCTTAGCTCAATTATTAGCCGAGGAGTTGGAGTGCGACTGGAAAAAAATTGCGATTGATTATCCAACGCCCGGAGAGAGCCTAAAACGTAAAGGTGTCTGGGGATCATTCTCTACTGGCGGTAGCCGAGGAATTCGAACCTCTGAGGATTACGTTCGCAAAGGCGGTGCTACAGCGCGCATTATGTTAGTTCAAGCTGCCGCTAACCAATGGGGCGTCCCTGCCGCAGAGTGTTTGGTTTCAAACAGCGTTATTACCCATCAAGCTAGCGGTCGATCGACCAGTTTCGGAAAGGTAGCTGCTGCTGCAGCGAAATTGCCAGTACCGGACGCCAAAACCATTGAGCTGAAAGATCCAAAGCGCTGGAAAGTGATTGGTAAGTCCATGGATCGCATAGATAGCTTAGCCGATAAGGTTACTGGCAAACAAGTCTATGCAATCGATCTGCAAATGCCTGGCATGCTAGTTGCTACGATTAAAGAATGCCCTGTATTTGGCGGTAAATTAAAGAGCTTTGATGCCACTAAAGTGGCCAGTATGAAGGGCGTGAAGAAGGTAGTACAGGTCAGTGATACCTCTGTCGCCGTGGTAGCCGATACCTTCTGGCAGGCGAAGGTCGCCATGAATCAGTTGCCCATTGTTTGGGACGAGGGCGCCAATGCCAATGTTCAACAGGCTGATATTCTGAAGCGTCTTGATGAAGGATTAAATGCTAACGAGACTTTTGTTGGTAATGCGAATGGCGACTTCAAAAAAGCAGCATCGGACGCCTCAAAGAAAATTGAAGCGAAATTCTTTTATCCATTCTTAAACCACGCTCCGATGGAGCCCATGAATGCAACTGCGTTGTGGACTGCGGATAAATGCCGTGCCTGGGTCCCCACACAAGATGGTGAGGCATCTCTTGCAGCCGTGATCGCAGCTTCTGGTCTAACAGCAGATAAATGTGATGTAATCAAAGTTAATCTTGGTGGTGGATTTGGACGACGCGGGGCGTTTCAGGATTACACAACCCAAGTGGTCAATATTGCAAAACAAATGCCTGGTACCCCCATTAAGCTCATTTGGACGCGTGAAGAGGATATGACCCAGGGTCGTTACCATCCCGTCATGATGTGCCGGATGACGGGCACGTTTGATGATAAGAAAAATTTGACCGGTATCCATATGCGCCTCTCAGGGCAATCGATTCTTGCAACTGTTCGCCCCGCTGTTGTTGCTCAAAATAAAGGCATGGATCCATTAGTTTTCCAAGGTGTGGCAAAGGGTGGAGAGCATGGTATTAGCTATGATTTTCCGAACTTGACGATTGACCACGCAATGCGTAACACGCATGTGCCACCCGGTTTCTGGCGAGGCGTCAACATTAACCAAAACGCCATTTTTATGGAATGCTTTATGGATGAACTGGCAGAATACGCTGGAATGGATCCCGTTGAATTTAGACGCAAGTATTCAGCAAATTACCCACGAAACTTAGCTGTTCTCAATGCGGTGGCCGATCGAATTGGTTGGACAAAACCTGCGCCCGCTGGTGTATTCCGAGGAATAGCGCAGCAAAAATCATTTGGTAGTTTTGTGGCGGCTGCTTGTGAAATCTCGGTCACCGATGGCAATAAGATCAAGATACATCGGATCGTTGCTGCTACGGATCCTGGTTATGCGGTTAATCCGGCGCAAATTGAGCGTCAGGTTTCTGGATCCTTTGTTTATGGCCTCTCGGCATTGTTTGAAGAAGAGTGCACCGTCAAAAATGGGCGCATCGAGCAAACCAATTTTGATACCTTTGGGTCGATTCGTTTGCGGCAAATGCCAAAAGTAGAAACGATCATTATTCAAGGTGGCGGAAAAGAGTGGGGTGGAATTGGTGAACCCACCATTTCTGTTGCTGCTCCAGCAGTACTCAATGCCTATTACCGTGCAACCGGTAAGCGCGTTCGTACCGTACCACTTAAGAATAGCGGTATCACCCTTGTGTAATTGATGCGTGTTGGATTTAAGCTAGTCGTTTGTGCGTTACTAGCTTTTCCACACCCGCTGTATGCACAACTGGTTTGGGATGGCGATGCCATCCCAAATTCATTAAGTGGGCAGCCTGGTGATCCCACTCGAGGAAAATCCATTGTCGTAAGTCGTCAAACGGGTTTGTGTATTTTGTGCCACAGCGTGCCATCTACCGAGGAGCGATTTCAGGGAAATTTAGCACCCGATTTGCGCATCAGTGTAGGCAATTTAAATGCCGCTCAACTTCGTGCGCGTCTAGTCGATGCCTCACGTTCTCAGCCCAACACGATTATGCCGTCTTACTATAGAATCGATCATCTTCATCGTGTTGCACCATCATTTGAAGGTAAAACGGTATTAAGTGGTCAAGACATTGAGGATGTGGTTGCCTATTTGCTAACAATTAAAACACCATGAGTTCACGTCGTTTATTTATTTCCTCCATGACGGCCATTTGTCTGAGCCCTTGGCATCGAGCACAAGCATCGACAAGCGATGCTCAGCAAGTTATTTCAAAAATCATTGGAAATCAGTCGGTCAAAACTGGAAGAATTTATTTTGAGCTTCCGCCTTTGGTTGAGAATGGCAATTTAGTTGCCGTGAAGTGTGCAGTTCAAAGCCCAATGACCGCCAATGATTACGTGAAAGTTATTCATATGATTGCCGAGGGCAATCCACTACCCAATGTCGTGAGTTGCTATTTCACACCACTATCAGGGAAGGCGGAGTTTAGTACGCGGATTCGTTTAGCAGATTCGCAGCGAGTGTGGGTCTTAGCTCAAATGAGTAATGGCGAGTTTTGGCGAACTTCTGCAGACACGGTAGTCACTTTATCTGCTTGTACGGAGATGATATGAGTCGCTCTTCACGTGCCGTTGTTACCTTTTCAAACCAAGTAAAGCGCGGCGAATTATTCTCAATCCGCGCTATTGTTCAACACGATATGGAGTCTGGCTTTCGTCATACAGAACAGGGGGTAAGAGTGCCGCGCGATATTATTCGTGAGTTTGTTTGCACTTACAATGGCCGACCGGTATTTCGAGCTGATCTTCATCCAGGAATTGGATCAAACCCGGTTTTTATCTTTGATGCTAAAGCCGATCAGTCCGGGGTAATTGAATGTAGATGGTCGGGGGATAACGATTATTTAACCGTACTTCAACAGCCAATTACCGTCCTATGATTCAAGCGTTTGGTTCGCTTGCCATCAGTTTTTTTCTTTTCACCCATGCTGCAGTAGCAGATTCTCGCCAATCGGCATATCAGCTCTTATCGCCAACCAATCAAGCGATGCAAAATGATATGAATCTAAACCCAGCACTTTTTGCGATCATGGATGGCGAGGCGCTTTGGCAAGAAAAATCACAGGCTAATGGCAAATCGTGCGCCTCATGTCATGGGGATGTCAAACATTCGATGCTGGGCGTTTTTGCAACCTTCCCAAAAATCATTCATCAGAAATTACAGAATGTAGAGGGTCAGATCAATGCCTGCCGTACTCGCCATCAACATTTAACTGTATTTGCATATGAGAGTAAGCCTATGCTGGCTCTTAGTACGCTGATTGCTTTTCAATCCCGCGGCTTACCTATACAAGCCGCTTCGATTGGTAGTGTTAAAAATGATTATGAGTCTGGTAAAAATCTATATTTTCAACGCATTGGCCAGCTTAATTTGTCTTGTGCACAGTGTCATGATGATCGGGCTGGTTTAAAACTTGGAGGGAGTGTTATTCCGCAGGCGCATCCTACCGGCTACCCCATTTATCGGATTGAGTGGCAGGGAATGGGATCGTTGCAACGCCGTTTGCGAAACTGCCTATCGGGAGTCCGAGCTGAGCCCTATGCTTATGGATCTAAAGAGTTAGTACAAATTGAGCTCTATTTAATGCATCGTGCGAATGGCATGATCATAGAAAGCCCAGGAATTCGTCCTTAGGAATCATTCTTTCCGTATTTAACAGCAATTACCTCTGCTATGATGGAAACCGCAATTTCAGGAGGCGTTAACGCTCCGATGGCTAGACCAACGGGCCCGTGTAGTTGGTTTAATTGTTCTAAAGAAACATTAAATTCGCGGAGTCGATCCTTGCGTTTCTGCGTATTGGTATGGCTTCCCAATGCCCCAATATAAAACGCCTGAGATTGCAGGGCATCAATTAAGGCTAAATCATCAATCTTAGGATCATGAGTAAGTGCCACAATCGCAGTGTGCGAATCAATACCTAATTCTTGCATGACATCATCTGGCATTCCTTGAATAAATTGAATTTCATCTGACTTTATTCCTTCAGAGTACTCTTCCCGAGGATCAATGACCGTGACATCAAAGTCCGATGTTAAGGCAAAGTGGGCTAAACAAAGCGAGAGTTGGCCGGCACCAATAATTAACATGCGCCAGCGTGGGCCATAGATAGTCTGCATCATCTCGCTCGAGAATAGAAACTGATCAGAATGACTCCCCACAGTTAAACTCGATTCACCAGTGGATAAATTAACCCGACGTAACACAATGGAGCGTTTTCTTATCCTGCCCATGATCTCTTCAAGAATGAAAACTTCGGGACGTGGTTCAACCAAGAGCTGTAACGTTCCTCCACAAGGCAGCCCAAAACGAACAGCCTCATCTCTACTAATACCGTATTTGACTAATTCAGGTGTTGTCCGAGTCAAAATCTCACTTTGCACACGCCGAATTAGATCGTCTTCCACACAGCCTCCGGAGACAGAACCAACGACCTGCCCATCTTCTCGAATCGCGAGCCATGAACCGACTGGGCGGGGAGAGGATCCCCAGGTTTGAACAACTGTAGCCAACGCTACGCGCTTTCCATCGTGCAGCCAACCAATTGCAGCTTGTAAGACTTGATAATCAGTGCTATTCATGAATTGGAGTTTAATGGTAGTGTTAAATAAAGTTCTAAATTCATCATAAGTTTAATTTGCCAAATGCCCAAAATTGCCATTCTTCTTCTTGCCGCTGGCCAAGGGGCTCGATTGGGTGGTTACCCCAAAGGACTCTTAATCAAGGACGGGATTCCTTTAATTAGCCGATTTTGGACAGAGGCTACGCAATTAGAACTTTGTGAAGCAATTACTGTATTAGGTTTTTATGCAGATCGGTTAAAACCATTGGCTGAGCAATATTCCAAAATAGTTATCAATCATCACCCGGAATTAGGCCAATCGTCGTCTGTACGAATTGGACTTGAGGCCTTGCAATCAGACTACGAATACCTGTTGATTGGTCTGGTTGATCAACCCCAAATTACTGTAAGTGAGTTACAAACGTTAATGATTTATACCAAGAGACTTCGGGGGAAAATTAAAGCAATTATTCCTTGTTATCAGGGGCGACGCGGTAATCCATTATTACTCACACGCAGTGCGGTCAAGGCGGTTTTGGCAACCCCACACCAAGGATGCCGAGAGTGGCTCGATCACAATCCTGATCATGTTTTATTCATCGACATGCCCCACGAATCATATATTCGAGATGTCGATACGATGACTGATCTTGAGTATGAGAATCTTTCGATGAGTCATTCATAATTCAATGAAAAAATCACATTTCGCAGACGATGCAGCGCAATTCTGGGATAAGCGTTTTTCTCAGCCTGAGTATGTGTTTGGTAAAGAGCCAAATGCATTCTTAAAGAATCAAGTACCAAAGTATATGAAGTCCGGTGACAGTGCCCTATGTGTCGCTGATGGTGAAGGGCGCAATAGTGTTTGGTTAGCAAAGCAGGGTATGGCTGTCGAGGCTTTTGACATATCGCCAGTAGCGATAGAAAAAGCAAAGCAGTTAGCAAAAGACAAACAGGTATCAGTTGCACTCAGTGTTGCTAGCACCCATGATTGGCTATGGAAACCCAATCACTACGATTTGGTTGCAGCTATTTTTATTCAGTTTGCTACCCCGAATATGCGAGTCGACCTTTTTGCCCAAATACGCGATTCCTTAAAATCTGGCGGATATCTAATCCTTCAAGGCTATACGCCAAAGCAATTGGATTACAAGACGGGTGGCCCACCCAGTATTGATCATCTCTACACCACTGAGTTAATTCAGGACCTCTTAAAAGGTATGCAAATCTGCGATTGGCAAGAGTATGAAGCAGAAATCCATGAGGGTGATGGGCATCATGGCATGTCTGCTTTAATGGGTGTAGTTGCTCGCAAGCTCTAGTTTCTAAGTTCAGATTCGGAGAATCTAGGCAGATAATTGATGCAACTTAGAAGTTATCCTTAATTTCAAAAACTTCGGTACCAACTGAAAAACAGTCAGGATAGACATCAGGCTTTTCAGAGCGAATTAAAACCGCACTGACCTTTGAGTTTAAAAGTAATGCCCGGGCTAAATCATCGCAGAGAGTTTCCTGCAAATGGATATGACCAGCGGAAACCCGCTTACGAATAGTTTCTCGAATAAAGTCATAATCAACTACTTCCTCGAGTAAATCATGCTTTGGTGTATTGATTTCTAGGGGAATATAAAGATCAATATTCAGGATAACGCGTTGTTCAGCAGTTTTTTCATAATCATGGACGCCAATATTGATGTTTATCTCATAGTCATGCAAGAACAAACGTCGACAATGAATAAGACTCGGATGATAGAGTTGGGCTGACATAAATTTAAATTACAGAATAAACAGCAAAAGCCATAAGATGACTGCTGCTGTTTGTTGGGTGATTAATTAAGAGATACGTTGATAGTATAGATTTTGAGGGTGGTTGGCCTCAGCAAAAAACATCCACCGCTCGCTCATTAGGCCACAGTAATGAATTAAAAGTACGGCCGGAATCAGGCCATAGGAAGATGATTGTGCGGCATAAATTAAAAGAAGAATTGGAATCAGATAGGCGCCGAAAAAAATAATCTTTCGTAAATTACTCAATACAGTTTCCGTTTGATTGTGAAAGAATTCACGGGTATTAAAACTGCCACCCATTAGCCCCATAGACGTTTGCCGAATTGATACTTGACGAATGCCAATGGCTGAGTTGAGAGTTGATTTTGGCCTTAAATTCTTATTGCGTTTCCAAATCGTTAATTTAATCGTTAAGCAAACAAATAGTAGCAAGATGCCTAAATGACAAATTAATTGAAAGCTTGGTTGCAAGATCGTATCAGGCCAAAATAACAGTAAGGATCCAAGAAGCAACCATCCGGAGGTTAATCCCAGCGCAATGAAATTAACCATGGTGAGTGGATGTGCCCACTCTTGGATGAATCGAATGCATTGATAAATTTGGGCTGTGCATACCCATAAAGCAATCGACAAGAGAATCAGAATAGGCCAAATGAGATTATTTGACTGGTTTGTGATTGAAAAAAACCATGCTAATGCAGCAGCAGCCATAAATAGAGGAAGAACAATTACTTCGCGGGAAAGCCACGACGTTCTCCACATATGAGCGGCACGCCACGCTCTTTCAGGGTGGCCGAGATGAAAAAAAGATGCAATTAAACTCAATCCCAATAAAACAATGCCGAAAGGCAGGGCTAAGAAACCTAAAAAATCATTTGGTAATGCATTGCCAATTAATTTTAGTGTTGCAATAAAAAATATTAGGCCCTGAGCCATTCCCGCTAACGTAGTAAAAAAAACTAAGGAAAAATTGGGTTGCATTAATTCTCTTCCTTCACAGCAGCTATGGTTTCAGTAATGGAGCGGGGTAGATAGTGGTTGGCGGGGATCGTTTCCCATTCAGGCATGAGGGCATAGCCACCACGGTTAGCGATTGTTTTACTGGCCTCTGACTCTGGGTCATGTACATCGCCAAAGATTCGTGCGCTGGTTGGGCAGGCCATAACGCAGGCGGGCTTGCGTTCTGCCTCGGGTAAGGTTTCGCTGTAAATACGATCAACACATAAGGTGCATTTGGTCATAACCTGACGTTCTTCATCCAACTCGCGGGCGCCATAAGGACATGCCCAGGAACAATATTTACACCCAATGCACTTGTCGTAGTCGACTAAGACGATCCCGTCTTCAGCGCGTTTGTAACTGGCACCGGTAGGGCATACCGGCACACAAGGAGGCTCCTCACAATGCAAACATGACTTGGGAAAGTGGATGGTTTGGGTATTTGGAAAAGAACCCGTTTCATAGGTCTGAACACGATTGAAGAAGGTTCCAGTCGGATTTTCGCCATACGCATGTAAATCAGTGAGTGGTCCGGCAGACCCTTGTGTATTCCATTCTTTACATGATGTGACGCAGGCATGGCAGCCTACGCAAACATTCAAATCAATAACAAGGGCAAGTTGTTTATTTTTCATCTTACGATTCCTGTTTAAGAGCAATCATGCCTGGAACGGTATAGGCTTTAAACTGAGGCCAAGTTTCGGAGGATGTTGTTTGATCATCAGCTGAAAGTATTTTGACCCGAACATCGTACCAACCCGCTTGACCAGTGATAGGATCTGAATTACTTACCCTAAATTCCCCGAATGGTAATTCTTCACTGATTAAGTGATTCAACAAAAACCCTTTTTTGGATTCATTTGCATTTGGGTCAAGACTCCAGGCAGACTCTGCTTTGCCGATTGCATTCCATGTCCATACAGTGCCCGGATCAACGGCTTCAGAGTGCCGCGCCATGCATTTAACCTTACCCCACTGTGACTCAACCCACATCCAGGCACCATCCTCAATCTGATGTTCCTGAGCTGTTTTGGTGTTGATAAACAGATAATTGTGACTATGAATTTGTCGTAACCACGCATTTTGTGAGTCCCATGAGTGATACATAGCCATAGGTCTTTGCGTAATTGCATTGAGAGGGAATTCGTTGAGATTAGTTACCTCCTCTTCCAACGGCGCATACCAGAATGGTAGAGGATCAAAGTAGCGCAAGATGCGCTCTTTTAGGTGAGCCGGAGGCGTTCTTCCGGGCCGCGAACCTTTGGCTGCCAATCTAAATTTTTGCAAAATATCAGAGTAGATATTTATCATTATTGGATCATTATCTTTTCTTAAAGCGTTTTCTTTTGCAAATTTAAGATAAGAATGATTCCAATTGCGCATATATTGATGTTCAATCGGCATTTGATAATGAAATACGCAATTATTCTTGGCGTATTCATCCCATTGATTTGGATTGGGTTCGCCGCGAAGACTTTTCTCACCATTTTTTCCTCTCCAGCCAGCAAGAAAACCAATACCATCTACGAGATCTGTCTGATAATTAACTATAAAATCGGTATACCCTGAAAATTTGCGTTGACCGTCTGCAGTGGTAAAGGCTGGAAATTTCAAACGAGAAGCAAGCTCTACAATCACTTCTTGAAATGGTTTGCAATTACCCGTTGGTGGTAAAACTGGAATTCGCACAGAGTCTACTGGCCCATCAAACTCGGAGATGGGTCGATCCAACATACTCATAACGTCATGACGTTCTAAATAGGTCGTGTCAGGCAATACGAGGTCTGCAAAGTTGACCATTTCAGATTGAAACGCATCGCATACCACCAGAAAAGGGATTTTGAATTCACCATCATCACCTTTGGTATTTAATAATGTTCGAACTTCAGTGGTGTTCATGGTCGAGTTCCACGACATGTTTGCCATGAATATCATGAGAGTATCAATTGAATAGGGATCCCCCTTCACCGCGTTGGTAATGACGTTATGCATAAGACCATGGATTGCGAGAGGATGTTCCCAAGAGAAAGCCTTATCAATACGTAATGGCGCGCCATCTTCATTTAGAGACAAATCCTCTGGTTGCGTGGGCCATCCCAATGGAGGTTTTCCAAGTGGCGTGTTGGGCTTAATGTCAGAGTTACATGAGGGCGGCTTAACATTTGGTTGACGAGGAAATGGTGCCTTATGTCTAAATCCACCGGGTCGATCAATGGTTCCCAGTAGCGACATAAGGACTGCCAAACCCCGCACAGTTTGGAAGCCGTTAGAGTGTGCAGAAAGTCCACGCATGGCATGGAATGCAACAGGGCGACCAACTACAGAATCGTGTGTTTTGCCCCAAGTATCGGTCCATGGAATGGGCAACGAAAATTCTTGCTGAAATGCGGCATGACCGATTTCATCCGCTAACTTACAAATCCGCTTTGCTGAAATTCCGGTAATGGCAGAGGCCCACTCTGGTGTGCAATCTTTAACTTGGCGTCGTAAAAGCTCAAAAGCAGGCGCCACTCGCTTTCCTGCATGGGGTCCTAAGCCCATCGTAAATTCACCGGTTAAAGCAGGGCGAACATTCTCTTGATAGCAGGGTTGCGCGCTATTTGTTTGTAGGTCCCAAACGTATTTATTGTGTGGAAGGTTAGGATTAAGTGGATCAAAATTTGGATCAAATAAAAACAAGCCTTCCTCAGGACCGGGGTCCAAACATACGAGTTGACCTGAGTTTGTGTAGCGCTCAAGAAATGGCGCATCATATTGCTGATTTGCAATTAATTGATGCATGAGCGCCATAAACAGAGCGCCATCAGTACCTGGTTTAATTGGAATCCATTCGTCTGCAATCGCGGAGTATCCGGTGCGTACTGGATTGATCGAGATAAAGCGGCCACCAGCACGTTTAAATTTAGATAATGCGATTTTCATGGGATTGCTATGATGGTCTTCAGCTGTCCCAATCATGATGAAAAGTTTTGCGTGGTCTAAATCAGGGCCGCCGAACTCCCAAAAACTCCCACCAATTGTGTAGATCATCCCGGCCGCCATATTGACCGAACAGAAACCACCATGCGCTGCATAATTGGGAGTGCCAAATTGCCGAGCGAACAAACCGGTTAGGGCTTGCATTTGATCGCGCCCAGTAAACAAAGCAAATTTTTTCGGATCAGTGGCCCGAATTTTTGCGAGCCGTTCAGTCAAAATGCCAAACGCCGTTTCCCAGTCAATCACTTCAAATTCTCCGGCGCCTCGGTCGCTCCCTTTCTTTCTCAATAGAGGTTGAGTAATTCGTGCCGGCGATTTTTGTTTCATAATGCCCGACGAACCTTTTGCGCAAATTACGCCCTGATTGAGAGGGTGCTCAGGGTTGCCATCGATATACACCAGTTCCCCATCTCGCAAATGCGCTCTGATACCACAACGACAAGCGCACATATAGCAGGTTGTCTTTTTTACCTCATCAATCGGTGAAATCTTATGAATTGGATCATGAACGGGTTTGCTAGAGAATGGATTAAACATATTTATTTAGTAATTGATAAATTGATGTATGCATAGAATACACATTTTTTTAAAATTGAATTGCTTGAATTACTTTGCCGCAGGAAATGATCGAATGTAATCGTTAGATAAGTAAAAACCCTAATAGTCGGTTAAGACGTATTTAATTTTGTGTAGTTTGCTTTCGCTCCATCCAAAAAGTTTTCGATGGCGTGCGTAAGATATTCCTTGAAATTAACTTTAGCCTCGTAATTAAAGATGTATTTACGCATGGCGTATGCAAAAAAGCTGCCATGCAACATCCAGACGAACTCGCGCTCATCATCCGAAATTGCCCCCCAATTATTTTTGGGCACGTAAAGATTGCGTAGCGAGAGGCATACTGGGTCAATCAATCGTTGACGAATCATTTTGAGGTATTTTTGATTTAAACCGGTCCCGGCAAGCCCGGAGTAAAGGTAAACCCGAATCCAGCGCCGAGAGAAGCTATCTTCAAAGTACTCTTGGTAGAACTCAATCAAACGCTCATGCAGAGGAATTCCTTGATTGTTGAGGAGTCGATCCCAGCCAGGCCGCCATGAATCCAAGAATACGATTTCAAAAACCTCCTCCATGAGAACCTCTTTCGAGGGAAAGTAGCGATACAGAAGGGGTTGGGTAATGCCAAGTCGCTCGGAAAGCTCACGTGTTTTGCCCGTAAAGCCTACCTCGGCAAAGTACTCAATGGCACCTTGCAAAATCAGGGAGCGCCGTGCGCTTGGGGAAAGCCGGGTCTGTAATTTCTCGCCCCGACTCGCCTTGGGCTGACTATTTCGGCTCGTTGGTTGTTTTTCGGTAGTTTTAGGCACTTAAATGCTCTCTATACCCCCCATTGTACCTACTTGGGCCCACCACCTTTTTTAGTGGTTATCACCTAATAAATTCCTGATAAATAATTGTGTTTTTCTCAAAATTATGGTGTATAGTGTCTATTAATCAAAAGATTAATTAAGATATTTTAGAGGCTATTATTCATAATAAAATTTGTAGTACTTTTAATAAAACATTGTTGAGACATAAAAACTGAGGATCGAATGTTAAGTGATATTGAAATCGCTCAAAAAGCAAGCATGAAAAAAATTGTCGAGATTGCAAAAAATCGACTTGGTATTCCGGAGGAAGAGTTAATTCCCTATGGTCACTTCAAGGCTAAAGTATCCCTGTCTTACCTCGATAGTATTAAGAGTCGCAAACACGGAAAATTAATTCTGGTCACAGCCATTAGCCCAACGCCTGCGGGTGAGGGTAAGACAACCACCACCGTGGGTTTGGGTGATGGACTAAATCATATTGGCAAGAAGGCCATGATTTGCTTGAGAGAGCCCTCACTTGGACCGGTATTTGGTGTCAAGGGTGGGGCCGCTGGCGGTGGCTTTGCTCAGATTGTGCCGATGGAAGATATTAATCTGCACTTCACAGGGGATTTCACGGCGATTGCTTTGGCTAACAATTTGCTGGCAGCTTTGATTGATAACCATATTTATCATGGTAATCAGCTAGGTATTGACGTGCGACGGATTCAGTGGAAGCGCGTGGTTGATATGAATGATCGAGCTTTACGCCAAATTAATGTTGGTTTGGGTGGACCTGGTAATGGCTTCCCGCGTGAAGATGGATTTGATATTGTGGTGGCATCCGAGATCATGGCAATTTTCTGCCTAGCCAGTTCAGTTGAAGATCTAAAAAAACGGCTTGGAGAAATCGTGGTTGGCTATACCCGTGATCTTAAGCCTGTCCTCGCCAAGCAGTTAAATGCCCAAGGCGCAATGACAGTTCTTTTGAAGGATGCTTTAGCTCCCAATTTAGTGCAAACCTTGGAAAATAACCCTGCCTTTGTACATGGTGGTCCATTCGCCAATATTGCCCATGGCTGTAATTCAGTAATCGCTACTCAAGCAGCACTCAAGTTGGCTGATTATGTGGTTACCGAGGCAGGCTTTGGTGCTGATTTAGGGGCAGAAAAATTTATTGACATTAAGTGCCGTAAATCAGGATTGCGACCTTCAGCTGCAGTAATTGTGGTGACAGTACGCGCAATGAAATACCACGGTGGCGCTGACTTAACATCACTGACAACCGAAAACCTCGATGCACTTGATAAAGGACTAGTTAATTTAGAGCGTCACGTTGAGAACATCACAAAAGTTTATAACTTGCCATGTGTTGTTTCTATCAATAAATTCTTAAGCGACACGCCCGCCGAAATTGAAATGATCCGTACCCGGATGGAGAAATTAGGCGTGAAAATTGTGCTTGCCTCCCACTGGGCAGATGGTGGAAAGGGCGCATCTGAGCTTGCCAAAATCGTTGTTGATTTGTGTGAGAGCCAGGATAAAAAAATGCAGTTTGTTTATGAGGACGCCGATACACTTTGGGACAAAATCAATAAGATTGCCAAAAAGGTCTATCGCGCCAGTGAAGTTACAGCGGACTCAAAAATTCGGGCACAAATTCAAACATTGCAGGAACAAGGTTATGGCAATTACCCCGTATGCGTAGCCAAAACACAGAGTTCATTCTCAACCGACCCGAAACTTCGCGGTGCACCAGAAAATCATGTGATTACGATTCGTGAAGTTCGCCTTGCAGCAGGAGCTCAATTTATCGTCATGATTTGTGGTGACATCATGACAATGCCTGGACTTCCAAAAGTTCCATCGGCCGATAAGATTGATTTTGTTGATGGTAAAGTCGTAGGTTTATTTTAATTTTATTGATTGCAAAGGAGAGGCAAATGGCTAAGACCGCTAAAGAATGGATTAAAACCCCCCCATTTCCAACAAGTCATTTTGTGGATAGTCGCATTTACACTGATGAGACATTGTTTAAAGAAGAGCAAGAAAAGATTTTCAACAAAAGTTGGATTATTGCTTGCCATGAGAGCGAGTTGCCTGGCGCCTATGACTACCGGACCTTTTCTCATCCCGGCGGAGCGCCATTAATTATTGTGAAAGGCGAAGATTTAAAGATTCGCACCTTCTATAACATCTGCCCTCATCGTGGCAACACCCTTTTATATGATCCTGTTGGTAACGCCAAGCGCATTACTTGCATTTTTCATGCCTGGATGTTTGATACCAAGGGTAATTGCGTCGAAATTTCTCGGAGTAAGCAGGGCTATCAAGATCGTTACACCTGCGAGAACGCATCGCTTAGAGAGGTACGCACAGAGATCGGCTATGGCGGCTTCGTTTGGGTCAATGTCGATGACAATGCGTGCACGCTGAAGGAATATATTGGCGATTCGATGAGCATGCTTGAAGAGCAACTCTCAATGCCTTTGGAAGTTTTTCACTATCACAAGGCGATCGTCGATACCAATTACAAACTTTGGCACGATACCAATAGTGAGTTCTATCACGATTACATGCATTACTTCAACCGCGCTACTGGAATGATGCAACCTGGTTACTTTGATCGCAAATACACGGGCTACCCCAATGGTCATGCCTCGGTTGGCTCGATGGAGATTAAATATGACGCCTATCAGGGAAGTAAGGCTCGCTCGGTGGGTTGGCCTGGCCTGGCTCCTGGCGGTTGGGTGTTGATTGATATTTTTCCTGGTATGACCTTTAACCTGCGAACCTCTGTGTTGCGTATGGATACTGCCATTCCTCTCGGACCCAATAAGTTAATTATTGAGTTCCGTGGTCTTGGACTTAAGAGCGATACCCCAGAGCAACGGGCGGAGCGCATTCGTGACCATAATTTCATTTGGGGCCCCTTTGGCCGCAATTTGCACGAAGACCTTCTTGGTGTTTATGGACAAGGCAAGGCAATGCGCGAAGGGACTGATAGTAAGTGGGTAATCCATGGTCGTGAAGAAAACTCCACGATTCATGATGAAGTTGGAATGCGCCACTTCTATGCTGAGTGGAGCAAGAAAATGAATCGCCCAGCTTTTAATCCATTGGGAGATAACAAGCTAACTCAGGCTGCTTAAGAAAAAATAACAATGAGGGTTGAATAATAATGAGAGAACAGGTTGCAGAACTGATCTACAAAAGCTTTTTGACATTGGATGACCTCGATTTTGCTGGCTATATCAACTTATGCCATGCTGATTTTAATTACAAGATCGGGGCTTACAGCCCAGAAATTAGAAAGCAAATGACTTGGCTTGAGGAATCTCGCGATTCCATGAAATTACTGTTTGAGAGTCTGCCTAAGCACAACAGTGATCACTCGCGTTTATCTCGGTTGGGTAATGTGTACCTGATGAATAAAGAGTCGAATGGAGATTGGTCGGCATTGACCTTCTTGCAAGTATTTCGTACCAGTTTAGACGGCGGCGCATCGGAGTTATTTGCCATTGGAAAGATTAAGGACACCATACGAGAGGCTGATGGCGGCCTTAAATTATTGAATCGAGATATTCAACTTGAGACCAGAATGTTTGGTTTTGGGCATCACATACCCTTCTAAACATTTTCTGCCAGATCAGATTGGTTAAACAATGAAGATAGAGATATCTGGCACTGGTGCAAACCTGGAGTTTGAATGCCCTCTAGAAGAACGAGTTCTCTATGCTGGGCTGAGCAACAATCCTCAACTACCATATGAATGCGCTACTGGTACATGCGGCTCTTGTAAAGCGAAATGCGTAAGCGGAAGTTATGAATGGGCATGGCCTGAAGCCCCAGCTCGAAAGAATTTGAAAAGTGACGATGAGTTGTTGCTGTGTCAATGCATTGCAAAATCAAATTTAAAACTCGAAGTTCGTTCGAAACTCGTTAAAAGTCATTTGCCATTCCCTTCAGCGGATTGGATAAATGGGCAAATAATTAACGCAGAAAATCTAGCGCCCGGTGTTATGTCATTGCGTATTCGTCTTGCTCAGAGCATTCATTTTTTGCCAGGGCAATTTATGGTGGTTGAGTTTCCGCAAATTAGCGGTGGACGTGCGTGGTCTATGACAAACTTTGTTGAGGGCAATACCAACGAGGTTGATTTTGTAATCAAAATGAAACCGGGTGGTCTTCTGTCGAAGCACTTATTTGATACAAACGTATTTGCAAGTCTCTGTGGGAAATCAGTACGCGCATTTGGACCGGTCGGCAAAGCAGTTTTTGATCAGGGAAATGCGCGTGATCTTGTTTGTATTGCTGGTGGAACTGGTGTGGCTGGAATGATGTCGATATTGCAAGCATTTCTAAAAAACCACTCCAAAACTGGGCGGAAAGCATCATTGTATTTTGGGGTGAGGACTCCAGCTGACGCTTTTTTTATGAACGAATTAACGCAAATTGTGCGTGACTCCAAGCGAGCAGTACGTGTAGTCGTGGCATTCTCTGATTCGCCGGCTTCAAAAGACTATATCGCTAAATACGAATATATTGATTTTGACGAGGGGTTTGTGCACGAGGTTACAATGCGCCAAATGGAAGCATGGAAAACGCCCCAAACAAGGGCATATCTCGCCGGCCCACCACCACTGGTAGACGGAGCACTCAGGGCCTTGCTATTGCAAGCCAAATTGGCAGCCGGCGAAATTTTGTATGACAAATTTGGTTAAATAGAGGCTTTTTGGGTGATATTTCGATGACGGCAAGATTTATTTGTAAAAAATCAGAGATTCCGGAGAATGGTTTTAAGGTTTTTGAGATTGACGGTGAGAAGGTCTTGATCGCTCAATCGGGGGGGGAGTATTACGGTTACGACGGAATATGTCCTCACCAAGAGGTTTGCTTATCAGATGGTCTCTACGATGGAAAGGTCTTTACCTGTCACCAGCATTTATGGCAGTGGGACATTGCCACGGGTGAACCTCAGGGTCTGGCTGAAGCCCCTCTTGTCAGTAAGCCTATTGAGGCGAATACCGACGAACTGCATTTAAAAAAATAAGCTTAGGGATAGTCCTAAGTTAAAAATATAGACAGTTCCAAAATCTCCCTATATAAAGTATTTATAGGTAATTAATTTAATACCTACAGAGTTTGATTATGGTATCAAAAATCTAAAAAGGAGATAACATGTTCGTCAATCAATTGAGGAGAGCTATAACACTAGCTGCCGCTAGTGCGGTGTTATTTGGCTTTGGTTCAACAAATGCAAGTGCTCAAGCTGTCGACTATGGAAAAGTTGGTGGCCCAGTTAAATTGGTGATTGGTTACCAGCCATACTACACAGAATCATGGTCTGGTTTGGTGATGCGTGGAAAAAAATTCTACGAAAAATACCTACCAGCGGGTTCTACGGTTGAGTTTCAAATTGGCTTACAGGGCAGCATCATTGTGAACAATATGCTCGCCGCAAAACAGCATATTGGATACATGGGTGATATGCCCGCTATCGTTTCCACCACCAAACCCGAGGTTGCCGATATTCGTCTTGTAGCCGTTCTCGGTCTTGGTAATGATCAATGTAATGTCATTCTAACTTCAGTCGATGCACCAGCATTTAAGAGTCCAATTGAAGCAATCAAGTGGATGAATGGTAAAACCATTGCTGCTCCTAAAGGCGCTTGTACCGATCGTTTTGTGCAAGAGACATTACTTAAGCAAAACGTAAAACCTGAGGCTTATTTGAACCAGAATATTGAGGTTATTACCAGTAACTTCCGTGCGAAGAAGATCGATGCAGCAGCAATCTGGGAGCCCACTGCTTCACGCCTAGTCGAAGAGGGTTTAGCGAGGCGTGTTGCTTCGGGATACTCTGTCGGCATCAGCGATGGTGGATTTATGGCCATGCGTGCTGATTTAATCAAGGCTCGTCCAGATATTGCTCAAGCTTGGCTAAATGCTGAATTGGATGCCCAATTGTTCATGGCTGATCCTAAGAATGCCAGAGAAATCATTAATATGGCGATGGATCAAACCACTGGATTTACAAGAACGACCATGGCCCGTGCTTTATACGGCGGATATACTGATCAGGTGGGTAGCAAGGTGCGGTTTAGTTTACCCTTTACCTTTACTCCAGAAGCGAGAGACTTGATCACCAACGCAACATCTTTCTTGCGTGAAATTAAAACAATTAACGTTTCGACTTTAAGACCAGATGCAATCGTTTCAGAATTTGCAGACAAGGCCCTGCAGGCTAAGAATTTAAAAGCCCCAATTGGCGCCGTGCCTGTCTTAAATCCTTTGCCTAATTAATTTGATATTAATTTCCTAATTCCCCAACTTTGTTGGGGAATTTTTTTTAGAACTAATTTATCAAATCTTTATTAGCAAATAATCAGTCAGAATTACGAAGGGATACTTCTTTTCATGGGAACTTCAAGTAACACAACTTTTGCAATAAAAGAGAACAAACTGTTAAGTATTTTGTTAGCGCCCAGACTTTATCTGATGCTAATTGGTTTTGTACTGTTCCTAGCGTTTTGGCATTTTGCAGTTGACGTTTGGAAGTTACCCCGTTTTTCTCAAATGCCTGGATTGATTCCAGTATTAAAGGAGTGGACCAATCCAGATCCCATATATGGCTTATCTCTTTACACGGCTGAATACTACACGCACATTGTAGCAAGTTGTATTCGAGTATTTCTTGCCTTTACATTAGCAACAGTTTTAGGCGTGCCACTTGGTTTATTTATGGGCTGGTCAATTAAAGTGCGGGAGTATGTATTCCCCGTATTTGAGATGTTGCGTCCCATACCAATTTTGGCATGGGTGCCATTAGCAATCATTATGTTTACCGGCTTAGAAACCCCGGTTATATTTTTAGCATTCTTGGCATCCTTTTTTGTAACCACTCTGAACACAATGCTTGGGGTCGACTCAATTGACGAGTCGTACTTTAGAGCTGCCCAGTGCCTAGGTGCGAATGATCGTCAGGTGTTTACTAATATTGTTATACCTGGCGCTATGCCCTTTATCTTTACTGGGCTACAAATTTCAGTTGGCGTTTGCTGGTTCTCATTAGTTGCGGCCGAAATGGTTTCAGGTCAGTATGGACTTGGTTATGTGATTAATAACTCCTACACGAACGTTCGTTATCCAACTATCATCATTGGAATGGTCACGCTTGGCTTTGTCGGGTACTCAACTAGTGCCATGGTTCGCATGGTTGGTAATCGTCTAATGCAGTGGCGGATGCGTGAAATCGCAATGTCTAATAACTAATAGAGACTAATAAAACATATGAAGACACGTGGACAAATAAGCATCAAAGATGTGGTCAAAATCTATGACCCCGATGGTGCGGCAGTAATGGCAGTTGATCATTGCTCCTTAGAAATAGCTGCTGGTGAAATTTGCATGATTGTGGGACCATCCGGCTGTGGAAAGACTACCTTACTAAATGCTATTGCTGGATTTCATAGTATTAATGGCGGTAGCATTTACATGGATGGTGAAATGTTGTGCGGTCCTGGAAAGCCAAAGGCAAGCCCTGGGTCGGATCGAATCG
>Ga0194130_10001429_pt1 | contig 38605 bp, 35 predicted proteins | sample TA2KigsurfametaG_FD_160084 | JGI IMG/M metagenome (GOLD analysis project Ga0194130, IMG submission 160084) | Freshwater microbial communities from Lake Tanganyika, Tanzania - TA2015050 Kigoma 12 surface | ecosystem: Environmental > Aquatic > Freshwater > Lake | place: Tanzania: Lake Tanganyika...
CGTGCCTCCAAGCCCGGCGACTGACCGGCTTGCGCCGGGCCGAAGCGCACGCACTCGCTCCAGCAGCCCTGGGCCAGCACGCGGTCCAGGCTTTCCTCGGCCGCGTTCACCACCAGCCGGCCGCTGCCGGGCACGGTGCGCACCAGGTGGTGGAACTGGCGCTCGATGGCCGCCAGGTCCGGGAAGATGTCGGCGTGGTCGAATTCCAGGTTGTTCAGGATGGCCGTGCGCGGCCGGTAGTGCACGAACTTGCTGCGCTTGTCGAAGAAGGCGGTGTCGTACTCGTCGGCCTCGATGACGAAGAAAGGGCGGCCCGGGCACGGGGCGGGCTCCTCCTTGACCTGCGCAGCACGCCCGGCCCCCGGGCCTCCCAGCCGGGCCGAAACGCCAAAGTTCAGCGGTACGCCGCCGATCAGAAATCCTGGCTGCAACCCCGCGTCTTCCAGGATCCAGGACAGCATGGAGGTGGTGGTGGTCTTGCCGTGCGTGCCGGCCACGGCCAGCACATGGCGGCCCTGCAGCACATGCTCGGCCAGCCACTGCGGGCCGCTGGTGTAGGGCAGGCCGCGCTCCAGGATGGCCTCCATGAGCGGGAACTTGGGCGTACCGTCCGGCAGCCTCGCGCGCGAGACCACATTGCCGATGACAAACATGTCGGGCGCAAAGCCCGGTTGCACCAGTTGCTTGTCGCTGTAGCCCTCAATCAGGGCGATGCCCAGGGCGCGCAGCTGCTCGCTCATGGGCGGGTAGACCGCAGCGTCGCAGCCGGTCACGCGGTGGCCCGCCTCGCGGGCCAGGGCCGCCAGGCCCCCCATGAAGGTGCCGCAGATGCCCAGGATGTGGATGTGCATGGGCAAATTGTAGGAGGGGCTCCCGGCTCAACCCTTGGCCGCGGCGGGCCTGCGGGGCACGGGCACAATCACGCGCCATGACTGGATCGCACGCGGGCTCACTCAAGGCCGAGATCGCCCAGGCCGCCGCCGTGATGGTGGTCGAGGAGGGGCTGGAATACGGGCCGGCCAAACGCCGCGCGCTCAAGGCCATGGGCATGAGCCCGCGCACCGAACTGCCTGACAACGACCTCGTGGAGGACGCGGTGCGCGAGCACATCGCCATCTTCTGTGCCGACACCCAGCCGGCCGAGCTGCGCGCGCTGCGCGAGCTGGCCCTGCTGTGGATGCAGCGCCTGGCCGAGTTCCGCCCGCACCTGGGCGGGGCGGTCTGGCACGGCACGGCCACCCGGCTGTCGGACATCTATCTTCAGCTGTTCTGTGACGACCCCAAGTCGGCCGAGATCGCGCTCATCGAGCACCAGGTCGACTACGAGGTGCGCAGCGTGACGGGCTTTCAGGGCGAAACGGTGGACGCCCTGAGCCTGCGCAGCCTGTGCAAGCCGCTCAATGAAACCGTGGGAGTGCATTTGATGATTTACGACCATGACGACCTGCGTGGGGCCCTGCGGCCCGATGCGCGGGGACGCAGCCCACGCGGCGATGCGGTGGCGCTTACTCGCCTACTGGAGTCGGGTGTATGAAGCGACGCCGCTGGATCTATGGCTCGGCCGGCTTGGCGGCCGGTGCCCTCGGTGCCCTGAGCGCTTGGTGGTTGCATCTACCCGGGAAGATCCAGCCAGCCGGCGCTCACTCCCATCCGTTTTGGGCGGTGTCGCTGCAGACACCGGGCGGTCAGAGCCTGGCCATGGCCAGCCTGCGCGGCCGGCCTTTGCTGGTCAATTTCTGGGCCACCTGGTGTCCGCCCTGCATCGAGGAGCTGCCTTTGCTCGATGCGTTCCACCAAGCCCACCGCAATCGTGGCTGGCAGATGCTGGGCATTGCGATCGATCAGCCCAGCGCGGTGCGTGGCTGGATGCAGCGCTCGCCGCTTTCCTTTCCGGTCGCCTTGGGCGGCCTTGAAGGGTCGCAGATGAGCCAAGCCTTGGGCAATACCTCCGGAGGTCTGCCGTTTTCGGTGCTTTTTGCGGGCAGCGGGGACATTCTTGAGCGCAAGCTTGGGCAGCTTTCTGCGGACGATCTGGAGCGATGGGCAGCCCGTTTGTGAGTCGGCTTCGGCGATAAAAAATCGTATCCTGGTCGAATTGATCTGCATCTGGCGTTGAATTTACGCTAAAGTGCAGCTCGGCTGAGCATGCAGCCCTCTTCTGATTGGTGCGCCATCCGCTCTCTGGGGGTGACTTCCTGAGCTTCTTTTGGGCGATACAATCGAGAAGTTATTAAATTTTTGATTTTTTTCGTATATTTTCGGCAATTTTGTAGACATTTAAAAACTGATCCGGGCAGATTAAGAGTCCGGACCTTCAGGAGTAGCAGGAATGGATTTGCGCAAGCTCAAGACCCTGATCGATCTGGTCTCCGAGTCCAATGTGTCGGAATTGGAGATAACCGAGGCCGAGGGCAAGGTCAGGATCGTCAAAGGTACAGGCGCTCCGGTGCTGGTTCAGGCCCCGCTGGCTGTAGCCCCGCAGATGGCGCCACCGCCGGCGACTGCAGCGCCAGCCGAGCCAAGCCCTTCCCCAGCCGCATCCGAACCCGCGGCGGCAGCCGGGCATGCGGTCAAGTCACCCATGGTGGGCACCTTTTATCGCGCCTCCAGTCCGGGGGGCAAGCCTTTTGTCGAGGTGGGCAGTCAAGTTAAGGAAGGTCAGACCATCTGCATCATTGAGGCGATGAAGATCCTCAATGAGATCGAAGCCGATAAATCGGGCACGGTGACTCAGATCCTCTGCGAGAACGGCCAAGCGGTCGAGTACGGCCAGTCCTTGCTGGTGATCGAGTGAGCCGGCCACGATGTTCAAGAAGATTCTGATTGCCAACCGCGGCGAGATCGCGCTGAGAATCCAGCGCGCCTGCCGTGAGATGGGCGTGCAGGCGGTGGTGGTGTATTCCGAGGCTGACCGTGACGCCAAGTATGTCAAGTTGGCGGACGAAGCAGTCTGCATAGGACCGCCGCCCTCGGCCCAGAGCTACCTCAATATGCCGGCCATCATCTCAGCGGCCGAAGTCACCGATGCCGAGGCGATTCATCCGGGTTATGGTTTTCTGAGCGAAAACGCCGATTTTGCCGAACGGGTGGAGAAAAGCGGCTTCAAGTTCATCGGCCCGACGCCCGATGCGATCCGCATCATGGGCGACAAAGTTTCGGCCAAGCAGGCCATGATCAAGGCGGGCGTGCCTTGCGTACCTGGCTCCGAAGGGGCTCTGCCCGACGATCCTGCCGTCATCAAGCGTATCGCTAAAGCAGTGGGCTACCCGGTCATCATCAAGGCCGCCGGCGGCGGCGGTGGGCGCGGCATGCGGGTGGTGCATACCGAGGCTGCCCTGATCCATGCGGTGCAGACCACCAAGGCCGAGGCTGGTGCAGCCTTTGGTAATGCCGAGGTCTACATGGAGAAGTTTCTGCAGAATCCGCGGCATGTGGAAATTCAGGTCATGGCCGACCAGCACAAGAACGCCGTCTGGTTGGGCGAGCGCGATTGCTCGATGCAGCGAAGGCATCAGAAGGTGATTGAGGAAGCGCCAGCGCCGGGCATAGCCCGCAAGCTGGTCGAGAAGATCGGTGAGCGCTGCGTTGCTGCCTGCAAGAAGATCGGCTACCGCGGTGCCGGAACTTTTGAATTTCTCTACGAAAACGGTGAGTTCTATTTCATCGAGATGAACACCCGGGTGCAGGTGGAGCATCCAGTCACCGAATTGGTCACGGGCGTGGACATCGTCAAGACGCAGATTCTGGTGGCAGCCGGTGAGAAGCTGCCCTTCAGTCAGCGGCAGATCGAGATCAAGGGTCATGCCATTGAGTGCCGGATCAATGCCGAGGACCCGTACAAGTTCACGCCCTCGCCGGGCCGCATCACCACCTGGCATGCGCCGGGCGGGCCTGGCGTTCGGGTCGATTCGCACATTTACGCCAACTACTTTGTTCCGCCCAATTACGACTCGATGATCGGCAAGATCATCGTGCACGGCGACACCCGCGAGCAGGCGCTGGCGCGTATGCGTTCGGCCTTGATCGAAACGGCTGTCGAGGGCATCTCCACCAACATCCCGCTGCACCGGGAACTGATGGTCGATGCCAAGTTCATGAGCGGCGGCACCAACATCCACTACCTCGAAGAGTGGTTGTCCAAGCACCGCCGCTGAAGACCCGTCATGGCCCTGGCCGAATTGCGTCTGCTCGCCCCGGTTGACCGAGTCGAATGGCTGGCCGAAGCCCTGGAGGCTTTGCAAGCCCTGAGCGTTTCGGTCGAGGATGCCGATGCGCAATCGGATCAGGAGCAGGCCTTGTTTGGCGAGCCTGGCCTGCCGCCCCCTGAGCCTGGCTGGCAGCGTTCCCGCCTGGTGGCCCTGTTCGGCTCGGCCGAGCCGGCGGCTCAGGCGCTGCACTTGCTGTTGTTGCAAGATGAGTTTGCCGGCTGCCAAGCTCTGGGTATCGGTGAGGTGCCCGAGCAAGATTGGGTGCGGCTGACCCAATCGCAATTCGCGCCGATTGCGATCACTGACGAATTTTGGATCGTGCCCACCTGGCACGAGGCGCCCGCACAAGCACGGCACATCATCCGCCTTGACCCGGGCTTGGCCTTTGGTACCGGTTCACATCCGACCACCGGACTGTGTCTGGCTTGGATCGCAGGGGGCTTGCCAACGCAGGAGGCGGCGCCGCGGTTGGGCCGGGTGATGGATTACGGTTGCGGCTCGGGGATTTTGGCGATCGGAGCCGCACTTTGGGGTGCTGAGTCCGTCGACGCAGTTGACATCGATGAAGCGGCCCTGCAAGCGACCCGGGCCAATTCGCGCGCCAATGGAGTGGCGGCCACTGTGGGCGAGCCGGCGATGGCCCGCGGCCCCTACGACACGGTGCTGGCCAATATTCTGGCCACGCCGCTCAAACTTCTTGCCCCTCTGCTGTGTTCGATGGTGGCCCCTGGTGGGCATCTTGTGCTGGCCGGTATTCTCGAGCGTCAGGTTGAGGAGTTGCAGTTGGCCTACCAGCCCTACGGTCGGCTGCAGGCCTTGCAGGCCCGAGACGGCTGGGTCTTGATGAGCGCCCGGTTTTGAGGCCCGCGGGTGGAGCCCGCCCTACAATGTCAGCTCGTCAGGCAGGTCGAACAGGCCTGCTTTTTTGTCTGGCCTGCTCGGCCTTGTCTGATTGCATCATCCCATGCCAGCCCTGATTTGCGGATCTCTCGCCTTCGACACCATCATGAGTTTTCCGGGGCGGTTTGCTCAGCAAATCTTGCCCGAGCAGCTACACATCCTCAATGTGTCATTTCTCGTGCCGCAGCTGCGGCGCGAGTTTGGGGGCTGCGCCGGAAATATTGCCTACAGCCTGCACCAGCTCGGCGGCGTACCTCTGCCCATGGCCATGATAGGCAGCGATGGCCGTGATTACCGGCAGCGCTTTCAAAACATGGGCATCAGCACCGAATTCATTATTGAGCAAGCTGACAGCTACACCGCGCAAGCCATGATCATGACCGATCAGGACAATAACCAGATCACGGCCTTTCACCCGGGGGCGATGAGCCATGCCCATCAGACGCGTATCGAGCCCCGATCTGAGATCAGGCTTGGCATCATTTCCCCCGATGGTCGCCAAGCCATGATTGAGCATGCCCAGCAGTTGCATGCCGCCGGTATTCCTTTTATCTTTGATCCGGGTCAGGGGCTGCCGATGTTCGACGGTGCGGAGTTGGCCCAGTTTGTACAAATGGCCACCTGGGTCACCGTCAACGATTACGAGGGGCGGATGCTGAGCGAGCGTATGGGTGTCTCGATGGCCGAGATCTCCAAGCGAGTCGAAGGCCTGGTGGTCACCCTCGGTGGGCAGGGCTGTGAGGTCTGGCAGGGCGGTCACACCACCCGGGTTGAACCGGTGCGGGCTGAGCGATTGACCGATCCCACCGGCTGTGGCGATGCATTTCGCGGGGCGCTGCTGTTTGGTCTGGAGCGCGGCTGGTCCCTGGCGCGTTGTTGCGAGTTGGGCAACCGTGTTGGGGCGCACAAGATCGCCACGCCGGGTTGTCAAAATTACACCCTGGATCATTTGCGGCCTGCCTGAGCTGCGGCCTTGCCATGAAAAAAGCCCAACATCTTTCGATGCTGGGCTTTGATGGCAGAGTTACCTTACTGCTTAGGGCTTGCCGGCCGTAGGAAACGGCCAGGCGGCTTGCGGGTTCAGAGTGGTCTGAGCCGCAGGGGCAGCCGGGGCAGCATGTGCTTTCGCAGCAGGCTTCTTGGCAGCAGGTTTCTTGGCGGCCTTTTTGGCAGCAGGTTTTTTCGCTGCTTTCTTGGCGGCAGGCTTCTTCTTGGCAGCCTTCTTGGCCGCTTTCTTGGCGGCAGGCTTCTTCTTCGCTACCTTCTTGGCTGCTTTCTTGGCAGCAGGCTTTTTCTTGGCTGCCGGCTTCTTGGCTGCCGGCTTTTTAGCGGCGGGCTTCTTGGCCGCCGGCTTCTTAGCGGCTACCTTTTTGGCGGCCTTTTTAGCTGCCGGCTTCTTGGCGGCCGGCTTTTTAGCGGCTGCCTTCTTGGGTGCGGCTTTTTTGGCCGCGGCTTTTTTTGCAGTTGCCATAGTTTTCTCCTTGATCACATTGCAAAGAGCACTTCGCGGTTGGAAGCCGCAAAGCGATTCGCAGGGTTGGGCTCACCGAAGTGGCCCAGCGCCGCGAACACGGTCAAGCAGCCCCCGCCCGCCGCGATGGCAGGTGTCGGAAGCCGCTCAGGATGGGGTTGGGTCATGCGTATAAATGCACTCGTTTTTAAGGAGTCAGTCCCAGGACAGCGCGCCGCCGGATTGATACTCGATGACACGCGTCTCGAAGAAATTGCGCTCCTTCTTGAGGTCGATCATTTCGCTCATCCAAGGAAATGGATTTTCCTCATTCGGGAATAGGGCCTCAAGGCCGATTTGGGTCGCGCGGCGGTTGGCGATATAGCGCAGGTAGCCTTTGAACATGGAGGCATTGAGCCCGAGCACGCCGCGGGGCATGGTGTCCTCGGCGTAGCGGTACTCCAGCTCCACGGCCTTCATGAACAGGCCCTTGATTTCGGTTTTGAAGTCGTTGGTCCAGAGATGCGGATTCTCTAATTTGAGCTGGTTGATCAGGTCGATGCCAAAGTTGCAGTGCATGGACTCATCGCGCAGGATGTACTGGTACTGCTCGGCCGCACCGGTCATCTTGTTCTGGCGGCCCAGCGCCAGAATTTGCGTGAAGCCCACATAGAAGAACAGGCCTTCCATCAGGCAGGCGAAGACGATGAGTGACTTGAGCAGCGTCTGGTCAGCCTCGGGCGTGCCGGTCTTGAAGTCGGGATTCATGATCGCCTCGATAAAAGGGATCAGGAACTGATCTTTGTCGCGGATGGAGGCGACCTCGTTATAGGCGTTGAAGATCTCGCTCTCGTCCAGCCCCAGCGACTCGACGATGTACTGATACGCGTGGGTGTGGATGGCTTCCTCGAAGGCCTGGCGCAGCAGAAACTGGCGGCACTCCGGAGCTGTAATGTGGCGGTAGGTGCCCAGCACGATGTTGTTGGCCGCCAGCGAGTCTGCGGTGACAAAGAAGCCGAGATTGCGCATCACGATGCGTCGCTCGTCTTCGGTCAGGCCGTTTGGGTCTTTCCAGAGCGCGATGTCCCGCGTCATGTTGACTTCTTGCGGCATCCAGTGGTTGGCGCAGGTCGCCAGGTATTTTTCCCAGGCCCATTTGTACTTGAAGGGTACGAGCTGGTTGACATCCGTCTGACCGTTGATGATGCGCTTGTCAGCGATCCTGACGCGCTTGGTCCCTTCGGCTGAGGCGCTGGTGGAGCCCGCTTTGCTTGGGGACAGCGCACCATCGTCGAGGAGACGGGGGGCCGGGCTCGACGGCTCCGGGGGGAATTCGACCGGGCGAGCAGGAGACCTGACGCTTTGCAAAGTGGGTTTGACTTCTTCGTCCCAGGACAGCATACGAATTTCCAATGATGGCGATTGTAGAAAGGTGTTTGATCAAAGAGAACCGATTTCTGCTTTGAAGGCATGAAACCTGTTGCTCAATTGCATCGTTCGGAATAAGAGCGAGGTCAAAAAATGAGAGGTGCTCATGATCAGACGAAGGCCCCCCGCCTTTATTGACAGGCTTCGCAGCCCGGGTCATCGATGGCGCAGAACTTGATATCGGTGGCTGCGGTAGCCGTCTCCATTTGCGCGCGCGCTGCTGCTGCTGCTGCTTGCAAGGCGCTGGTCGCGCCTGCCGCCGGTGTCGAGGCGGAGACGGCGTTGAGTTGACCTGCCTGTACCGTGGATTTTTCGGCGTGCGTTGCGGCCATGGTGCGCAGGTAGTAGGTGGTCTTGAGGCCACGCAGCCAGGCAAGCTTATAGGTGTCGTCGAGTTTCTTGCCCGAGGCTCCGGCCATGTAGATGTTGAGCGATTGGGCCTGATCGATCCACTTTTGACGGCGGGCTGCGGCCTCGACGATCCAGGTTGGCTCAATCTCGAAGGCGGTGGCATACAGGGCTTTGATTTCAGCCGGCACCCGATCGATGGGCCGCAGAGAGCCGTCGAAATGCTTGAGGTCGACCACCATCACATCGTCCCACAGACCCAGTCGCTTCAAGTCACGCACCAGATAGGCATTGATGACGGTGAATTCGCCCGAGAGATTGGATTTGACCGACAGATTGCCAAAGCACGGTTCGATGCAGGCATCGACCCCGATGATGTTGGAAATCGTGGCGGTGGGCGCAATCGCTACGCAGTTGGAGTTACGCATACCGTCCTGCGCAATCTTGCGCCGCAGTGCGTCCCAGTCCAAAGTGCTTGACCGGTCAACCTCCAGGAAGCCGCCGCGCTCGCGTGCCAGCAGGTCCAGGGTATCGGGCGGCAGAATCCCGCGATCCCACAGCGAGCCCTTGTAGCTCGAGTACATGCCGCGCTCGCGCGCCAGCTCGGTTGACGCCCAGTAAGCGTGGTAGCAGACAGACTCCATGGACTGATCGGCAAACTCAACCGCCTGCTGGCTACCGTAGGGAATGCGCAGTTCATACAAGCAGTCTTGGAAGGCCATGATGCCCAAGCCCACGGGCCGGTGCTTCATATTAGAGTCCCGCGCCTTTTTGACGGCGTAGTAATTGATGTCGATCACGTTATCGAGCATCCGCATGGCGATGCTGATGGTTTTCTTGAGTTTGTCCTGGTCGATTCGGCCGTCCTTGAGATGGCGCACCAGGTTGACCGACCCGAGGTTGCACACTGCAGTTTCACTGTCGCTGGTGTTGAGCGTGATCTCGGTGCACAAATTGGACGAATGCACTACCCCCACATGCTGCTGGGGCGAGCGCGCATTACAGGCATCTTTGAATGTGATCCAGGGGTGGCCGGTCTCGAACAGCATCGAGAGCATCTTTCGCCACAGATCCACCGCCTCGACCTTGCGGCTGGGCTTGATTTCGCCCCGCTCGGCCTTGGCCTCATAGGCCAGGTAGGCTTTCTCGAAGGCCTCACCGTAGAGATCGTGCAGGTCGGGGCAGTCCGACGGAGAAAAAAGCGTCCAGTGGGCTTTCTCCATGACGCGCCGCATGAACAAATCCGGAATCCAGTTGGCCGTGTTCATGTCGTGTGTGCGTCGCCTGTCGTCGCCGGTGTTCTTGCGCAGCTCCAAGAACTCTTCGATGTCCAGATGCCAGGTTTCGAGGTAGGTGCAGACGGCCCCCTTGCGCTTGCCGCCTTGGTTCACGGCCACGGCCGTGTCATTGACCACCTTGAGGAAGGGCACCACGCCCTGCGATTCGCCGTTGGTTCCCTTGATGTGCGAGCCCAGGGCGCGCACGCGGGTCCAGTCATTGCCCAGACCACCGGCAAACTTGGACAACAGCGCGTTTTCCTTGATCGATTCGTAGATGCCGTCCAGGTCATCCGGTACCGTGGTCAGGTAGCAGCTCGACAGTTGCGAGCGCAGCGTCCCGCTATTGAAAAGCGTCGGCGTGCTCGACATGAAGTCAAAGGACGAAAGCAACTCGTAGAACTCGATGGCACGCGCTTCGCGGTCGATCTCGCCCAGGGACAAACCCATGGCCACACGCATGAAAAAGGCCTGCGGCAGTTCAATGCGCGCCTTGCGTACATGCAGGAAGTAGCGGTCGTAGAGAGTCTGCAGGCCCAGGTAATCGAACTGCAGGTCGCGCTCGGGCTTGAGCGCCGCGCCCAAGCGAGCCAGATCGAACTGCAGCAGCCGCTCGTCGAGCAGCTCGTGTTGCACGCCCCTGGCGATGAACTGAGGAAAGTACTCGGGGTACCGGCTGGACATTTCGCGCTGCTTGACCTCTTCGCCCAGGATTTCCCGGCGTATGGTGTGCATCAGCAGGCGTGAAGTGACATAGGTGTAGTCTGGATCTTTTTCGATCAAGGTGCGCGCGGCCATGATGGCGGCTCTGTATACCTCATCGATCGGTACGCCGTCATAGAGGTTGCGTTTGGTTTCTACAACGATGGGCTCGGGCTTGACATCGGCACCCAGGCCTTCGCAGGATTCCTGGATCAGGCGGTACAGGCCGTCAAGGTCCAGGGCAACTCGCTGCTGGCCATCGGTGACATACAGCGTAGGCTGTCCGACCGGGGCGGCATTGCCCTGGCGCGCCCGCTCCTGCGTGCGCTTTTCACGGTAAAGCACATAGGCCCGCGCGATTTCGTGGTGCCCTCCGCGCATCAGCCCGAGCTCGACTTGGTCCTGCACATCCTCGATGTGAAAGGTCCCGCCGCCGGGTCGCGAGCGCATCAGGGCCTTGACCACCGCCTGGGTGAGCTGATCGACGGTCTCGCGCACGCTGGCCGACGCGGCTCCCTGTGTGCCGTGCACTGCCAGAAAGGCCTTCATCATCGCCACCGCAATCTTGTTGGGCTCGAAAGGAACCACCGCACCGTTGCGGCGGATAATTTGGTAGTTGGCGTAGGGGCTGCTGTCGGAGGCGGCATGGGTGGCTTCGAAGGCGCTTGTGCTGGGGCTCGGGGCCGTGGCGTGGGTGGCAGTTTGCATGTGTCCTCTGACGATCTTCAAATTTTTGTGAAGCCTGACTGCTCAATCAGGCAGATAGCGCTTGTGAATCCGATCTTGCCGTCACCACAGCCCCACAATGTGACAGATTGAAACGGCTTGGAATCGCATCCAGGCTTTGTCCGGTCGCGAGCGCCTCGATCGCGTCAGCGGTGCAAAGTGACTGGATGGGTTGCATTGGCAAGTAATGTGTCTCGGCGCCAAAGCACTATACCTAGGGCCTGGCTTGATTTCAAGCACTAGATGTAGTGTTTTTGCTATCTTAACGCCTCGGCCACTTCTGGCGTGGCCCCGGGATATTGGGGCCCTTTTTTTCTTTTTTAGAGCCACCAGCGTTCTGATTGGGCGCTGCAAATCAATCGCATGCCCCGTCAAATGTGAAATCCCGTGTCAGTCGCTCGAAATAGCGCGGCCTGCCACATCCTTTTCAAGCCGAGACCGCGTCTGGCTTGGCTCGAGCCGGGGGCGAGGGCGGCGGGATCCTCGCCGGCTGATGCCGGACGAACCATAGTCAGGGCGGCGCTTCCTCGGGTTTCTCCGGAGCTTGGGTCGACGGGAAATACGGATCGGGCAGGCCGAGGGATTTTTGCAGATCAGTCCAGCAAAAGCCCGGCCCGGGATCGGTCTTGCGTCCGGGCGCGATGTGTTCGTGCCCGGCGAAATGCTCGATCGGGTAGCTTTGCATCAGGGCGCTGCACAAGCTGCCCAAGGTTTCATATTGCTCTGCTTCGAAAGCCTGTCCATCCTGCCCTTCGAGCTCGATGCCGATCGAGTCATCGTTACAGTTATCGCGGCCTCGATAGCGCGAGGTGCCCGCGTGCCAAGCACGGTCGCTGCAACTGACAAACTGCCACAGCGCACCGGTACGCTCGATGAAGAAATGCGCCGAGACCCGCAACTCGCGAATCGTGCCGAAGTAGGGGTGGGCCTGCCAGTCGAGTTGCTGGGTGAAGAAGCGCTGCACGCAGCCCGTGCCGTAGCGGCCCGGCGGCAGGCTGATCGCATGAATGACGATGAGGTCGACGGGGGTATCCACCGGACGCGGCCCGAAGTTGGGCGAATCGAGCCGGTGGGCGTGGCGATACCAACCCTCAAGCCAGAGCCCTGCTGACGCCGCGTTAGCGGCGGGCCGGTTCATGAGCCCTGGCTCCGGCCCTCGGTGGCCTCACGGTGGGCCGCGCTGCAGTAGGTGCCGCGCGCGCCGATCAGGGCCTCGCTTCGGGGCAGATGCAGCCCGCAGTGGTCACAGGCGATCATGTCATCGGCCGGTCCTGGAGGGGGCGGCGACGCGGGGGCAGCGTCTTTGGGACGGGCTTGGTTCTTGCGCACCAGCAGGCGCCACCACCAGATCAAGCCCAGGGCCAAGGCGATCAACAGGACATATTTCATCTCAGCCCCTGCCCAGGATGACCTCAAGCACGAAGCGGGACCCCAGATAGCCCAGCAGCAACAGACCAGCGCCCAGATAGAGCACCCGCAGCGCCTGCCGTCCGCGCCAGCCGCGCCAACGACGGCCCAAGAGCAGGCCCGCAAAGATGATCCAAGCCAGCGCCGAGAACATCGTTTTGTGGTTAAGCGCAGCGCCGGGGTGGTCTTGGTAGAAGCTCATCGCGAAGTACGCGCCCGCCGCCAGGCTGGCGGTGAGCATGAGGAAGCCAGCCTCCACGAAGCGAAAAGTCAGTCGCTCGAGGGCGAGCAGTGGCATGCCCTGGTGCAAATCGCTCATCTCACGCAGTCTCTTTTCCGTTCGGGACGCGAGCCAGCCGTGTAATACCGCTGCCCCGAAAAGGCCGTAAGAGGCCATGCCCAGGGCCCAGTGCAGCGGCATCCAGGGTGAGGCGATGGATTCGTAGCTGACCCCGGGGAAGTGCTCGGGCAGCAATACAGCCACGGTGCCCAGACCGGCCAGGGTGAAACCCGATCGCAGATGGGGCAGCAACTCGTTTTCAATGGCGATCACGGCCAACACCAACCAGATGGTCATCGACAGAGCCGGCGCGAAGCCGAAGCGCGGCGGTTGGCCGAACAGGCCCTCGGCCAGGCTCAGTGCATGCAGCAGCCAGGCCAGACCAAACAGGCCGCGACTGGCGCCTTTGCCCAGGCGCAAGCTCCAGAGCGCCAGCAGCAGATAGGCCAGCGCCGATACAGTGGCCACCAGGTAGGAGGCGGCTGGGCTGAGGGCTAAAATCATGCGCACAGTTTATAGCGGTCCCCCTTTGAGTGCCGATGAGTTTCTTCGGTCGCACGCCATGGCTTCAGCTCTCAGTGACAAACTCTCCCGCCTGGTCAAGCAATTGCGCGGCCAGGCCCGCATCACCGAGTCCAATGTACAGGACATACTGCGTGAGGTGCGCATGGCTCTGCTCGAGGCCGATGTGGCCCTGCCGGTGGTGCGTGACTTTATTGCCCGCGTCAAGGACAAGGCCCTGGGCCAGGAGGTGCTCGGTTCTCTATCGCCAGGGCAGGCGCTGGTGGGCATCGTTCACCGCGAGTTGGCGGCCACCATGGGCGAGGGGGTCAGCGATCTGAATCTGGCCACCCAGCCGCCAGCGATCATTTTGATGGCTGGTTTGCAAGGTGCCGGTAAGACCACCACCACCGCCAAGCTGGCGCGCCACTTGATCGAAAAACGCAAAAAGAAGGTTCTTACCGTCTCGGGCGATGTCTACCGGCCCGCGGCCATCGAACAGCTCAAGACGGTCAGTGCACAAGCCGGCGCCGAGTGGTTTGCGAGCAGCCCTGAGCAAAAGCCGGCCGACATCGCGCGGGCTGCGCTCGATCATGCCAGGCGCCATTACTTCGATGTGCTGTTGGTCGACACCGCTGGCCGCCTGGCCATCGACGAGGCGTTGATGCGGGAAATTCAGGAGCTCCACCAGGTGCTTTCGCCCATAGAGACTCTTTTTGTGGTTGACGCCATGCAAGGCCAGGATGCGGTGAACACCGCCAAGGCCTTTGGTCAGGCTTTGCCGCTGACGGGCATTGTGCTGACCAAGCTCGATGGTGACTCCCGCGGCGGGGCGGCTTTATCGGTGCGACAGGTCACTGGGGTGCCCATCAAGTTTGCCGGCGTCTCCGAGAAGATCGATGGACTCGAGGTGTTCGATGCCGAGCGTCATGCCGGGCGCGTCCTGGGCATGGGCGACATTCTGGCCCTGGTCGAGCAAGTCAGCGCCGGTGTTGACTTGCAGGCGGCTCAAAAGCTGGCGGCAAAGGTCAAGAGTGGCGCCGGTTTTGACCTCAATGATTTTCTGGGGCAGATTCAGCAGATGAAGCAGATGGGCGGCTTGTCGAGCTTGATGGACAAACTGCCTTCGCAGCTCTCGGCCAAGGCGGCTGACATGGACTTGAACCGGGTTGAGAAAGACATCGCTCGCAAGCAGGGCATCATTCACAGCATGACGCCGGCTGAGCGCAGCAAGCCCGAGTTGATCAAGGCCACCCGTAAAAAGCGGATCGCTGCTGGCGCCGGTGTTCAGGTTCAGGATGTGAACCGGCTGCTCAACGAGTTCGAGCAGATGCAGGGCATGATGAAAAAGATGCAGGGCGGGGGCATGATGAAAATGCTCAAGCGCATGGGGGGCATGAAGGGCCTGGGCGGAATGAAAGGCTTTCCCGGCATGCCGCGATAGGGGTCTCGGCCCGCTGGCCGGTAGCGCCGGGGGCGGTCGGACAAGGGTTGCCCGACTCGTGGCCTGCATCAGTGCGCTGGAGCCGATTCCCGTGAACTGGTGACCACCTGTCCGCGCAGCGCTCGTTGCATGGCCTGGGTGATCTGCACATCGATCATCTGACCGATCAAGCGCGGGGGGCCTTCGAAGTTAACCACCCGGTTGCATTCGGTGCGCCCCATAAGTTCCTGCGCATTCTTGCGCGAGGGGCCCTCGACCAAAATACGCTGCACTGTTCCAGCGCGGCTGGCGCTGATGGCTTTGACGCCTTCGTCGAGCCGGGCCTGTAAGCGCGCCAGACGCGCTTGTTTGACGCTGTGCGGCGTCTCGTCAGCCAGATTGGCCGCCGGTGTGCCGGGTCGGGGGCTGAAGATAAAGGAAAACGAGGTGTCAAAGCCGATGTCGTCAACCAGGCGCATCAGCTTGTCGAAGTCTTCCTCGGTCTCCCCGGGGAATCCGACGATGAAGTCGCTGCTCATGGCCAGGTCGGGCCGAATGGCGCGCAGCTTGCGCACCGTGCTCTTGTATTGAAGAGCGGTGTAGCCCCGTTTCATGGCCATCAGGATCTTGTCGCTCGCATGCTGCACGGGCAGGTGCAGATGATTGACCAGCTTGGGCACGCGCGCGTAGGCCTCAATCAGGCGCTGTGTGAATTCATTGGGGTGACTGGTGGTGTATCGAATGCGTTCGATACCGGGGATCTCGGCCACATAGTCGATCAGGGTGGCGAAATCGGCGATTTCCGAGCTCTGGCCCATGGCCCCCCGATAGGCATTGACATTTTGTCCGAGCAAGGTGAGCTCGCGCACGCCCTGATCGGCAAGTTCGGCCGCCTCCACCAAAACACTCTCCAGAGGCCGTGAGACTTCATCGCCACGGGTGTAGGGCACCACACAGTAACTGCAGAATTTCGAGCAGCCTTCCATGATGGAGACAAAGGCTGTCGGCCCGTCCTTGCGCGCAGGGGGCAGGTGATCGAATTTTTCGATCTCTGGGAAACTGATGTCCACCTGGGGCTGGTTGTGCTCGCGCCGCTGGCGCAGCAGTTGCGGCAGGCGGTGCAGGGTCTGGGGCCCAAACACCAAGTCGACATACGGCGCACGGGCGATGATTTCATGACCTTCCTGGCTGGCCACGCATCCGCCGACTCCGATCAGGGTGCCACGCTCTTTGAGGTGCTTGACCCGGCCGAGGTCGGAAAACACCTTCTCCTGCGCCTTTTCGCGCACCGAGCAGGTGTTAAAGAGGATGAGGTCGGCCTGCTCAGGGTCTTCGGTGGCCTCGTAGCCCTCGGCGGCGCGCAGAACATCGGACATTTTGTCCGAGTCGTACTCGTTCATCTGGCATCCAAAGGTCTTGATGTAGACCTTCATGATCGCGCGTGTGGCAATCGGGCGGGGCTTTCGCAGCGGTTCATGGTGTGTGTCCAGAGGCTGGGAGGTCCGGGCAGCCGTCGGGCCGCAAGAGGCACTCAGAGCCCTTGCCCTGAGGCTTAACGGGATTTGGTGGTGATAGGTGGACTTGAACCACCGACATCAGCATTATGAATGCTGCGCTCTAACCAACTGAGCTATATCACCGTAGCGGGGAATTATATCGACTTGTTCAGCGGTGCTGGAAACGGGCGGCGCGCTTGTTGACAAAGGCGTCCATGCCTTCTTTCTGGTCCTCGGTGGCAAACAGGCTATGGAAAAGCCGCCGCTCGAAAGTCAGGCCCTCGCTTAGCGGGCTTTCGAAAGCGCGGTTGACCGACTCCTTGGTGGCCATGACCGCAAGTCGGCCGAACTGGGCAATCTGCAGCGCTGCACCCAAGGCCTCGTCCATCAGCTTGTCCAGCGGTACCACCCGGCTGACCAAGCCGGCGCGCTCGGCTTCCTGCGCATCCATCATGCGGCCGGTCAGGGCCAGGTCCATCGCCTTGGACTTGCCCACAGCGCGGGGCAGACGTTGCGTGCCGCCAGCGCCGGGGATGATGCCCAATTTGATTTCCGGTTGGCCGAAACGGGCGTTATCGGCGGCGATGATGAAGTCACACATCATCGCCAACTCGCAACCGCCGCCGAGGGCGAATCCGCTAACGGCCGCGATGACCGGTTTGCGAACCTGGCCTATCTTTTCCCAGTTGCGACTGATGAAGTTGCGGCCATAAGCTTCGGCAAAAGTCATGCTGGCCATCGCGCCGATATCAGCGCCTGCCGCGAAGGCTTTTTCGCTGCCGGTGATGATCATGCAACCGATCCGGTCGTCCGCGTCGAAGGTTTTGAGGGCCTCGCCGAGTTCGTCCATCAACTGATCATTGAGGGCATTGAGCTGTTTAGGGCGATTCAGGCGGATCAGGCCAACTTGTTGACCCTCGGGGCCGTGCAAGCTCGTTTCAATGGTTTCGAAGGGCATGGTGCTTTTGAACTCCTGCTGAAAGACAAACTGTGGATGGCCCCGGCTCATCAGCCACTGCCGATGATGCCATGACTAGTGGGCCTCGGCGGGGCACAGCCACCGGGTCAGCGTCTGGGCCTCCTGGACCGCCAGGCGCCAGGTCTTGCCTTCTTGGGGGACCTTCAGGGGCAGCCACAGCAATTGATCGTCCCGCGAGACCCAGGCCCGAACTTTCTCCCCAGCGCGCGCATAGAGCATCAGGTCGTCAAGCCGACGCAGGCGCCAACTCGTTGCGCGCCCGGTTTCCAGGCCCAGCCACTCATCGCCGGCGCTCAGACCGGCCGCATGAGCAGCGCCGCCGTGCAGGACGGTTCGAATCTTCAGGCCGGCGCTCTCATCGACCCGCAGTCCCAGGCGTTGGGCCAGCGCATCGGGCTCCTCCTTGATGGCCACACCGTGGGTCTGCAGCAGGTCCCGCAGTGGCAGCTCCTCGGTGCTGTGAACCCACTGCTTGATCTGCGCCTCGAATGAGCGGCCGCTGCTCTCACGAAGCTGCGCCAGCAGGTCCTGCTCGGTCATGGGCCCCGCACCGCAGCGTCGCCACAGGCCTCGCATGATGTCATCAAGGCTGAGATTGGCGCGCATCGATCGCAGCGTCAGGTCCAGACACAGCGCCACCAGGGCGCCCTTGCTGTAATAGCTGACGGTTGCGTTGGGTGTGTTCTCATGGTGTCGGTAGTACTTGACCCAGGCATCCATACTGGCTTGGGCCACCGTCTGCACTTTGCGCCCCGGGGTCTGCAAGACCTGGTTGATGGTTTTGCCTAAAAGCTTGAGGTAGCCCGCGTTATCGAGCAAGCCGCAGCGCCGCAGCATCAGATCGTCGTAGTAACTGGTGAAGCCCTCAAAAAACCACAGCAGCTCGGTGTAGTTTTCGCGCGTGTAGTCGTAGCGCGCAAACTCGGCCGGCCGCAGCCGCTTGACATTCCAAGTGTGAAAGTATTCGTGGCTGATCAAGCCACGCAAGGTGGTGTAGCCCTCACTCGCCGAAGACGAGCCGACCTTGGGCAGATCCCTGCGGCCGCAGATCAGAGCGGTTGAGTTGCGGTGCTCCAGGCCGCCATAGCCTTCGTTCACCGTATCGAGCATGAACACATAGCGCTCGAAGGGGGCTCGGCCGTCCTCGTGCCAAAAGCGAATGTGGGTACGGCAGATTTTTTGAGTGTCTTCGAGCAGGCGTTGGCCGTCGAAGGTGGGCGGCGCCCCGCTGACCACCAGGCGGTGTGGGACGCCTGCGACCTCGAATTGGCCGTGCCACAGCGCCCCCCAGGTCACCGGGGAGTCTGCCAACTCATCGTAGTCGGCCGCCTGGTAGCGACCAAAGCCGCGGCGGTCGACTTTCAGGGGCTTCAGGCCGGTGGCCAGGATCCATGGCTTGCGGCTCTGCGGCGGCGGGACTTCGAGGATCAGCGCGCGGTCGTCCTGGCCATGCACCCGCAAGCACACGGAGGTGGCATTAAAGAAGCAGCGTTCGTCGCTGAGCTGAGCCATGCGCACTGACGGGTCGTTGGCGTAGACCTCATAGCTCGCCTCCAGTGCCTGGCCCTTTTTCGAGGGCAGGCGCCAGGTGCATTTGTCGATTTGCTCCGGCATCAGGCGCTTGCGGCCCTGCCTGGCTTGCAAACCTTGCAGATGTCCGGAGAAATCGCGCACCATGTAACTGCCAGGTATCCAGACGGGCAGACTCAGCGTCTGATTGGCCGCTGGTTCCGGGATACTCAAGTGAACGCGCAGCAAGTGTGCTTTGAGATCGGCGATCTCGACGCGATAGACAGGGGACATGTCGCAAGAATACCTCAGGCCCGCCGGCTGGCTCGGGCCGGCGCCAGCCTCAAGGCACCTGGGCTAGCAGCTTTTCCACCTGCTCGGCAGCAATGGCCCCGGGCACCCGGTTGCCATTGCCAAAGACCAGCGTCGGGGTGCCGGTAATGCGCATCTTGCGTGCGAACTCGGTGTTTCGGCTCAAGGCGCTGGCGTCGCAGTCGGCTCGGGCTGCCGGTGCGGGCCGGTCGGAGATCATCAGATCGGCCCAGGCGCGGGCCTGATCCCGCGCGCACCAGACATTGCGCGCCTGCTCCATCGAACTGGGCCCCAGGATGGGCATCAGGAAAAGATGGATGGTGATGTCGCCAACCTTCTGCAGATCGCGCTCAAAGCGTTTGCAGTAGCCGCAGTTGGGGTCTTGAAAAACGGCCAGGCGGCGCTTGCCGCTGCCACGGACGATGGTAATGGCGTCCTTGACCGGCAGACTATCGAAAACGATCGCATTGAGCTTGTCCAGGCGCTCCTGGGTCAGGTCTTGCCGGGTGCGCGTGTCCATCAGCTGACCTTGAATCAGGAAAGCGCCGCTGGCATCGGTGTAGACGATATCCAGGCCCATGCGCACTTCAAAGAGGCCGTTCATCGGCGTACGCCGGATCTCGTCGATCCTGGGCAGATTGGGCAAGCGCTCGCTCAGGGTCTTGCGCAGCGCAGACTCCTGAGCGGCCGTCAGCCCCCCGGTTTGGCTCAGGGCCGGGCCCGGCAACAGGGCCGTCAGCGAGGCCAACAGCAGGCCGGCCACGACCGGGCTGCGCAGTGGCCGGAGCCAGGACCGGGCCATCCAGCTTGCCAAAAAACTCATCTTCATGCCCTTAGACTTCCTGGGATTGGCCCATCGCTCGCCGAACAAGCCATGATTTTATCCAGCGCTGACTGCCCACCGCATTCATGCCCCAGTTGCGCAGGGCCTGCCATTGTGAACTGTTGTAAGCAAAGAGGCCTTGCAGGCCATCCGTGAGCAGACCCATGGCCTGCACCTCGGCCTTTCGTGCTCGCTCATAGCGCCGCAACAAGCGCTGATCGCCCGGCGACCGCCAAAACTCGCGATCACCGATGACACGGGCGAGCTCGCGCACATCGGCCAGACCGAGGTTGAGACCCTGGCCGGCCAGAGGATGCACCGTATGAGCCGCATCGCCAGCCAGCGCCCAGCCCGGTCCGACCCAGCGATCAGCCTGTGACAGATGCAGGGGCCAGCCCATCACGGGGCTGCTCAGGGTGAAGGGTCCGACCTGCGAGAAGGGTCCGACCTGCGCGCCGATGCGCGCTTGCAGGGCCTGGACAAAGCCCTGGGCGTCCAGGGTTTGCAGGACCTGGGCCCTGGCCAGCGAGACTGACCAAACCAGCGCCCATTCGCGACCGCTGGCGCCGCCCATAGGAAGCAAGGCCACTATCTCGCCGTCGACAAACCACTGACGGGCCTCGCCGCCGTGGGGTGATACGCCCTGCAATCGCGCCGCCAGGGCTTTTTGGGCGTAGGGCCGGCTGTTCCAGCCGATGCCCAGCGCCTGTCGGCCGCTGCTGTCGCGACCTTCGCACACGACCTGTAGCGCCGCCTGAACTGCCTGGGTCGAATCCACGACTGTGACCTGCGGAGCAAAGCGCAAGGCCTGGGCCAGGTTCTCCAGCAATTGGCTGGCTGGTACCAGCCAGGCCAGCTCATGCTGACCCGCCTCCGGCTCAAAGCGAATCTGGCCCCCCTCGTCGCCCCAGACCTGCATCGCTGACACGGGCGTTGCCCCGTCTTCAGCCGGCCAGGCCCGGACTTCTTCCAGCAGCCCGCGCGAGGCGCGATTGAGCGCATACGCCCGGATGTCGTGCATCGGCGATCCCTGGTGCGATTGCAGCAACGCAACCTTGAGCCGCTGCCGCGCCAGCATCAGCGCCAGGCTGCGGCCCACCACACCGTCTCCCTGAATACAGACATCGAATTGAGTGGTCATGGCTCATTGTAGAAAGGCAGCGAGAATAGGCGACTGCTCTTTTCAATGGACCTATTTATGAGCATTCCTGCGACCGATTTACAGGCGGTAATTGCCCAGTTGCTGATTTATCCGGTCAAGTCCTGTGGGCCTGTGGCGCTTGGCCAGGCTCTGTTGACGGATCAGGGGCTCGATCTCGACCGCAGCTGGATGGTGGTCGATGAGCGCGGCCAATTTATTTCGCAGCGCGAGCAGCCGCGGCTGGCCCTGGTGCAGCCTGCGCTGCGTTCTTCCGATCTGGTGCTGCGCGCGCCGGGCATGCTTGCCCTGCACTTGGGACTCGAGAGTGTCGAGTCGCCGGCCCAAGTCGAGATATGGGATGAGCCTTTGCAGGCCTGGGACATGGGCGCGGTGGCCGCGCAGTGGTTCAGCGATTTTCTGGGTCGACCGGCCCGCCTGGTGCGTTTTGACCCGCAGGTTGAACGCGTCTGCGACCGCCGCTGGACCGGGGGCCAGACCGTCCTCAACACCTTCAGCGATGGTTTCCCGCTGATGCTGCTATCGCAGCCTTCGCTGCAGGCGCTCAACGCGCGCTTGCAGGCCAGTGGCCGGGCACCGGTTGACATACTTCGCTTTCGGCCCAATATTGTGCTGGCGCCCCAAGACCCACAGACCTGGCCGGCGCACCAGGAAGACCACATCACCGAGTTTCAGATGGACACGCCGCAGGGGCCGGTGCGCCTGCGACCGGCCAAGCCTTGCAGTCGGTGCAGCATGGTTGATGTCGATCCGGCCAGCGGACGCATCGATGCCGGGGTGCTGGCGGCGCTGCATGCGAACCGGCGCGATCCGCGCCTCGATGGCGCCGTTACCTTTGGCATGAACCTGATGGTGCTGGAGGGTTACGAGCGCCGCTTGAGCGTGGGTCAGTCGGTGCGGGCCCGGTCGGCTGCTTCCTGATCGGCCCGGCCGCGCAGTTGTTGGCGCAACACCGCCCCGATGCCCATCATCACCGTAGCCGCCCCGCAGAGCACCGCGGCCGATCCGATGTGATCAATCAGAGCCGCTGCCAGGGCTACGCCCAGGGCCTGGCCAAGGAAGAGGCTGGTGGTAAACATCGACACCCCCAGCCCCCGCGCTTGCGGCGCCATTTGGGTGGCCAGCGTTTGCAAGGTGTTGTGCAGCATGAAAAAGAAGAAGCCGCCCAGCAGCATGGCCAAGGGGGTGATCGGCCACCATGGGCTCAGCGCCAAGACCCCGAGGGCCACCGCCGTGCCCAGTCCACCGGTCAAGGCCATGCCGGTCTCGCCCAGCCGTGCAATGAGCAGGCGTGCGCTGGCCATGTAGGTGACCCCGCCCAGGCCCATGAGCGCGACGATCGCCCCGGCGCTCGAGAGCGAGAGCCCGTGGCGCTCATGCAGATGGGAAGCCACCAGGGCCATCGTGCCGAAACCGGCCGCGCCCTGAAAGAGAGAAAACATCAGCATCTTGCGGACCCAGGATTGCTGTAGCAGTTCGCTGGTCTTTCCGAAGAGCGTGTTTGCCCCCGAGGCCGGTGCGGGCCCACTGTCATCGCGCTGATGGCGACGGTGCAGTTGAAGAACCAGGCCTACCGACAGGAACATCAGCGTCAGCAGCACAAAGGCCCAGCGCCAACCGACCGAGTCGGTAAGCACTCCGCCTACAAACTGTCCCCCGAAGATGCCCAGCGTGGTGCCCAGACCCACGCGAGCCAGGGTTTCCTGACGCCGCGCATAGGGCACCGCATCGCCCGTCCAGGCCAGGGCCAGGGGAATGATGGCCGCCGCACAGGCAGCGGCCATGACGCGAGCCAACACCAGACTCTCCAGGCTCGGCGCCAGGGCCGCCAGCACATTGCCCAAGGCCGACCCCAGGCAGGTGTAGGCAATCACCCGCAGCTTGCCGTAGCGGTCACCGAGCAGGCCAAAGATCAGCTGCGTCAATCCGTAGGTCAGCGCGAAAGCCGACACCACCTGGGCTACAGCGGCCAGCGGGCTGTCAAACTGGCGCGAGAGTTCGGGCAGCATGGCATCGCAGATGCGTTGGCTGGCCATACTGGTAAAGCAGGCCAGCGACAAAAGCAGTACCGTCGGCCGGATTGAATCGGGCAGACCGGAGCTCCCAGGCGCAAGCGGCGTGCTCACTGAGGGCCTGCCCTGGCGGTCCAGCTCACTCGACCTTGGCGCCCGAGTACTTTATCGGACCGGCGCGGCTGGCAAGCTCCTGGCGGATGTGCCGGGCCAGCTCTTGGCCGTTGCCGCCGACCAGTTCATAGCCCTTGCCGTCAATCTCGCGCTCCTTGAAGGCGCTCTCCCGCAGGATGCCCGCCACCTCGCGCTCAATGCGCTGCAGCACCGCTGTGGGCAGGCTCGCCGGAGCAAACAGGCCCACCCAGACATTGGCGTCCACCTCCGGATAGCCCAGTTCGCCCACGGTGGGCACATCGGGGAAGGCCGGATGCCGGGTCTTGCCACCGTAGGCCAGCGCTTTCATGCGCTTGCTTTGTAGATGCGGCCGTGCCGAGGGGATGCCGGCCCAGGTGAGTGCGATCTCGCCGGCCACCACGGCGCTGACCGCTTGCGGGATGCCCCGGTACGGAATGTGGAGGATGAAGACGCCGGCCTTCTGCTTGAGCATTTCGGTGGCCAACTGCGGCTGGCTTCCTGCTCCGTAGGAGGCATACGAGAGCTGTCCCGGTTGCTTGCGCGCCAGCGCGATGAGTTCCTGCAGGGTGTTGGCTGGCAACGCGGCGTTGGCCACAAACAGCTGGCTGAAGGCCACCATGCGCGAAATCGGCGCGAAGTCGCGCTCGAAGTCATAAGGCAGTCGGTTGTAGAGATGCGGATTGATGGTGAAGGTGGCATCGGTGGTCACCAGCAGGGTATGCCCATCGGTGGCGCGAGCCACCATTTCTGTTCCCACCAGGGTGTTGGCACCGGGCCGGTTGTCCACCGTCACCGGCTGCTGCCAGCGCTCCTGCAGTCTTTGTGCCACGGCCCGCGCCAAGATGTCTACGCCGCCGCCAGCCGGGTAGGGTACGATGACCCGCACGGGCCGCGTGGGCCACTCGGTGCTTTGCGCCTGCACCAGCGCGCAGGCCGAAAGCAAGGTGGCCATCAACACGCCCAGTTTCAAGCGACGATTCATGCAGGCTCCCTCGGTCAGATGGTCATGAAAGAACGCATGCATTCTATTGCGGTGTCCTCAGCCCCGTTGATACCGGGGTCGGTGGGCCAGCCTGACCTTGACCTGAATGAGCCCAGCAGCTGGCCGGCGTTGCCTGACTTGCGCTTGGCCCGCATTGCCTTGCCGGCACAGTCTCGCTATGAGGGAGACCGGTGGTCTTATCTCGAGTCTGGGCCAGATCGGGCCGCGCCCCTGCTCCTCTTGCACGGTATTGGCGCCGATGCCCGCTATTTCCGCTTTCAGCTGGCGGGGCTGGCCTTGCGATGGCGCGTAATCGCTTGGAACGCGCCGGGCTACGGCTTGAGTGACCCGCTGCGCGTCAGTCACCCCCAGGCCAGCGATTACGCACAGGCGGTCGCTGATTTTCTGCAGGCCCTGGAGATCGACACCTGTGTGGTGGTGGGTCATTCTTTCGGTTCGGCGGTAGCCCAGGCCTTTGCGATCGCACACCCCGGGCGCGTGCGCGGCTTGCTGCTCAGCGGTACGGGTATCGGCCAGCAGCAACTCTCGGTCCAGCGGCGTCAGTCTTTCGAAGAGCGGGTCGCCCGCATCAGGAAGGGCGCGTACCAATATGGCGATCGTGGGGCCGACCACTTACTCGGCGCGCAGGCCCCAGTGGCCCTGCGCGCTTGGGCGACCGACCTGTCGCGCCGCCTTCAGGCGGGCGGCCTGCAGCAGGCCGCTGCGTTTCGCTTGTCGTCTTTTTGCAGCCTCGACCGGGCGCAGGCGCTGACCATGCCCTTGTGCATGGTGCAGGGCAGCGAGGACACAGTCAACCCCCGGCAGGACAACGCCGACCGCCTGTTGGCCGCTGTGCCCCAGGCACAACTGCAGGTCTGGCACGGCATAGGCCATCTGCCCGAGATCGAGGCGCCGGGCCTGTTCAATCAGACCCTGTCTTCTTTTGCGCAGGAGCTCCAGACCTCATGAGCGCACCGGTATGGCAGGATCTGGATCAGTCCGCGCTCGATCGGGCCTATGACCAGACGCAGTGGGCGCCCAATTGGGCGCAGGTGCTCCAGCGATACGCCCAGCGCAGCGAGCAACTGCGAGAGCGGCTTGGCCCCCCGGTGCGGCTGGCTTACGGCAGCGGTGCCAACGAAGCCCTGGACCTGCACGGCGCCGGTTGCGGGCTGGCGCCGGTGCTGGTGTATGTGCACGGCGGGGCCTGGCGCAGCGGCCGCGCTGAGGACTATGCCTTTCTGGCAGAGCCCTTCGTGCGGGCGGGGGCGCGGGTGATCCTGCCCGATTTCGACGCCGTACAGGACTGCGGCGGCGATCTGGGCGTGCTGGCCGATCAGGTGCAGCGGGCTTTGGCCGCAGTGGTGACTCAGGCGCAAGCCTGGGGCATCGACCTCACCCGGATTCATCTGGCCGGGCATTCCTCGGGTGCGCATCTGGCCGCGGTGTGCGCCACCGCCGGCCAGGGGCTGCCCTTGGCCAGCCTGCTGTGTTGCAGCGGCATGTACGAGCTCGAACCGGTTCGGCGCTCGGCCCGAAGTCGCTATGTACATCTTGACGATGCAGCGGTGCAGATGCTCAGTCCGGCCCGTCATGCGTCGGCGCTGACCGCCCCGGTCCTGGTCGCGGTGGGCAGTTGCGAAAGCCCGCAGTTCATTTGGCAAAGTCAGATGTGGACACAAACGCTGGTGGCCTCTGGCCTGAGTACCTCGGCCTTATGGGCCGAGGGCCTGAACCATTTTGAGATCCTGGAGACCTTGGTCGAACCCGGCAGCGCCTTGGCGCGGCTGCAACTGCGCCGTATGGGACTGGACGCTTGAGCCGGCCTCGGGTCAGTCGGCCTTGATGTTGCGGGTCTCGATCACCCGCTTCCAGCGCGCAAACTCGGCCGCTTGGTAAGTTGTGAATTGCTCTGGCGTGGTGGCCACAATTTCAAATCCGAGCTCCAGCAATCTCGGCCGCACCTGTGGGTCGTTCAGGCTGGCAGCGATGGCCGCGTGCAAACGGTTCTTCAGGTCGGCCGGTAGACCCTTGGGGCCGGCAATCGCCTGCCAGGAATACACATTGGCTTCCTTGATACCCAGTTCCTCAAGCGAGGGCACTTGCGGCAACAGGGGCGAGCGCCGTGCGCTGGTAATGGCCAGAGCACGCAGCTTCCCAGCCTGGATCTGCGGCATGGCGGTGTTGATGTTCATCCAGGACGAATCGACCTGATTGCCCAGCAGGTCGTTCATCACGGGGCCGCCCCCCTTGTAAGGCACATGGATCCCGGTGGTTCCGGTCTGTAGCCAGAAAAGCTCGGCAGTGAGATGGTCGCTGCTGCCATTGCCCGAGGAGGCAAAGGTCATCTTGTTGGGCTGCGCCTTAAGGAAAGCAATGACATCGGCCAAAGATTTATGCGGCGAGACGGCAGGTACCACGAGCACATTGGGCGCCTGCACGGCCACCGAGATGTAATCGAGTTCCTTGAGGGCATCGTAGGGCGCCTTGATGAGATGCGGGGCGATCACGAAGGGCCCCAGCGAAGAGACCAGCAGGGTTTGACCATCGGCGGGCGAACGCACCACCTGGCCGGTGCCTATGGTTCCCGTGGCGCCGGCCCGGTTGTCCACCACGAAGCGCCCGCCCAGACGCTCTTGAAGCTTGGGCGCCAAGGTGCGCGCAATCAGGTCGGTGGAGCCTCCGGGCGGGAAGGGCACGACCAGCGTCACCGGTCGGCTGGCATCGGGCCAGGCTTGCGCGGCGGTCAGGGTCAGCCAGGCGGTCGCGGCACACAGCCATTTTTTCATGATGTCTCCTTCGGGTTTTTGCGTGGCGAAGTCCCCATCCTAAGCGCTTGCCGCGGGCTTGTGGCCTCTGGTTCCCCCCAATATTCGCCAAGTCTTTCCAGATCGTCTTGAAAGGCGTAGAGTTAGGGATGTCTGAGACCCTTGTACCGCGCTTGTTGTCCATCATGCTCCGCCGTCTTTTGCTTGCAGTTGTTGTCGCGCTGCCCGCTCAGGCGGCCCAGCCTTTGATCACCGATGACACCGGAACGCAAGGCAAGGGTGGCCAGCAGGTCGAGGTTTCCCAGACCCAGGACCGCTTACGCCAGGCGGGCGAGCGGGGGCGCAGCCGCACCACCGGTCTGACCTACACCCTCGGTCTGAGCGATCAAGCCGACCTGTTTGTCGGCGGGTCCTACCAGGGTTGCGTTTGGCCAATGCCTCACCTGCCTCCGGCTGGGGCAACCCGGTGCTCGGGGTCAAGTGGCGCTTGTGGGAGCACGAGGCCAGCAAGACCTCTCTGGCGCTCAAGCCTGAGTTGTTGCTGCCCGTGGGCGCAGGCGATGAAGCCGCCGAGTTGGGCGTGGGCAAGGTGTCGTACACGCTCAATGCCATCGTCAGCCGGGAGACGGTTTTCGGGTCCCTGCATTTCAATGTGGCTTTTAACCGGGATCGCAGGCGCAACAGCCTGGAGACCGAGCGCGGCATGCGCTATTCGGTGGCCCCGGTCTGGGACCTGAGCACATCCTGGAAGTTGGCCTTGGATATGGGGCTGGAGACCACCCGCAATGGCAGCGGTATTCGGGTGCGCTCGCGCTTTGTTGAGGTCGGTGCCATCTATTCGCCCGACAAAAACCAGGACTGGGCCTTGGGCTTTATTCGCAGCGCAGACAACGACAGTCCGGAATCGATCCGCCGCACCGTCACGGGCGGCTGGACGCTGCGCTTCTGAGCGGCCGCTGACACGCGCGCTTGCAGACCCGATTCGGGTTGGCCGGGCCGGCCCGGTTTGTGGGGGGGCCTCTAAGACACCGCAGGCCCTCATTACAATTTTCGGTCTTCTGAAGGATCTCCCATGAGTTTGAAATGCGGCATTGTGGGCCTGCCCAACGTCGGCAAGTCCACGCTGTTCAATGCCTTGACCAAAGCGGGTATCGCGGCCGAAAACTATCCCTTTTGCACCATCGAGCCCAATACAGGCGTGGTCGAGGTGCCTGATTCGCGCCTGCAACAGCTGGCGGCTATCGTCAGCCCCGAGCGCATCGTGCCCGCCATCGTTGAGTTTGTGGACATCGCTGGCCTGGTCGCCGGGGCCAGCCAGGGTGAAGGTTTGGGCAATCAGTTTCTGGCCCATATCCGCGAGACCGATGCCATCGTCAACGTGGTGCGTTGTTTCGAGGATCCCAATGTCATTCATGTGGCCGGCAAGGTCGATCCCATCGCCGATATCGAGGTCATACAAACCGAGTTGTGCCTGGCTGATCTCGGGACGGTCGAAAAAAGCTTGCAGCGCAGCGCCAAAGCGGCCAAGAGCGGCAACGACAAGGAGGCCGCCAAGCTGGTGGCGCTGCTGACCAAGGTGCAGGCTGTGCTTAACGAGGGCAAGCCGGCGCGCACGCTCGATCTGTCTGACGAAGAGCGCATGCTGCTCAAGCCCCTGTGTCTGATCACCGCCAAGCGCGCGATGTTTGTCGGCAATGTCAGCGAGGATGGTTTTGACAGCAACCCCTTGCTCCAGCGCTTGCAGGACTACGCCACTGGCCAGAACGCGCCGGTGGTGGCCATTTGCGCCAAGATGGAGGCCGACATGGCCGACATGAGCGACGAGGACAAGGCGCTCTTTCTTTCTGAAATGGGGCAGAGCGAGCCGGGCCTCAATCGCCTCATCCGTGCTGCTTTCAAGCTGCTGGGCCTGCAGACTTACTTCACCGCCGGGGAGAAGGAAGTGCGCGCCTGGACCGTGCGCATCGGCGCCAGCGCCCCGCAGGCCGCTGGGGTTATTCACGGGGACTTCGAGCGCGGTTTCATTCGCGCCCAGACGATTGCCTTTGAGGACTACATCGCCCTCAAGGGCGAGCAGGGCGCCAAGGACGCCGGCAAGATGCGCAGCGAAGGCAAGGACTACATCGTCAAAGATGGCGATGTAATGAACTTCTTGTTTAACGTCTGAGTCACTGCAGCGAGATCCCGCCGGGAAACACCCATAGCAATGCGGCGGTCATAGTGACATAGCGCGCAAATTTGCCGATGGCCATGTACAGCACACAGGGCCAGAACGGCAGACGCAACCAGCCCGCCACCGCGCACAGGGGGTCGCCCACGGCGGGCAGCCATGAGAGCAAGCAGGCCTTGGGGCCGAGGCGCTCGAGCCAGCGCAAGGCTCTGTAATGGGTGCTCGAGCTTCGGTATTTATCGGCCACCTGATGCGCGCCGTAGCCCATCCACCAGTCGACTGCTCCTCCCAGGGTATTGCCGGCCGTGGCTACCAGTACCGCCGGCCAGAACAGATCCGGTTGCAGCTTGACCAAGCCGAAGACCGCCGGCTCCGAGCCCATGGGCAGCAAAGTGGCCGAAATGAACGCCACCACAAAAACCGTGCTCAGCCCATGCTCGGGCAAAGCCAGCCATTGCAGCACTTGTTTGAGGGTTTCGTCCATGGGTGAATGAGGCCTGGCACAGGCCGTATTCAGCCCGGCAATCGGTCGTGGGCAGTATAGAGACCGGCTTGCTGGGCCGCTGCGCCCCTAGCACAAACCCAGGCGCTCGCGCACGCGAACATGTCCCGATACGCGGTTCCGCTGCCGTCGCACCTGCTGAAATTTCGGGCAGGTAGAATCCCGTTCCCCTTGCCGGACCCGCCCCCTTTGCGTTTATGTATATCGGCCCCTATGCCCTGCCCAATCGCGTGTTTGCCGCGCCCATGGCCGGGGTCACTGATCGTCCTTTCAGGTGCCTGTGCAAGGCCCTGGGCGCGGGCTATGCGGTCAGCGAAATGGTGACTTCGCGCCGCGACTTGTGGGACAGCCTCAAGACCTCGCGCCGCGCAGATCACCAGGGCGAGACGGCGCCGATCGCGGTGCAGATTGCCGGCACCGATGCACAAATGATGGCCGAGGCAGCGGTCTACAACATCGACCGCGGCGCGCAGATCATCGATATCAATATGGGCTGCCCGGCCAAGAAGGTTTGCAACAAATGGGCCGGCTCGGCGCTGATGCAAAACGAGGCGCGAGCCCTGGAGATTGCTGCTGCAGTGGTGCAGGCCTGCCAGCCGCACGGCGTGCCAGTCACCCTCAAGATGCGCACAGGGTGGTCGGTCGCGCACAGGAATGCGGTGGCGCTGGCCCGCGCCTTTGAGGGCGTGGGCATACAGATGCTCACCGTGCACGGTCGCACCCGCGAGCAAGGCTATAAGGGTCAGGCTGAATACGACACCATCGCGGCCGTTAAGGCGGCTGTCGCTGTGCCGGTCGTGGCCAACGGGGATATTGATTCGCCCCAGAAAGCGCAGCAGGTGATGCACCAGACCGGTGCCGATGCCGTCATGATCGGTCGTGCCGCCCAGGGTCGACCCTGGATTTTTCGCGAGGTGGCTTATTACCTGGCCACCGGCGAGCATCTGGCTGCGCCCCTGGTGGCCGAAGTGCGCCGTCTGTTGCTGGACCATCTGGCCGAGCACCATGGCCTGTATGGCGAGTACACCGGCGTGCGCAGCGCCCGCAAGCACATAGGCTGGTATGTGAGCAGCCTTCCGGCTGGCCGCATCCTGCAGCAGCAGGTCAACACCATCGAGACAGCGGCCGAACAGCTGGCAGCGGTCGATGCCTATTTCCGGGAGCTGGCATTGCGCATGGATCGTTTGCCGCCCGCCCCTTGGCAGATTCAGGAAGCAGAGGAAGTTTGTGCATGAGCAAGAAAAACATTGAAGACTGTGTTCGGTCCAGTCTGGAGGGCTATTTCAAGGATTTGCGCGGTACCGAGCCAGCCGGCATCTACGACATGATGGTGCAGGTGTTTGAAAAGCCCATGCTCGAGGTCGTGATGCAGCAGGCCGATCAAAACCAGTCGCGTGCGGCCCAGTGGTTGGGCCTGAACCGCAACACCTTGCGCAAGAAACTGCTCGACCACAAGCTGCTGTCGTGAACGCCGGCACGCAGCCCGCGATCGGCCCCCGTTCATCTGCCCCCCCCCCGTTGAGGCTCCCATGTACGCCCTGATTTCCGTCTCTGACAAGACCGGTCTTGTTGACTTCGCCCGAGAGCTGCACGCACTTGGCGTGCACCTGCTGTCCACCGGCGGCACCGCCAAGCTGCTGGCCGAGCAGGGCTTGCCCGTCACTGAGGTGGCCGACATGACCGGCTTTCCTGAAATGCTTGATGGCCGCGTCAAGACCCTGCATCCCAAGGTTCACGGCGGTCTGCTCGCTCGGCGCGACCTGCCCGAGCACATGGCCGCTTTGCGCCGCCACAACATCCACACTATCGACATCCTGGTGGTCAACCTCTACCCCTTTGAAGCCACCGTAGCCAAGCCCGGCTGCACGCTGGATGACGCGATTGAAAACATCGACATCGGCGGTCCGGCCATGGTGCGCAGCGCCGCCAAGAATTGGAGGGATGTGGCCGTGCTCACCGACGCCGCGCAGTATGCCGGCGTGCTTGCAGAGCTTAAGGCTGACAAGAAGGTGAGCGATGCCACCCGCTTCGCCCTGTCGGTGGCCGCCTTCAACCGCATCAGCCAGTATGACGGCGCCATCAGCAACTACCTCTCCAGCTTGAACCTTGCAGCCGACAAACTTGGCGCCGCGTACATACCCGAGCGTGCGCAGTTCCCCGGTCAGTTCAACGAACAGTATGTAAAAGTGCAGGACCTGCGCTACGGCGAAAACAGCCACCAGCAAGCGGCCTGGTACCGCGACCTCGCTCCTGCTGCGGGATCGCTGGCCACCGGTGTGCAGCTACAAGGCAAGGAGCTCTCCTATAACAACATCGCCGACGCCGACGCGGCCTGGGAGTGCGTCAAGAGTTTTGAGGCCCCGGCCTGCGTCATCGTCAAGCACGCCAACCCCTGCGGCGTGGCGGTGGGTGCCCACCCGCACGAGGCCTACAGCAAAGCCTTCCAGACCGACCCCACCAGCGCCTTCGGCGGCATCATCGCCTTCAACCGCCCGATGGACACAGCTGCCGCCGAGGCGGTGAGCAAGCAATTTGTCGAGGTGCTGATGGCCCCCGATTTCAGCGCCGAAGCGCTCGAAGTGTTCAAGAGCAAGGTCAATGTGCGCCTGATGAAAATCGCGCTGCCTGCAGACTATGGCCAGGTGCGCAACGCCCTGGAGACTAGGCGCGTGGGCTCGGGCCTGCTGCTGCAAAGCGCTGATAACCATGAGCTGGCGCTGGCCGACCTCAAGGTCGTCACGGTCAAACGCCCTACGCCCGAAGAGCTCAATGACCTGCTGTTCGCCTGGAAGGTCGCCAAGTTCGTCAAGTCCAACGCGATTGTGTTTTGCAAGAACGGCCAGACCCTGGGCGTGGGCGCGGGCCAAATGAGCCGGCTCGATTCGGCCCGTATCGCCAGCATCAAGGCCCAGGCAGCCAAGCTCAGCCTGAAAAACACAGTCGTCGCCAGCGACGCCTTCTTTCCCTTCCGCGATGGTCTGGATGTGGTGGTCGATGCAGGCGCCACCTGCGTGGCCCAACCCGGTGGCTCGATGCGCGATCAGGAAGTGATAGATGCCGCCAACGAGCGCGGCGTGGCCATGGTGTTCACCGGGGTACGGCACTTTCGGCATTGAGGGGCGGCCCGCCGTGCGGGTCAAATCCTTTGGGGCGGTCAACTCTTTGACGACTGGCGCAGCGCCCTGGCCCCTTGCCGGCTGGACATGATGGTGTTCTCTGGGCACCGATTTGCCCGCTTGAACTCGTCTGGTGGCAATTGATAACAAACCGTAGTCAGTCGCTTTGATCGCTGTGGCTATAGTTCAGCGTTCAAATGCTGTTGATGCCTTTGCCAGCGACTGGCTCGATGCCCTAAAAAAATGGCGGAAATTCGCAGGCAGCCAAAGCATCCAGCCGTCACTGGTCTATGGGGGCACGCCATCGTATGAGCGAGAGGGCGTTCACATTTGGGGCTGGCAAGATGTTGACCGGATCGCTGCCGCAGTTAACTCGGGTCTCCCAATACCCGCACCCACATGAATCTTCTTTTCGTCTGCATGGGCAATATCTGCCGCAGCCCCACCGCCGAGGGCGTGATGCGTCACCGGCTGCAGCAGCGGGGTCTGGCCGACCGCATCGCCGTGGATTCGGCCGGCACCCACAACTACCACCCGGGCAAGCCGCCGGATGCGCGCACGCAAAAGCATGCGGCTTTGCGCGGCTATGACCTGTCGGACTTGCGCGCCCGGCAGATTGTGGAGGCCGACTTCGAGCGATTTGACCTGATCCTGACCATGGACTGGGACAACCAGGCCCTCACCGAAGCGCTGTGCCCGCCGGCCTATGTCCGCAAGGTGCGGCGCCTGGCCGAGTTCTTTCAGCGCCATAGTGAAACCGTGGTGCCCGACCCATACTACGGCGGGCCGGACGATTTCGAGCGGGTGCTCGATCTGGTGGAAGATGGGGTCGATGGGCTGATGCGGCATGGCCTGCAGCGGCTGGGCTTCAGCGGGCCTGACGGGATGCCTTCACAGCAGTAAGCCGCCGAATTTCAGGCTAGATCAGAGCTTCTCGGCTTTGATGACAGTTTTCATGATCTTCTTGCGCATCCATCGATATCCCCGATAGCTTACTCAAGCACCTCAAGGCCCGTGCGGCCCTGGAGGGTCGGACCCTGCGCGATCTGGTGGTGGATTTGGTGGAAAAGGGCTTGAATGCCCACAGCACAGTCGATCCGCAACAGCGTTTTCTGTCCCGACCGCTCGTTCTTCCCCGCCGCGGTCCCATGGCGGTCGATTTGAGCGCCATGAGCGACGCTGATCTGCACAAACTCCTGGACGAGGAGGATGATGACCGAGCCATCGAGCTCATGGCGCGTCGCTGAGGCCAGCGCCAACTGGCGCGTGGCCCGTGGAGATTTGCCAGATGTGAATGTATGGGTGGCCTTGTGCAGCGCCGCGCATCCGTTTCACGCTTCGGCCTTGCAGTACTGGCAGTCGTCCTGTCAATCAGGAACGACTCTGTGGTTTTGCCGCGCCACCATGATGGGCTTGGTCCGTTTGTTGTCTCAGCCCCGTGTGATGGGCTCCAATGTCCTGGATCTGGCGCAGGCCATAGCGCTGTACCGGCAGTGGCTGGCCACCCCGGCCGTCGAGCTTTGGATCGAAGCCCCCGGCGTGGATGAGGCCCTGGAACAGATCATGGCGCGACGCGCCCAAGCGTAGCCTGCGCGCCTGTGGACGGACATCTGTCTGGCCGCCACCGCCCAAGCGGCCGGCCTGCGCCTGGTGAGCTTTGACCGCGACTTCGATCGCTACGGCCTGGAGCGCTGTTTAGTGCTGCCGGCCTCGAGTCCGGGCGCCGCATGAAACAGCGCTTTTCCCGGAAAGTTCAGACCCGCACAAAGTGCGCGCGCGCCGCCTGCACGGTGGCCTCGATGTCAGCGTCGGTGTGGGCCGCGCTGACGAAGCCGGCCTCGTAGAGGGCCGGCGCAAAGTACACGCCGGCATCGAGCATGGCGTGGAAGAAGGCGTTGAACTTGGGCCCGTCGGTGGTCATGACGGTGGCGTAGTTCTGTGGCAGCGTCTCCATGAGGAAGAAGCCGAACATGCCGCCTTGGCTGTCGCCGCAAAAGGGCTGGCCGGCGTCGCGCGCGGCCTGGGTGAGGCCTTGCACCAGGCGCTGTGTACGCGCACCCAGAGCCTCAAAGAAGCCGGGCTTGCTGATCTCTCGCAGGGTGGCCAGGCCGCAGGCGGTGGCCACCGGATTGCCGCTCAAGGTGCCGGCCTGATAAACCGGGCCCAGCGGTGCCAGTTTTTCCATCACGGCGCGCTTGCCGCCAAAGGCCGCCAATGGCATGCCGCCGCCGATGACCTTGCCCAGCACCGTCATGTCGGGCTCAAAGCCGGGGATGAGCTTGGCGTAGATACTTTGCGCGCTGCCCAGGGCCACGCGAAAGCCGCTCATCACCTCGTCAAACACCAGCAGCGCGCCGTGCTGCGAGCACAGCTCGCGGCAGCGCTTCATGAAGGGGACGCTCGCGCGTACAAAGTTCATGTTGCCGGCAATCGGCTCGATCATCAGGCAGGCCAGGTCGGCGCCGTGGAGCTTGAAGGCTTCTTCGAGCTGCTCAAGGTTGTTGTATTCGAGAACCAGCGTCTGCGCTACCACTTCCGGGGGCACACCTGCGCTGGTGGGGTTGCCAAAGGTGGCCAGGCCCGAACCGGCCTTGACCAGCAGCGCGTCAGCGTGGCCGTGGTAGCAGCCTTCAAACTTGATGATCTTGCTGCGGCCGGTGGCCCCGCGTGCCAGACGCAGTGCGCTCATGCCGGCCTCGGTGCCCGAACTGACCAGGCGCACCATTTCCAGTGAGGGAACCGCGGCGATGATGGCCTCGGCCAGTTCGATCTCGCGCTCGGTGGGTGCCCCAAAAGAAAAACCATCGAGTGCGGCTTTTTGTACCGCCTCGAGCACCGCGGGGTGGCCATGGCCCAGAATCATGGGGCCCCAGGAGCCGATGTAGTCGATGTATTTTTTGCCGTCGGCGTCCCAGAAGTGGGCGCCCTGGGCCCGCTGCACAAAGCGCGGCGTGCCTCCCACCGCCCGAAAAGCCCGCACAGGCGAGTTGACGCCGCCGGGGATCACCCTTTTGGCGCGCTCAAACAGGGAGTCGTTCATCGAGGGTTTATTGCTTGGTGGCATGGGGAGGTAGTTCGAAGTGATCGGCCGACGCGGGCCGACTGTCGGTGTCGGTGGCGGGCTCGTTGTCATCGGCCGACGCCTGGGCCCAGAACAGGCGATCGGGAACAAGGTGGCCCATACCCGGCGCGAAGCCAGCGTCCAGGCAGTGATCGAGGTAGCTCAGTGCTTCGGCGGTGGCGGTTTGCAGGTCGTTACCGCTGGCCAGCAGCGCAGCAAGAGCCGCCGACAGCGTGTCGCCGGTGCCGCTGAAGTTGGCGTCGAAATGCTCAAACTTTTCGCTGTAAAGAACCGCTTGTGGGCTGGCCAGCACATTGTCCAAGTAATGTCCGAGCATCGGCATGCCGGTGACCAGGGTGTAGGCCACGCCTGACTCGGCCGCGGCCTTGGCAATGTCGCGCGCGCTCGGGGGTTTCTCACCCATCCAGTCGGGCAGCAGCCAGCGCCAGAGTGTGCTGTGGTTGCCCACCAAAACCGTCGTTTGCGGCAGCAGCAACTCGCGGAAGGCGTCGAGGTAGCTGTCGATGCGGTCGTCCTCCCACCAGGACAGGCCGGGCATGAAGGCGATGAGAGGAAGCTCGGCATAGTCGCTGGCAATTTCCGCAACGGTGCTGATGTTCTCCGGTGTACCCACAAAGCCAACCTTGATCGCCGATACGGTGACATCTTCCAAGGCGCTGCGCGCCTGCTCGGCCACCGCGTCTTCGTCCAAAGCGAAGTGATCAAAAATCTCGGTGGTGTCGCGGCTGTAGGCGCCGGTGACCACCGGCAGGGTATGGGCGCCCGTGGAGGCCATGGCCGCAATATCGGCGGCCAGCCCCCCGGCTCCGCTAGGGTCATTGGCATTGAAGCTCATGACACAGGCTGGACTGCCGGCCTGGCCTTCAGGGGCGGCGGCGGGGTCAGAGAGTTCGCTTGGCATGGTCTTTAGGACGCATCTTCAGAGGCTGTTGCCAGTCCGTCGATACAATCCCGGGCATTCTATTAGAACGCCCTCATTAGCCGTGACTCAAACTTCTGCCTCGACCACCTGGATGTGCCTGATTTGCGGCTGGATCTACGACGAAGCTGCCGGCTATCCTGAAGATGGCATCGCGCCGGGCACCCCTTGGGCCGATGTCCCCATGAACTGGACCTGCCCAGAATGCGGCGCTCGCAAGGAAGACTTCGAGATGGTGCAGATCTGATCGAGGCCCCCCAAGGACCGATCCTTTTGCAGCGCTGGTCCCGGCGCGTCCCCCCGTTGCCGTCAGGGCACGATCCTTTCAACCCGATTTCTTGACAAGCGCATAGCGGTCCAGGGTGCGTGCGCGCGCCTGGTCGTGGGCTACCACCGGCCCGGGGTAGTTCGCGCCCAATTGGACACCAGCGGCCGCCAACTCGAGCGGGGCTGCTTCCCAGGGGGCGTGGATGGCGGTATCTGACAGGCCCGCCAGTTGCGGCAGATAGCGACGGATGAACTTTCCCGCGGCGTCGAATTTGCGACTCTGGCTAACCGGATTGAAGATGCGAAAGTAAGGCTGGGCATCGCAGCCGGAGCTCGACGCCCACTGCCAGCCGCCATTGTTGGAGGCAAGATCAAAGTCATTGAGCTGTCGTGCGAAGTAGCGCTCTCCCCAGCGCCAGTCTATGCCCAGATCCTTGATCAGGAAGCAGGCTGTGACCATGCGCAGCCGGTTGTGCATGTAGCCGCTGGAGTTCAGCTGAGCCATCGCCGCGTCCACCAGGGGGTAACCCGTGCGGCCCTGGCACCAGGCGGCAAATAAAAGGTCGGCCGGCGCGCCGTTTTCCCAGACGATCGCGTCGTACTCGGGCTTGAAGGCCCGCTCGGCCACATGTGGAAAATTGGCCAGAATCTGGGCATAAAAATCACGCCAGATCAATTCGCTCAGCCAAGTCATCGCGCCGGCACTGCCCGCGGCTTGCAGTCGCATGGCCTGGCTGGCCAGCGCGCGGATGGAGATGGTGCCAAAGCGCAGGTGCACGCTCAGATAGCTCGGGCCCTTGACGGCAGGGAAGTCGCGTTGCTTGTCATAGCGGTCGATACGCCCGAGAAAGTCTTGCAGCAATGCTGTGGCTGCCTTTTCGCCGGGGACGATGCCTAGTTGCTGCAGGTTGGTGGGCTCAAAGCCGATGTCATTGAGCGTCGGGACGCGTGCCTGTGGCCCCTCGGGTCGATCGGCCAGGGCCGCGGCATTCGGCTCGACGGGCCAGGGGCTCAGGTGCCGGTCGCTCAGATTTTTGAGCCAGGCGTTTTTATAGGGCGTGAACACGCCATAGGGTCGGCCTGCCTGGGTCAGCACCTCCTGGCGCTCAAAAACCACATGGTCCTTGAAGCTGTGAAAGGCCACGCCTTGCTGCGACAGCGCCTGGGCCACCTCGGCATCGCGGCCAAGCGCCTGGGGCTCGTCGTCGTGGTTGGTAAATACCGCTTGCACCTGCCAGCGGGCGGCCAGTTCGGGCAGGGCTTGGCGGGCCCAGCCGTGTTCGACCAACAGGCCGGCCCGCTGCCGTCCGTGGGCCGCGCCCAGTTCCCGCAGTCGGGCGTCAAGCGCTTGCAGTGACCCCACAATGAATTCCACCCGTCGGTCGGCCCGGGGGAGTTCGTCGAGGATCTCGCGATCGAGCACGAAGAGGCACAGCACCTGCCGGCAATGGGTCAGGGCCTGGTGCAGGGCGTGGTGGTCCTCGGCGCGCAAATCGCGCCGAAACCAGACCAGGCCGCGTTGATAAGGGGCTTGCATGGGCTCATCTTAGGCCTTCACGGGCGCCGTTACGCTCTGTGCCAACCATCGCCCCTAAAATGGGTCCATGTCCGCCGAGCTCGAAGCCACCAACCTGACGCATCATTTCCTGATCGCCATGCCCGGTGTCAGCGATGAGCCGTTTGTCCGCAGCGTGGTGTACATGTGCGAGCACAGCAATCGGGGT
>Ga0194130_10001433_pt1 | contig 38523 bp, 30 predicted proteins | sample TA2KigsurfametaG_FD_160084 | JGI IMG/M metagenome (GOLD analysis project Ga0194130, IMG submission 160084) | Freshwater microbial communities from Lake Tanganyika, Tanzania - TA2015050 Kigoma 12 surface | ecosystem: Environmental > Aquatic > Freshwater > Lake | place: Tanzania: Lake Tanganyika...
CTTGCTGTACCGTGTCGGCCACCACAGCCGTTGCGGCGGCGTCTCCCTGAGCGATAAGTCCATTGGCCATGGCCAAAAAAGCGAAAATGAAAACCAGCGGCTTAAACATTATTTAACGATTTAGAAATCAAACCTACTCTAAATTTTACAATTCAAAAAGCGGCCTGGCTTTTTCTGTTGAATTGAAGCCGTTTTGTGCCGCGCGTCTCCCAAGCTTTTTGAAAGGGATTTTTGGGGCGGGTTATCCGGCTGTCAGAGGTTGTCCGCGGCGCAGCTTGGTGCCGGCAGCGGGCGGCAAGTGGCTCCCAAGGTCGCCCTTGCCGCCGCGCGCCAGCATTCAAGCTGCCCCTTGCGGGCAACCTTCTTCCATCCGGCCCGCAGGCCCCTTGCCAATCTTTGCGTTTTTCTTACTTGAAAATCCATTTCAGGCCGTAACCTGTCCCATGTCTTCTGCACTCAGCTCCCGTTTTCCTGCCTCGGTTACCCAGTCTTGATCTTCCATTTTGGCCGGCAGCTGCAAAGGCTGGCCCAGGTAGTTTATTCTGCGTCCAGGCCAAATCAAACTTTTCCACAAATACAACAGCAGGCTCTTTTGGTCCAATTCCGGGTGAATGTGGGCTGCAATGTGTTCCTTATGAAAGGCAGGATACAAACTCCAATGCAAAGCGGGACGCATGTGGTGCGCACCATGATAACCGTTGTTGCAAACCAAAAAATTAAACCAAGCTCCCACAAAATTTCGGCTGTGGTTGTACGGATGGTTTTCGTCGCAGCCGTCGTGCTGCCAAAAGTTGGTGCCGAAAATTCCCCAAACGGCATACAGGTTCGGCAAAACAAGGAGCCAAAGGGCCAGCTTCCAATTCCAGGCTAAAAAAACGAGTTTCCAAACCCAAGACAACCAAATTTCTAAGCGGTATTGCTTAAACCAACTTGGCTTCTTGGGGCCAATTTCACGGGCAAACCGGCCTTCGGTTCGCAATATGCCCGGAATCATTATAAAGAAAAACAAGAGCTGATTTAAAAAATTCCAACGAAACCGCATTTTATGGGTACGGGTATTGTCTTTGGCTGTTTGCAAATGCTTGTGGTGGCTAAGGTTGTGCCCAGGAACGTAGCCGGACGCTGGGGCCCCAAAGGCCAAGGTCAAGGCTACCCGATGCCACTTGTTCCAATGCTTTTCTACAAAAATGGGACAATGGATGCTGTTGTGAATCGTAATAGCCACCATAAAGTTCAACGCGCCCAATAAAACCACAGCCAAAACAAACAACCAAGCATGGTTCTGTGGCCAAAATTCAAACCCCAAAACCGAAAACTGGGGCAAAAAATACAGCCAACTACCTAAAAACAAGGCATAATAAAGGGCTAAGAAAGCCAAAGACCTTCGGTCGGCAGAGTATCGTAGCTTCATGTCGAAAAATCTTTGTTCAAAAGTAAATAGGTCTTGTAATTTAGGTACATGTACCCCTCTTTTTTTAGAATTTCCAACAAACAATTTTCAGACTCCCGCTTGAAAATGTACTTTTAACCCCACAGATTCAATTTTATTTTTCATGAGGTTCGTATTTCATAGTATTCTTTGGTCCGGGTTGCTTTCTGCTTCGGCTCTTTTTTCTCAATCCGTTGGCATTCAAACCGCCAATCCAGACCCTTCGGCGGCGCTTGAGGTTGCAAGTCCCTCTCAAGGTTTCCTTCCTCCCCGCCTCAGCACGGCCCAACGCAATGGAATTGTACTACCCGCCGAAGGTTTGGTCTTGTACAACACCGACACCCATTGCCTTGAAATCAACGAGGGCACGCCCCAATTGCCTACCTGGATTTGCTTGTCAGACACCGGAACGGGTGTCAGCCCTGGCGGTGGCGGCGGTGGTGGTGGTGGCGGTCATTTTGTAGGCGAATTGTGGGGCGGGGGAATTGTATTTTATGTCAATACCGCCGGCGACCACGGCCTGGTCGCTGCGCTTCAAGACCAATCTGCCGGCATCAATTACGGCTTGGCCGACGACGCCTATTCCAACCCCAACAACCACAACAATGCCGGCAAAGAATTTACCGATTGGCGCATGCCCAGCCGATACGAACTCAATTTGATGTATCAGAATCTGCATTTGGCGGGTTTGGGAAACTTTGCCGCTTCAACCTACTGGAGCAGCAGTTGCCAAGACAACAGCCTGCCCATACCGGGCTGGACCCTTAATTTTTCAAACGCTTCCCAAACCACCATTTCCCGCAGCAACAACAGCGTTCGGGTACGGGCTGTGCGCGATTTCTAAGAATCCTCTGGCATTTCCTATTTTTGCAGATATTTCTGCCAAATGAAACTATCGGTCGCCTGGATCAATGAACTGCTAAACAAAGAACTTTCTGCCGACGAGGTAGCCGACCGACTCACCTCGACCGGCCTTGAAGTGGAAGAACGCGAAAAGGTCGAGGCCATTCCCGGCGGCCTGGTGGGCGTCTGTGTGGGATTGGTTTTAGAACGGAAGCCCCACCCCAATGCCGATCGCCTTTCGGTTTGTATGGTGGATACCGGAGAGGAAGCTCCCCGGCAAATTGTGTGCGGAGCATCGAATGTGGCCGCTGGTCAAAAAGTGCTGGTGGCCCTGCCGGGAGCCACGCTCCAGCCCAAAGACGGAAGCCCGCTTACCATTAAGGCTTCGAAAATTCGTGGAGAAGATTCCGCCGGCATGATTTGCGCCGAAGACGAACTTGGATTGGGTTCCAGCCACGAAGGCATTTTGGTGCTTGACGAACATGCCCCCATAGGTCAATCGGCCGCAGAATTCTTGCACTTAAAAAGCGATGAAATCCTCACCATCAACATAACCCCCAATCGGGTTGATGGGGCTAGCCATTTGGGGGCCTGCCGCGATTTGGTGGCCAAGGCCGTTTCTGAAGGCGAATCTTGGGCCATGCCCGAATTTCCGCGCGCCTTTTTACCCCTGAGCGGGCCGGGGCGGGGAATTGCACCTATCATCGAGGACGAATCCGGCTGCGGAAGGTACTCTGGCATCACCCTTCGCGGCGTTCAGGTGCGCGAATCGCCAAGCCAATTGGCCGACCGATTGAAATCCTTGGGCATTAAACCCCAAAACAACGTGGTAGATGTAAGCAATTATGTTATGTACATGCTCGGCTTGCCCCTGCACACCTTTGATGCCGACAAGCTAAAAGGAAACAGCATACAGATTCGTTCGGCCTTTCCCAAAGAAACCCTAACCACCCTAGACGAGGTAGAACGCGAGCTGAACAGCCAAGACCTGGTTATTGCCGATGCAGAAAAAGCCGTATGCCTGGCGGGTGTATTTGGTGGCAAACACAGTGGAATAACGGGCAACAGCAGCCGGATTTTTATTGAAGCCGCCTGGTTTGACCCAGTTCGCGTTCGGCAAACCGCCAAACGGCACGGCCTGCATACCGATGCCTCCTTCCGCTTTGAACGGGGCTGCGACCCCAGCATTACCCTAACCGCACTAAGGGTGGCGGCCAGGCTTATTTTGGAACTTGGCGGAGGCGAAATCGAAGGCGACGAAGTAGATATCCTAAGCAAAGGGCTTCCTGCTCCACGCTTTGTGGATGTGGACCAACGCTACCTGAATCGGGTTGCCGGAGTAGAAATACCTCCCAATGAGGCCGCCGAAATTCTATCTGCACTTGGATTTGAAGGCGCTATGGAAAGGCACAGCATCTGGAGGCTTAAAGTTCCCGGCTACCGGCCCGATGTATCAAGACCCGCCGATGTGGCAGAGGAAGTCTTACGGATTTATGGACTGGACCGCATTCCCGTAACCGGGAAAATGGCTTTGAGCATCAACACTGAACATTCGGGGAACGAAGACCTGTCCCGCGTTCGCATCTCGGAACGCCTGCGGCAAAATGGCTGGAACGAATCCATTTCTCTGTCCATGCACTCCCAAGAGCTGGCGTTGAAAACCTACCCCTCTTTGGCCGAACAAACCGCTAGCCTTGAAAATCCATTAAGCAAAGAATTGGACACCTTAAGGCCGGGCCTGTTGGGTTCTATGCTTCAAAATGCCGCCCGAAACGTACAGCAGCGCAACCTGGATTGGAGGGTTTTTGAATTTGGGCGGGCCTACCTGACAGACGGCCAGAGCTTCCGTGAAGAAGAACGCTTAGGGCTTATGATGTCGGGAAAGGCTTTGGCCGAGCATTGGAACAGCACCCAAAAAGAACAAGGCATTTACGAATTAAAAGCCTGGGGCGAAGACCTTATGCGTCAACTAGGATTGTCGCCGCGATGGAGTTCAGAACATCCCCTACCTTGGCCGGGCTATGGCTGGATTGCCTACATGAAAGAGCCCCAAGCGCCCTTGCTTTCAATGGGCTTAGTTGACCCTGCTTTGCTAAAAACCATGGACATCAAAACCCCCATTTGGTTTTTAGAACTCAACCGTACGGCCTGCGCGGCCTTCAAGTCGGCAAGCAAAAAGCCCTTTGCCGCCTTGCCCAGGTTCCCTTCCATTCAACGGGATTTGGCCTTGCTGGCTCCCGAAAGCCTAGCCTATGCTAAAATGGAAACCTTGATTCGAAAGCAAGGAGGCGCCTTGCTTCGAGATTGCCAGCTCTTTGATGTGTACCAAGGCAAGGGCATTTCCGAAGGATTCCGGTCTTTGGCGGTGGCTCTAACCTTTGCCGACCCCGAAAAGACCCTGCGCGACACCGATGCAGATGCGGCCATTGGCCGAATTTTAGATGGTCTTTCCACGCTGAACTGCCGCCTGCGCGATGCCCAATAAACCAAATTTAGAAAAAGAAGGGACTGCTCCCAGTATAGGAACCGACCTGGGCTTAGCTGCCCGGTATTTGCGGCAAGGATTGCCGGTGGGAATGCCTACCGAAACCGTGTATGGAATGGCCGCCAATGCTTTGGACGCAGAAGCGGTGGCCCGGGTTTTCAAAGCCAAAAAACGGCCCGATTTTGACCCCTTGATTGTTCATGTAGGGCAAAAATCACCCTTGCAGGACTGGGTTCGCGAAATTCCATCGGAAGCACAGGCCCTGATGTCCGCCTTTTGGCCAGGGCCACTAACCCTATTGCTGCCCAAAACCGAACGCATTCCCGGGTTGGTTACATCGGGCTTAGACCGAGTGGGGCTGCGCATGCCCCGGCACCCCTTGGCCTTGGCGCTGTTGGATATGCTTGACTTTCCCTTGGCGGCCCCTTCGGCCAATCTATTTGGCTACATTAGTCCCACAAAAGCCCTGCACGTACGCGAGGCCTTTGGGCCAGAGTTACCCTACGTGTTGGATGGGGGCGATTGCGAGATTGGCTTGGAATCGACCATTGTTGGATTTGAAAATGGAAAAGCCTGTGTGTACCGGCGTGGGGGCATTGAAAGCTGTGCACTGGCAAGAGTTTTGGGCTACCTGCCCGAGGAGCGCATCCGTTCCGAAGAACACCCCGCTGCCCCGGGCATGCTGTCAAGGCATTACGCACCCCGGACGCCCTTATCCATTTTAAAAGCGGACCAACCCTGGCCAGAACCGGACTCAAATGTAGCCGTAATTTTGCCCCTGGCCGAAGTCCATCCGGCCCATGTAAAGGTTTGGGTATTGTCGGAAAACAAAGACCCCTACGAAGCCGCCCGAAAATGGTATGCCTGTTTGCGGGAAGCCGACCAAGCAGGATTCTCCCAAATTTTTGTCCGCATGCTGCCCGAACACCTGCCCTTTGCCGACGCCCTCAACGACAAATTTATGCGTGCGGCTGACTCGGCAGACCATTGGGCCTAAATGGAATTCCTAGATAATTGGATGAATTCCCGATGGGCCAATCGACACCCCTCGCTTCATATCTTCCGCTTTTGCAAAGCATATTTTTTTGCCTTCCCATGGAGCGGGTGTGTTGTCTGCCCGAAAGGCTGAACTTTTAAAATTCATAAAATGCAAATAGATAAAGTTGCGGCCTATATCTCTATCGTTGGTAATAAGACCATCTCGGTACACCCATTCGCTTGGTTGACCTGAGTTAAGGCTGCCATCCGTCCAAGGCTTTGGAATAAATGGGGTGGTATATTGTTCCTTAAGGTATAAATTTGCGGCCCTCCCGGCTTTGATGTGTTTCCAAATCGGGATTTTCGATGAGGTAAAACGTCGATTGTCCATTTGGTACAACTTCAGCAAAGGCCCCTCATCAATTCCCAAATTTTCGGAGCAGTCCAATTTTTCTTGAAAATCACAAATATTTTTTAGCATTAAACCTCTATTGGATCTAATATTTCTAAAAAGACAAAAATGACCGCTTAGCACATCGGCATGAGTAGAAAGGACATCGTACTTATTCAAAATTTCATTCGAATAAAACGAACGCACATCTCCAAATAGAAGGTCAACATCTCCATGCCCATAAAAATCATAGCCTTTGATGTGCTCCTCGTGAATCACTCCAAAAAAGGGGCGTAAATCGCAAATTTTATAGCTGGATTTTAGTTCAATCGGTATCCCTATCTTAAGGCTGGCAAGTTGGGCATATTCGTCCAGCCTCATGGGAATATTATCCACATTGGGGGCCCTGAATGACTTTAAATCGATGTCGGTAAAGAACAAAAAATGAATGCTTGGATTTCGAAGCAAGGTATAATGAAACAAATCAAACCATTCGGGTAGGGTACCGAAATAAGGAAACAAAACCAAAATAGAAGGTTTTCTTTGCATAATAAATCTCAATTCAGCCTCGGCCACTGTACCTAGCCAAGCCTAAGTTAACAAAACCAACCCTTTTTTGAATCCCTATCTAACACCCTCTACTCAATCCTATCTCTTTCAACACGCTCAATTTCATCCATTAAATATCCCTTCCCAATAAAATGCTGCCTAATTTTATACTGATTGAGGTCGTCTTTTTCTGCGCCCGTTTTTTTTTGCATCATCCTTTTTAATTTCAATAAATATTCCTCCTCTGGAATAAGGGAAAGCGCTTGTTCTATTAGTTTTGGAGGGACGTCATGAAACCTTAGGCTGTGCGATATTTTCCGTTTCCCCCAATGGTGTAAATTCCAATGGTCAAAGGCATAGGCCTTAGCGAAACGCTCCTGATTCCACCAACCTTCTTGCTTAAGTTCTTCCAGCCATTCGGTTGGGGCTTGCAGTTCTCTGATTTTATCCAGAACCTCGCGTTGAGAACGTTCTCTGCGGGCACAAAATCGAATTATTTGAGCTCTAGCCTCAGAACTTGGCATACTTATCGCTTGGTTTTTCCTCCCTGAACCACCGGCCCCAGCTTGTTTTTTTCCGGGGCAATTTTCATGTATGACAGCACCATAATCATGGAGGTGAAAAATGGGAGTAGAGGTATTTTATACCGAACCATGGCCCCGAAATTTCCAGCCGTTAGACCAATGGAAAAAGCCAAAAACAGCGAAAACGAAAGGCAAAAAACAAACAGGGGATATTGAAAAATGCGAACAAAAAAGCCCACTACTTTACTTCGAAACAGAAGAACAATTGTCCAAAGAAGTAAGTAGCTGTTCTCCAATCCCGAAAAAAACATGGTGAGCGAACCGCTCTCCCAAATATAGGGTCGATACAAACATGCATTGATGGCAATGGGAATTTTAGGGATAATGCCTTGAATGGTAGGCTCAAAAGCTCCAATATCAAATTTGTTGTCTCCGTATTGATCCCGCACCAAATCCTGTTGGGTCAGGGAGGCCTTTTCCAACACCGTATCGGCCGAGTACTCTCCAAAGCGGTCACCGCCCTGAAGGTAAAAAGCTGTTGACCCCAACAACGATCCAAACACTAGCGTAGGCAAAACAACAACGCGTATTAAAACGCTTTTGATTTGCTTTACGGTATCGAAGTTGAGCCAAACCAACAGACCAGGAGTCATGGCAATCAGAATGTAGGGCTTGGCTTTGAAAATAAGCCAGCCACCTATAAATACCTGAATAAAAAAGGTAATGGGGTCGATTTTGTGGGTAACGAAACGACGAAACAGGGCATCCAGAAAAAACCCAATGCCTATCATGGTAATCGTGTCTTTCATAATCCCAGAACCCCAAAATGCCACGGAAGGCATAAGCAGAATGGATATGTTCAATTCCTTGTGCCGCTCCGGGAAATAATGCAAAAAAATCTGGTAAATCTTCCAAATGGATAAAAAAGAAAAAAAGGCAAAAATGGCCGTGGTTCCAGCTATAGAACCCCGGGTTAAAATCATGGGAAAGGTAGCGGCACGGACAATGAACAGGTTTTCCGGCCGCTTCCAAATGGATGGGTGAATGTTGCCATGCACCACCCCTTCTCCATGCAGGTATTCCCAAAATTTATAGTTGTTGCTCTCGCTGACCTTCATGGTCATCAGGTCCCAAAACTTATCAAAATTGGCCGTAAATAAATTGTTGTAGGCATTGGCGGCCTCCCAATAATTGATGGTGTCTCCGCCCCCGTAGTAAAAAATATAAATGCCTAAAAACACCAAGCTCATCAACATTCGGAACACCAAGGCCCGGGTAAAGTACCGGTAGTGGGGTTTTTCTTTTATGTTGAGGTTGCTGACCTTGTTGGCATACCAGTAAAACACCAAAAAAAGGAAAACAAACCAGACTAGGTCGGTAGCCGAGATGATTTTACCCCACATCAGATGTTGTTTAAGGTCTTAATGCTTTGGTTTCTAGAAAGGTTTTCTAGGGCTCGGGCCAGCAAAGGGGCGCAGGAAAGCACCCGGAATTTGGGCCCTTGGGGGCGGTTGGGTAAGCTGTTGGTAAATACCAGTTCTTGCAGATCCGAGGCTTGTATTCGCTCCGCGGCCTCGCCCGACAAAACACCGTGGCTGCAATAGGCCCGAACGGAAAGGGCGCCCTGGTCTAAGAGCAATCGGGCGGCAGCAACCAAGGTGCCCCCGGTATCGGTCATGTCGTCAATCAACACCACATGTTTTCCTTTGGGATCGCCTATGATTTCCATGCTGTCCACTTCGTTGGGCCTTAGGCGTTCTTTGTGAATAACTGCCATATCGCAGTTCAGGGCTTGCTTGTAAGCGCGGATTCGTTTTATTCCTCCAAAGTCGGGGCTGCACACCATCAAAGGCTCATCTCCATATTGCTCGCGTATGTCTTTCACGAACTCGGCGCTCATCTGCAAATGGTCAATGGGGATTTTGAAAAACCCCTCGATGCTCATGGAATGCAGGTCAAGGGTAAGCACCCGATTTACTCCCGAAAGTTCTATGGTTTCTGCCATTAAGCGCGAGGTAACGGCGGTGCGCTCCCCGTCCCGGCGCTCTTGCCGGCTGTGGGGCAAATAGGGTAAAACAGCTACCACCTCTCGGGCCGAAGACCGTCGTGCTGCATCGGCCGCTACCAAAAGCTCAAACAGGTTGTGGTAAGGCAGGTTGATTTGAGCCAGCAACACCACCGTTTCGCCTCGAATGGTTTCATCAAACCGGGCATACACTTCCCCATCGCTGAAGCGTGTGGTGAAGAGGGCCCCCAAGGAAATGCCCAATCGGCCAGCGACTTCGCTTGCCAATTCCTGGCTTCCAGATAAGGCAAAAAGTTTGAATGGCATTCCCGGCATGCCATAAAGGTACAAATCTGCCGAACATATTAGGCGGAGTTTGCGCTGTTCTGAGGCAATAGGGCATCCAAGTGCTTTAAGGCGCCAGCTATGTCGTTCACATTCTTAAAGTGAAGCATCAGGCGGGTTTTTTGCTGTTTCATTTCAACATCTCGGCGTGTGGCCAACCGCTGTAAAATGGAAGTAAACAATCCGGAATTGTAATACGCGGCCCTCTCCTGCCCCGGAAACCCCGCCTGAAGCTGCCCATTTTTAAGAACAATCCTCTCTATACCAAGGCTTTGCGCTTTCAGTCTTAGTTTTAAGGCCAGCAAAAGGTTGGTGGCGGGAGCCGGCAAAGGGCCAAATCGGTCCCGAAGTCGGGATTCAAAAGCGGGAATTTCATGGTCTTGTTGCAGGCTGTCCAGTTCTTTGTACAAAGCGAGGCGCTCGGCCATGCTGTCCACATAGGTTTCAGGCAACAGCAAGGGCAAATCGGTATCGATTTGGCAATCCACTGCCCAGCGGTGATCTTGCGCGTTCATTTCTTCTTTAAATTCCTCGGCGAACGCTTCTTCTTTCAGCTCTTGAATGGCCTCGGCCAGAACCCGCTGATAGGTTTCATAGCCCATTTCATTCACAAAGCCACTTTGGTCGGCACCCAACAAATCGCCAGCTCCACGGATGTCTAAATCTTTCATGGCAATGTGGAATCCGCTGCCCAAATCGGAAAATTCTATGAGTGCCTGAAGCCTGCGTTTGCTTTCGTCGGCCAGGCCATGAAAAGGGGGTGTAATCAGATAGCAGAAGGCTTTTCGGTTTCCTCGGCCAACCCGGCCCCGCATTTGATGCAGGTCGCTTAATCCATAATTTTGAGCTTCGCGAATCAAGATGGTGTTGGCATTGGGCACATCCAAGCCGTTTTCGATGATGGAGGTAGAAACCAGCACATCGAAATCGCCCCGAATAAATTCCAGCATGATTTCTTCTACGGCCTTACCGTCCATTTGTCCATGGGCATAGCGTATGCGGGCCTCGGGCACCAATCGCTGCAAAACGCCGGCCATTTCAGGCAGGTTTTGTATTCGGTTGTGCAAAAAGAAGACCTGTCCTCCCCGCTCCAGTTCCATTTGTATGGCGTCGCGAATAAATTCTTCGTTGAATCCTTTGAGTTCGGTTAATATGGGGTATCGGTTTCCGGGCGGGGTTCGGATTACGCTTAAATCGCGGGCGCCCAGCAGCGAAAACTGCAAGGTTCGGGGTATTGGGGTGGCCGTTAAGGTAAGGGTGTCCACGTTCACCCTAAGGGTTTTGAGTTTGTCTTTGGCGTTCACTCCAAATTTTTGTTCCTCGTCAATGATCAAAAGGCCTAAGTCTTTGAATTGCACTTCTTTTCCCAACAGTTTGTGGGTTCCAATCAGCACATCGACCTTTCCCTGGGCTAGGTCGGCCAGAATTTGCTTTTGTTCTGCGGCGCTGCGAAAGCGGTTGATGTATTCGACATTGCAGGGTAAGCCGGCAAAGCGTTTTTGGAAGGTTTTATGGTGCTGCAAGGCCAGAATGGTGGTGGGCACCAGTATGGCCACCTGCTTGTTGTCGCAAACGGCTTTGAATGCGGCTCGAACGGCCACTTCGGTTTTGCCAAAGCCTACATCGCCGCAAACCAACCGGTCCATGGGGCGGGTTCGTTCCATATCGGCCTTTACTTCGCGGATGGCCTTGGCTTGGTCTTCGGTTTCTTCAAAGGGAAAGCTGCCTTCCAGTTCGTGCATCATATAGTTGTCGGCAGCAAAGGCATGTCCCCGTTCCTTTTGCCTCTGGGCATAGAGTTTCAACAGGTCATAGGCCAGAGCTTTGACCCTGGCTTTGGCTTTTGATTTTAGGTTTGACCAAGTGTTGCTTCCTAATTTGCTCAGGGCTGGGGCCTTACCGTCGCGGCCAGAATGCCTACTGATTCGGTGCAGTTGCTGCAGGGAAACGAAAACGGCATCGCCGTCTTTAAACAGCAGTTTAATGACCTCTTGCCGTCGGCCTCCGTTTTCTTGAAGTTCCAAGCCGGCGAAGCGGCACACCCCATGGTCAATATGGGTAACAAAATCACCGGGCTGCAGTTCCGACAGCTCTCGGATGGAAACGGCTTGTTGCTTGCTGTACCTCGATTTAATCCGAAACCGTCGGTAGCGCTCAAACAATTCATGGTCGGTATAGCAGGCCCAGCCGTGTTGTGGCAATCGAAACCCATTGCTTAGACCTTTTTTTACCCATGTAAAAGGCAGGCGGTCTGGACCTATTTCAAATTGGTCTTGAAAAATGGCAATCAGGCGGTCGCGCTGGGGTTCTTGTTCGTAAAACAAGAGGGTTTGGGTCTTATCTTGGGCCAATTCATCGAGATGAGCTCGAAACAGGTCGTATTTTTTATTGAACTGGGTTTGGGCTTTGGCCTGAAGGTCAACTCTTCGGTCTTGCGCATCGCCCGGGGCCTGGAACTGCAAGTAGGCTTGGGCATGGATTTTGGCCAAGAAACCGTTGCCCGACCAAACCAGTTCGTTGGGCTGAGCGCGGCGAACGGGGCTGTTTATGGCTTGAAATGCCTTTTCGGCCTCCTCGAATTTTTTATCCATGCGCTGTGCGGCATCTCGGGCGTCGTACACCCAAGCATCGACCGCCGTTCCCATAAAATCCATCAGGGTTAAGCGTTCTTCGGTGCCCACTTTCTGTTCAATGGAAGGAAGCAGCACCACCTGGCTTACGGAACCTTGGCTTAATTGGGTTTCGGGTTCAAAGAAGCGAATGTCTGAAATGAAATCTCCTTCGAATTCCAGCCGAAAGGGTTGGTTGTGGGCAAACGAAAACACGTCCATAAGTCCCCCACGCAGGGCGAATTGTCCGGGTTCGTAAACAATGTCGTCGCGTTCAAAGTCGTAGGAGACCAGCAGGTCAAACAGAAAATCCATATCAAGGCGGTCGCCCTTGGCAATGGCATGGCTGCGCGATTCAAGCTGCTTTCGGCTAACCACCTTTTCGCTGAGGGCTTCGGGGTAGGTAACCAAGCACAGGGGGGCTTTTTCTTGAAGCCGGTTTAGTGCTTCGGCCCGCAGCAGAACATTGGCGTTGTCCACATCGGGTTGGTCGTAGGCTTTGCGGTAGGATTCGGGAAAAAAAAGACTGGATTTTGAAGAAAGCAGGGTTTCCAGGTCGTTGTTTAAATAGGCGGCAGCTTCTTTGTCTCGGGTTAAAATCAGTTGATTTCGACTGGAACTGCGAAAATGGGCGGCCACCAAAAAAGCCAAGGCGCTCCCGCCTACGCCTTCCATTCGAATTCTGCCGGGTTGGCTCAGATTCCAATCGGATTGTTGTTTAAGCCAAGAGCTCAGGCTATTCAGTACCTCATCGCAGGGATTGGTCTCTTTCATTCGGCAAAGGTATAGAGCCTTGGCAATAGTTATGTTAAAATTTCGGGCTGTTTTGCATAAGGGGATTTAGAGGAAAAATGTTCCAGGATTTGGGAAAAATTACACTGGCCTTGGTTCGCAAAATGGGTTGAAAGGGTGTTCATCGTGAGCGGCCGGCGGCGGGATTGAACCGGGTTGCCCGCAAGGCTGTGGGTGCTGGGGCCGCGTGGCGCGGAGGCGACTTTAGGAGCCCACGCAAGCCCGCTGGCCCCGCCACCTACAGCCGCGGACAACCGGTGAAGGCCCGATTACCGCCCACCAAAAAAAACCTTATTTGTTGAATACCTTTAAATACACTTGGTTGTAGCGTTCGATTCCGATCTGCAGAGCGAAAGCGAGCTTGGCGCCCTGCCGCAAATGTGCGCTGCCGCTGCCGCGGGTGCTTTGCCATTGCCGAATGGCGCTGCGGTAGGCTTCGGGGCTGAACTCGGGAATTAAAATGCCGCTGTTGTACCGTTCAATTAAAACGTCGGTGTCGCCAACCCCGGTGTTGCAAAATACCGGCACGTTCATGGCCATTAATTCGCCTTGTTTTGTAGGACTGCTGGCTTGCTTGGAATAGCTGAGCCGGATAAAAAATACCGATGCATCGACGGCGGCCATGGCCGACGGCAAGTCTTTGCGGGCAAAGGATTCCACATGTATGCGCTCCCGCGGAATTCCTCTTTCTTCGGCGCCGCTAAAAACCGGGCTGGCCGAGTCGCGGGTGGCCAGTACAAATCGAGCCTGGGGTTCAAGGACAAGGAATTCCCGAAAAAAATCGAGCATTTCGTTCAGCATGTACCAGGTTCCCAGCGAACCTACGTAGAGCAGCAAAGGGGCCGATTCGGGGAGGTTTCGGGCCTGCCGCCAGGCGGTCCGGGTGTTTTCGGGAAGAGCGCCGGGGTCAAACAAGTCCAAATCGGCGCAACAGGGAATAACCGTGCAGGGCTTTAAGCTAAGTCCATGCGAGGGAAGCAGGGCTTGCATAATGCTTAGGCCCTTTTCGGTTAGGCTAATGATGTGGTCGGCCCGAGACAAAAAGGCACGTTCTTGCTGTTTGAAATAGCGGTACACGGCTCCGAAAATCGGATGGGTTTTTTTCCAAAGTCCGGCATCGGCGCGTTCGTCGGGGAAAAAGCCCCGCATGTCGAACAAAAATAAAACACCCTTGGATTGCCAATGCAGACCTTCGCGGGCGGTGATGTAGCCCCGGCAGTGCAGCAAATGAAAAGGGCGGCGGCGGTACAAGGCACGCAGGTGGCGGCGCAGCCTCCATTGGTCGTACAGGGTAGAAAGTACTGGTGGCTTTTTGGTGTAGGGCAAGGGTTGCCAGTCGATTCCGGCGGCCAAACATTCCTGTTCAAGCCGGGAACGGTGTTGTTGAAAGAGCTCGGGCTTTTCGAAACTGATTAGGGTGTATTTCCATCCTAAGGCGGCCAGCCCTTTGATGTAGGGCAAAACCTGGGCCTCGCCCAAGGGGTCGCTTAGGCCGTCGTACGACAAAAAAACCAGGTGCTTATCGGGCATGGTGGTTCATCCATTGGTTGAAAATCAAGAGCAACCAAACGCGGTTGTAGGCAATGCGGTTGCCCCGGCGAAACTGCTTTAAGTGGCGTTTGGCCTCGGCCATGTTCAACAATCCGTGCCGGTAGGCTTCGGGGTCTTCCACCCATTGGTCAACCAGCTTCCGGCCTTCGCCTTGCAGCCAAGAAGCCAAAGGCACCGAGAAGCCCCATTTGGGCCTTTGAAAAAGTTCGGATGGCAAATGCCTGTACAGCAGTTGTTTAAGCAAGTATTTCTCTTGGCCGTTCTTCCATTTTAGTTCGTCGGGCAACCCTAAGGCGAATTCCACCACCCTGTAATCGAGCAAGGGAACTCGGGCTTCGAGGCTGTTGGCCATGGTTGCCCTATCGACTTTCACCAAGAGGTCGTCGGGCAGGTAGCCGATTAAGTCAAAAAAAGCCTGGCGGGCGGGCGCCGAGCGTAGGTCAAGGACGGGAGGACTACGCCAAGCTGAAAGCCGATCGCTGGGTCGGTTTCCGGTAAGGCGGCCCACCTCTTCGGCCCGGAACAGGTACTGCTCTTGGCTAAAAATCTGAGCCTGCCAAGAAATGCCAGCGGGAGGTGGGGCAACCATCCGGGCCACCCTTCGCTCGCGTGCAGTGCCAAAATTCAACACCAAGGCCATGCCGCGTTGAAAGCTAGGGTTTGACCAAGGCGAACGGCTGAGTCGGTCGGCCCAGCGGTAGGCGCCGTAGCCCCAAAACAATTCGTCGCCGCCGTCGCCCGTTAAAACCATGCTGACCTGTTCGCGGGCCAGGGCCGAAACGGCCAGGGTTGGTAAGGCGGAAGAATCGGCAAAGGGTTCGGCAAACCACTCGGGCAGTCGTGGCACCCATTTCAGGGCATAGTCGGCCTCCAGTTTAAAGGTGGTATGTTGGGTTTTCAGTTCTTTGGCCACCGCCTCGGCATAGACCGATTCGTTGCGGCTTTGTGCCGGCATGGCGATGGAAAAGGTTTTTAAGCCGGGGCCGTATTTTTTGGCCGCCAGGGCAGTAATCAAACTGGAATCAATGCCGCCGCTTAAAAAGGTTCCAAAGGGGACGTCGGCAACCAGCCGGGTTTCAACGGCCGACTCCAGCAAATCTTGTAGGCGGTTCAACGCTTCGGGTTCTGAAATGGGCGCACTGCGATGCATGGGCGCCGACCACCAGGCCCGGGGTTCGCCCGGTCTGCCCTGCTGAACCTTCAGCACATGGCCGGGAGGCAAGGAAAAAACCCCTTTGCGGATGCTGTTGGGCCCGGGGACAAAGCCCAGATGAAAAAAGGCCGACACCGATTCCGGGCAAAGTTCCGGAGGGGAGTCAGAAAACACCGAAAGGTCGGAGCCAAACCGAAAATTCTGCCGAGCATCGGAACCGTAGTACAGGGGTTTGATTCCGAGCCGATCGCGCATGAGCCAAAGGCAGTTTTCAATGTGGTCGTAAATGCCAACCGCAAACATTCCATTCAATTGGGGCAGCATATCGGTGCCGTACAGGGCAAACATTTCGAGCAAGACCTCGGTGTCGGAGCGGCTTTTAAAGGGAGTGTGGCCGCGTTCTTCCAAGCGGTGTTTTAATTCGGCATAGTTGTAAACTTCGCCGTTGTACACCATGGTGTACCGGCCACAGTGGCTATGAACGGGCTGGTTTCCAGCCGAACTTAGGTCAAGAATGCTAAGCCGGCGATGGCCCAAGGCTAGTTTTTTTTCGGGTAGCCTAAAAATCCCCTGGTGGTCGGGGCCGCGGTGGTGAAGCCCCGCCGTTATGGCTTCGATGCGTTCCCCGGCATCGGGGCCCCATATTCCGGCAATTCCACACATGTTGATTGATTCTGGCTACAAGGTACGGAGTTTAGGCGGGTTGCAGCTGAGCATAGTGATTTAGCAACGCATCAACGTAGGCGGGCATGCCGAAATCGGCTGCAAATTCCAGGGCCTTTTTCCGGGCATTGTGCTGGGTGGTGGCTTGGCTCATCCAGGTTTGGATGGATATGGCCACTTCGCTGGGACAGGCTTGCCGGGGCAGCAGTCGTCCATTTATGCCATCCTGAATTAGCTCTCGGTTGCCTCCGGCATCAAGGGCAACGACCGAAAGTCCGGAGGCCATGGCCTCGACCAATACCAATCCAAAAGGCTCTTCCCAGGCGGTGTGCAGGTACAGGTCGGCAAGGCGGTAATGGGCTTCGATGTTTTGAACGTTTCCCAAAAAGGAACAGCGGTTCAGTACTCCTTTGGCTTCGGCCTGCTGCTGAACTTGGCTTTTCAGGGGGCCGTCGCCGGCGAGGCTGAGCTGAGTGTCGATGCCCAACTTGAGCAACTCCTGCAGAACATCTAGGGCAAAGCCCTGGTTCTTTTTTGGAACAAAGCTGCCTACGTTGATTAGGCGCAGGGTTTGCCCGGGTTGCCAGTCGGGGCGCTCGGGAAAAGCAAACCGATTTAGGGGGATTGCATTTTTGAGCAAGGCAATGCGGGGGTGCATATCGGCGGGGAGAACCTGTTGTAGGTAGTTCCGGGTGTCTTCAGAGATGGCAAGGAAGTGGTTGCGGGTTTGGCGGAAGGACCGAAATAAAGTAGTTCGGCTGGCCCGTTGAATCCAATATGGCTTATGTGGGAAGGATGAAGAAGGGGCCAATTGACGCATGTTGTCGTGAACGGTTGAAATGTGGGCCCAGGGTCCGGGTTTAAAGCAGGCACGAATAAGTTCAGATTCATACAAATGGCAGTGAAGTATCTGTGGAGAATAGGCCCGAATTCCGGCTTCCAGTTCCTCAACCTGACCTTGCAGCCCAGAAAAAAGGCGAAGTTGAACTTGGGCGGGCAAAAATTGGGTGCCCAAAAGTTCGGGCGGACCGTAATCGGCTACCGGTTGAAAATAAAAAAGTTTGGATTGTACCTTGGTTTTATTGTTTAAGGCATGATGAATGTTCAGGGTTAGTTGCTCTGCTCCGCCGTGACTTAGTTGGGGAATAATATGGGCTACCCGAAGCGTCATTTGGGTTGGTTTAAGGAAGCTTGGTAGAGCGAAAGTATAGACGACAAGGTCTTTGAAAAATCAAAGGAGGAAGCAAGGATTTCAGCTCGTTCAGAGGCCTCCTTGAATTGGGCTGGCTGGGCATACCATTCAAAAATGGCTTTAGCAATTTCAACGGCCGAGCTGGTGTTGGGGAGCATTCGGGTAGGTACGGCATCCAACAAAACCTCGCGATTTCCTCCTGCATCCAAGGCAATTACGGGCAATCCTGCCGCTAAGGCCTCGATTAAGACCAAGCCAAACGACTCATAAGAGGAGGCATGAACATACAAATGGTGTTGGGCATACTCGGGCTGGAGCTCGTGCAATACTCCCTTGAATTTAACTTGTTTTGAAATTCCAAGGTTTTCCGCCAATGAAATACAGTTCTGCATTTCTTGACCTTGGCCCAAAAAGGTGACTTCCAGGAAGCAACCTTGCAATAAAAGGGTATGTAAGGCAGAAATCAGCTTTGCCTGTCCTTTAAAGGAGCGAAAGCTACCTACATTGATTATTTTTAGGGGGGTTTCGGCCGTAAATTGGGCGGGGAAATCCCTTTTGGGAACCTTGAATTTTGAAGTTAAAACGCCGTTGTAAACCAAGTCCACGCTTTTAGCAAGTTCGGCAGGCAAAACACGCTTTAAGTACGTTTGAGTGTCTTTAGAAACGGCTAAAAAGCGGTTTTGGCTTTTTCGGTAATAGGAATGGGCAAGGTGTTTTTCCCAAAAGGCCGCTGGAATGTTATGTATTCTCTTCTGCCAAATAGAATTCAATTGATGCATGTTGTCGTGCACCGACGAAAAATACCGAATGTTGGGGCGGGAATTTGCTCGAGCAACCAATTCGGCTTGAAACAAGTGTGAATGAATAATATCGGGCTGAAACTCCTGAACCAGGTTGTCCCACTCTTTCCATTTTAATTTGTTGATGCGTCCCAGCCCTAAATCCAACTCAAGATTGATTTTTCGGGTGTGCATTTTCATGGCATCTTCAAACTGAAAAATCGGCTCCCAATATACCAGCAAACTCTCTACCCCAGGCAGTTCGTTCAAACCATGAACCAGGTTGAGCGCAAATTGCTCAGCCCCCCCCATTTTCAACTCCGGAATCACATGCAATATCCGCATCTAAGTATAAATAAGCGTACCTTTATGCGGTGATGTGTACCGCTAGGATACAAAGGTCTTATTTTTCTGCCACATGTGCTCTTTTTCTGTTGGGCTTTCTGCTTGTTCCCGCCCTAAACGCCCAAAGCCGCCGCAGCTATCAGGCCTCTTTTTTTTCGGATTTAATCCGCAGCGACTTGAGTTTAATCAAGGTAAAAAAGACCAAGATTGACCCCACTTTAGGTCAAGGGGTGTTGGTGTTGGAGCACATTGCCGGCCCCCAAATACGCTCCAAAAAAACCGGAATTGTTTCTTATTTTCTTGCCCCTCCCTGCGATGCCAGCAGGGGAGATTTAGCCCCCTTTCGCCTGATCAACGATACGGCATACCTGCTGGTGAAAGGCTTGGGGAAGGGCCGACTGGCCTTGCCTGCTCCCGAAAACGGACTAATGTACGCCTCGGCCGGCTGGGTGGCCTGGGGTTTCCTGCACTCGGCCCTTCCGATTTATGTCTCGGAACGGATTTTCCGGGCTACCTTTTTGCCCGGTTGGACCTGTCTACTAAAACACAAACCCGGCAGCGATGGCTGGAAAAGCACCCAAGAAACCCTTTCAAAAAGATTGATGCCCTTCCTGCTGGAACCCCCGGCGCCTATGGGCGGAGAATTAGACACCCTGCATTACCAACAAAGCTATGCTTTGGAATGGGTGGCCTTGCTGGAAATTCCCATAACCAAAGAAACCCTGTATCCGTTCTGGGAAAGCCAGCACGACAAACACAGGCTGCCGGCCATTCGTGCAGCGGCCGGGCTTCCGAAGGCCCAGGCCGCCGAATTTTGGTTGAACGGACTTAAGGACCCAAACTGGAAAGACTACGAACGCCTACTGGCCCTGCAATCCCTGATTCAGCATAAAGCCGAATTGCCTTCGCCCGAATCCCTTCAGCGCCTACGCAATACCCTCTCGTCCCAAAACACCCGACTGCCCTTGACCCTTGACGACCCCCGCTTTTGTTCCTCTTACCCCTCCCTGCAATCGCTGGTAGAAAAATGGGTGCAATTGCACCAACATTAAGGAATTTCGCTCAGTTTTATGCACATTTGCCCCAATAAACCAATCTACCATCTATATATACCTATTGAATTATGACTAAAATACGCGTTGCCAATCCCGTAGTTGAGCTTGACGGAGATGAAATGACCCGCATCATCTGGAAGTTCATCAAAGAAAAATTGATTCTTCCGTACTTGGATTTGGACATAAAGTACTACGACTTAGGAATTGAATACCGCGATGAAACCAACGACCAGGTAACCATCGATGCCGCCCATGCCATTCGCACCTACGGGGTTGGCATTAAATGTGCTACCATTACGCCCGACGAACAGAGGGTGGAAGAGTTTGGGTTGAAAAAAATGTGGAAATCGCCCAACGGCACCATTCGGAACATTTTGGACGGAACTGTGTTTCGGGAGCCCATTGTAACGGCGAATATACCTAGGCTGGTTCCCAACTGGACTGCCCCTATTTGCATTGGCCGACATGCCTTTGGCGATCAGTACCGGGCCACCGATTTTGTGGTTTCTGGCCCCGGCAAACTGACCTTGACCTTTAGCCCCGAAGACGGCAGCGCCCCTCAAGAATTTGAAGTGTACCAATTCAAAGGCGCCGGAGTCGCCCTGGGCATGTACAACACCGAGGAGTCCATTGTTGGCTTTGCCCATGCTTGTTTTAATCAGGCTTTGATGAAAAAATGGCCCCTGTTCCTCTCAACCAAAAACACCATTTTAAAGCAATACGACGGCCGCTTTAAAGACATCTTCGAAGCAATTTACCAAGCCGATTACAAAACGAGATTTGAGGCCGCTGGTATCTACTACGAACACCGCCTGATTGACGACATGGTGGCCAGCGCCCTAAAAATGAACGGCAACTTTGTGTGGGCCTGCAAAAACTACGATGGCGATGTGCAGTCGGACACGGTAGCTCAGGGCTTTGGATCCTTGGGATTAATGACATCGACCTTGGTAACCCCCGGCGGCAAAGTGATGGAGGCCGAAGCCGCCCACGGCACCGTAACCCGGCACTACCGTCAGCACCAACAAGGCAAGCCTACCTCGACCAATCCGGTGGCTTCGATTTTTGCATGGACAAGAGGCTTGGAGTTTCGTGGAAAATTAGATGGGAACAATGAACTGATTCACTTTTGCCAAACCTTAGAACAGGTTTGCGTGGACGTCATTGAATCGGGAAAAATGACCAAAGATTTGGCCATTTGCATCCATGGAAACAAGGTCAACCACGGAGAGCACTATTTGTACACCGAGGAATTCTTGAACGCGATTGATATGGAATTGTCGGCCCGCTTATCGGCGTAAGCTGTTCATGGTCGACTAAAATTCAGCCCGCGACCGATTTCAAAATCTCGGATTGAAATGCATCGTTTCGGCGAGAGGCTGCGCAAAGAAGCTAAGCCGCGGGTAGCTTAGCTACGAATGCGCGAATGTTTTGTCTTTGAGGCTACATTGGTGCAAAGATGCTAAGCCGCAGGGAGCTTAACGATGCACGAATGTTTTGTCGTTGAGGCGACCAACATAGCCACAACCATTCGTGCATTCGTGGCTAAAAACCTATACGTAAAAAGCATAGCCCCATATATCCCTGCATGAGTGGCTAAAGCCACAGCCACAACCATTCGGGCATTCGTGGCTAATAACCTAGTCGCAAAAAGCCCGACTCCAAATATTCTTTCTTGGGCGGCTAAAGCCACAGCCACGACCATTCGTGCATTCGTGGCTAATAACCTAGACGCAAAAAGCCCGACTCCATATATTCTTTCTTGGGCGGCTAAAGCCACAGCCACGACCATTCGTGCATTCGTGGCTAAAAACCTAGACGCAAAAAGCCCCGCCCCATACATTCTTTGTTGGGCAGCTAAAAACATAGACGCCGATAGCTCCTGACTTCCCCGTTTTTTCATAAGCAATTCTGCAAGCCTTGATTTTACTGAAAATGGGGTTTGGCTTGGGTGCTAAAACACGGAAGCAATGATATACGACCATAAAACCGCCCTTTCTCTTTCAATTTAAAACAAACCTAGCTACCTTCGCCCCATGAAATGGGGCATCGTAACCTTCCCTGGGTCCAACTGCGACCAAGACATGGCAGATGCCGTCCGGCTGCTTGCCAATGCCCAACCCATACAGCTATGGCATAAAGACACCGATACGCAAAACGTAGATGTGCTGGTGCTCCCCGGCGGTTTTTCCTACGGAGATTACCTTCGTTCCGGCGCCATCGCCCGATTTTCTCCCATCATGCAGGCCGTGGAACGGCATGCCGCTTCGGGTCGGCCATTGATTGGAATTTGCAACGGTTTTCAGGTGCTGGTAGAGGCCGGTTTGTTGCCCGGTGCCTTGTTGCACAACACCCAGCGCCGATTTATATGCCGAGATGTGCATGTGCGCGTGGAGCAAACCGATTCAATTTTGACGCAAAACGCGAAGGTTGGCCAAGTGCTTCGCCTGCCCATTGCCCATGGCGAAGGCCGGTATTTTGCTCCCCAAGACGAGCTAAAACGCTTGGAAGACAGCGGGCAGGTTATCTTGCGCTATTGTTCGCCCGAAGGTGAATTGGCCGAGGACCATAACCCGAACGGCAGCACGAATCGCATCGCGGGCATTTGCAATTCTGCCGGCAATGTTTGCGGATTAATGCCTCATCCTGAGCGTGTTATGCACCCCAACATGGGCAATACCGACGGCCGAAGTTTATTGGAATCGGTAGCCGGCCGTTGGGGACTGGTTTCGCTTTAATTTTCTTTTTTGGGGCCCTTATCCGGCTTTTGGCTGTAGCCGCTGGCTCCGCAGCTTGGGCGGCTGAGGCTTGCGTGGGGCTCCCCCTGTTCGCCTCCGCAACCGGCCGCCCATAGCTCCGGCGCTGCGCGTCTGCCGCCGCAATCCGGGGTCCGGGCCGTGCAAGGGCTAAACAGCATTGCCTTTACGAATCCGCCGTATCCCCCCACAGCAAACTCGCATCTCCATAACTCAAAAAGCGGTACCCCGACTCCAAAGCATGTTGATATACCGTTTTCCATTCCTCCCCAATCAGAGCGGCCACCAACATAATTAAAGAACTGCCGGGTTGGTGAAAATTCGTCAACAATCCATCGGCCACGTGCAGAGGCCCCCCCGGATAAATAAAAATCTCGGTCTCGCCCTCCAAACCATTTGGAAATTGCTCGGCCAAGGCAGCAAAGGCCGATTTCCGATTGCCAAACTTAAGGGGAAAAACCTTGTCGGGATACTGAGGAACCCGAACCTGTTCCGATTGAGCAACCCAAAACAAAGACTCCAAGGTTCTGAATGCGGTTGTGCCCAAAGGAACAATCGGCCCCTCGTGTTCAGCTAAGCAACGCAAGGTGTCTCCCCCAACCGAAAATGCCTCTCCATGCATTTTATGCTCCAGCATGCGTTCGGCCGTTACAGGTTTAAAGGTGCCCGCCCCCACGTGCAACGTCACATTGCAGCGCTTAATCCCACGCTTTTTCAAGGTATCAAGCACCCTGTCGGTAAAATGAAGGGAGGCGGTTGGCGCGGCCACGCTGCCCCGGTTTTTGGCGAAAATGGTTTGGTAGTTTTCTTTGTCTTCGGGCTGAGCGTCCCGATTCAAGTAGGGAGGCAGGGGAATCCTGCCGGCCCGATCCAAAATGTCGGCCATACTTAGACCCAACTCTTGTGTCCAGTTTACCCGGACCAGGTCCTTGTCACGATCTTCCCATTCCAATTCCACCTGGGGCAGTTCGGTTAGCCGAATTGTTTCCCCAGCCTTCCAGCGTTTTTTATTCCCAATCAGGGCTTCCCATGCCACCGATGGGCTTGAGGCCAGCGCCTGCTCCATGGTTAAGCCCCAGGGTTTAAGCAAAAAAACCTCAATCTGGGCTCCCGTTTCGCGTTGGGCAAACAAGCGGGCGGCCACTACCTTCGACTCGTTGCTAACCAACAACGTGTTTGAGGGCAGCTGTTCCGCCAATTCCAAAAATCCTACATCTTGAATCAACCCCTGCTTATACACCAAGAGCCTTGAGCTGTCGCGGGGCTGGGCAGGATGCTTGGCAATTTGCGACTCGGTTAAGGGATAAAAAAAATCTGCGGTGTACATAATGCGCCCAAAATTACGGAAGCTTTCCTACTTTGCAGGCATGAAAGCTTTGTCTGAACTGTATGCCGCCTTCTTGTCGGGAAATGGAATCAGCACCGACACCCGGAAAATTGTGCCGGGCAGCCTGTTTTTTGCCCTAAAAGGAGGAAATTTTGATGGGAACGATTTTGCCGAGGCAGCCTTGGCTCAAGGGGCCACCCTTGCCGTTGTTGACCGACCTTCCCTGCAACACATTCCCGGAACCTGGATGGTGAACGATGTGTTGAAAACCCTTCAAGAATTGGCCCAACTTCACCGAAACACCTTGAAAACCACCCTGATTTGCATTGGAGGATCAAACGGAAAAACAACCACCAAAGAGTTAAGCTACGCTTGTTTGTCGGCGGCAGCCCCCACCTTGGCTACACCGGGGAATTTGAACAACCACATTGGCTTGCCCTTGACCTTGTTGATGTTGAAGCCGGAACACCGTTGGGGCATCATTGAAATTGGGGCGAACCATGCCGGCGAAACCGCCTCGTTGGCTTGGCTAGCAAGCCCTCAAGCCGCTCTAATTACCAACAACGGAAAAGACCACCTTGAAGGATTTGGAAGTGTAGAAGGCGTTCGGGCGGCCAACGCCGAACTGTACGAACACCTTAGGCTTTTTGGTGGCAAGGCCCTGGTTCCCGATTTTCAGCCCGATTTAATGGAGGACAGCCAAGACCTAAACCGCATTGTATATGGCTGGGAAAAGAGCTCTGCCTGGCAAGGCGTTCCCATAAAATCAGGGCATTTGGCGGGATTGCACATGTCGGATTGGGAGGCTCCTGTGGTTTCGCAATTGGCGGGACATTTCAACAGCGAAAACATGATGCATGCTGTGGCTCTGGCGCGCTGGTGTGGAGTTTCAGAGGAACACATACGTCAGGGGCTTTCGGAATACCGGCCCCAGCTTATGCGCAGCCAATACATACAGGGAGAAGGATTGAACATTCTATTGGACGCCTACAACGCCAACCCAAGCAGCATGGAAGCGGCCCTGCGCAGTTTCGTTGCCGAAGCCCAGCGGCCCTTTGGATTTATTCTGGGCGATATGCTTGAAATGGGAAAAGCCGCAGAACAAGAACATAAGAACATATTGGCCTTAGCCAAAGACTTCAGCCCAGACTTTATGTGGTGTATTGGCTCGGAATTCGAGAAACAAAAGGAGTTTGGTCCAGATTGCGCCCTTTATTTTAAGGACACCGAAGCGGCAAAGGCGCATGCCTTGGCAAACCCAGCTCTAAACGGAGAAGTTTTGATTAAAGGCAGCAGGGGTTATAAATTGGAGGGGTTGTTGGGGGTGTTAGGGGTAGATTAAATTCAATTCCCTTGGAGGAGGCTGTTTCACCATACTCACCAATTTCCCCTTACCTTAGCCTTCAAATCCAACCCCATGAACCTACGCCCTACCTTGCTCTTTTTGCTGCTATCTTGCTCCCTGCTTGCCCAACAAGTTGGCATCAACACCCAACAGCCCGATGCCTCGGCTTTGTTTGACATTACTGGAACCAACGGGGGCTTGTTGATTCCGCGCATGAGCACCACCCAAAGAAACGCCATACAAAATCCGGCAGAGGGCCTGTTGATTCTCAATACCAGCACCTCTTGCCTTGAAATTCACTATGCCGCCAACGGCTGGCGTTCCATAGCTTGCAATTGCACCACGGCACCTCCCAGCCCGGCATCCATTTCGGGTTATGCCGATGTTTGCCCTGCGCAAGCCAACATCAGTTATGTGGCGGCGCCCAGCAGCGGAGCCACCACCTACACCTGGCAGGTACCCAGCGGCTGGACCATTGTAAGTGGTCAGGGGAACGATACGGTGGTGGTAACCGCCGGAGCCACCGGAGGCAGCATTTCGGTGCTGGCATCCAACCCTTGTGGTAATTCTGCTCCCACTTCGCTAACAGTCGTGGTGCGTACGCCAAATGCCGGTTACACGAATTCTCCGGCCACCGTTTCGGTAAGCTCCAACATCCAATTCACCTCAAATACCGCCAACGCTTCGGCCTATGCTTGGAATTTTCAGAACGGAACTCCTGGAACATCAACCGCCTACAACCCCACCGTAACCTGGAGCCAAACCGGCAATGCCACCGTTTTTCATCGGGTAAGCCTGAACCCCCAATGCAAAGACTCCAGCAGCACCACCGTGAATGTGATCAACTGCCCCAGCGGTTCTCAAACCTTTAATTACACGGGCGCCATGCAAACCTTTACCGTGCCCGCTTGCGTAAATTCGGTCAACATAACCTGCAATGGAGCCGCGGGCGGTGATGGGAATAATCCCGGCAACCAACCTAAAGGTCAAGGGGGCATCGCCTCCGGAACCCTTTCCGTGAGCCCAGGACAAACCTTGTATGTGTATGTGGGTGGCCAGGGACAACGATCAAGCAGCTCGCCTATGCAAGGCGGTTGGAATGGTGGAGGAAACGGATACAATTATGGAAATACCGGCTGGACTTGTGCTGGCGGTGGCGGAGCCAGCGATGTGCGCTCGGGGGGTACCGCTCTGGCCAACCGCGTTATTGTAGCTGGAGGTGGTGGCGGTGGCGGTGGTTCTGGAAGTTGGCCAAATGGAGCAGGAGGAAATGGAGGCGGCAACAACGGTGCAAATGGGTACGATATCGGTGGGGGTGGTTACGGTGGCGACAGGCATGGTAAAGGCGGTACGCAAAACGCCGGTGGGGCAGGAGGGAGCGACCTTTCTGGCGGAAGCGCAGGAAGCGCAGGAACCCTAGGGTTTGGAGGAAACGCCTCCACAGGAAGCAACACGCTCGCCTCGGGCGGTGGTGGAGGATATTATGGCGGCGGTGGCGGTTCTTACCACGGAGGCGGCGGTGGCGGTGGTTCTTCTTACCTTGGTGGAGTAACAAACGGATCAACAAGTTCTGGAGGCATTACCGGAAACGGTAGTGTGGTTATCAGTTGGTGATTTTCCCCAATCCCCCTTTTTAATTTATTGATATTAAAATCAATATGGCTTGGGGCTCTAGTTTGTACTCTGTATCTTAGTTCTCAAAACCGCCCCATGAAGCTGCGCCCCACCTTGCTCTTTTTGTTGCTATCTTGTTCCCTGCTTGCCCAACAAGTTGGCATCAACACCCAACAGCCCGATGCCTCGGCTTTGTTTGACATTACCGGAACCAACGGGGGCTTGTTGATTCCGCGCATGAGCACCACCCAAAGGAACGCCATACAAAATCCGGCAGAAGGCCTTTTGATTCTCAATACCAGCACCTCTTGCCTTGAAATTCACTATGCCGCCAACGGCTGGCGTTCCATAGCTTGCAATTGCACCACGGCACCTCCCAGCCCGGCATCCATTTCGGGTTATGCCGATGTTTGCCCTGCGCAAGCCAACATCAGTTATGTGACGGCACCCAGCAGCGGAGCCACCACCTACACCTGGCAGGTGCCCAGCGGCTGGACCATTGTAAGTGGTCAGGGGAACGATACGGTAGTGGTAACCGCCGGAGCCACCGGAGGCAGCATTTCGGTGCTGGCCTCAAACCCCTGCGGAAATTCAGCTCCCACTTCGCTAACCGTTGTGGTGCGTACGCCAAATGCGGGTTACACCAACAGCCCAGCTACTCCTTCGGTGGGCACGAACATTGTATTCACCTCAAATACCGCCAATGCCTCGGCCTATGCCTGGAATTTTCAGAACGGAACTCCTGGAACATCAACCGCCTACAACCCCACCGTAACCTGGAGCCAAACCGGCAATGCCACCGTTTTTCATAGGGTAAGCCTGAACCCCCAATGCAAAGACTCCAGCAGCACCACCGTGAATGTGATCAACTGCCCCAGCGGTTCTCAAACCTTCAATTATACAGGCACCATTCAAAGCTTTACAGTTCCCGCCTGCGTTTCGTCGATCAGCATTGATTGCCGAGGGGCACAAGGGGGCGACAACATTGATCTAATCCCACAGCAATTGGGAGGGAAAGGCGCGCGCATGGTAGGCACCTTCAACGTTTCCGGTGGCACTGTTCTTCAAATCATTGTTGGACAAAAGGGCATTAACGCAACAAGCGGCAACTCCGCCAATGGGGGTGGCGGTGGAGGGGGTGGCAGCTTTGTATGGGTCCAAGGCCAAACCAACCAGCCCCTTATTGCTGCAGGAGGGGGTGGGGGCTCTTGCCTTACAAATAACGGAGTTCCTCATTACTATGGCAAAGATGGCGTTACCACCAACGCCGGCAGCGGTAGCCGAAGCCACGATGCCTTTGGCAATGCTCCTGGAGGAACGGGCGGACAAGATGGATATGGTGGCTCTGGCGGAGGAAAAGGATGGATTTCCATCGTTCAAAACCCAGCAGGGAAACTAGCTACGAATTACGGAGGGAATGGAGGGTATGGCGGTGGCGGTGGCGGTGGCGCAAGCTGCTGCGGCAATCCCATGCACGCCGCTGGTGCCGGAGGAGGCTATTCAGGTGGCGGCGCTGGCGGGTCAACCTATTATTATGGCGGCGGTGGCGGCGGGTCCTACAACTCCGGCAGCAACACCTCAAGCTCCGGCGGTTTCCAAAGTGGAAATGGACAGGTTATCATTACCTATTAAGCGAGTATGGTTTTCAACCCGACAGCCCCTTCCCGTTCACTTCAGAATGCCACTTTAACCTAAATCTGTGGGCAGGTACACCCGCTCAATCCCTCGAGTAAAATACAGATTTTGATGCCCCGGGGCCTGAAAAGCTTTAATGCGGCGCTTCATTTCATTTTGGTCGTTGAGCACTTTGCTTACATCGCATTTTTCTAAAAAATCGTTCCGACTTGTTTTACGGGCCGACCAGGTTTCGTTTATGGGAACAAGAGCTTGATTGCCATGTATTTTTTCAAGCAAAGAAACGATGCAAACCAAGGCCATCTTATTTGCTTTCATTAACAGGGAAATGGGCGAATCGGTGGGTTCAACAGGGAAACGCAGAACCTCGACTATGGCTCCGGCATCCACGCGCTCTTCCATGAGGTGAGCCGTAACGCCGTATTCAGCTGCGGCATGGTAAACCGCCCAATGGTGGGGATCTCGGCCCGGGAATTCAGGTGGTCCGGCATGTACATTAACCGACAGGGCAGATTTTTGCAGTATAGACTTGGGAACAATTTGGTTGGTGTTGTGGGCCATTAAAATATCGCCTTCTTGAAAGACCTGCAGCAATTCTTCAATGGCATGCACAAACCGAACATGAATGCCTGCAAACGGAAGCAACAGGGGTGCTATTTCGGCAGACCGGGTGCTCAGAAACATCAAACGTTTTTCTTGGGTTTTCAAAGGCAGAGGGGAAATTTGTAAAACCCAAAGATAATCTCAATTTTCGGCCCTAAAAGTTCCCAAGCATAGCCGTTTAACATCTGATGTTTAAATTTACCGTGTAGGCTAGGTGTACCCCGTTTTTAAGAGTGTAAATTATGGGCATTCATGCCCTTTAGCCTGTCCGTTTGGAAATCGGAAAGGGGCCTAGGCACACTTTGGTTTCATTGAAACAACGTATTCCAAAGTTTTAAATCTAAAAATACTCGGCAGGTATCATTTTTAATGCATACCCAAAATCAACACCGCTTAGTTTATTTGTAAATTCGGCTTTTGACCCATTCAAATAGGGCCCATAAAAAAACGGAACCATCTTTTCATACTGCTGATTCTTGTGAAGTACTTGCAAATAGGTCAGAATATCTGTGTTGTAAAAGCACAATGGATTTTTAAACAAACAATTCTCTTGCGCAAAGCTGGGGCTAAGGCTCATGAAGAAAAGCAGACCAATTATTCCTATTCTATGCATTTTTTATCTTAATAAACGGTAGTTTGGTGGACTTCAGGTTTAAAAATTAATTTGCCCCTTGCATTTCGGATTGGGTTAAAATTTCCCTTGGAGGCAAGCCGTACGAATCCCATTCCGGCGGCAGGAGTCAACCCCCTTCAGGCCTTGTATGGGCTGCACAATTTAATCAATAAATTTCTTTGACTATTCAAAAATCCCATATTTTCTAGGCTCTAAGGCCGCCCACGCAAAGGCAGCATGATAAACAGCCCTGAGTCCCGCAGCAGGGATTGAGCCCCCTAATCCCCAAAAAGAGCCTGTTTTTGGGGATTCAATTCCCCAAATTTATACTATATGTGGGGATTATGATTGCAAGGACACTCGAGCCAATTCTAAAAAAACGGTTTAATCAAGGAAAGGCCATTGCGGCAGGGATTGAGCTGGCTACCCCGCAAGGGTGCCGAAGCCTGGCCCGCTAGGTGCGGAGGCGACCTTGGGAGCCCCCGCAAACCAGCTGGGCCAGCCTTTCGGCAACCGCGGAGTAGCCGCGAAAGCCCGTTTGCCGCCCATACAATCCAACATCATAAACCGCCCACAATCAATTATCATTACCTTTGTGCACCAACACCATGGCTGATGTACGGAAAACTTAAACAACACCTGACTCAGGAACTGGCTGGAATACAAGAAGCCGGCCTTTTTAAACAGGAACGCATTATTCAAAGCCCTCAGGCTGCCGAGATTCAACTGAACAGCGGACAAAAAGTTCTGAACTTTTGCGCCAACAATTACCTGGGACTGTCTTCGCACCCCAGGGTGCTTGAAGCCGCCCACAATGCCCTTGAATCGCACGGTTTTGGAATGTCTTCCGTGCGCTTTATTTGTGGAACCCAAGACATTCACAAAGCCCTAGAAAAGAAAATCGCCGACTTTTTGGGAACCGAAGACACCATTCTGTATGCCGCAGCTTTCGATGCCAATGGCGGAGTCTTTGAACCCTTGTTTTCAGAAGAAGATGCCATTATTTCAGATGCTCTGAACCACGCTTCCATTATTGACGGAGTGCGCCTGTGCAAAGCCAAACGCTACCGCTATGCTCACTCAAACATGGAAGAATTGGAGGCCTGCCTCAAAGAGGCCCAAGCCCAACGCTTCCGCATCGTTGTTACCGATGGCGTGTTTAGCATGGACGGCGACATTGCCCGACTCAATGAAATCTGCGATTTGGCCGACCAATACGACGCCCTGGTTATGGTGGACGAATGCCACTCGACCGGATTTATCGGAAAAACAGGCCGTGGAACCCACGAGCACCACGGTGTTATGGGGCGTGTAGATATTATTACTGGAACCCTCGGAAAGTCATTGGGAGGAGCCATGGGAGGTTTTACCACCGGCCCAAAAGAAATCATCGATATGCTTCGGCAGCGCAGCCGCCCCTATTTGTTCTCCAACAGCCTTGCCCCTTCGATTGTGGGAGGCTCTTTGGCCGTTTTCGACATGCTTTCTGAAACCACAGAACTGCGAGACCGCCTAATGGACAATGCCGCTTACCTGCGCAAAGGACTGCTGCAGGCCGGCTTCGATATCAAGCCTGGGGAGTCGGCCATTGTTCCGGTGATGCTGTACGACGCTGCCCTAAGTCAAAAATTCGCTCAGGAATTGCTGCTTGAAGGCATTTACGCCATTGGATTTTACTACCCGGTTGTGCCCAAGGGCGAAGCCCGAATCCGCGTTCAGCTGAGCGCTGCGCACAGCCAAGAACACCTTGATGCAGCGTTACAAGCCTTTGTTCGCGTCGGGAAGAAATTAAACGTTATTTCCTAAAGTATGGTCTATTCCATGACCGGTTTTGGCAGCGCCTCTGGGCCGGTGGGAAACCGAAAACTTCAGGTCGAAATTCGAAGCCTAAACAGCAAAGGTCTTGATGCTCAATTAAAACTGCCCCAAGAGTTCCGAGAATACGAAGGAGAAATACGGCAGCTGGCCGCCCGAATTTTAGAGCGAGGCAAGGTGGATTTGTGGCTGCAGTGGGACGACCAATCTCAAACACAGCCTGCCTTTAACGAGGAACGGCTCATGATGTACATCAGCCGATTTCAGCGCCTGTCTGCCCGCATTGGCCTGCCCGACTCCGATTGGCTGGGATTGGCCCTGCGCATGCCCGATGTGCTGGCGAATGCCCCCACGTCCCTCAGCGATGAAGAATGGACCCAAGCACAGGCTTACATCGAAAAAGCCATGCTGCACACCCAAGAGCACCGCCGTGCCGAGGGCGAAGCAATGGCCCAAAACCTAAAGCAAAACCTGGACCTGATTCTGGAACGCTTGGAACAGCTGCAGCCCTTGGACACAGGCCGCAAGCAACGCATACGCGAACGCTTGCTTAAAGCCTTAGACGAAGCCAAGCTAAACAACGAATCGGGCGAAAACCGCTTAGAACAAGAACTCATTTTTTACCTTGAAAAATGGGACATTAGCGAAGAAAAGGTGCGCTTAAGCACCCACTGTGCCTATTTTTTAGAAACCATGCACAGCCCCGAAGCCGCAGGCAGAAAACTCAACTTTATTGCCCAGGAAATGGGCCGAGAAATCAACACCATCGGATCCAAAAGCAACGAAGCAGCCATGCAGCGCTGCGTGGTTGAAATGAAAGACGAACTGGAAAAAATCAAAGAGCTGGCATTGAACATCTTGTGAGCGGAAAGGTCATCATATTTGCAGCGCCTTCAGGGGCGGGAAAAACCACCATATCCAGGTATGTACTGCAGCAGTGCCCTCAGCTGGAGTTCAGCGTTTCCGCGGCAACACGGGCTCCGCGGCAGCACGAGGTAAACGGCAAGGACTACTATTTTATGAGTCCGGAAGAATTTAAGCAACGTATTGACAATCAAGATTTTGTTGAGTGGCAAGAGGTGTATCCGGGGCATTTTTACGGGACCTTGCACAGCGAAGTCGAGCGCATTTGGCAGCAAGGCCACCACGTAGTGTTCGATGTAGATGTGTTGGGCGCCCTGAATTTAAAGCGCATTTACGGAGACCGCGCCTTGGCGATATTCATCATGCCGCCCAGCATCGACGTTCTTGAAAAGCGGCTTCGCAGCCGCAAAACCGACGACGAAAAGGCCATTCATGTGCGGTTGGCAAAGGCCGAAAAAGAAATCTCAACCTACCGAGGCTTCGACCGCATGCTGGTAAACAGCCGCTTGCCCAAAGCCCAAGCAGACGGGTTAAACATGGTTTTGCGTTTTTTATCTAAATGAATTTAACTTTTTTGGGCGGCGAACGGGCTTTCGCGGCTACTCCGCGTACCGAAACCGGGCCAGCCCGCGCCCGGCAGGAGCTCCTCGCGTCGCTCTGCCGATCAAGGGCCGGATGCCGTTTCGGTCCTTGCGGGGTAGCCAGCTCAATCCCTGCCGCGGGCCCCAAAAACGACGAAAATCAACCTTCTGTTAAACCCGACTTGGAAGGCGTAACCACGAAGAAAACACATGCAAAGACACAAAAATCGCGTCGGAAAGGGTAGCTACGAATGCAAAAATATGCGTGGTTAAATGGGTTGCGCCGGAGTCGTTGCGAGGGCCTTTAATTCGTGCATTCCTAACTAAGCTGCCCTGATTATACATCGAGCCGCCCAGCCCTGAAAGGGCGAAATATACTAGCACAGGGTGCAGCCCTGTGTATTTGTCCGTTCGTGCATCCGTTCATTCGTGCATTCACCCGTTCGTTCGCGTATTCAACCGTTCGTGCATCCGTTCATTCGTACATTCAACCGTTCGCGCATCCGTTCATTCGTGCATTCACCCGTTCGTTCACGTATTCAACCGTTCGTGCATCCGTTCATTCATCCGTTCGTTCGTACATTCATTCCTTCGTTCGTTCATTCACCCGTTCGTGCATTCCTAGCTAAGCTGTCCAGATTATGCAGCGAGCCGCCCAGCCCTGAAAGGGCGAAATATACTAGCACAGGGTGCAGCCCTGTGTATTTGTCCGTTCGTGCATTCCTGGCTAACCTGTCCCTAAAACAGGGTGCAACCCTGTGTATTTCAAATCCCACACGATAAGCGGCCAAGCCGCCATAAATTTGTTACTTTTGTGCTGAACGCTGAATTTCGCTTAAGGCTATCGTCGCATGGACTCATTTTCCTACCTAAGCAACGCCTCTCCCGAATCGGTTGATGCCTTGTATCAAGCCTACCTAAAACATCCTGAAAGCGTGGATGAAAGTTGGAGGGATTTTTTCAAGGGCTTTGAATTTGCTCAACAGCATTTTCCTCAAATGCCTTCGGCCACCCAAAACTTTAGCTCTAAAGAGTTTAATGTTATGGCGCTGATTGAAGGCTACAGAACCCGGGGCCACCTGTTTACCAAAACCAATCCCGTTCGCGAGCGCCGAAGCTACAGCCCGAACCTAGCGCTAGAACAGTTTGGTCTTTCTTCGGGCGACCTTGAAACCGTTTTTCAAGCTGGAGTTCAAATTGGAATGGGGCCAGCCAAACTAAAGGACATCGTTGCCTACCTTGACGCGGTTTATTGCCACCACATTGGCATTGAGTTTATGTACATCCGCGATCCGGAAAAACTGCAATGGCTCAAAGAACAGTTTCACGAAATCAGCCACGAACAAACGTTTAACAACCAAGAAAAACTTGAAATTCTTGAGGCCCTGAACCAAGCCGTAGGATTCGAAAAATACGTTCACCGAAAGTTTGTTGGGCAAAAACGCTTTTCGCTGGAAGGCGGCGAAAGTTTAATCCCCGCCCTGGCCTCGGCCATTCAGCGTGGAGCCGAAAGTGGTGTAGAGGTCGTCGTTATGGGCATGGCCCACCGAGGCCGCTTGAACGTGCTGAGAAACGTTTTTCAAAAACCCGCCGCCGAAATCTTTGCTGAATTCATGGGCAACGCCTACATAGAAAGCAATTTTGATGGAGACGTAAAATACCACTTGGGCTACGACGGAACCGTTAAAACCGCCTCTGGGCAGTCCGTTCACCTAAACCTGTTGCCCAATCCTTCGCACCTAGAGGCCGTCGGGCCCGTTGCCGAAGGATTAACCCGGGCCTTTGCCGACCAAGATTTGGGGGGCGATCTGAAAAAAGCCATGCCCATAGTCATACACGGCGACGCAGCCATTGCTGGGCAAGGTGTTGTGTACGAAATGGTTCAAATGTCCAAACTAGAGGGATACCGAACCGGAGGAACCCTTCATTTGGTCGTGAACAACCAAGTTGGATTTACCACCAATTACCTTGAAGGTCGATCTTCTACCTATTGCACCGATGTGGCAAAGGTGGTACAGGCTCCAGTTTTTCACGTCAATGCCGACAATGCCGAGGCCGTGGTGCGGGTGATGCGCCTGGCCGTTGCCTACAGGCAGCGCTACAACGAAGACGTCTTTGTGGATTTACTTGGCTACCGAAAACATGGCCACAACGAAGGCGACGAGCCCCGATTTACCCAGCCTCTGCTCTACAAAAACATCGATAAACACCCCGACATTTACCAGTTGTACAAAAAACAACTGCTGGAGTCTGGCGTTTTAGATGCCGCTCAAGCCGAATTGAAAGAAAAGCAGTATGCGGCGCATTTGGATGAGGAATTGGAGAAAAGCAAGCAGGTTCAAGCCGCTTTTGTTCGGCCTTTCCTCGGTTCCAGATATGCCTCGTTCAAAAAGGCCGGTATTGCCGATGTAGAAAAAAGCCCCGCCACAGGACTTCCGAAAAAGACTTTGCAAATCTGGCTCAATTCCCTGAATTCCTTGCCCGCCGACAAGGCCTTTTTGCGGAAAATCTCAAAAATATTCGCCGACCGGCAAGAAATGGTAAAAACCGACCGCTTGGATTGGGCCTTAGGTGAAGCTTTGGCGTATGCCAGTGTGTTGGCCGAAGGGGGACACGTTCGATTGAGCGGGCAAGATTGCGTTCGTGGAACCTTCTCGCACCGGCACGCCATTGTGCGGGTTGAAGATTCGGAAGAAGAATATACGCCTCTAGACCATATTCCAGGAAAAAAAGGCCGCTTCAATGTGTACAACTCCCTGCTTTCGGAATATGCCGTGCTGGGATTTGAATACGGATACGCCCTTGGCATTCCCTCGGGCCTTACCCTGTGGGAGGCCCAATTTGGCGACTTTAACAACGGAGCCCAAATTGTTATTGACCAATACATTTCGAGCGGTGAAGACAAATGGCATAGCCAAAACGGTTTGGTAATGTTGCTTCCGCATGGGTACGAAGGCCAAGGTGCCGAGCACTCCTCGGCCCGGCTTGAGCGCTTCTTGAATTTGTGCGCCGAATTGAACATGCAGGTGATCAATTGCACCAGTCCGGCCAACTTTTTTCATGCCCTACGCCGTCAATTGCACCGTCCTTTCCGCAAGCCCCTGGTGGTCATGAGCCCAAAAAGCCTGTTGCGCCACCCAGAATGCGTCAGCTCTATCGACGATTTCGCCGGAAAAACAGCTTTCCAGGAAGTTATTGACGACCCTAGTGCTAAAGCCTCGGAGGTAACAACCTTGGTGTTTTGCAGCGGCAAGATCTACTTTGAACTGATTGCACGCAAGAAAGCGGAAAAAGCAAACCACATTGCTCTAATACGGATTGAACAGCTGTTCCCCTTCCCTGCCACACAGGTAAACGCAATAATTGACGGGTATTTAAAAGCCGACCGTTTTATTTGGGTGCAAGAAGAGCCCGAAAACATGGGGGCTTGGAGTTTTATCCTTAGAGCCAACCACAAAAGCCAAAAACGGGTGCTACCACTTGAAGTTATTGCTCAGCAGGCCTCGGCCAGCCCGGCAACCGGCTCGTCCAAAGAAGCTGCCCGCCGGCAAGCCGACATCATCAATCGGGTATTTGAACGCCCGGCTACATCGAAGACCTCATCGCGTACTGCAACCTCAAAATCTGCCTGATTATGATTTTATCCATGAAGGTGCCCAGCCCGGGCGAATCCATATCGGAAGTTCAAATCGCCTCTTGGCTTAAAGCCGATGGCCAATACGTTCACAAAGACGAAGACTTGGTTGAAGTTGATTCCGACAAAGCAACCTTGGCCATTCCTGCCGAAGCCTCTGGCATTTTGCGCATTACCATAGCCGAAGGCGAGGTAGTGAAGGTGGGCGATGAAATATGCACCATCGACACCTCGGCAAAAGCACCCGAGGGCGAAGCCGCCGCTCCGGCACCTGTTGCCGAGGCAAAAGCGGCTCCGGCGGCAGCACCAAGCCCTGTCAATACACCAACGGCCCCGGCAGCTCAGCCCAAGGCCGATGCCATTCCCTCGCCGGCGGCAGCAAAAATCATGCGCGAAAACAACATTAGCCCGGCTCAAATTCCTGGAAACGGCAAAGACGGACGCATCACCAAGCAAGATGTGTTGGCGGCCTTGGCCTCGGGTTTTGCGCCAGTTTCTGCTGCTGGAACGCGCACTACCGAGCGTAAAAAAATGAGCATGCTACGCAAAAAAGTGGCTGAACGCCTTGTGTCGGTGAAAAACGAAACCGCCATGCTTACCACTTTCAACGAGGTAGATATGACGGCCATTATGGCCATGCGGACTCGGCACAAAGAACAATTCGGAAAGGTGCACAACATCGGTCTTGGCTTCATGTCTTTTTTCACCAAAGCCGTAACACAGGCCTTGGAAGCGTTCCCCGCCGTGAACGCCATGATTGACGGAGATGAAATTGTGTACCACCATTACTGCGACGTGGGCATTGCCGTTAGCACCCCAAAAGGGCTAATGGTTCCCGTTATTCGAAATGCCGAGGACCTTTCTTTGGCCGGCATTGAACAGAGCATAAAAGACTTAGCCATTAAGGCCCGCGACGGAAAACTCAGCATTGAAGACATGAGCGGAGGTACGTTTACCATCACCAATGGGGGTGTTTTCGGCTCCCTAATGTCCACTCCCATCATCAATCCTCCGCAGGTTGCCATTTTGGGCATGCACAAAATTCAAGACCGCCCTATGGCCATCAACGGAAAGGTCGAAATCCGCCCAATGATGTACTTGGCATTAAGCTACGACCACCGCATTATTGACGGCAAGGAATCGGTGAGTTTCTTGGTGCATGTCAAAGAATCGTTGGAGAATCCAGAACGTATGCTGTTCGGTGGCAAATCGCCCGAAGAGGTGTTGCTGGGGCTGTAATTCGCCTGTAGGCCTGTTCGGCGCTTATTCCCAGCTGCTGTTTTGCTGATGGCATTGTCTTGCTGCACTTGATGCTATCGTTTACCTTTGTGCATTAACCTAGAAAAATGATACAACGCGTTCAAACATTGTGGATGCTGGCGGCGCTCATCAGCCAGTTGGTACTGGCTTTTCTGCCCTTTGCTGCCGGCCCCGGCTACAGTTATTCTGCCTGGACTTTGCTTGGCCAAGGGCATGTGCTTCCTGGCGCAAGCACCCTGCTTACCGCCTTTGGCATGGGGCTGCTGATGCCCCTTATGGCGGTATTTTTGTATAAAAAGCGGAAAGTGCAGGCCCGGGTTTTGGTGTACGCCCTGGTATCGCAAGGCTTGTTTTCCATTTTTGCTTGGGCCCGAGCCTTGGGCATGGAAGGGCTGAATTTGGCGGGTTCTGCCGGCCTATTTTGGCCGGTTATCAGCATTGTATGCTTGTCGCTGGCCATTCGTGGAGTTATGAAAGACGAGGCCTTGGTGCGCAGCATGGACCGCGTACGGTAAACGCGGGTTGCGACCGTTTTTCGGACTTAGATTTTTTTGGGGGCGGCAGCCGGGCTTTCCGGGTTAGTCCTCGGTGCAGGATTGGGGCACTGCCTAGCGGCCCGTAGCTCCCAAGGTCGCTCGGCCCGCAAGGCATTGCCAGCCAACCTGCCCGCTGCGGGCTATCCACGTCAATCCCTGCCGCAGTACCGAAATCCCTTCGTTTGCGAAATCTGCGAGGCTGCCTGGGGCCATCCTGCCGCCCGGCTTCGTTGGTCGGCCTTAAGAGCGCCG